>Ga0070738_10002903_pt1 | contig 24433 bp, 24 predicted proteins | sample Coa_R2_2_FD_66446 | JGI IMG/M metagenome (GOLD analysis project Ga0070738, IMG submission 66446) | Surface soil microbial communities from Centralia Pennsylvania, which are recovering from an underground coalmine fire - Coalmine... | ecosystem: Environmental > Terrestrial > Soil > Unclassified ... | reverse complement strand
GCCGGCGTTTGCTCAATGCTGGAAATCAAGTCGCTGCGTTGGGCCTGCGTGGGCGGGCCGTCATACACAAATTTGCCGATGGGATAGCGTGGGTCAGACATTATTGCCTCCAAGAGAATTACTGAAAATCAGATGAAAATGCCCGGCGGAAAGCTGCAATAAAAAAGGATTTGCGATTCCAATTACTATCGGCGAGGAAAAGTCTCAATTGCGTTTTTCCCACGCCCTCATTCGTGGAACCCACCGCTGTACGTTGCGGCAATATTCTTCATATTCCGCACCGAACATCCCGCGCAGTGTCGGCTCCTCATACAGTCGCACAAACAGATTGATTCCGATCATTACCGTAGCCGCCGCGCCGATCATGGCCCAGTTCGCCCGCCCGAACACCTCCCACAAGCCGATCCATCCCACAAAGAAGCCGACGTACATCGGATTCCGCACGTAGCGGTAGAACCCCACAACCACCAGCCGTTGCGGCGGGGCAAATGGCGCGGGTGTTCCGCGTCCGGTGTGGCCAAAGTCCCATATGCACCGCGATGCGACTGCGAACCCAAACACCGAGGGCAGGGCCGCAATCCATCGCCACGAGGCCGTGCGCGCCGCCTCCACGCGGAAGCCAAGCCATTGCGGCAGCAACCAGAACCACAGCGCAAAGAACGCAGTCCCAACGATTAACGATGCAATCGTCGTTGCCCACTGCACGCCGTCATCTTTTGATCGTGGAGTTCCAGTCTCTCCGCTCGCCATGACCACCCTCAATCACACGCGGAAAGTATGCGCCTAGATCTTAATGTATGGGCAAGCAACGAACTGGGCAGATCAATTGAAGATGGCACATTTACCGCCCTGAATTGGCCCATGCTTCAAATTGGGGATTGGCAGCCGACTTGGCTGAAGCTTAAACTTCTCTCTATATAGTCTCCGAAAGAGCAGCATGATGCCGTTGAGGAAATCACAAATACGAAGGGCTCGAGATATAGAAAGAGCCAAGAATATATTGGTCGCAATCGTTGAACAGAAGGTTGAAACTTACGTGTGTTATCGCCAACTGAATCTTCTTTATTGTTCTAACAGTTCCGGACTTGCAGAACTTAAACCGCTGTTTCGGATAGCGGGTGTCGATGCGAATGGTACTTTCAGTGTAACGGATGAATTGCTAGAGCAGATTGTGGCCATTTCCAAGCAACTATTGGTGGAATTTTCAAAATAGTCCGGTTGTCTATCTGACCATCGCCAACATTTTTATTGGCGCGGTTTTGCGTTGTGTAATTTTGCGGACGCAATCACCACGGCTGATCCACTGGTGGGCACTGCATCAAGATTTGCCACGTTTTCGAGATAATAGACGCCGTGCGACTGCATGTATTTATCCGCAGCTGAACTTGCACTCGACTCAATACTGGGAGCATCGATTCCGAGTCCAATAACGCCGCGGCCTTCCACGAGAAACCGGGCCGCATCCAGCGAATACCCTGAGGAATTGGAATTAGTTCGCAATCCGGTTTCTGCGATCACAACAGCATGCGGCGGAATTTCGCCGTGGATCTGTTCCCAATCCGCAATATCTTCCACCGAAATCTGATAGCCAGGATTGTTTTTCGCATTGGATCGCACATCGAGCACAACCAACGGCGCCGTCAGCCTGCCCGCGGGGATCTGGTCAACCGTCCCCATACCTGGGCGCGTGAGATCAACCACGTTGCTGAAGTCAGATGACTGCGGCGACGGGTCCGAATGGCGCTTGGCGAACAAGAACACCGCCAACACCAGAACATAACCAATGATGAAAGTACGGAACTTCATGCGTTCAAGTTTTGATCTTTCTTTTTGATGCAATTCGCGTGAGCTTCGATTTTCCGATGGGGTAACCACTGAGGCAAGGAACCTCGGGACATGTCCGGCGGGGATTGGGCAGAATTTAGCGCGAAAGCGCAAACAGAAATCTCAAGCCAGAAGAATCGCAACGCCGGCTGCAACCACGGTGCTGGCAAAGTTCACAGCGTCGTTGTTGAGTATCCTGCTGCGTTCGAGCGAAGCGCCGAGCAGGCTGTCGGTCATCATGCCGATCACGGCTGCCGCCCAAACCACGGTGAATTGGCGTGCCGGAACAATCCCCGACAACACGCACACCGCACCCACGATGGCTGCTGCCATGACTCCACCCGCCGTACCGCGCCGGCTGATGCCGCCATCGGTCCCCGCCGGAACATGGTCCCAGGTGGTGATGAGCCGGGGCTCTCTTTGGCTGGTCTGGCCCAATTCACTCGAAACTGTATCGGCCGCGGCCTCCGCCAATGCCGCTGCCATGGCCACCAACCAGACCGGATTTGCATGGAAAAAGCGGTAAAACAGGGCACAAATCGTCGCCGTGGCAAGATTTGCCAGCACTTGTGACGCCTGCCGCCCCTCCCGCTTTTCCGCAGTGCCTAATCTCTGTTTGCGCTGGTATCCAAAGCGCGTGGCCAGCCAGGTCAAGACAAATACGCTGAGCAGGGCCAGAATGGCCATGGGCCCAGCCCCTGTATAGATAAGAAAACAAACGGCAAAACCCGCGACCGCTCCAGAATTCGTCACCCCGCGTGTGAACTTGGCCAACGCGGTAAAGATTAGCGTGACCGCTAACGCTGCCCACGGATTTCCGAATTGTGCCGATGGAATCAATGAACTTAAAAATCTGCGTTCTCTGCGTGCTCTGCGGTAACGCAGCAGCTTTCCACGAACCCAGCTTGTAACTACTTGCTATTGTGGCCGTCTAACTGCCAACCCACGCCATCGTGCTTGAACTTTGGGTTCGGGGCGGATATTTCCGTCCGGCGGCGTTCTTGGTAGTCTAAACTCGTTTGCGAAGTGTGGCTTGCGGGCATCTCAATAAAAACGAAACCCGCGGAGTGACTCTATGGCTTCTGTTTGGTCGGGATATCTGACGTTTGGCTTAATCTCCATGCCGGTGCGCCTTCATTCCGGCGCGCGCAGTTCGGGCATCTCCTTCAACATGCTGCACCGCAAAGACATGTCGCGTCTCAAGCAGCAATATGTCTGCCTGAAAGACGGCGATGTTGTGGACCGCGCCGACATCGTGAAGGGATTCGAGTTCCGCAAAGACGAATACGTCGTCATCGAGCCGGAAGAGATCAAGAAAATCGAGCCCCGCACCGCCAAAACCATGGAGATCCTCGAGTTCGTCAAAGCCAGCGACGTAGATCCCGTCTATTTCGAGTCTTCCTATTACATGCTTCCTGAAGAAGCCGGCCGCCGTCCTTACGCGCTGTTGACCAAAGCGCTGGAAGAAAGCGAATACGTTGCCATCGCCAAGCTCACCATGCACAACCGCGAGTACACGGTGTTTTTGCGGCCGCATGAAGGCGGCATGATGCTCCACACCATGTATTACGAAGAAGAGGTCAAAAAAGTCGAAGGCTTCGGCGCGCCCGATGTTGAATTAAAAGACGCAGAAGTGAAAGTCGCTCATCAACTTATAGAAGCCCTCGCCGCCGATTGGGACCCTGAAAAGTATCACGACGACTTCCAGGAAAATCTGAAAAAGCTGATCGAGACCAAACTCGAAGGCGGAGAGATTCAGGAAGTCGAGAAGCCCAAGAAGCTCGCGCCCGTCGTGGATCTCATGTCCGCGTTGAAGGCCAGCCTCGCCGAAATGGAAGGCAAGAAGAAGCCCGCAGCCAAAGCCGCCGAAGCTTCCTCCGGCAAAAAAGCCAAAGGGCGGGGATAGTAACCAAGAAATAGCTCGGGTGCCCCGTTCCCTGGCGCACGTTGCCAAGGGGCGGGCACTTCTCGCCCGTCTTTGTCTTCGCTTCTGTTTGAACCGTCACAAAGGGATGCCCCACCCTTCGCGGGTTCAAAGGGCGGGTACGATAGCCCCCGATGACGTCGGTTTAGTCTTCCAACGAGGCTCCGCGATTTATACTTCCGGAAATGATTGGTTCGAGGGCCGTGGTTGCCGCGCTTCGAAAACCGCGAAGCATGGGGCAGCCGCAGTGATAAAGATGCATGCAAAGAAAATTCCAGCGTTTGGTTGGGCCAGCCCCCGGATAGAACTGCCATAGAAAGTTCCACCAAAATTTATTTGACACGCCGTTATTGACAAGATAATCTGCGCTAGCTTTTCTTTCTTTTACGCAGCATACCCCAGGGACAACTGAATATTTTGAGAGGAATGCATGAGAGCATCCGCAAGAACAAATCTTGTTATCTCCGCGATGGTAGCAGTCAGTTTCTTTCTAACATTCCCGTTGTCACTCAATGCGCAAGCTAAACCGGCGCAACGCTTACCGCATATCACCGCTTCGCATCCCGATTGGAGCTCGGCTGGCCCACAGGAACTCTTCGCGCCTTACTGGACGCTTGAGCCCGGTTGGAACACAGAGCTCGAAATGCGAAATAACATTCCGTGGCATGAGCTGCGCATGACGCCGGTGTTGCGTACGTCGGATGGGACGGAAGTCGCGCTGACGCCGGTCGAGTTGAAGCCTGAGGAGATTGCTTCGATCAATCTCCGCGAGGCTGTTTCTTCCCTCAGGCCGGAACTTGCGGGAAAGATGGGTGCGTTTGGCTCGGTGACAATCCGGTTCGAGGGAACCGGCGCGGCAAACGGGTTTGCCGCGGCAGTGGTGCGCCGTGAAGGACGCCCGATCGACTTTCACTTCGACGCGGAAGGCGGCGGCTCCAAACAGTTTGAGGGCATGTGGTGGCTGCCGGTCGAGAGTGCCACCTCCTACTTGATTCTCAGCAATCCCAGCCGCGCTCCGGTCACCGGAAAGCTATTCTTCTCTGATGCTTCCGGCGCGGCCATAAAACAGCTCACGGTCCCAGTAGGGCCGGGGCAGAGCATCCGCATGAACGTGCGCGAAGAGTTGGGCAATCCCGCGAGTGGAACTTTTGGCGGCCTGAGCTTGTCTACAGAAAAAGGGGGAAGTTTGTCGGCCACCGAGATTGTATTCGACGAAGTGAGTGGACTGGCGACAATGCTGAAACTGTTCAACCGCCAGCAGATAGCCGAATTCGACAAAGTTGAGGGCCGTGTATTGCGAGCGCCGATGATGGCTTTGGGCCGTCCTGACAGCAGCCTGGGATTTCCCAGCGGGACCGTGCTCGAACCCAGGATTTTTCTGCGTAATGCGGGGCCGGCAGCAGCCGAAGTTTCGCCGATCGTCAACTGGCACAATGACAATCAATCGGGAAGCATGCCGCTGCCTCGCATTAGGCTCCGGCCGGAGCAGATGACCCTTCTGAGCCTGGCTGACTTTCAGAAATCCGGGCAAATACCTGAAGATGCGATGTGGGCTACGGTCACGCTCGGCTTCACGGGACGAAGCGGGGACCTGGTTGCGGTTGCGACGAGCTACGACAAGACAAACCGCTACGGGTTGCAGACGCCGTTCAGCGAGGGCCTGAACCACCTGCTTCAGGGCACGATGTGGCACGTGGATGGGACCCATAACACGCTCATCACCGCAGGCAACGGCGGCGGTGAACCGACCAAGGCGCAGGTGACGCTGTTCTACAATGGAGGCCGGGACAGGTACCGGATGGAAAAATTGTTGTCTCCGGGCGAGCAGCTCTGGTTAAACGTGGGCGACGCGATTCATAATCAGATACCCGACGCCGACGGCAAGACGATTCCGCCGGATGTAATGTTGGGTTCGTACGAACTTCGCGATCTGGGCCATCCGATTCTGGGATTGCTCTATGAAGGCAAGCTGATTGTGGACAAGACTTACGGGCACGCCTCTTACGGCTGTACGCATTGTTGCGGGTACAGCCGGGCTCAGCTGGCGCAGACGCCATTCAGTGGGCCGCCGAACCTCGACAATCAGGACGAATATCAGGCCTACAATGTTTGCGACTCGCGCTGGGATAGTTTCGACGTCGCCTTCAGCCCCTACAGCAGCAACACCGGCGTGGCAACGCTGCCGGTTTCCTTGATGCTGCACACGGTGGGAGTGGGCGGCGCCAGCACTTCGGCGAAGAACACGATTGAGTACCAGGCCAATGTGGATACCTGCCAGCAGGTGGACATGCCCGGGACGCAGCGGTCACGGTGCAGCCGGAGATCACGAGCATTAGTCCCCCGCGCGGATTGGTCGGAAACAGCGTAAGTGTAACCATTAATGGAACCGGATTTAGCGCCTCGACTCCATCTGTATCGGCAGGGTCAGGCATCACCGCAACGATCACTAGTCACACTGACACACAAATCCAGGCAACATTTGCCATTACGTCGAGCGCAAGCGGAGGAAATCGCAGTGTCACCGTCACCGCAGCGGGAGAAACCAGCAACGCTTCGTCCTTCTACGTCCAAATACCGAAGACTTTAATAAGGGACACAGGTTATGGTACCGGCGGCTTGGGGTCGCTTATCAGCATTACGAATGGGAATGTTTTGGACATCTACGGAAATATTCTATTGAGTGGTGAGTGCGGTGTTTATAGGAATATCGCTTATTTTCTCGTAGACCAAGAGGTACCTGCGCAAACGATCCAAGGCAACTACACGCTGGTTGAAAACTTCAGCAACTACACCACCGACGTTGTGGGTCTCACCGTGCCCCCTACACAAGACAATCCAATTGAATATGCGCAAACCATGCTAGGAGACACCCAGTTCTTCGGTAGAAAGGCCTCATCGGGATGTCCTGGATCGAACGACCACGAGAGCTTTGACCAAGAGTTCACAGTGCAGCTCGATAGCTCCCATAGCTACGGTTTGACAATGGTAAATGTAGTAGATCGCGGCTATTATTCCGGAACCGCAACTGTGAATGTGACGATTTCTACTCCCTAGGAGCCGCAAATGCTTGCAAAAACGCTTAAACTAGCGATGACGACCATAGTTGGCGGAGCCCTGAGCCTGACAAGCTTGGGCGCAGACGCGCCCGTCCCACCTCTAAACCGACCCGTTTCGGTTTCGTTACAAAACGGCTCTCTCGCCGAATACCTCCTTGCGATCTTCAAGAGCGGGCACCTGTCCGGGGGGATAGCGGTCATAAATGATCGGTGCGAGGACGCATCTGACCAATTTCCAGAATTTAATGGCAACGTGAAGGGCGCATTTGAAAAACTCGCGACCATGGGCCACCAAGTGCATTGGCTTCAAGCGGGTGACAACCTGGTTGTTAATAACACTAAGTCTCCACCGTCGCTGTTGAAAGTGGTGGTGCATGAATTTCGCTTCTCGCGCAACGAGCCGCTTTCTAAGGCCACATCAGATCTCTTGGACACCCCTGAAGCGAGCGCCAAGATCAAAGAGCTTCAGCTTAAGGCATATGGCCCGGAACTAGGCTTCGCGCAGATGCATCGTCCAGGCACGCCACAAGACACTGTCACGCTGAGCGACACGACGGTGCTGGACGCGCTCAATAAGATTGCGGCGGGTCACGCGGTGTGGCTGTACAAAGAATCCCGATGTGGAGAGAATGTCATATCACTGAATTGGCCGGTTAAATGATCGTTTGAGCCATGGATCGGGCGGCGGGCGGTTCGCCATTGCACCCTTTGTAAAGGTGGGAGTACGAGGCCGTTCGTCACAGTTTTTTGCTGGCGCTGAGAAGTAAACTTCGCGTGTGTCCACGCATCCCGCGCGCAGATTCAAAGATGATTCCGGTTCCCTTTTCCATGACAACGCTGACGAGACGTTTGTCGTAGAATCCAGTGGTTCCCACTCTTGCGCTGCGAACGCGCAGGAATGGGCCACCCGCCCGCCACTGGCGATGTCACGGTGCCGTAGGAGAAATCAAATTCATATGCGAGTTTTCTTCCATTTGCTCGTTATTATGTCGATGACCGCTCCGCCGTGGTTCCCGGTCGCAGCGGAAGTGATCTCACCGGCCGGAGCCGAGTCCTTGCCCGCGCTTATGAGCCAGTCGGCCATGGTGCTAACCGGCGATGTGGTTTCGGTCGAAGAAGTGCCGATCACTCCAGTGGGATCGACCAAGGATTATGCGCCGTCTAGGGTCTTTGTGGCGGCGGTGGCCATCAATCGCATCTATAAGGGGCAATCTGATGTGAGGTCGATCAGGATCGTCTATGAGAATCCGCGCGGCAAATCTTGCTTTGTATCGGACTGCGAAAAGATAAGCCCCGGGGAGTACTACCTCTTTTTCCTTGAAAAAATTGGGACCGAATATCGCTTGCTGAATCCACAGTATGGAAAATTTCCCTTGTCTCGGTTACATGCCGCCACTCAGGTGATGGGTCTCGCCGGCATTGAAGCAGATCTAGTTGCGGGCCTTAACGAAAACGATCCCAAGCGTCTGGTAACGACAGTAGAGTTATTCGGTTCGCTTGGGCACGTCTCGTCCACGGAGCCGCTTCGAGCCGCGCTAGCTCATGGGGGTGGAAAAAGTTCACCGATAACGCAGGGAGCAATTTACGTCTCGTTATTCCGGCTAGGTGATTACTCGCGACTTAGTGAATCGGGTGCGTTTATAGAGACCACGACCCACGACCCACAGGTATCCCTGCTACAGCAGCAGCTTTGTGCTCAGATCGCTGCGATCCGCGAGCTCCAAACCTCACCGACACTCATTACGTTTTCGCGATCCTCTACAGATCAGTTGAGGGAATCAGCCGTTCATGCTTTACGCGAAATGAGTGCCACTGACGCTATTCCAACATTTGTTGCTGCACTCGATGACCCCTTGCAGCCGGTTAGATACGATGCTGTACTAGCCTTGGCCACTCTCGAGAAGAATTGGGATCTAGCACCGTCGCTGCAGCTATTCAGCGAAAATGAGATTAAGTATATAACCGCTTGGAAAAATTGGTGGTTGAAACAGGCGCGTTAAAAGGGCTGGCCACCTTAACGTCACCCTACAGACGCTGCAGGATCTTTCAGAGAGGGCGGGGTGGCCCGCCTTTACGTTCTCTGTAAAGGTGGGGTGCAAGGCCGTTCTTTACAGCTTTTTGTTGGCCAGAGGAGTAAACTTCACGTGTGTCCACGCATCCCGCGCACAAACTCAAAGATGATTTCGGTTCCATTTTCCATGACAACGCTGACGAGACGTTTGTCGTAGAATCCGGTGGTTCCCACTCTTGTGCAAAGAACGCGCAAGAATGGGCTACCCCCAAAGGGCGCGGATAGTCATCCGGAAACTTTCCTGTACATACAATTGTGAGGCCTATTTCCGTCCCATTTTGGGAAACGTACAGGCAGGCATTTCCGCGCGATTTAGGGCGCGATTTGGTCGGTGGACAGGTTTTCCCCGTCCGGCAACGTCGGAGGCTGCCAGAGCGCCCCTAATGCGCAGCAAACGTGGTTTTAAGAGAGGATTGAAAGGGCAATTGCCAGCCCGAAAATCAACTGCAAAACCGTCCGTACGTAGAATCAATCACTTGCACGAAAAGTCAATGAGTTAGAGCGAACCAACTCTATTTCACTTCCAAATCGAACTGCAAAAAAGGCGCCCTTAAGCAAAAAAGCATAAAAACACAAAAAGAAAGGCTTAGTTTTCCGTGCCATCAAAGTTTTACACGAACCGTTGCGTAACCCTGCCGCTGGCGCATCTAAGGCTAAAGCCGTTAGAATGAAAAATCTGCGGATTTCTTGAATATCAAAAATTGATGACGCTTTCGTCTGGGGTGCCGATGACTGTTCGCCACGTGGCCCGCTTAGCGGGTCTTAATGCGCTATTTCTGATTTGCTTGAGTTGCGGGGAGAACTACCGTCCGGTGGCGACGCCGCAGGCGCCGAATCCTCCGAACCCCGGTTTTTCGCATATTGCTGTGGTGCTTAGCAGCAATGGCGGCAATAACCCCGGCGCAGCCACGACAATTGACGTTTCGGGCGATACGGCCGTCAGCGAGAGCAAAACCGGGACGAGTCCGGCGTATGTCACATTGGCGGCCAACGGCACAGTCGTTTATGTAGCGAACCGGGGCGAAGATACGGTTTCGACATTCTCTCCGACCAGCACCGCGACGCCGACAACGATTAGCTTGCCGACGGGGGCGAGTCCTTCTTTTGTGGCCACCACACAATCCGCCGCAGTTTATGTCGCCAATTCAGGAAACAATACGGTTTCTGTCATCAGCACGGTCACGAATGCCGTGACCAACACGGTCGCGGTTGGAGCAGATCCGGTGGCGATGGCAGAGTTGCCCAACGGAACCCGCGTTTACGTCGCTAATGCAGGAACCGGCGGCGCGGGCGGCTCGCTGACCAGCTTTAATACCGTGGATTTCAGCGTGAACCCTCCACTGGCGGGTGTGACCTGGGTTTCGCCGGCGTGGGTTGTGGCTCGTCCAGACAATCAGCGGATATTTGTTCTGGATAAAGGCGCAGGCACAGTGACGGAGATCAATACTTCGGGCACGACGGATGTGGTGATGGCGAGCGTGCCGGTGGGCGTGGGCGCGGAGTACATGATTTACGATTCGACGCACTCGCGGGTGTATGTGACGAACCCGGTGAGCGGAATAGTGTATGCGCTGGATGGATCGGACTCGGCGGCGGGTACGATCTCGCAACTGGCGGCGATTCCGGTGGCCGGAGCGGACTCGGTAGCCGCGCTGCCCGATGGAAGCCGCTTTTATGTTGCAGCGGCTACGGTTAATGGCACGAATGTAAGTTCATCCGCGACAGTGATTGATTCGTCGAGTTTAACGGTTGAGAAGACAATTCCCATCACTACGGTGACGCAGGCGTGTGCTGCCTTTGTGAATACTCCGTTCGAGCTTTCGATTGCCGCTTCGGGCGACAGCACGCGCGTCTATGTGGGCAACTGCGATGCAGGCAGCACGGCGATTATCGCGACGGTGGCTAATGGATCGCCCGGTAATGGTTCGGCGGAAGATACATTGGTGATGAATATGAACGCGCCGCTCAGCGCGCAGTCACCGGGTAATGGCGGCACACCGCCGCCGCAAAATCCTGTGTTTGTAGTGGCCGGACCGTAGGCTGTGCCCAGCTGACCTAGAACATTCCCCAACTTCCCCGCTTAACGGCCGGAGTTACCCCCATTTGCCGTTTTATTGATTGACCATCGGGCACTTCGCTCATATAGTGCTATTGCTTGTAGTAGATTAAGGAATCGCATGAAGATTTTCGCCGCACCATTGAGTTTTCCGATTTTGCCTGTTTTACTCCTTGCCTTATGTGTTTCGAGTTTGGCCCAGAATGCAGACAGCCAATCTCCGCCGATTCTTGACCAGGGCGCACGTCTGAATCCCAATAAGATCGCTCTGCTGCACTGGTATTTAGCAAACACAGCGCCCACGACTTTTACCGTTGGCTCGCAGCCTTACGGGCTGGCGTTTGATGGCTCCAACATGTGGTCGGCGAATTTTGGCGACGGGACGGTGAGCAAGGTCCGCACCAGCGACGGCGCGGTGCTAGGAACTTTCCGTACGGGTACACAGCCCTACGGCGTGACTTTTGATGGAGCCAATATTTGGGTGTCGGACATTGCCGAAAACAAGGTGACCAAGCTGCGGGCGAGTGACGGGAAGAACCTGGGTGATTTCGCCATGGGCGGTATTCCCGGCTGGATGACGTTTGACGGCGAAAATATCTGGGTGCCGGTAGGAATCAGCACCAACAGCGGGGAGATAAAGAAACTTAGTGTCATCAACGGAAAGACCTTAGGGAGTTATGCGTTAAGTGTGAGCCCCATAGCTTCCGCGTTTGATGGGCATGCGGTTTGGGTGACTGGGGGAAGCTCAATCGTTAAGTTGGGCGGCGACGGCACGGTTCTTGGAACCTTCCCTGATAACGGATCTCCACTCGGAATCTGTTTCGATGGCGCGAACATCTGGGTCGCGAACCGCGGCGCAAGCACCGTTGCGAAGTTGAGGGCCAGCGACGGGACCGTGCTTGGGACGTTCGATGTGACCAATTCCCCCTATGGGCTTGCTTTCGACGGCGTTAACATCTGGGTTGCAGGCGCACCGGAGGTTTTTGTTTTGCGCGCTAGCGACGGCAAAGAAATCATGAAGCTAAATCCGCCGAAAACGAACACGATTGCCATGGCCTTCGACGGCGCCAACATGTGGTCGTCGGGGCTGAACGAAAATCTACTCATCAAGTTCTGAAACGCAATCCCAAGTCGCTTGAAGTGCACACTCAACTTAAGACTGAGTTCGTCACTTTATCGGCTTCTGATTCAATGCCGCGAGGTAGGCGCCTTTAATGGCTTCGACTTCGGCGCGGTCGGCATCGTTCATTTCCGCGGGAGACTTCAGCTCCGCCTTGTTGACCCCTTTTACCCCGATATAGAGCGCGCGATAAGTCGTGTCGCCAAGATTTTCCACGCGGTGCTTGAAGGGCGGATACCAGCGGGCTTCGCCGGGGTGCGAGTAAATTTCGCGAACTTTGCCATTCTCATCGGTGAAGCGCAAGTGAGCTTCGGTGAGGCTCACGCCGACGCCGCCGCCGTGTTCATGCAGGGCAGATTTTTCATGCGGGCCATAAATCACTTCGACCACCTGAACGTGTTCATTCTCAAAGGCCAGACGGTAGTGCGTGGGTTCGACTTTGAGGGGATCCTGGGCGAAAACGGCAGTGGTGAACATGCCCAACAACATGACTGAGTAGAGCGATTTCAAGAACACGAAATAGTCTCCTGCACCGGGATGAGTGACGCTACAGAAGTACGCTAACGGGGCGGGGAAGTGAAGTCAATTAGCAGAGGATGTCCCTCTGTGACTGTACTTTCGTGCGCGAATCAGGCTGCCTTGTGCGAGGACCGGGGCAGGCGGGGCGCGATGGCGTAGTTCAACTGCACCAATACGATGAAAGCGATGCTCCAGTAAGGGCTGAAGACGCAGAGCAGCGCACCAAAGGCATACAACGCCTGCGCGACGACGATGCGGCGCTTGATGGCGCGGGCCACGTCGGCCTGGATATCGCTTTTTACTACACCCAACTGTTCGGCGCATACCCAGGTGAGATAAAGCATGCTGCCCAATAGAAGAATATTGAGCCAGTAGATGACGAGGGCGAGGCGGTACTCGATGAACTCGGCGAGCAGCATGGTAGAGAAGGGCGTAAGGGTCACGGCGAAGAGGAAGGCAAGATGAATCCAGGTGAGGCTGCGCTCGGAGCGCTCCAGATGATTGAGCTGGGTTTGCTGGCCGACCCAGAAAATACCCAGGGTAAGAAAGCTCATCATGTACATGAGCAGCTTGGGAGCTAAAGCGGTGAGAGCGCGGCAGAGATCATGTTCGCTGTGAATGGCTTCGCGGATAGGAGTATGCAGATCGAGCACCAGCAGGGTCATGCCGACGGAGAAGATGCCGTCACTGAGGGCGGCGAGGCGCTCGACGCTTTGTCCGGCGATGCGGTTGTATAACGTGACCATCGAGGGAGTTTAGCAGGTTGGGGAGGGGGGGTGGTGAAGGGTAGTGGCGGAGAAGGATTTCAAATTCATCGAACTCTGTATTTTCACGGTAGATAGATCAATGGCTTGTATTGTTGTCTCAATTTCGCTTCATCCCAAACTACATAGGTGGTAGGAATAACCTGCTTAAGTATGTTGGGCAGATAGTGAGCGATATCCCCATCCTTTGTAAAGGTCTCACGATTGCGCGTCCAAGCGATAATATCGGCCATTTGAATGCCAGGAGTCTTTTTCATGTCCACAGGTGCAACTTCCTCGATTGCGTTCCAGAGACTCCAGCGTCCAGTCGCACCAGATAATACACGTTCGCGCTCCCATTTATCATGGAACGGACGAAAGAAATACTCATTCCTATCGAAGAAGTAATAAACGCTGTCTGCATTTGGATCAATTACCTGCGGGTATAAAAATCCGTACCACATAAGAATAGCCTCGGAACAAAACTGGTTGCATAAATCTATGGGGTCAGGCATCTGATATGTTTCGCTACGCAACTTCTGCCATGCCTCCAAATCAACCGAACAATAAAAGACGCGGAATCGATCTTTTGCACGCGTAGATACATATGACACACACTGATTAACGACACCAAATGCACTTTCGTGTGTCCATCCAAGATTGGAATCGAAACCCTTTTCGAGTCGAAACACTTCTTTCATGTGAATATATGAGGCCTTGGGGGTATGCGTATCCAGTATTTGCTTCCAATCGGTTTCAAAATCTTTCCAGATACTCTCCGGGGCTGCAGCAGCTGCCAGAGTTATCCACTTGTTCTGTAGCTTGCCGCTACTGTCGAGATATGCACGAAGCGTGATCAACAGATTTTCTTCCGGAAGCGAACGCATGAGCGAACTACCCACCCAACTTGCGTCCATCTACTCTCTCGCCCGATGTCTAAGCAAGACTGCGGACCAAATAACTCAGACAAAGAATATCTCGCAGTATAAAACGGCCAATGGTTAGGATGGGTTCCTCATGGCCCCAATCATTCGCAAAACCCGCGAATAAATAGGCCCCCTATGCTTCTTCAAAAACGAGTTGCAGAAGGAAGCTGCGGGTGTAAAATGGCGGCGATTTTTTAACACAAGGAAAGGACGCTGCCTATATGACAGATAGAATTGCTTCTCTAGGGTCGGGAGGTTCGATTGCGTGGGCGTTGCTGCTCATCGTCTTTGGCTTTCTGGCTATCGCGCTTCCGCTGGGGACTTCGCTGGGCGTGGTGATTGTTTTGGCCTGGTTGATTGTGTTGAGCGGGGGCTTTCAGTTTATCCATGCATTTCAATCAAAGGGCGCGGGCAGCATTGCCTGGAAGCTACTGGTGTCGGTGCTGTATCTGGTGGTGGGGCTGTATTTCCTGACGCATCCTTTGATGGGGCTGGCCGGGTTCACGCTGGCGCTGGCGTACTTCTTTTTGATTGAAGGCGTGCTCGACATCGTCGCCTACTTTCAAAACCGGAGCGCGCAGGGCTCGGCCTGGATCCTGCTGGATGGAATCATCACGATATTTCTGGGCGCGCTGGTGTGGAAACACTGGCCATCGAGTTCCGCGTTTGTGATTGGGACGCTCGTCGGTATCAGCATGATTATGACCGGAACGACACGGTTGATGATCAGCATGGCCGCGCGGCGGATTAGTCACAGCGCTGTGAGTGAAATGAAACGCGCTGCCTGAAGTTGGGTCACGTAGCCCCGGACGCCGCGTCCGGGGACAAAAATCTTGGGCGGACGAGGCGTCCGCCCGTACGTCAGCCTTCTGACAACCGCAGAGCTTAGAAAACTTCGACCGATGCTGAAAGGCCCGGTATCGAAGCGAGACGGCTGTCCCTCGTAATCAAAGGAGCTTGCAGAGTTTCGGCGAGCGCGATATAGACGGCGTCATAGGCGGAAAGATTGTCCCGCATCTGCCAGATGCGGGACAGGAATATCGCGTGAGCATACCGGTTCAGGCGAAGGTCCTGAAGGTCGCGGATGGCTTCGGCTGCGCGATGCGATGACACCAAATCCTGCCTGACCATGCGTCTCAGGACCTGGGCGACTTCAAGGTCAAGAAGATGGGGTGCGTGCAAAGTTTCATTGTGGGCGTAAATTCGGCGCTCGATTCGCTGCCCGTCCGGCGTCTGGAGAAGCCACTCGATGGCTGCTGACGCATCCAGAACGATCAACGCGCATCCCGCTCTTCTCGAACCATGCGTGCAGTGTGGATGGGCGAGGAAACCGGCTCTCTTTTTTGTAGGCGGGCCCGCATCTCGTCGAGCGTCGGTTTTTCGGCAATCTCTTTAATTTCCGCCAATAGATAGTCCGAAAGCGACATGCCCGCCAGGGCAGCGCGCGACTTCAGGCCTCGATGGAGAGAGTCGGGGACGTTGCGGAGCTGGATCATCTTTGTCTTTGACATGCTTAAAGCATAGTTTCATGTGAAGCACATGTCAATCGCGCATTTGAATCCACGCGCTAATTTTTCCCGCCCAAGCAGAGCTTGGACGGGGCACCCGGCTGTCAGGAGAGAAGTTGTAAGGGGATGGTGCCGGCCGGTTACTCCCCGGACGCGGCAGCACGGGCGACGTTGTAGCGCAGGGCAATATTCATAAAGACGTTGCCGCTGGTGGTGTCGAAACATAGTTCGAGGGCTTCGGTATCCTCGGTGCTTTGCGAGCCATGCTCGGAGGTGTGGAGCACAGGCGGGTGCACGCGGAAGTGAAAGCCCTGATCGTTGAGGCGCGCGACGGCATTGCCGGTGATCTGGTTGGCCAGTTCACAGACGGCTTCGCGCACGAGGTTGTCCGACTCCGGCAATTCGCAGCCGGCGAATTTGCTGGCGACGCGGACGGCGGTTTTGGGCTCGAGATCGAAGATGATGCGGCCTTCGATTTCGCCACTGAGCCACACGAGGGCGGCGACGCCCTTGCGGCGATAGGCTTCTTGTTCCATGGCCAGATTTTGCACGGTCATGGGACATTGCAGTCCCTGAGCAAGCACGGCGTCGGCCGCGTTGATGAAGGGCTGAATCAGTTCCATTTTCATTGTCAGACTCCCGACCGCTTAGACTCCAGCTCCCGCTCCTGCTGCGTGGGCCGCCGACTCTTCATCACCCAGGACGTACTTGATCACTTCATACAGAACTTCGGCCTTGACCGGTTTCTGCACAAAATGACGGGCCCCGCGCTGCAAAGCGGCGACGATGTTTTCCTGGTAGCCGACTGAAGACACCATGACGATACGCGCATCAGGGTGCTGCTGCACGATCTTCTCGGCGGCTTCGATTCCTTCCATCTGCGGCATGGTGATATCCATGAGCACGATGTCAGGATGCAAGCGGTCATATTCGGTGATGGCGTTAAGTCCGTCTCCGGCTTCGCCTGCGACCTGGCCGCCGAAGGTTTCCACCATGCGGGCCAAGTTTTTGCGGGCGAAAACGGAATCGTCCACGATCAAGTAACGGACCGGCTGTCCGTCCTTGCTGCGTCGTACTGGCGCAAATTGTTCCATAACTACCTCCTCTTTCAAACACAAACGCGTTGTTCATCCCCGGCCATTGCTGACCGGAAGAAATTTTTTATCGCCCACCTGCCCTAGCGGATTTCTGTACGGGCGTGCATTGCGCCATCAGAGTCTCCGCGAGCGAGTCGAGCGGCACCACGTGCGTGGCATAGCCACGTTCAATCGCGGCTTTGGGCATTCCATACACCACGCAGGAATCTTCGCTCTGCGCGATGGTGACGCCTCCGGCGGCACGGACAGCGCCCATGCCTTCAGCGCCGTCTTCTCCCATGCCGGTCATAATCAGGGCAAGAGCGTCGGAACCAAATTCCTGAGCAGCGCTCTGAAACAAAATATCCACGGATGGGCGGTGGCCATTGACGCGCGGTTCATCGCTCAACACGGCGACATCACCCAGCGGCATGCGCTTAACCCGGATGTGACGATTGCCGGGGCAAATAAGCACGCGGCCCGAAACCAGCATGTCGCCCGATTGCGCTTCTTTCACGCGCAGAGAGCAGACTTCATCGAGGCGGCGGGCAAACATTTCGGTAAAGTTTTCCGGCATGTGTTGGACCACAACGATGGAGCCGGGAAACTCCGCCGGCAATCGAGAGAGCATGTGTTGCAGAGACTGCGGGCCTCCCGTGGAAACGCCGATGGCAATTACGCGCGCCGGCTTGCGTGTGTTCGCCGGAATTTTTTCCGGCATGCGAAGCAATTCATCCACCGGGGTTACGCGAATACGGCGGCTATTGGCGGCGGCCTTGATTTTGGCAATGAGTTCACGCGCGATTTCGGGCATGCGTGCGGACACGTCTGCCGGCTTAGCCACAAAATCGAATGCGCCGAGCGCCAATGCTTTTAATGTCACAGAAGCGCCGTTGGTGCTGTGAGAGCTGACGACGATCACCGGCAAGCGGTGACGGCGCATGATTTCTTTGAGCATCTGAAGGCCGCCCATGCCGGGCATTTCCAGATCCAGCGTCACAACCTGCGGCTTAAGTTCTTCAATCTTGCGAAGGCCGAAGTTGCCGTCCATGGCTGTGCCCACAACCTGAATGGAACTGTCAGTCTCGAGGATTTGCGGGATCAACTTCCGCATCAGCGCGGAATCGTCCACGACCAGCACGCGCACGGTATCGCTCATGACCGGCCTCCTGCCTGCGCTGCCAGACGGGCCTGCTCGGATTGCGAGAGCAACAGACCGATTGAGCCGTCGGTCCGCACGGGGCGCGACTTGTTGAAACGTTCCATGATGGCTGCAAGATTCATAATGAGAACTACTCGCCCATCCCCAAGGATGGAAGCCCCGCTGACCAGATCGGTTGCGACGGTCTGATCGTCGAGAGCTTTGATGACCAACTCTTCTTCGCCTTCGAGCGCATCCACGATAAGGCCAAGCTTGCGCTCACCCATCTGGATGACCAGAATGAAAATGCGCTGTGAAACGGCAGAGCCTTTACTGAAAGGTTGTTCCAGCGGACGATGCCCTAAGCGAATCAGCGGCAACACCTGATTGCGCAACTGCAAAACTTCGTAGTGGTCCACACGATGCAAGTCGGCTTCGCGCGCGCGGGAAATTTCCGCGACCGCGTTGAGCGGGATGGCATAGAGCCGCTGGTCCACGCGGAACAAGAGCGCTTTGATGATGGCAAGCGTGAGTGGAAGCTTCAGGCGGAAAGTTGTGCCCTGACCGGGGCGGTTTTCCACTTCAACGGAGCCCTTCAACCGCTGCAAGACGCTGCGCACAACGTCGAGGCCGACGCCGCGGCCAGAGATTTCTGTAATTTCATCGGCCGTGCTGAAGCCGGGGCGGAAAATAAATTCGAGAGCTTCGTTTTCTGTGAGGCGAGTTACGTCGTCGGCGCTGATGAGGTTCTGCTGGACGGCTTTGGCCCTGACCCGCTGCGCATCAATGCCACGGCCGTCATCGCTGATTTCGACCACCACCTGATTGCCCTGATGATGTGAGCGCAAATGAATGGTGCCACGCGGCGCTTTGCCCAATTTCGCGCGTTCCTCTGGAGATTCAATGCCGTGGCTGACGGAGTTCCGTACCATGTGGGTCAGCGGCTCGGCGATAGCGTCGAGCAGGCTCTTGTCGAGATCGGTGTCCTGCCCGCTCATGAGCAGATCCACTTGCTTGCCGCAGTGCTTGGCCACGTCGCGAACCATCCGCGGGAAACGCCGAAAAAGTTGTTCGACCGGGACCATGCGGACTTTCATGACCGAACGTTGCAGGTCATTGAGTACGCGGGCCTGAAATGCCATGGCATCGGCGAACTTGCCGCGCATCGCGTCTTTGGGGTTTTCGCGAGCGAACTCATTGAGCGCCTGCTGCAACATTGATTTGCCAATGATGAGCTCACCAACGAGGTTGAGAACGTTATCAATGCGCTCCGCATCCACACGCAAAGTATTTTCTGAAGCCGTGGAACTTGGTTGTACGGATTCCTGCGCCTTGGCTTCGGGAGCAGCAACCGATTTTATTTCCGGTTCCACTGTTGCTGGCGTCGGGGCGGCAACGGCCTCGACTACCGGGTTAATTTCCACTTCGGGAGCGACGGCTCGTTTTTTCTTGCTCTTTTCAGCGACGCCCAGCGGGTGAATCTCGACGTTGGCAATTACCGTTGGAATTTTTGCTTTGGCACTGATCTGCTCGGCGGACTTTTCCGTCGCAATGAGTAACTCCATGATTGGAGAGGCTTGCACGGAATTCTTTTCCGGTCGTGTGCCGATGATTTCGCCGGAAGAATTGAGCGCAGTAATCAAGAGCTGGCGCGCCGCGATCGGCATGGCGCAGAGGCGATCAATGGTCGCGGTGACGTGATAGACCTTCTTGCCCAGCTTGAGCGCATTTTGCTGCGCCAGAGTTTCGTATTCCGTCCAGACGGCCGTAGCTGAAACTTTTGCCTTGGATTTCGATTTCTTTTTGCTTGCCTTAACTTCGGCCGCCACGGGCGTGAGTTCCTTTATCAGCTTATGGAGCGCATTGCCGGTGGGTACTTTGCTTTTCCGGTGGTACGCGTTCAACATCGAGCTGAAGACATCGGCCGCCGTGAAGGCCACTTCCGCAAGCGAAGATTGGTCGAGCGCTTCAAACGCGAGCGCGTCTTCGAGTGTGTGCGCGAGTTCACTGAGCTCCCGCAAACCGCATGCGGCAGCGTCCCCTTTCAGGGTATGCACGATGCGGCGCATTTCGCGGACGGTTTCCGTCTCGCCGGGGTGTTTCTCCAGCTTGAGGGCGCAGTCATTGAGGGATTGCAGGAGTTCGCCCGCAGTCTCAAAAAACAAGTCTTGCATCTCGCCATGTTCGTCGAGGAAATCGCTCATGGCGCTCCTTCAACGTGCCGGTAGGCGGTGCCGCTATTGCGGTAAACCATGGTGAACTTTTCGGTCAGGCCAAGAAGGCTTTCGGCATGTCCCACAAAAATGTAGCCACCGGGAACCAGGCAGCGCGCAAACTTGTTGACTAGACGCTTTTGCTCGGCTTCGTCGAAGTACATCATGACGTTACGGCAAAAGATCATGTCGTGACGCTGCGGCAAGAATTCCGTTTTCAAATTGTGAAAGTCGAAGTGCACGCGGTCTTTTACTGCGTTCTTAATGACGTAGCGTTCGCCGACTTTGTCGAAATAACGTAGGCGGTAGCTATAATCCACCGAGCCCATCTGGTTTTCGGTGTAAGTGCCTTCCTGCGCGTAACGAAGGACGGAGTAATTGATGTCGCTGGCGAGGATTTCTACTTTCCAGGGCTCAGGAATCAACGGTTTTGGAGCCATGGAAATCGCAGCGCTGGTCGAAGGCGGCAGCGTGCGCAGGTGATGATAAGCAAGCGAATCGGCAATCAGCATCACCAGCGTGTAAGGTTCCTGCCCGGTGGAGCAACCTGCGCTCCATATACGAATGGAGAAATCCCGCCGCTGAATTTTTTGCAGAATTAGTTCATCCAAAACATGCTTTTGGAAAAGATCAAGCTGTGCTTTGTTGCGAAAAAAACTGGTTTCGTTGACCGTGAGGTTTTCCACCAACCGCGAAAGTTCGTCCCGGCCCTGCGCGCTGATGAGCAGGCGGTAATAGCTGTAGAACGAATCCATCTGGCAGTCGCGCAAACGGCGCAGGAGGCGGTCCTGAAGAAAGTGCGTACGGCGGGCATCGAAATGCATGCCGCACTCCTGATAAACGAGCGCCTGCAACAGCTTAAGTTCCGCTTCACTGATCTGGACGGCCAGGGCTGGTGAGCTCATTCGTTATTTTCCATTGGCGGCTGCGGTGATATTCATTGGCCGGCGGCCGCTCCTCGCGTTTCCTGGATGTCGCCCTTGGACTGCAAATTTTCATGGGCGAGCAACTTGTTGGTGTCGAGCAGAACAATCAGCCGTCCCTGATATTTGCCCATGCCTGTGACGCAGTGCAGAGCGCCTTCCTGAAAAACGGCAGGTGGAGGCTCAATGTCAGAAACGGGAATTTTGATGACTTCCGATGCAGAATCCACAATCAATCCGCAGAGGCGTCCTTTATGTTCGACGACGAGAATGCGGCTGCGATTGCTGGCCGAGACCTGTTTTTCGCCGAGACGTTTGCGTAAATCGATGACGGAAACAATCTTTCCACGCAAGTTGATGACGCCTTCCATGTAATCCGGCGCATCGGGAACGGCGGTGATTTCCGGCACACGCACGATCTCGTGCAGAGAGGTGATGGGTACACCGTAGGTCTCGCGACCTACGCGGAAGCCGACGATATGGAGCTCTTGATTCATGCGATGCTCACGCTCCGCGTTATGCGCGTCCCGCTGCCGCACGGCGGCTTTGCTTTACGCCTGCCACATCGGTTGCCTTCGGCCGCTCGTTCTGCTCGAGAGCGAAACGGTCCATGGAATCGAGCAAGTCGCCGGACATTTTCGACATCTGCTCTGCCGACGCTGCCAACTGCGTGGAGCCGGAAGTCGTCTGCTGCACGAGACCGCGCATTTGCTCCATGGCTTTCACCACGGCTTGGGCGCCCGCCGCTTGTTCTTCCACGGCGGAATTGATTTCGTGTGTAATTTCGTTCAGACGGGCAGTGGCACGGGCAATCTGCGACGAGCCATGCGATTGTTCGTTGGTGGCCGCACCGATTTCCTGCGCGAACTTATAGACTTCGGTGACCACGTTGGAAATTTTCTTGAGAGCGCCGTTCAAATCTGAACCCAGCCCCAGCCCTTCGTTTACGATGCTGGTGCTGCGTTCCATGTTCTCGACCGCCTTGCGCGCTTCTTTCTGGATGCTCTCGATCAGCTCGGAAATTTCTTTGGTAGATTGAGCGGATTTTTCAGCCAGCTTGCGGACTTCGTCGGCGACGACGGCGAAACCAAGGCCGTGTTCACCGGCACGGGCAGCTTCGATGGCGGCGTTGAGTGCGAGCAGGTTAGTTTGCTCAGCCAGATCATCAATGACTTCGATGATCTTGCCGATATCGTCTGCCCGTTGACCCAGGACGCCGATGATCTCACCGGACGAGCTGATCGTGTCGTTAATCTTGTTCAAGCCAGTGGTGGCTTTATCCATAGTGGAGATGCCGCTATGAACCTCTTCACGTGAACGGTTGGAGATATCCAACAGGACTTTCGCGGTATCAGCAACGCGCTGAATGGACGCGACCATTTCATCAATCGAGGCCGAAGTCTCGCTGACGCTGGAAGCTTGCACCTGCGTGTTCTTCACCATGTTTTGCACGTTGACGCTCATTTCGTGCATGGTGCTGGTGACTTCATCGATGGCAGAGGAAGTTTGCAGGCTGATCTTTGCGGATTCGTCGGAAGCGCTCGCGACTTGCGAAGAAGCACCTGCGACTTGAGAAGAAGCGTCACGCACATTGCGGACAAGCGTGCGCAAACCTTCAATCATGCGGGAAAAGGCATTGCCTAGTGTGTCGTTCTTCGAGCGCGGTGCGACTTCCACAGTCAGGTTGCCGCCGGCGATGGCTTCTGAAACGGACGCCATTTCACGCAAGTACTGCACCATGCTGGTGAAGGTGTGCGCGAGTTGCCCGATTTCGTCGTTGCGCTTAATGTCAATTTCGTGGTCGAGGTCGCCGGCTTTACCGATCTGCTCCGCGACTTTCATCAGATCTTTCAAGGGCTGCGTGATGCTGAGAGCCGTGCGGTAGGCGATCACCACGCCGAGGCCCAGTGCGACAATCGTGCTCAACAGAGAGACAAGAATCGTCCAGGTACCCGCGGTTTCATCCGACTTGCGGCGTTCATCGAGAACTTTGTTGTTTTCCTCGTCGGCGACGGCAAGAGTTTCGGTAGAGGTTTTGACCCACGAAGAAGCGTCTTTCTGGAGATAGAAAACCTGTAACTCTGCGACAGTCGCGTTGCCGGAATCCACATCGGCGCGTTTTTGCAGAAGGGGTGCGGCAAACTCTGTGGCCCAGGCCTGCTCATTCTTCTGCACTTTTTCGAGAGCGTCTTTTTCCTGATCGGAGTTCGCGAGCTTTTCCGCTTCATCGAATTTCGCAGCCAGAAGATGCTCGCCTTCGTTCATGCGGTCCACTTCCCGTGTGTCGCCGCTGAGCAGGTAATTGCTGAGGTAGAGGCGGTTCTGCATCATCTGAAAGCGGATCTTGTCGGTGAGTTCCGCCATGCGAATGGCTTGAGCTGCCGCTGTTTTGGCGGAGCGTTCGCGGAACGTGGCCGTGAGGTTCACCAGAAACAGCACAATCACCATCGCGAGGATGGCGCCGAAGCTGGTGTAGAGTTTTTTCCCGATCGTCATTACTGATTCTCCGCTAAATCCAAAAGTTCCCGGATATCTGGCCGGGCGTTTTACTGGGGAGCGAACTTAAATTCAACAATCTCAGTGGTTTCCGCCGGGCCTGGCTCAAACTTCCACTTCTTCACCGCGTCCATGGCCGCGTTCACCAGAATGGGGTGCCCACCCACCACTTTGGCTTCCTTCATGCTCCCGTTCGCTTCCACTATCACTTGCATACGGACAGTCCCGGTAATGCTCATTTTGCGGGCGAGATCGGGGTAAACCGGAGCAACCTTCGAGCGCACTTTCCGTGAGGATTCTTCTTCCTGTGCCCGCGCCGTACTAAAGTGGAAAACCGAAACCAGCAATCCCAGACACAACAACGCATGAAACCCATGCGACATCCACTTATGCAATCTTCCTTCGCGCACACATCCTCCTCGTACAAGTAACTTCGCCACGAGGCCAAACCACAGGGTCTGGCTCGGCGGCCCATCTGTGTTTCCATAATTGCTGCAAGAGTTAGTGAACTCAAGCAAAAGTGACGTTGGGAGGATTACCGAAGTTTTCGCCGCGCACGCGGAAGACTGATGCATCGGGCGTGGTGTGTAAAAAGGCGTAGCCGCCTTGGGATGTCAGATTTCACAATTCGACACCTACCCAGTAATTTGCTTGACTCAAAATGAGATTGCAAGCTATCTTCCCTTATATTCAATAACTTACGCTTATTGAACGCGGGAGTGTGTCATTCTGACGCTGCAGACTGGAAATGAAAGCGTGAACGCGCGGTCTGGCGTGTCTTCGCACGAATCGTTTCAGGATTTGCTCCTGCAATTTTCCTCCATTGCATCGCAAGGG
>Ga0070738_10002900_pt1 | contig 24444 bp, 16 predicted proteins | sample Coa_R2_2_FD_66446 | JGI IMG/M metagenome (GOLD analysis project Ga0070738, IMG submission 66446) | Surface soil microbial communities from Centralia Pennsylvania, which are recovering from an underground coalmine fire - Coalmine... | ecosystem: Environmental > Terrestrial > Soil > Unclassified ... | reverse complement strand
TGTTTAATTCTACTCATCAATTGATTGGTCAATTAGTGGAGGAAGGTAAATTTACTGGGTTACGAATTGACCATATTGATGGTCTTTATGACCCAACTCAATATTTAGAAAGGTTAAAAGAAAAAACAGACGATACATACATCATTGTCGAAAAAATTCTGCATATAGGAGAGCAATTGCCTAAGAATTGGACAATTCAAGGCACATCAGGCTATGATTACCTAAATTACGTCAATGGTCTTTTCTGTAAAACTGAAAATCAAGATAAATTTACTCAGATTTATTGGGATGTTACAGGTAGCAGAACACCATATGAGGAAATGATTGCTGAGAAAAAGCATTTAATCATTGAGAGAAATCTAGCTGGTGATATTGAAAACCTAACTCTTCAATTGAAGAAGATAGCAGGGATGTATCGCCATGGTAATGACTTTACAATCAATGGTTTGAAGCGAGCACTGGCAGAACTTCTGAGCCGCTTTCCTGTTTACCGCACTTATATCAATCAAGACGGCATCTCTGAATGCGATCGCTCTTATATCGAGGCAGTGATTGAAGACACCAAATCATACATGCCATTACTAGAAAATGAACTGAAATTCATTGAAAAGTTGCTGTTGTTGCAATACGAAGATTCTTTAACTCAGGCGGAAAAAGACCAGTGGCTCTACTTTGTCATGAGATTGCAACAATATACGGGACCCTTGATGGCAAAAGGCGTGGAAGACACTGCTTTATATGTCTACAATCGCTTCCTCTCCTTAAACGAAGTGGGTGGCGATCCGGGTCACTTTGGCATTAGCGCTTCAGAGTTTCATGACTTCAATCAAGAGCGGTATACTGACTGGCCTCATGCAATGAGTGCTACCTCAACCCATGATACGAAACGGGGTGAAGATGTCAGAGCTAGACTCAATGTCTTGTCAGAGATCCCTGACGAATGGCAAATAAAAGTTCGTACTTGGAGTGAGCTCAATCGTCCCTACAAAAAGAGTATCAAACGTTCAACGATGCCAGATAGAAATGATGAATATCTTTTCTATCAGACATTAGTTGGCGCATTTCCATTTTTTGAGCATGAGTATGCAAACTGTATTGAGCGCATCAAAGACTATGTGCTCAAAGCCATTAGAGAAGCGAAAGTTTACACGGCTTGGCTCCGACAAAATAGCACTTATGAAAATGCCTTCCTTGATTTTGTTACAGCAGTTCTAGAACCTTCAGAAGACAATCTCTTCTTACAAGATTTTTTGGCTTTTCATAAATTGGTTGCTCACTATGGCATCTTCAATTCTCTTTCTCAAACTTTGCTAAAGATCACCTCTCCAGGAGTTCCAGACTTTTATCAAGGAACAGAACTCTGGGACTTCAGTTTAGTTGATCCTGATAATCGCCGTCCCGTTGACTTTGAAACGCGACAGTCCTATCTCAAAGCAATTAAAGAGCAGGCTCAAATCGATATTCTCAAGCTGATTGCTGAGTTGCTTGCCACTAAAGAAGATGCCAGAATCAAGCTATTTCTTGTCTTCCAGGCTTTAAAAGCAAGAACACAGTATATAGAAGTTTTCCAAGAAGGCAACTACATACCTTTGGAAGCAGGTGGTAAATTTAAAGAACATATAATTGCCTTTGCTAGAAGCAAGGGTAATAGAATGACAGTCACCATCGCTCCCCGCTTTTTCACAAGTCTGATTCAGCAAGGAGAATGTCCGTTAGGAAAACATGTTTGGGATGATACATACCTTCACTTACCATCGGTAGTACCCTCGTGGAGAGAGGCCATAACTGAGCAGGTCATTCATGCTGATGGCAAGATATTCATTGGTGAAGCACTGAAATACTTCCCAGTAGCTTTGCTCGTTAGTGAGCAATAAAAATGAATTTATAATTCACGGTGTGTAGGGACGTAGCAATGCTACGTCTCTACCAGTATTAGGGAGGAATAACAAGTGGTGTTGCTTGATTATACAAAAAGTCCGATCTATGATCTGAGGTCTAAGATCTAATACTAGTGCTATGCAACGAGCATTTGTTACAGGTGGTACGGGGTTCATTGGTGCAAACTTGGTGCGATTACTGCTACAAGAAGGCTATGCTGTTCGCGCCCTTGTTCGTCCAGGTAGCCAATTGAGTGGTCTGCAAGGGCTGGACATAGAGTTTGTTAAAGGTGATCTCAATGATGACGACCTCTGGCAACAAATGCGTGGCTGTCAGTTTCTTTTCCATGTAGCAGCCCATTACTCACTATGGCAAGCAGATCGGGAGATTCTCTACCAGAGCAATGTCCTAGGAACGCGCAATGTTTTAGCTGCCGCACGGCAGGCAGGCGTTGAGCGAACAGTTTATACTAGTTCTGTTGCAGCGATCGGTGTTGATGAGTCTGGTAAACCTGCAGACGAAACCTACCAAAGTCCAGTAGAAAAGTTGTTGGGTGACTACAAGCAGTCGAAATATTGGGCAGAGCAAGAAGCTATCAAAGCCGTCGAGTTAGGGCAAGATGTTGTTATTGTTAACCCCACCACTCCCATTGGTCCGTGGGACATTAAACCAACTCCCACTGGAGATCAGATTCTTCTGCGCTTCCTACGTCGGCAGATGCCCGTTTATACAAATACAGGTTTGAATTTTGTCCATGTGCAAGATGTGGCATGGGGACATCTACTAGCATTATCGAAGGGTAAAACAGCCGAGCGTTACATTCTCGGACACAAAAACATGTCCCTTAAGCAGTTGCTTGACGAGCTTGCTAAACTGACTGGGATACCTGCACCTCAAATCTCGATTCCTGCTTGGATACCCCTGACTGTAGCATGGGTAGATGAGCGAATCCTCGCTCCACTTGGCAAAACACCTTCTATTCCTGTCAATGCTGTGCGTATGGCAAAACAACCAATGTATTATGACACAACCAAAGCTGTTCGAGATCTGAATCTTGTCCAAACACCCATTACTACAGCTTTACAGGATGCCATAGATTGGTTTGTTAAGTATGGCTATGTATCTTTATGACTATGTACGACACTCCGAATTGGTAAAACATCATCACAATAAATCCACAATGGAAAATTGCCGCTGACGGTCTAATTCCTGAAGCCTCAGTTTCTCGGCAAAGAAAGCTTTATAGTATGCTTGCCATTGCTCCGGTTCTGTTTCTGGATCTGTTTGCTCCCACAGTTCGCGAAAGTGACGATAGCGCTTTTCGCAAAAGACTTGCTCCACACAGGCAACCCCTGCTTGAATCCATTGTTGGTGGTGTGAGAGCATTTGTTTACGAGTTTTCTCATTCAAATGAAATAGATGAGACACTAACCTCAATTCTTCCGGAAATTCTAGGCACTTGTCTTGCACGGTAGATATCAAGTTAGTATCATTACTGGCAGATGGAACTTCTAAAATCTTTTGCCACAAAAATCTGTGGTGAGATAAGCTAAATTGCAAATCTCGCTCTTCTAAGGCAGTAACGATCACTTGACGATGTTCTGGATAGTGCAAGTAAATGCGCAGTAACAAAGCCTCTGCCACTTCTAGAAGATTGTTTTCTTGGGGGAGTGGGGCGTGGGGAGTAGGGGAGCCATCAGCGTAAGCGAGTTTCCCGACTTGAGGCGACTGGCGTAGTGGGGAATGATGAGAACGTGTTGTAGGATGAGGTTTTTCCCTACTTCCCCTTTGGGGAGCAACTTGAGTCAATAGATTTTCTACTCGTAGCGGTTTAAGTCGGTTATCTCCTAAGCTAAGGATTTCAGCACACTGATCAATATAATAGTTTTTTGTATCAGGATTGTTAATATTTTTCAGTAATTTTACTAACTCCTGAGACACTTGCTGATAGTCTGTTGCTTGTTTCAAGTCGCGATTTTTTGTGATTTGCTGAATTTGCCAGTCAAGCCATAGCGGTGCATCTGCCAATAGTTTTCGATAGTCTTCTGGTTGCCGTCCTTGTAAATACTCATCAGCATCTTTACCGTCGGGTAGGTTAAGAATCTTTAGCTGGACTTCACCCTTATATGCCAGTTCAGCTATTTCTCCAATCGCCCTTTCTGCCGCAATAGTCCCCGCAGCATCAGCATCAAAGTTGAGAACTAGCTGTTTAGAATCGGTGTAGCGCAACACTTGTCTAACTTGTTCCATACTGAGAGCCGTGCCAAGAGAAGCGACAACGTTGGTAATACCAGCGGCATGGAGGGCGATCGCATCAAAATATCCTTCCACTACCACCACTTGATCGCATTGGGAAATCGCATTCTTCGCTTTATCAAGAGCAAACAAAGTTTTCCCCTTGAGAAAAACCTCAGTTTCCGGCGAATTTAAATACTTCGGTTGTTCTGCACCCAGAGTTCTACCTCCAAAACCGATCACTCGCCCAAGGACATCGTGTATCGGAATGATGATGCGATCGCGGAACACATCATAATAACCGCTTGCTTCCTTGCGTGGTTTAATCAAGCCGGCCTTTTCTACAAGTTGCACTGGGTAGCGTTTATCATCCACCAGATAACGATAGAGAGTTTCCCAGCCTGCAGGAGCATATCCAATAGCAAACTGCTGAATTGTTTCCTCCCTCAATTGGCGCTGTTGCAGATATGGCATCGCCTTCAGTGGACTATGCTTGAGGGCATGTTGGTAAAACTGCGCTGCCGAAGCAAGGACTTCATAAAGCTGCTCTCGCAAAGATATTTGGCGCTGCAATTCTTGTCTTTGTTCAGGCTCCAAGGTTCTCAGTGACACTTGGTAACGCTGTGCCAAATCCAGCACCACTTCAGTAAAAGAGCGCTTTTCCAGATCCATGAGGAACTTGATCGTATTTCCTCCAGCTTGGCAGCCAAAGCAGTAATACATTTGCTTAGTCTGGCTAACTGTGAAACTAGGACTTTTTTCTGAGTGGAAGGGACACAAACCCACATAGTCTTTACCGCGCTTGCGTAAGACAACATGTTCCGAGATGACATCGTAGATGTCAGCCCTTTGTTTAACTTCTTCAATCGTATCTGGGTGCAAGCGAGGAATGTGCATATGAGTCAGTGAAGAGAGAAAAATGAACAGTAAATAGTGATAGCTGACAACTGATAACTGTCTGCTAATGGCTATTATATTGTTGTTGCAAAATGAAGAATATTGTTGTGCATAACCGCTTAAGCTTAAATACTGTAAAAGGAAATACTCTGTAAAAAATGGGACGTATTTTTATTTCAGCAGCTCATGGAGGCAAAGAAGCAGGGGTAATAGATCCAGGCTCAATCGCTGGTGGTACAACTGAGGCTCGGGAAATGATTTTACTACGAGATTTAGTTGTGCCGGAACTCAGGGCACGCAATTTTGAAGTTTTAGCGGTGCCCGATAATTTGAATACAACGCAAATTATCTCTTGGATAAATTCTCGCGCTCGTCACGGTGATGTAGCCGTAGAAATTCATGCTGATGCTGCAACCAGTCCTTCTGTACGTGGGGCAAGTGTTTTTTACATTGCTAATAATCAAGACCGTAGAAACGAAGCTGAACTAGTGCTCATAGGGCTGTTGCGCCGTGTACCCCAGTTGCCCAATCGGGGAATAAAACCAGACACAGCCTCAGGCTTGGGAAGCTTGGCTTTCTGTCGCCAAATAGTTATCCCTTCTTTATTAATGCTAGTTGGTTTTCTCAGCAATCCTGATGATCGTACTTTATTACAGAATCAGCGCCGTGACTTTGCTTTAGGAATCGCCGATGGCTTGACATCTTGGAGTCGTACTGTTGATCCTGATTCTGGTAAACCGTCTCAAGCCACTTATCCAGTGATCAATATCAGCATTAATGGGCAAAATTACTCAGAAAAAGGGATACTCATTAATGGTAATGCTTACATACCTATTGATTTAGTAGATAGTTTACGGATTGATTTATCAAAAGCACCTGATATCCGTCGTGTAACCTACCGTCAAGTTGTTTATGTTAAAGCAATTGAACTGAGAGAGTTTCATATTGCTATCTCTTGGGATAGTGAGAGTCACACTGTTGGCTTACGTTCCAATTTACAAATTTGCTCTGGTCAATTTGACAAGATTATGTCCCCAGGCAATACCTCAGAAGTACAATTGCAGCTATTTTTGAAGAATCATAATCAAACTGCTCTCACGCAATTTCCCGACATAGCAAAGCTTTATCGCGAAGAGGCAATGATAGAAGGTGTTAACTATGATATTGCCTTTTGTCAAATGTGTGTAGAGACAGGATTTTTACGGTTTGGTGGCGAAATACAAGCGAAGCAAAATAACTTTGCTGGGTTAGGCACTATTGGTGGTAGTTCAGAAGCAGCGTCGTTTGAAAATCCTAGACTTGGTGTTCGGGCGCACATTCAACACTTAAAAGCTTACGCTAGTTTAGAACCCTTAGTGAAGGAAACTGTAGATCCCCGATTTCGGTTTGTGACGCGCGGCGTTGCCCCCTTAATTGATCAGCTATCAGGACGTTGGTCAGCAGATACTGAGTATGGCACTAAAATAAAAGCCATGCTCAAACAGTTGTATGAGTCAGCGGGATTACTCTAAGAGTTTTTTTACAAAGCATCAAGGTAGCGCCGTTTTTCCAACTTCTACCCACAAGGTGCACTAATCCTGAGTTAAGGGCAACGTGAAATAGAAGGTGCTACCTTGACCCAGAACACTCTCAACCCAAATCTTGCCATTGTGTAGTTCAACAATGTTGCGGCAAATAGCTAGTCCTAAACCTGTGCCTCCTTTTTTCCGAGAATCAGAAACATCAACCTGTTGAAAACGCTCAAAGATTGACTGTAGTTTATGAGCTGGTATGCCTCGTCCTTGGTCTTGGACTTCGATTTGGAGATAATCGGCTTGTAACTTAGCACGCAACCAAACGGTATGACTTGGTTCTGAAAACTTAATTGCATTGCTCAGAAGATTAATCAGGGTTTGCAATATCCTATCTGGATCTACCATGCATTCCCTAGTCAAGGGCTCGATTATGAGCTTAATGTTTGCCTTTTCTGCCATTGCTTGCATTGCTTCTGCTGCTTGCATAAGTAGCTCAGCAATGTTACATTTTGCAAACTGTATGGCAATTTTACCAGATTTCATCCGCTCTAAGTCGAGGATATCATTGACTAGACGATTCAGGCGCTCGGTATTGGTAATGGCAATATTGAGGACTTGTTGACCTTTAGTGGTTAGTGTTCCTAACTGTCCTGCACTAAGCAAATCTAATGACCCCATGAGAGACGTGAGTGGCGTTTTTAACTCATGACTCACCAGAGAGATAAATTCATTTTCTAACCGCTTACGCTCTGTGATATCGTTAGCTATATTTAGAACGCACTGAGTACCGGACAAGTCAATTAGTTCGGAAGATAGCAAGACAATTTTGAAATCACCAGATTGATTACGAAATTCCATCTCATAGTTTTGCAAACATCCTGTTTCTAATAATTTTTCAACAGTGCTCGCATAGTTTTCTGGAGTGATTCCTAGGTTGAGTTCATAGACAGAGTGACCAATAATTTCTTCCAAAGAATAGCCACTCATTCTGATAAAACTACTGTTTACATCAATAAAACGTCCTTCCCTAAGAGTGGTAATGGAGATTGGGCTAGGGCTAGAACGAAAGGCTTTGGCAAATTTTTCTTCAGCCTGCTGGCGTTCATAAATTTCTTGTTGCAACCTAGTGTTTTGCTCTAGGAGTTGTTTTTGCAAATTCCGAATTGTTAAATGATTCTTGACACGCACCAACACCTCTTCAACTTGAAAGGGTTTTGTGACATAGTCTACTCCTCCAACTGAAAAGGCTTTCACCTTATCTAGCACGTCATTCATAGCGCTGATAAAAATCACTGGAATGTCACGGGTGCGATCGCTTTGTTTCAACGATTGACAAACCTCATAGCCATTCATTTCTGGCATATTGATATCAAGCAATATTAAGTCGGGTGGAGAGGCTTGTGCCCCTCGCAAACCTGTAGAACCTTTGGTGACGCTTCTAACTTTGTAACCCTGTTCAGTCAACATAGCAGCCAAGAGATGCAAGTTTTCAGGAGTATCATCAATCACTAAAATGTTGGCTTTATGTGTCTCCAATGGCTGATTATGCATTATCTTCCCCTTGCGCCAAATCAATAATTTCATCAAAACAGAAGCGATCCACTAAACCAGCAAGTCCCTCAGCTAAAGCAGAATAACTTTCCGGAATTTGTTCAATCAACTGAAAAATAAGTTCTGCATCCACCTGAACAGCTGCCTGATAGAGAGCAGTTCGCCATTCCTCTGGCATAATAAACAAGCTTTGTGGTTTTAACTCCTTGAATTCAGATGTAATCGCCTCTTGTCCTTTAAGAAAATCTTCTGATGTTTCACCGTAAATATAATTTACTTTCAGATACTGAGACATTTTGTTGAAGATGACCTCTTCACGGAAAGGCTTACGGATAAGATCATCACAACCTGCAGCTAAAATACTAGACCGTTGTTCTTCAAAAGCACTGGCTGTGAGGGCAATAATGATGGTACGGGGACATGAGATTTGAGACTTTGAATTTTGAAGTGAAGAAAAACAAGTGTGAGCAGTTTCCTGCCACCTCTTAATTTCCCATTCCCTAATTTGCCGAGTTGCCTCATATCCATTCATAACGGGCATTCGCATATCCATCCAAATTAAGTGGGGATGCCATGTTTGCCACAGAGCGATCGCTTCTTGACCATTAGATGCTGTACGAGTTTCAAAACCAACAGTGCTGAGTAGTTGCATCAATAGATCGCAATTTTCTGGAAGATCATCTACAACTAAAATCCGGTAGGAAGGTTGCCCTGGTACCAGTGCAATCACCTTTTGCTGAGACGATTGTGGTGCTACTTCAGATAAGTGCGCTAATTCAACAGTGATCTCAAAAGAGAAAATAGATCCGCTATCCACTATACTTCTAACATAAACATCACCACCCATTAACCGTACGAATTGGCGGCTGATAGTCAGTCCAAGCCCTGTGCCTTCTATAAATTGGGCAGCACTTGCTGTTTGAACAAAAGGTTGAAAAAGTTTATCTAAATCTTCTGGTGCAATTCCTTTGCCAGTGTCTTCAATTTCAAAATAAAGAGAGCACACACTAGAGCTAGAAGATGCAAAAGGAGAGAGAAAGGACTCTTGGTCAATGCCTTTTTGTATTGCCGCGTCCTTATGTTCTTCTTTGCTTCCCATTTGCACTCTTAGGGTCACTCCGCCTGTAATGGTAAATTTGACAGCATTGCCTAGCAGATTAATCAAAACTTGTCGTAGCTTACCCTCGTCCGTGAAGATGTACTGGGGCAAATTCGGGGCAATTTCAAAAGAGAGTGATAATTGTTTTGCCTCCGCTCGTACCCGAAACATTTCTTCAATTGTTTGTAATAACAAATATAGGTCAAAGGATGTGGGTTTTAAAACAATGCGTCCAGCTTCTATTTTGGACATTTCCAGCACATCGTTAATTAGGTTAAGCAGGTGTTCTCCACTACGGTTAATAGTTGCTAGGGCTTCTCGCTGGCGCTTAGTAAAAGTGTTGTCTCGTTCCATTAACTGGGCAAAACCCAGGATGGTATTGAGTGGAGTACGGAGTTCATGGCTCATATTTGCCAAGAAGGTGCTTTTAGAACGGTTGGCAGTCTCAGCGGCTTCTTTGGCTACCCGTAGTGCTTCTTCAGCCTGTTTGCGTGCAGTAATATCTTGAAAGCTCCAAACACGCCCAATAATTTCATTACCGCTCCACTGGGGTATGGAATAACGCTCGAAAACACGTCCATCTTTTAATTCCACCAGATCAAAAGCTTCCATTTCAGGATTATTAAAAACTATTTCTTCTACTCTGGCAATAAAGGCTTCGGGATTTTTTGTCTGATGAGCCATGAACATAAATCGTTCAAGAATCATATTGGGCTGCAAATATGACTCAGGGATTGACCACATTTGCAAAAACTTCTGATTAAAAGCCTGGACAGTACGATCTCGGTGCAGTACTAAAATTCCATCAGCTGTAGATTCCAGCGTTGCCTGGAGAAAAGATAAAGTTTTCGCTTGTTCCTGTTCTGCTCTTTGGCGTTCCGCTTCGAGGTGCTTTGCCTGAGTGATATCTCGAATCACTACACTAATACTGCCGATTTTTCATCTCCTGGTAGTTCTGCATAGTAGCCCGATATTTCTAAAATTAGGGAGCGATCGCCCTGCTGGAATTCATATTCTGTTACCTCATATTCTCCTTGTTGCACCCTCACATCTGGATACAACTCTGGCTCAACTGCTTTTCCTGCTTGTGTTAAAGGTAACAACTCTCTAAGAGTTCCATTTAATACCAAGATATGAGATTTGTTAACAAGTTTATCGAAACTAGCATTACACCATTGTATTTTTCTATTTGTATCGGTCCAGACAATAGAATCCGCAATTGCACTTAATGCAACCTCCATTTTGCCCAAAGTTGCCCGTAATTCATTGATCAAACCTGTTAAGTTAACACTCATTGAGTGACTCCTCATTGAACCGGACAAGGAAGGAGATAGGGGAATACGAGAAAATATTTTCTCTCTATTTCCCAGTTCTTTCTAAAGAGGACAAAGCATTACCAAAAACTCCACTGTCTCTGATGTTTCTCCAGCATGATTCAGATGCTTAGCTTCAATTTCTCTACCATCTTAAGACTGACTGATTGATAATTCAGCTACATTTAGCCACTTATTATAGTTGTAGACAAAATCAACTTATGCACTTTAAAAGAGAAAGGGGAAAATTTGTCTGCAACTCTTCCCTAATTCTTCTCGATTTCTCTCTAAAGTTAAAACTATCGACAACAGACTGATGCACGACCCCTGAGAAATTAGCATTCTGAGGGGTTTTTATTTAAAACTCAAGTGTACTCACCATTAACCTAGAACAGCTAATCAATAAATTTAAGTTTTTACTGAATTAAAAGGGGTAATTTAAAAATGACTACAGTTTTGCAGCTTGGCGATCGCACTATCAAGGCTGAGGAAATCATTCCCTTAATAGCTGGTTACAAAATCCTACCACAGTTGTTATGTGAAAGTATCATCGATCAAGCCATTGCTGATATTAGTTGCACACCAGAAGAAACTGAAAAGGCTTGCCAGGAATTCTATCAGCGTTGGAATCTGACTGACGAGGTTCAAAAGCAGTCTTGGCTACAGCGTTATGGAATGACCCAAAAACATTTAGAAAGCTTGGCAACACGTAGCTTGAGAGTTGAAAAATTTCAACAAAAAACCTGGGGACACAAACTAGAATCTTACTTTCTCCAACGCAAAGGACAATTGGATAAGGTTATTTATTCTTTGCTTCGGGTTAAAGATCAAGGACTTGCCAATGAGCTTTATTTTCGCATTCAAGAAGGAGAACAGACCTTTGCGGAACTAGCTTTTAAATATTCCGAAGGTCCAGAAGCTCAAACTGGAGGACTCATGAGTCCAGTTGAACTTGGCACTCTCCACCCCCAATTGGCTCAACTCCTGCGTATAAGTCAACCTGGCGAAGTTTGGACACCTTTACCTTTTGGCGAATGGCAAGTGATTATCCGTCTTGAAAAACTAATTCCAGCACAACTGGATGAAGCCATGCGTCAGCGATTACTACAGGAAAACTTTCAAGCGTGGTTTCAAGAGCAACTTGGGCAATTATCCACCCAAGATCAAATTTGGATGGGGGTCACACCCAAGCAACAAGAGGTCAATTAACCTCCGACAGTTTTTGTTCTAAAAAGTCGCATTCCATTCGCCGTAACTAGCAAAGAAGTTCCTGTATCTGCTAATACTGCGACGGCTAAACCAACAACCCCAAACGTTGCCAGCAACAAAAACAATCCCTTTGTTACTAAGGAAAAGATAACATTCTGTTGAATGACAGACACCGTACGGCGGCTTAAGTCCACAGCAGAGGCAAGTTTTCTCAGGTCACTTCCTACTAGCACAACATCTGCTGTCTCTAAAGCAATATCAATTCCCCCTACAGCAAAGCTAATATCTGCTGCAGCAAGAGATGGTGCATCGTTGATGCCATCCCCAACCATTCCAGTTATCCCTATTTGGCGCAAATGTTGGATTGCTTGAAGCTTATCTTCGGGTAATAGTTCTGCTTGATACTCCGTAATGCCAACTTGTTGGGCAATCTCCTGGGCAACGGTGGTGCGGTCACCCGTCAGCATCACTAACCGCTTTAACCCAGCGTGTTTCAACTGCCGTATGGTTTCTGTTGCTTCTAGCCTGATTCCATCTGCTAGAGCAATAATTCCTAGTAGCCCTTGATTTGTTCCCACTAGTACCGGGGTTTGACCAAGATTTTCAATCTTACTCAACAGAGATTCTTCTTGACTAGACAAGAGAATACCTTGATCTACAAACAATCGGCGATTACCAACGAAATACAATAGCTCACCAAAATTCGCCTGAATCCCCTTACCGGGTAATGCCGTAAAGTTAAGGGGCGTTTCTAAGTCTATGCCCTGCTCAATAGCCTTGGCTACAATTGCCTTCCCTAGAGGGTGTTCTGAGCGTTGTTCTAGGGAAGCCGCAATCAGTAACATCATATCTGTACTTAAGGCTCCAAAACTATAAACCTTCTGTACCACAGGGAGTCCTTGCGTAATCGTACCAGTCTTATCAAAGGCAAGATTGATCAAACGTCCGGCTGTTTCTAGGGCGTTCCCCCCTTTGAACAAAACGCCTTGGCGGGTTGCGGCACCAATGACACTGACAATGGAAACCGGGGTGGAAATCACTAAGGCACAAGGGCAGGCTATAACCAGCATCACCAGTGCCCGATAAATCCAAACACGAAAAGGTTGAGCGAATGCCAAAGGTGGAATGAGGGCAATGGCGATCGCTATGACAATTACGATCGGCGTGTAAACTTCTGCAAACCGATCAACCCATTGCTGCGAAGGGGCACGACTACCTTGGGCTTCTTCGACCAAATGAATGATTTTGGCAACGGTCGTGTCATTCGCTGTATGGGTAACTTTAACCTCCAGAAAGCCTCCCTGATTTAGGGTTCCAGCAAAGACTGTATCACCTGGAACTTTATCTTCTGGAATGGACTCGCCGGTAATCGGTGACTGGTCAACGGCACTCATACCAGAAACGACAACACCATCCAACGCCACCCGCTGTCCTGGTCGAATTGTCAAGATTTCTTCTAACTCAACAGAATCGACATTGACAGTAACTTCTTTATTCCCTCGTTTAACAGTAGCAGTAGGGGGCGCTAAATCCATCAGTGCACTGATAGCATTACGGGTACGACCAAAAGAGAAAATTTGCAGAGTTGTGCCTAAAGAAAACAAAAACAGAACCAGCGCCCCTTCAAACCAGTCTCCTAAAATCACAGCCCCAATTACAGAGATGCTCATCAGCAAGTTCATATCAGCACGACGCAAGCGCAACTCAAACAAACCTGCTCGTGCAATGGGATAACCTGCAATGATGATGCCAATGCCATAAAAAGCCCTTGTTATCCAGAGGGGTAATCCTATTTGTTGTGCGAGTAAGCCCAAGACTAACCCCACACCCGCTAAAATGACACTTTGTCCCCGACGGTTCGTTATCCAGAACTGCCAGATTGTCGTCGCATGCTGTTGTGCAGGCTTAGCAACTGGATCAGCGTTGTTGTGGTCATGATGGTGGTCGTGGCAATCATCATGAGTGTGTTTGTGGGAATTTGCCTCAAGATTCTCCCCAACCGTATACCCCAGACCTTTAATACGGTCATAGATTGCTGTCTCATTGACTACCTGCGGATCATAGGACAGTTGCAATCGTTCCGTGGCAAAGTTAATCGATACCTCCCTGACCCCTGCCATCTGCTGCAACCCCACCTCAATCGTCTTAGCGCAACTACCACAGTCCATCCCACTGATTTTGGCTATGAGCGTTTTTTCCGGGTTGACCTCGGCTTTAGTAACAGTCACCGTAGCGCTGTACCCCAATGCAGTGATACGAGTGATGATTTTATCTTCACTGAGGAGATCTAAATCATAGGAAACCTTGGCTTTTCCAGTGGTGTAGTTAACAGTGGCTTCCGTCACACCTCGTAACTGCTGCAAACTGGCTTCGATAGTCTTGGCACAACTTCCGCAGTCCATGCCATCGATTTGCAAAAGCTGGGTTTTGAGAGAAGGGGTTTGAGTCATGGCAGCACGACAGAAAAAGACGATAAAAGTCACTGCCCGTATTTTACTACAACAATTGAATAGTTATTCAACTGTTAAAGTAATTATCTCAGCGTTAGCCTTCCAGGAGTTGTGTTTGCGACCTAGCAGCTACAGCAAAACTGAACAAATTCGCCATCTGATATCAAGTAGGCTGATTCAAGACGTCTGTATCGTGAAGTATCTCTGGGAAGGTCATTGAATGTTTAAAGACAACCCTTTATTGCTAACGCGAACCATCAATCATATTAAAAAATTAACTCCAAACTATCAAAAAGCTCATCTCTAAATAAATTTGCATAGTTTTTTCAGCGACTAGCAAATTTTTTCAAAAACCATATTTTGCTTCCCTAGTTCTTCTCGATTCCTCTCTAAATTGAAAAACATCGAAGGCAGAGAAAACATCAAACCCGAGAGATTAAAAGACAGTATACCGCTCACAAAGCTACTGTTTCTAATTAATACTCTCCTAGATATAACACTTTCTTCGATAGAGAAATTAAACCTTCCCTGGTTATTCTCGATTGCACTCTAAATTTAGAAATAGTTTAGCCAATAGACATCAAAAGCTAACGACTAATGGTTAAACTTTCTAAAATCTTAGGCTTTGCTCAGTGTGTAAAAATCATGTTTTTACTACAACTAGACAAGTCTAAAAACACTTCAAATCTACTGACAACTTAAACAAAAACAACAAGGTGAGTCAAAATGACAAGAATAGTATATGATTTTGGTCAACTAAGTTCTACTCCTGCCCAAACTTTTTGGGATATAGGTAGTAAAACTGATCCTAACTATGATGACTTCGGCTATAAATTTACTGTACCGGATTACCAAAACTTTAATCTGGCTATAACAAACGTAGTTGGAGATGTTGCACTTGACCTTTACAGATACGATATTAATGGTAACATTAATTACCTCGGTACATCAGATTCTAGTAATAATCACGATGAATCATTTAACGTTTTCAGTCAACCGGAAACAAACGAAACAAACCAATACCTTGCTGTAGTTAGGAACCATAAGACAACAGATTCCACATTTAACTTCTATGCATCGGCTACTAGACACGATCAACCCAGCAATCTTCTGCCAATAGAAAGTAACTTAGGTACTGTAGATCAAACACATCCTGTTTCCATGCAAGTCAGAGGCGGTCTTGGTGATAGTGGGACAGCTGTGGTTTACTCATTCCACCTAAATCAAACAAGTAATTTGAACTTATTTTTGGAACAGGGAAATCCTGCTGTTGTAGGCGCAGGAGATTGTGATGTCATCATTGGACAGGATATAAACCATGATCGTATCATTCGAGACAGTAATGTAACTAAAGACACTGATCCAAACAGTGAAGTCCTTGCACGCTCTCAAAATGTAGGTAATGCTAACGAGACAATCACTAAAACTCTACCCGCAGGAGACTACTTTGTTGAAGTCTACCAATTTAGCGGTAATACTGATCCCACACTACATCTATCAGTTTCATAGGAACTGCCGTTGTTAGTTAGGCAAATTGCTTAATCAACATCACAAAATTAGCCCATGCTTGAATAACTCAGGCATGGGTTTTACTTTTAAGATGACCCCCAAGTACGTCAAGGCATTGTCAAGAGTTTAGAGTGGTATACGAAATTTTACCAGCACGGCTACGTACCACCAGATGCAGTCAACTGGTTAAATCCAGACAATAATCGCAGCTTACTCAACCGTGAGGTGGTTATGACACCAAACTATACTCTCTCAATTCCTGCTGCTGTGCGCCAAGATCCCAAGATCTACCATAATAAGTTGGGTACCATAGAGTTTCCAAATAAACCTAGTGGCAAACCAATGCGTTACTTAGTTACACTGAATGCAGCAGTGTTGTTTGCTGAGTCTCCAAACCGAGAGATCGCAAAGGACTTTCTGGCGTATTTAGCGCAGCCTCAGACAATCGGAAACTATCTCAAAGCTTCTGGAACTCGGTATTTACCAGTGATGATCCCAGTTTGGAAGGACCCCTTTTGGAGTGATCCAACTGATCCGCATCGTTCAGTTGCTGCTAAGACATTAACTCATGGTCAAACACGCTCATTTTACATAGTGCAAAACCCTGCTTACACCCTAGTTTTATCAGAGAATATTTGGGGCAAAGCTCTTCATCGTATAGTTGTTAATGGTATTACTCCACAGCAAGCAGCTGATGAAGCAATTGAGCGGATCAAGCAAATTTTCGCCCAATGGCAGTCAGACAAATGAAGTTCTGGAATCAGCACCTAACTACTAAAGTTGCCGCTTCCTTTTTACTCCTAGCCTTAGTGGCTGTTGGTGTAGTAGGAGGAGTTGCCTTCTTTAAAGCTAGGGAAGCACTAAAGCAGGCTGCTTTTGATCGACTTAGTGTTGCTGCCACCCTAAAAGAGGAAGAAATCAACCGTTGGTTTGGAGACAAGCAACGAGATTTTCTCCTCATCATTCAGTTTCCAGACATCCAAAGGTCTCTAAAAATACTGTTGAATTCCAAATCTTCACATGCAGATTCTCTGACCGCGCACAACATCCTCACCAACTACTTGAGCGATATATCCCAAACTAAATCTGATTGGAAAGAAATTTTTATTCTTAATCGCAGTAATCAGGTCATTTTATCTACTAACAAAAGTAGCGAAGGTAAGTATGAAACTTTAGCCGACTTTACCTATTTTGAACATATTGATCCTAGAAATACTTTTGCGCCAATTTTCTATGTTTCGCCTTTCACAGGCAAACCGTCAGTAACCTTCGCAACACCTCTGCATGATCAAGCAGGAGTCCGCCAAGGTATTATTGTAGCTCACTTAAACTTAGATCGAATTGATAATATCATTCGAGAACATACAGGTTTGGGTAAAAGTGGTGAAACCTACTTGGTTAGCTCTCTCAAAACTAAAAACACTTTTATTTCTAAAGAGCAAGGCAGTACCCAAGAATTCAAAGAAGGAATTCGCAGCGAAGGCATTGACGCGGCAATGAGTGGAGTCAGTGGCTTGGGGCTTTACGAAAACTATGCCAAAGTGCCAGTTATTGGAGTTTATCATTGGCTCAATGACCAAAATCTTGCTTTACTTGTGGAGATGCATCAAGAAGAAGCGTTTGCCCCTGCTCGCCAACTAGCAGAAACGATTGTGCTGGTGGGTCTGGTATCGGTAGGCGCTTTGTCAATAGGTGTCTATTGGTTGACGCAACAGTTAAAAATTTCTCGCGAGCAGCTGGAAAATTATAGTCAAAGATTAGAGATTAAAGCACAGGAAGCTGAGGCTGCCAATCGTGCAAAAAGTGAATTTTTGGCTAACATGAGCCACGAACTTCGTACTCCTCTCAACGCAATCTTAGGTTTTACTCAGCTCATAACTCGTGCCCCTTCTGTTAATCCCTCGCATCTAGAACATTTAAAAATTATTAGTCGCAGTGGGGAACATTTGCTAACTTTAATCAATGACGTGTTGTCAATGGCTAAAATTGAGGCAGGCCGAACAACACTGAATGAAAATAGCTTCGATCTGTATGTTCTGCTTGACTCACTTAAAGAGATGTTGCAACTAAAAGCAGTATCCAAGGGCTTACAGCTGCTCTTTGAGTGCAGTTCTGAAGTTCCCAAATATGTGCAAGCAGACGAGAGCAAATTGCGCCAGGTCTTGATCAACCTCTTGGGTAATGCCATTAAATTCACTCATACCGGAAGAGTAACACTGCGGGTAAAGTGGGAAACTGGAAGTTGGGAAAATACAACTTCCCACTTCCTAAATTTTGAAATCGAAGATACAGGTATAGGCATTGCAGCAGAGGAATTAGATCGGCTTTTTCAGCCCTTTGTCCAAACTAAAAGCGGTGTTGGTGCCAAAGAAGGAACTGGTTTAGGGCTCACAATTAGTCGTCAATTTGTGAAGTTGATGGGGGGTGATATCCGTGTGACCAGTACAGTAGGTCATGGTTCTACCTTCTATTTCAGTGTAAAAGTCCAACTGGCAGAACTATCTGAAGTTGCACCACTACCAACTAGTAAACGAGTGCTTCATGTTGCACCTTACCAACCCGTATACCGGATTTTGATTGTAGATGATCGCACAGAAAATAGCGATCTTTTGACACAGTTACTAACTACTGTTGGTTTTGAAACCTCCGTAGCAGCTAACGGTCAGGAAGCGATCGCCCAATGGAAAGCATGGCATCCTCATCTCATTTTCATGGATATGCAAATGCCTGTGATGGATGGCTATGAAGCAACCCGACGCATCCGTACTATAGAGACGCAAGATCCTGCATTTGTATCTAATAAAGCAACAGTCATTATTGCCCTCACAGCCAGTGCCTTTGAAGAGCAACGAGGTAATATCATTGCCGCAGGTTGTGATGATCTTATTCGTAAGCCATTCCAAGAGTCGATCATTTTTGATAAACTGGCTGAGCACATAGGAGTGCAATATGTTTATGCTGAAGAACAAAAAGAAACCAAAGAAACACAGCAGCAACGCTCAAATTTGCATTTAAAACCAGAAGATCTCCATATCATGTCTGCTGAATGGATAGCAGCACTACACGAAGCTGCAATTCAACTAGATGCCGATTTACTTTTCCCACTCCTGAAGCAGATTCCTCAATCTCATGATTTCTTAGCAGAAAGACTTACAGAGTTAGTACATAATTTTCAGTTTGACGAGATCATTGAGCTAACTCAAGGGGATCATGATATAGAGCCAGAATTTAGGAATACCTGAAGCCGACATAATGACCAATCTATTAAGTGTAGTGTTTTGGACTTTCAACGATGCAACCAACTAAGAATATCATCATTATCGGTGGAGGAATTGGTGGTGCTGCAACTGCACTTGCTCTTCATAGGGCTAGTTTTGAACCAGTTGTCTATGAGCGAACAAAAGTGTTGAGGGAAGTAGGAGCTGGGATCGCTCTTTGGGCAAATGCCACACACATCTTAAAAAAGTTAGGCATCCTGGAGGATGCCATCCGCGTTGGTCATTTAACAGCAAATTACCAATTCAATTCACAACGCGGTAAGGAGTTGGTTAATATCCCCCTTGATGGCTTTGAGTTACCTGTTGTAGGAATTCATAGGGCAGAATTACATCAGCTATTGTGGCGTAACGTACCCAGTGAAAAATTTGTTTTGGGGCAAACTTTCGAGGGATTTGAGCAGGAAGGAGAGAAGATCCGTGCCTATTTCAGTTCCGGTTTAACTGTTACCGGAGATGCTCTCATTGGAGCTGATGGTCTACGTTCACGAGTACGAGGTATCCTCCTTGGTGATCAACCACCTGTATATCGTAATTTTAAGACTTGGCGTGGTCTCACAAATTACATTCCCAGAGGCTATCGTCCTGGCTACATACAAGAGTTTTTAGGGCTTGGCAAGGGCTTCGGGTTCATGATGCTAGGAAAGGAGCAGATGTATTGGTATGCAGCAGCGATCGCGCCCGAAGCACAACCGGATGCTCCCATTGGTCGGAAAAAAGGGTTGGAAATCGAGTTTCAAGATTGGTATACATCAGTTCCTGAGTTGATCTCGGCAACGGAAGAAGTCAATATTCTCACAACAGATTTGTATGATCGTCCACCTACTCAACCTTGGAGCAAGCAGAATATTACGCTATTGGGCGATGCTGCACATCCAATGCTACCAACAATGGGACAAGGAGCATGTACAGCATTAGAAGATGCCTTTATCGTTGCCAAGTGTCTTCAAGAGCAACAAGACCCAACAACCGCTTTTCAACACTACGAATCCTTGCGGTTTCCTCGTATCAAGTTGATTGTTGAACAATCCTTGCAATCGGCAAACATGGGTAAATTGAATAATCCTTTTACTGTGGCCTTACGGAACACATTTATGAAGTTCATGGGAGCAACTATCAGCAAAAGTTTTACGGATTTTCATGCTTACAGAGCCTAGCTAGATCAACAGGCACTGGTAACAATGCAGACGTTGTCAATTCACATTACCCCTAGCATTCTACTCATTTGTTCAGTATTCAATGGTTTGCGTTCAATACTTTGGAAATTTTCAATCTTTTGTAAATGAGTACATGCTGCTTTAAAGTTACTTAAATTTAGTAAAATAAAATCTTCATAAACAGATGCTGAGGGAATTTCCACTGCCAAAATCAGGTCTTGTAATTTATTCTGTGCTATTGCCAGTTTAAGATATTTCAAAAAAACCTCCCGTTTTTTAGAACGAAGGCTGACCAAATACCAGCTCCCCGATTGAACAGTCTGGGTGTTTTGAGGTTGAGTATTCTCTGATTCTGGCGGTTGCATAGCAATATCTATAATTTTTACAGCTGGTCGAATTAATAATTCTAAAACTTTTTTGAGCTTTTTGATACATTTCAGATACAAAAGTTTGGTAAGAGTTCTAGATTTCAGTTAAAGCATGAAGGCTGGATATTTGATTACCAATAATACCAATTCTATTAAATAATGCAGCACATCTAGCTAGGGCACATCCGTGCTCTAGCCTGATAGGAGTATTCATTTGTATCAATTATAATTTGAACTGTTATAAATACTTAAGCTATAGCAATCCTCAATCATTCTTGAAAAATGAGAATTCCGGTTTCTCCAAGAAACCGGGTTTCTGAGATGGATTGCTATAAAGCTACTCATCTTGAATCCTTGGGTTAGCTTTGAGTTCTGAGCAAGCTACTTCTACAAATTAAGGAGGAACAGCACAATAGACTAATTTTAAAAAAAATTAACAATAAAACAAAGAATGTAAAACAATGTTAATGAAATTGACACAAAAAAGTCATCCAATCGGCCAAAAAAGATGGAAGATGCTTATATGCTGGAAAACTTAGAGCCAGTAATATCCAATCAGTTAAAATTGAGAATCACCAACAAACCCACTCCTAACCCTTCAATGAAAAAAATTATTCCTTGTTTCTCCTATCGCAAGCGAGAGGAGTAGGAGGGGGATAAAGATATTGCGTGAAAGTAAGAGAGACCGCAGAATTTATGAATAATAGCAGTGTAATCAACGCAGCGATCGCGTTGAGTCAGAAATTACCTATTCCACTTAAACGCTTGGCAGATCTGGCTTACAACTACTGGTGGAGTTGGAGTACAGATCGCGTCTCCCTCTTCCAAACCATCGATCCCCACCATTGGGAAAGCTGCGGGCATAACCCAGTGGCAATTTTAGAATCTGCAACTTATGAACGCCTAACCCAGCTTGCAGAAGATCCTTTTTACCTCAAGCAGATTTCTGAACTGACACGTGAGTTTGACAAGTACATGACCCAACAAGACACTTGGGTCAGCCGGGTAGCACCGCAAGTGTCATCAGAACACCCAATAGCCTACTTTTGCGCAGAATTCGGCATTCATGAATCCTTACCAATCTACTCTGGCGGTTTAGGCATTCTCGCTGGGGATCACTTAAAATCTGCTTCTGATCTCGGCGTGCCAATGGTGGGTATCGGGTTGCTATATCGCCAAGGCTACTTCCGGCAAAAGTTAAACCACAACGGCTGGCAAGAAGATTACTACGTTGATAATCTCTTCCACCAAATGCCCATCGAGTTAATAAAAAACCAGCAAGGGGAACCACTGACCATCGAATTAGAAGTTCGTCAGCGGATGGTGAAAGTGCAAATTTGGCGAGCGCAAGTTGGGCGAGTCAGTCTTTACCTGCTAGACACTGATCGCCATGACAATGATCCTATTGACCGTTGGTTAACCGGACACCTTTATGGTGGTAATCAAGAAACTCGCATCGCGCAGGAAGTTGTCCTGGGAATTGGGGGTGTACGCACGCTAACAGCTTTGGGAATTAAACCTTCTGTTTATCACTTGAACGAAGGTCATGCTGCATTTAGCACCTTAGAAGTTGCCCGAGAAGAAATTGAGCGTACAGGCAAATCCTTCTACGACATAGAAGCAAGCGTGAAAAGCCGTTGTGTATTTACCACCCACACACCCGTTCCTGCAGGTCATGATGTCTTCTCACCCGACATGATGGACTCCTTCTTTGCTCACTATTGGCCAAAATTGCGCCTTTCTCGTGAGCAATTTCTGGCATTGGGTGCACGGCGACTGGGTGATCCCTGGGAACCCTTTGGCATGACTGTTTTAGCATTGCGGATGTGTCGTGCTTCCAATGGCGTGAGTGAATTGCACGGTCAAGTTTCTCGGAAAATGTGGATGGTTCTCTATCCAGAGCGGTCTGAGGACAAAGTGCCCATTGGTTACATTACCAATGGTGTGCATGCACCTACATGGACTGCTCCCTTACTGGCAGACTTGTATAATCAGTATTTAGGAGCAGACTGGAAGACCCGCGCCATTGACCCGAAAATGTGGGAGAAAGTTGACGAAATTCCTGATGAAGAACTGTGGTGGCGACATCAGATACTGAAAGAGCGACTGATTGCTTACGCTCGCTATAAAATCAAAAAAGCACGAGAACACAGGGGAGAAGATTACCACCTCGTTCAATCTACAGACTCTTTGCTAAACCCGAAAGTACTCACAATCGGCTTTGCTAGACGCTTTAGTCCCTACAAGCGTGGGTATTTATTGATGCGTGATGCTGAACGAGCCCTAAGGATTTTTGGCAATGCTGAACGTCCGGTACAGATTATCTTTGCAGGTAAAGCTCACCCAGCTGATGAAGAAGGCAAGCGGATCATTCAACGCTTGATGGAGTGGTGTAAGCATTCAGCAATTCAGCATCGGGTTGCCTTTATTGAAGACTACGACATATATGTCGGTCAAAAACTAGTACAGGGTGTCGATGTCTGGTTAAATAACCCTCGTCGCCCCTTGGAAGCATCTGGTACAAGTGGTCAAAAAGTCTGCTTTAACGGTGGTATCAATTGCAGTGTACTAGATGGCTGGTGGTGTGAAGGTTACAAAGCCGATGCACATGGTAAGGGGATCAACGGTTGGGCAATTGGCGAAGATGCCCATACTAGCGATCAAGACTTGCAGGATAGTATAGATTCGGAATCTTTGTATCGATTGTTAGAAGAGGAAATTGTGCCACTATTCTATGAACAGGATGCTAATGGCATTCCTCATCGTTGGATACAGATGATGAAGGCATCAATTAAAACAAATGCTCCACTGTTCAACACAGATCGGATGATCGCCGACTACGTTTCACAAGTGTACGTACCAGAGATAGCCACTAGTGTCGAGCCAATTTTGGCCAAGGTTCTAGTCTAACAACTTTATATCAGTTATCAGTGAACGGTTATTAGCATGTTAACTGTTCACTGTTTACTATTGACTGTTTTCAGTTTGCTCCTTTAGAAAGGAAGTGGGTTTCTAGCGTGCCTTTTTCTTATATAACTGTAAAATGTGGCGAGCAACAGGAACAAGATATGGGAACTGACTACAGCAACATCGCCCAGCAGTATAAAAAATCTAAAGAGTTGCCGATACGTCTGCATGTTGAGGCATATACGTACTTTAACATGTTGGGTGATCTAGGGAGAAAATCTGTCCTCGACCTGGCATGCGGAGAAGGGTTTTATACTAGACAATTCAAACGCAAGGGGGCTTTTCGGGTAGTAGGGGTGGATATTTCTGAAACCATGATTGAATTGGCAACGCAACAAGAAACAAAAGAACCATTATCAATTGAATATATCGTTGGTGATGTTCTTGAATTAGGTGAAATTGGTAGCTTTGATCTTGTGGTAGCTTCTTATCTGCTGAATTATGCCCAAACACAAGAACAACTGCTAAAAATGTGCCAGAGCATTTTCGTCAACCTCAAACCTGGTGGTCGTTTTGTGACGATAAACAATAATAGTGAACAACCTCCAGCATCGTATCTCACCTCAGAAAAATATGGATTTATCAAAAGTATCGACGAACCGCTTCAAGAAGGCACACCGATAAGATACACAATCTTTACTGATGAGGAGACATTTAGCTTCGATAACTATTACCTGAGTACTGCTACTTATGAATGGGCATTCCGGAGTGTTGGCTTCAACAAATTGCGCTGGCAAAAATTGATGGTTTCTCCTGAAGGGGTGAGGGAATTTGGCCAAGCTTTTTGGCAAGATTGCCTTGACTATCAGCCTATGATTGGTATTGAATGCCTCAAATGAGCTAAATTCACTGTTGACACTCAACAGTTGGATTGAACAAGTAGGTGAGACAAAATGCTTATTTGGCAGGCGGATTTTTATCGTTGTCCCCATCCAGATGCGACGGGACAAGTGTTGTGGGAGTTGTTGATTTGTAACACAACTCGTAGTTTCAAGTATGAAGCTACCTGTTCCCAACGAGAA
>Ga0070738_10002899_pt1 | contig 24445 bp, 22 predicted proteins | sample Coa_R2_2_FD_66446 | JGI IMG/M metagenome (GOLD analysis project Ga0070738, IMG submission 66446) | Surface soil microbial communities from Centralia Pennsylvania, which are recovering from an underground coalmine fire - Coalmine... | ecosystem: Environmental > Terrestrial > Soil > Unclassified ... | reverse complement strand
CGCCATGCTTGGCGCACAAAAATGTGTCATCCCGGCGAAGGCCGGGACCCATCCCTCTTTAACACACACGTATGGATGATAACCCTAACGTCAAAAACTTATTTCACCATCGATCCCGGCCTTCGCCGGGATGACACATTTTATACTGATTTACCGGTCAGCAATAATTAAAAGAATCCCTCACACATCCACCACACATCTTGCTTCCCACAAATGATCGACCTTTTTTACCGATAAGGCAGTGAGCGTTGCTCCTTTCACCTCAATCCCACGCTCTAACCCCTCGCGCCATTTTTCACCAGACACCGTCGCACTCCAACGCGCCCCTTCACGTTTCAAACGAAAATCACTAAACACCAAATGATGTACTTGCGCTTTGGCAATCAGGAGATTTAACCAGGTGACCAACGCCAATTCGATGTCTGTTTCTTCAAATTCAAATGTAATAATTTGGATTAACCGCACTTGGGATACATCTGTCATTAACGCAAACACCGTACGCGCTGCATCAGCAAAACAGGCCTCTATGCTTTCACCGTGGCCGATGATGCCGATATCTGCCTCATGGTCAAAATAACTTTCGCGCGCACCCAATTTAGCCTTCATCAAACTGATGCCACCACTTTCGGCTTCACCAACCGCTCAAAATCACTAAAAGTAAGCTGTATCAATTCGGAATGCGAGCCCGCATTAAACAAGATATGATCTTGCTTAGTCAGCTGATTGGAAATATAAACCGGCATCTCATATAAATTTCCAAATGGCGGCATCGCCCCCACTTCGCAGCCAGGAAATTTATCTTTGAATTCGGTTTCTGATGCTAAATCCACATTAGTCCCAATGCTTTCCTTTAATTTGGCAAAATTAACTTGGTCATTTGCAGGAAGCACGACCATTGCAAATTTACCATCTGCCTTCACAATGACGGTCTTTGCAAGCTGCTTTCCCGAAATATGGGCAGCTGCTGCAATTTCTTGGGAGGTAAAAGCAGGTGAGTGTGTGAGAGTGACATATTTAACCTTATGATTATCAAGAAATTCCTGTAATTTTTTAACGGGCATGGCAACCTCCTTTTTCTTATCTTAATAAAGCTATTATAATCCTAAATCTCATTGCCTTTTACTCCTTCTTATTGTTAAATTGGCGCTCGTTTAGCAATTGAACAATTTATGATACAAGACACCCTGACTAAAAATTTTCACCCTGAACGCTGGCTATGCCTGTTTATTGCCGTACACGTTATTGCCTGGACATTGGTTCCTGCCATTGTCCGTTATAATTTACCGCTGGATTCCATTGAGGGCGCAGTTTGGGGGCATCAATTAGAATGGGGATACGATAAAAATCCTTTCATGAATGGCTGGTTAACAGCCTTAGCCGTTTACTTAAGCCCACAATCGGGCTGGGCTATTTATCTTTTTAGTCAATTGTCTGTGGCTGCTTGTTTTTGGGCAGTTTGGCAGCTCGCTAAAAATATGTTATCGCCTGTGTATGCACTACTAGCTGTCATGCTGTTAGAAGGCATGCAATATTATAATTTTCACGCTATTGATTTTAACGACAACACCTTAGAACTAAGTCTATGGGCGCTGACGATTTATTTCTTCTATCAAGCATTATGCAAACCTTCCCACTGGTCATGGCTATTAACCGGCTGTTTTGCTGGTTTAGGCGTGATGGCAAAATATTATACGTTTGCTTTACTTGCAGCGATGGCATTATTTTTTTTCCTACACACACCTTATCGTAAGCAACTTAAAACATTCCCACCTTATCTCGGACTCCTCATCTTTTTAGCGATTATTTTACCGCACGTCATTTGGCTATTTTTCCATGACTTTGTGACGGTTCATTACATGATGCAACGCACTGCCAGCGAGCCGAGCTGGAAAAATCATATTGCTTTTCCTTTACAATTCAGCATAGAACAATTTCAAGTTGCCATTCCTATGCTGTTTCTTTCCTTATTCTTATTACCATTCACCCCGAGGAAGCATGGAGCGCCATCTCCAAAGGCTTCTTTCGATCAAGCCTTTCTGCTGTACATGGGTCTCGGTCCTTTCTTATTAACTGTATTACTCTCTCTTTTATTAGGAATTAAATTACGTGCTGGATGGGGCATGCCGTTGCTCTCACTTTGGGGTGTATTATTACTCCTGTGGATGCGCCCTTCATTAACGGTTGCTAAAGTATATCGTTTTATCACCATCGTTTTCTTACTAATGGGCGCTTTACTCATCGGTTATAGTTATTCTTTCATTCGTTCATCGGATCCCTCAAGTGCTAATTTTCCTGGCCGTGTCATTGCTCAAGCCATTACTCAATCCTGGCACACTACTTATCATGTTCCGCTTGCGTATGTCGCAGGCCCTCGCTGGGTAGGAGGTAATATCGCCTTTTATTCTAAAGACCATCCTGCTGTTTTTAGTGAATGGAACCTAGCTCATGCACCTTGGATTAATCTCACTGAGATGAAACAGAAAGGCGCGGTGTTTGTGTGGAATATTTCTAATCATGAAACCTTGCCTGATAACATCAAAAATCAATTCCCCACCCTTACTTCCTTCACCACGATGGAATTTGATTGGTATCGAAATACGAAACATCTCCCACCCATACAAATTGGCATCGCTTTTTTACCTCCGCAATCTTCTACTTAATATTACATTAAGCTCTTAGCATTACAGTGTTGTAAATATTAATGAGAATATGGAAATCATATGCTACAAAAAGAATTTAGACAGTTATATGCCAAAATAAGTCCTAGTAGTTACATTCTTTTCGATTCTTATGCAAAAAAATATGTCTATGTCAGAGAAGCACCGCCCATAACAGAAGTGGTATTTGCGGCAGGCGGAGCGAAAGGGATTATTTATCCGGGGGTGGTTAAGGAGCTTCTGAAACATAACATTAAAAGAGTGGCGGGTTCTTCTGTGGGAGCTATCACCGCTAGTTTTTTTGCTGCAGGTATCTCAGCAGAAAAATCCAAAGAGCTGGCTACTACGGTAGATTTGACAAAATTATTAGGATCTTCTCGTATCTATTTTTACAAAGATGGCGTTCCACTATTGAATTTTATTCGTCATGGAATTTGGACAGCCATTACCGACTTTCTGACCCCAGCAGAGATAGATAAAATTAAAAAATCAGTTTCTTATCTGGCCCTTTCACCTGAAGATAAAGAAATAATTAGACCGCTTTTACAACATCCTTTACCTGAAAGTTTTCCTATTACCTTTAAGATGTTAGAAATTTTATGCAAACTTGATAGTCATCATTTTAAAGAATTATCTATTAATGCTATCCGTCAAGATACAGGAAAATTATATTATTTTAACGCTAAAACAACGCCCAATTTAGAAATTGCACTCGCTTGTCGGGCTTCTGCGTCTTTACCTGTGTTTCTGGAACCAGCGGAAATAGAGGCACGCTCGCTAGGTATCAATCAACCGGGTAAAATCAAATTTATCGATGGGGGTTATGTTGATAGTATCCCCACCGAGGCCTTTGATGACCTTACTGCCCAACAAGATTATAGAAAATTGGTATTAGTGTTTCATGATAAAAATGAAGGTTCAAAAATTCGGAAAGATTATCCTCAATCCCCACTCCTTGAAGCAGATCCTTATTATAAACAACAACTCTTTATCCCTCGATTTTTTACCAAGCTGAAAGCTGATATTTTAGCGAAATTACTTTGCGGCCTAAAGACACCGAAAAAATTTACGGAGCAAAAAATAAAAGCATTAAACGAGGTGAATGAAAAATATACCACTAGGAATATTCCGTTAAATACAGGTATCAAAACACAAGACTTTAAAAAAGCCAGAAAAAGAGCTGAGGAACTCATCGCAAAAGGAGAAGAAGAAACCAGACAATATTTTGAAAATCATGAAGGAGAAGCGATTTATGAAAGTGTTGATAAATTAAGCGACATTTTTTTATTAATGCCTAATGAGGAAATTGATTTTTTTCTTGAAGAAAATGCTCCGCATCGAACCTCCATGAAATATGCTCTCATAGGAGAATGTTATTCACTAGATAAGCAACGTATCGATCAATGGGTGGAAAAAGCAAGGCTTGTAAAAAACTTTAAAGAAAAAACCGCTAAGATGTTAGTGAATATTACTGTAAACCCTAATAGGTTAACTGAACTTTTTAACACAATCCCTAACGATGAGCGACAATCTTATTATAATTATGTTTCTGAGCAATTGCTTTTACATCAAGATTCAATAGTGAAAGATATTATTAATCGTTATTCTATTGATAAAGATTTTAAGCATACTTTGTTACAAAAAGAATTACTTCGATGGATCGAGAAAACAAAAAAATCCTCCAAACGTTCTTGTAATAAATTATTATTAGATGAAGCAAAAGAAATCATCAGTCGCACAACTTCTTGTGAACAGTTTATCAAGATACTTAATTTTATTAAGTCAAATTATCGTCGAGAGGAAATGGTTTTTTCTTTTTTGAATAAAAATAAATTACCCTCTCCTTGTCTTGAAGCTGAGCAACGTATCGCACGGTTGGAGGCCTTTGTGGCAGAAAATAAGCGGTATTGTTGGGGAGGGTCTTAAGGTTGTATCAAGAAGATGCACCCGAATCACGACTACCAATATAAATTTCGCCGCTAGGCAACAAGAAATCCAACCCCAGGAATTGATAGCGGAAGCAATTAAATAGGCAAATAAGGGTACAGATTTTTCTCCTTAACACAGGACGCGAGGCCCGTGCAGCAACGCATGGGCTTTTTAAACATTTTTGATTTATATCTAACTCATTCATTATTAAAGTAATAATAATAAAAATCTGTAATAATTTATTTTTTGAGCATTTTTGACTATACTAGTAATATGACTATTTATCTCAACTCCAAACCATCGAAATCAATAAGAGGAGCCTCTCCTTTATTGGATAGGACCCCCTCTCAATTTGACCCCGTCACTGCAGGATACGCAGTTGTAGACGGCCTGGAATATTTAAAAAATCGACTAGAATGGTCAGGTACAAAAATTGCTAACCTCCTTCATTTGGCCCCCAATACGGTTAATACGTGGCTAAAAAATGGAAGAGTCTCCATTGGTAGCGCCACCTTACACCCTGATATTCAGGCCGTTATCCACTTATTAGCCATCCATCGTAGCTTAGAAGCCATGTTTGAAAATCCTGCTCATCAACGTGCTTGGTTATCTACCCATCATCCAGAGTTAAATGCTATTCCAGAAAAATTAATGGGGGAATCCATTGATGGGTTAATCTTGGTTCGTCACTATTTAGATTACACCCGAGGGAGAGGCGCTTGATTGAACTTACTCGTATCGTCGAACACCAGGCATCTTTATCTAGCTATCGAGCTACTCAAAATGAAGAACGTGCCTTACAACTTGAATTATTAATTGAATCCACCAAGCCAAAAAATTTTCATTATGGTTGGCATCCGCTTATTGCAACGCCGTTTAGATACTCTCCGCCACATCCACAAGCACGATTTCGTCCGCCTTACGGAAAAAATGTGTTTTATGGCTCATTAGTCGAAGAAACAGCATTGTATGAGCATGCTTTTCATTTTATGAAACAACGCTTGCATCTCAATATACCGACAGAAACAGGCATTAGAACGATATTTTTTGTAGATGCAGATAATAGGCATTGCGTGCAAATTAAAAATGAGAGTAATAGTTCCGCAATTACCAATAAACAGGATTATTCAGCTTCTCATCAATTTATAGTAGCTAATCCCAATGTGACTTTTATTCTCTATCCTTCTTGTAGAGATCCTCAACAACGTGACAATGCTGCTGTACTTAATATTAACCATTTAGGAAAAAATCCAAAGTGGGAATCATCGATTAAATTTTTTTATGATAATGCTCAGCAACAAATTACTTGGCTAGATTATCAGCTTCATATTCAATGGAATCAGGTGGTTTAATAATTATTGAATAAAAATACTTCTAATCGCCCTCACCACTTGTTCTATTTCTTCCTCTGTCGTAAATCGACCAAAGGAAAATCGTATCGAACTCTTCACCTGTTCATCATTTAACCCCATCGCTCGCAACACATATGAACCTTCCGTTCCTTTACCTTGGCAAGCAGAAGCCGTGGACGTAGCAATCATCGGTAATTCAGCTAGCAAAGCATCTGCAATCATGCCTTCGAAGCGAAGATTGATGATATGCGGAACAGCGTGACGAATATCGCCATTGATGTGAAGGTTTTTAATATCCAGCAAGCCTTGTAGAAAACGATCTCGTAAACGACGAATACGCTCTGCATCTCCTTGCGTTTCTTCACGTGCAAGACGAAAGGCTTCTCCCATGCCTACAATTTGATGCGTCGCAAGCGTCCCTGAGCGCATCCCTTGTTCGTGACCGCCACCATGAATTAACGGCTCAACACGCACGCGAGGCTTTTTTCGTAAATAAAGCGCACCTATGCCTTTCGGGCCGTAAGCTTTATGAGCAGAGAGTGATAATAAATCAATCGGTGTTTTACTCACATCAAGCGCTAACTTACCAGCACTTTGTGCACCATCGACATGCAAAAGAATATGCCGAGAAGCCGTGATTGCTGCAATGGCATCAATATCTTGGATAATGCCAGTTTCATTGTTGATATGCATAATAGAAACTAACACGGTATCATCGCGTAAAACAGCACGGAATTTTTCAGGATCCAATAAACCATTAGATTCTGGTGCAAGATATGTCACAGTATAGCCTGATTTTTCTAAATGCTGGCAGGTGTCTAATACTGCCTTGTGCTCCGTTTTCATCGTCACCATATGCTTGCCTTTACGCTGATAAAGCTGCATTGCCCCTTTCAACGCTAAATTGTCTGATTCCGTCGCACCTGATGTCCAAATGATTTCACTCGCCTCTGCCCGAATCAATGCTGCCACTTCAGCGCGCGCCGCTTCGACGTATTCTCTTGCGGCTTGGCCATACACATGCAACGAAGCAGGATTGCCAAAAACTCCGTCCTGCGTCAAACACGTCACCATTTTTTTTGCAACACGCGGATCAACCGGTGTGGTGGCTGCATAATCGAGATAAATCGGTTTCACGAAACATCTTCCGATACACGATGCGGCACATCCCGCAAACCAGAGGTGAAGGAAGTATCACCAGCAGCACCTGCTTCAATATATTCTGCATCTTGATTCACACACCAAACATCGTATTTTCGCTCACCTGCCAGAATATTTTTTACCGTTAACATCGCCGTCATCATGGCGTGATCTTGATTATTATATTTATGCATCCCATTTCGACCAATTAAATACAACGAAGGAAATTGTTTTTCTAATGCTTCTTTCACTACCATGACATGTGATTGGTAATCATTGTCATAGACAGGATAAGCTTTAGGCTGTCTTACCACACATCCATCTAAAATATCTTCTTCTGCTGCCAATCCTAAAGCCATTAATTCCTGCGCTGCTTTCTTAATTAAATCTTCATCGCCCGCAGACCAAATAGAATCGCCTTGAAAGCAAAAGTATTCCATTCCATAACAGCACTTATCCGCTTCCGACACCATCTCAGGTGACCAGGATTTAAAATTTTGAATACGCGCTACATCGACTTGTGCATCATGCACATAAATCCAATTATCCGTGAATATATTTTTATCTCTTAAAATTAAAACCACAATTAAAAAATCCCGATATTGTAATGCTTGGGCGGCAGTTAGAACAGCCGATGGAAGTGGGGGTTGTAAATAATCTAATACTAATTCACGTAACGGTGCAGAGGAAATGACATGTGAAGCTGTTACCTGTTGATGGTTGCCCTGCTGATCGCGATAAGTAATATGCCACTGCTGTGTTTCTGCCTCATACTCACAGCGGCACACTTGACTGCCTAATCGTATTTCACCACCTTGCTGCTTAATTTTTTCAGCACACGCTTCCCATAACATGCCAGGGCCTTTACGGGGATAACGAAAGGTATCAATGAGTGTTTTAATGACAGGCTGATTTTTCGAGCGCTTACTTGGCCATAACGCATGCATAATAGCAGCAAACAGCGATAATCCTTTGATACGCTGCGCTGCCCAATCAGCAGAAATCTCATCGCAGCGCATACCCCATACTTTTTCCGTATACGTTTTAAAAAAAATGTTAAATAAACGCTTGCCAAAATGATTTGTCACCCAGCCTGAAAAATTAACAGGATGCTTGATGGGAAAAAGACGTGCCTTTAAATAAGACATTACACATAGGGCAGATTCGATTAACCCTAATTTCCTCAATGCCTCAAACGCCTTAAGAGGATAAGAAAAAAACTGCCGCCGATAAAAAATGCGAGAAGAGCGTGGTCGTTCTAGCATATCGTTAGGAAGGATTTCAGACCAAAGCGCTTCCACTTCCTTGGATTTAGAAAAGAAACGATGACCGCCAATATCGAAGCAATTGCCTTTGTAAGTCGCTGTGCGCGCGATACCGCCTACATACACTGGATCCGCCTCTAGCACACTGACGGCCACCTTGTGCTTGGCAAGAAGATACCCAGCCGTCAGGCCAGCGGGGCCTGCTCCAATAATGATCACGTTTGTTTGCTTCATGAGGGAATCCGTTTACAATCTATAGCTTTCCTATCGATAGTAACATCAAGGTCATTATGCAGCCAACAGAACCTCGCCCATTCGCACGCCGTCAGCCCTACTTTTTTTATGGCATTTTGCTCATCTGCTTAAGCTATCTCATTGCAGAGTACTTTTTTATTCCTTACGGCGCGCTTTCTGCTGATGAATTTGTCTTCGCCCGCCATATTTACGAATACACTTTTCATGTACCTTACCGCGATTTTGCGCCTTACAAGACGGTGCTCGGTTATTATTTACTCTCACTCCCTTTTTTCTTTTCTCACACTTTATTCGGGCCATTGTTTTATGCCAAGGGAGAAATCGCACTTCTTAATGTAGGTTTTATTGCTTTAACAGCCTATTGGTCTTCTCGCTTTTTTAATCAAAAAGCCATACTCCTGACTCTACTCGCCATCATTGCCAATCAGCTTTTTTTAGTTTATGCCACCGACCTGCGTGTGGATATGCTAACAAGCTGGGTCTCGTTAGCCGCCGCATTAGGGGTGCTGCAATATCGTTCCTGGCTAGGTGGATGTTTAGTAGGAATGGCTTTTCTCATTTCTCAAAAAGCATTGTGGTATGTTGCTGCTCTCAATGGAGCACTCGCTCTTTGTGCTTTGCTACCTTATTCTCGCTATTCATTCCGCTTTCTCATTCAATTCAATGTCGCTGCTGCCCTCCCCATTCTTCTTTATATTAGCGGCTATTCTGCCATCGCAAGCCCCCGCCTTGTTCTTTACAATTTATTTTATGAAGCCTATATTCAAGCAGGTATTGATTGGTATATGCCGATTTTTTGGCGCTGCTGGCAAGCCATTCTTTATCATGGCCCTCTCTTATTTTTATTATGGCCATTAACTTTTCTAATTCTTTTCAAAAAACCTATCAAAAAACCCATTGAACAATCTATTTTTATTCTTACTTTTTCTTCGATTGCTTTATTATTATTTATCACCTACAAGCAACCTTTTCCTTACAATGCTGTTTTTACTGTGCCAGCTTTTTTTCTTTTATATGCTGATTTTATTAGTTGGCTACTTACTCTGCCAAAGTACTCTGCGGGCAAATCACTATTTTTTACCCTCTTTATTACACTCGGTATTCTCTATCCCTTCTACACTTCTTGGCAGACTTGCCGATTACTAGATGGCCATTATCAACAAACTATGCTAAAAACAGTGACACACTTACTCCAGCCAGGCGAAGACTATGTTGCTGGTATTCCCTTTTTATACCAGCAAGATCAACCGATTGATGGTATGAAAAATTTAATCGGCCCAGCGATTGATTACCTATATTCACCGACAGATAAATTACGGCCTTTACTACTACCTTCTTTATATTTATCTCCCACGAGTCCTCCAAAAATTTTGGCTGAATTTGATAAAATGTCGGTCAAAATTATTATCAATAATTACCGTTTGCTTTATTTACCTCCTGCCATTGTCAATTACATTAAAAATAATTACCAACATTTGTATGGCAGCATTTATTTATATGCACCGACTATTGCTCCTTCACAACTTACTTTTTATTTAAAATTTACGGGATCTTATCGCTTACAAGCTAAAATTTCGGTTATTATTGATGGGAAAAGGAAACAACCAGGACAAATCATTAGCCTTAAAAAAGGCGATCATACCACTCATGCCGATGAAAATTATCGACTAGTACTTATTCCAGATAGGGATAGATCATTGCCGGTATTCGATAGCCAGTATCAGCAAGATAAATATTTTTACATGCTTAAAGCAATTGTGGTTTAATCCCCATCAAGCTAGAATTGGATTTTGCACGAAATCTAATTTATTATGTTAGGATATTTATAATTCATTATTTATATATTATATTTATATTTTATATCTCATAGCTATTAACTAAATAATAATTTCACAGCGTTTATTATAATATTTCTAATAAATATTCTTTATATCTGCTATATTCAGGAGAAAATATCATGCAACCAAGAGAAATTATTAGGAGTGAGGAAATACTTAACTTACCCGCATATATCAATAAAATTAATGAAATCATTCACTCAGAAGAGAAAAATCTTCGACAAACAAATGAACTGATAGAATCACTCATAATTATCCAAAATAATTTACAGCCGGATCTTGACACTAACAATAATAACGCTAACCAAACTATAAATCGTGATCTTACGGATGGGCTGCAAAAGATTATCAATATTCTCAATAAATTTCCAAAAATGAATATTTATGCTGGTACATTTAACAAAATAGAGGCAAATAATTTTGAGGAATATATCACTAAACATCTCTTTATGTTATTTGATAAAAGCTTAGGTAAAGTAGCTTATTTTTATCAAGCCATACTGAATAATGCCGCACAACTTTTTACCAATATTCATGAATTTAAGCAATTATGTGAAACTTATTCTGGTCAGATAAATAGCGCTTATCAACAATTTAAGAGCACCCCTCAACCTCATCAAAGCCATTTGATTAATACAATTGATTTATTTGGCGAAATCGACAAATTTCTTTCCTCTCGTCTTTCTCATATTACAGCTCATTGGTTAAATTCGAACATTTCGCATTTTGAAGGTTTAGTAAGAACAATGGAAAAAGCCAACGTGGAAAAAAATTTGATCGACATTGTAGCGAATATTCTAACTGATTTGAAAGACTATACTGATCAAATTAACCAAAAAATAAAAGAACAAGAAGAAAAAACAACCAAGCGTTATTCCGGATCAGGCATCATCACCACAGACTTTTTTAAAAAACAACCGGTGAGTGCCACGCGTATGGTGTATTTGCCATTGATATTCACTTATCCTATTTTAAGAGAAATTAATACCTATTTTAATCCACGCGCTGAATTTCCTATAACAAATGAAAAATGGAAAAATATCATTAAAAAAATCAAATATAATCTCATTGCCGCTTATTTCAATTCCTCCTCATTAGAAGAAGTTCTGTCATGCATAGAAGAGCTTAGGGAAAAATATCATAATAAGAAAAACCCTCCTATAATAAGAGAATTCTTAGCCAATTTAAATCATCTTATTGATGATTTTTACACCAATCTCGATCATTACCATAACGCCATACCAAATTTATATTATGAAGATAGAAAATATCGTGGGATTATTACTGCGGTTCAGCAACAAGAAATACCCGCAAGCACTTACGTCACCTTTGAAGATATCATCAAATATCAACGCTACATTCAAGAAGAGGTTATCAATGCATTATTATCTATTTGTGATAAATATGAGGAAAAAGTCTCATCGAGATTTGGCGCTTCCAACCAAATGAAATTAGATTTTTTCGAAAAAATAATTACCGCTTTAAATAACCATCATCAACAATTAAAAAATGATAAATTACTAAGCCCTCTTGACTTTCTGGCTAGCATCATCCAGTTATTACACGATGAAATACAAATTTGCGGAACGCTGCCTAAAATATTTACTCAAGGCGAATTCGGGGAAATGATTAATAGTATTATTAGTTATTTGAAAAACATCACCGTAGAAAGTAGTATTTTCAAAAAAATCTTAACAACGCATTTAAATCATCGTCACGATCCTAAAATTATTATAGAACATTATGAACCATTCTTATATAAATTATCGACAAATAGAAATAAGAGCGATTTTAGTATCACTACTTTAATTACTAATATACAACGTGCTATCGATGTCATATGTCAAACTCCATTGGGTGAAGCATCGCTTGAATATATCCGAGATACAGCAGGTATAAGCACTAACCTGCCAGCCACGCGGTGGGGAAGTCAGATGACAAAATTAAATAGGGAAGTGACAGCAATATATTTTGACTATATTAATGAAGTTGCAAAAATAGAAGCTTCACATCCCGAAGAGTTTACCGAAGAAGATCAACATCGGAAAACTGCACTTGAGAATGAAACAAAAGATAAAATATTCAACCTCCTGGATGAAGCTATAGTGCATATAAAGAAAAAAGCTAGAAAGCATAGCTTTGAAGAAGAGATATTAAGATATATCTCTGATCACTACAAAACAAAAGGGTCCGCCCATACGGAGATACCCTTGATAAAAAATCTGATTAACATATGGATGGATCCTTCCAATGTGGAATATATCATAAAACATACGATTCAATGGGAAAGCGAACCTTTTATCCACTACTATGAACCGACATTCAAGTTTTTCCAACCTAAAATCTCTCCTTTTGCTGGCAATACCGCCATTGGGATTCTTAGGGAGTTGAATAAGTTGTATCAGCATTATGATCCTAAAGACCTACCACAACTATTACCTACCATCGCAACGGTTATCGAGAGCAAACTAACAACAGGTACAGGTTTAAGATCAGCTGCTCAAATTGATAAAAAATTAATGGATGCGGTGCATAAAGCAAATGAGATGTTTAATGGGAAGAGGATATTTATGCCTTAAAAATATTTGGTTTATAACCCTGGCTTCAGAGATATATCTTCCAGAGATATATCTCCCAGGGATATATTTACCGTTATCTAAATTTAAAAAATGCCGACGATGTTGGTTGAACCTCAGAGACCGCTGGATCAATAGCAAATATTTCTCCACAGGTACTATTACAACTATTAATAATCTCATCTATCGACATTCTCTGAACTTCGGTATAATCATTTATTGCAGATGATTGCTTGAGTTGACCTAATTCCTGGGCAATTTTCTCAAAATACCAAACCGTCTTCCCGCTAGCAACCACATCAGTATCGAAATAAGTTTTTGCCTCTTTTACTATTTTACTCTGATTTAATTTAAGAAAATCCAACGATTCGTAAATTCTATTAAATCTACCATCAGCGAGAACCAATTGTTTATAATTTTTTTCTACTTGTTCCGCTTTCCAGTAAATTTTCTCTTTGATATTTTCCATATAACGTTGATAATTCTTAGATGCAGATATAAGCGAATATTTAGTTAAACTATCAGCAATGTTATCTATCAATTTAAATCTATTTGCAAGCGAAAGCCCCTCAGATGAACCAGACAATACTAATTTCTCAAATGTTTGCAGCGCATGAATAGTTATCTCATCAAGCCTTTTTCCATGACGCGCTCTCGCCTCAATTAACTGTGCTACTAATTTATAGAAGAGAGTGATTTTTTCATCGTTCTTTATCTGCATTTTATTTATATTGATCTTAAAATCTTGCACGAGTTCTTTCATAAAAGAAAGCTTATATTTTTCATGCTTAATCTCCTTACCCATCTCCAAGGCTAATAATGTTAGATCAGCAATACTTTGCTCTGTTATTTGCTGATTAGGGTAGACAATAAGCATATATTTTTCAAAAGCTGACTCGATAAGATCGGAACTGATCAAATAGGGCATTTTCTTCTTTTTTTCCTTAGCCACAATAAGATTATTTAGGGTGGAAATAAAATAACTCAATTTTTTATTGTTATCTTGTATATTTCTAATATTATTCTTAAATCGATATTTAATATAGCCCTCAAAACATAATGGATCTAAATAACGAAGTTTCTCCATCTGAGGATGACTATCTTTATTAATAACAGAAATAATAACAGGAACAATACTAATAGCCGTTGCGAATAAATAACCTAACTCTCCTGTCATTTCTTTGTTATCAATATCACCTAAAAGATTTCCTATCTCAGAATTATCCATTAATCTACTTATACTCTCCCAAATAAATAAAATTTTTTGACAAAAATAAGCCTTACCACTTCGAGATTTCAAATTTTCTATAAAAGTACACGTCATGATATCCAGCAATGCGTCTGCTGAAAAAGATTGACTTCTCTCATTAATCCTAATCGCAATACTGATCATCGCATCGATATGCGCTTCTATATTATCTTCAGCAGCATAATTAATGCATAAACCTGACAAACTTAAATTCATTTCAAATGCATCCATTAAAAATGCTATTTTTTTTAAATTATCAATATAATCTTCAGCTATATTTCCTTTCTTCTCTAATGACTGCCTCATCGCCTCTAATGCTTCAAATGCTGTATTACCTAATTTTCTTAATTGATAATAATAATTAATTATAAACTCATTAAATTTATCTCCTGTATCGCCTGATTTACTAAAATCTTCCAACATTTTATCCATATCAAATTCTTGCTGCGCAAATACAGCCCATTTTTCATTGCTTATGATATTTTGGTGAGACGCTCTGCGATACATAATAAATGGCCTCCTGTTTAGATTTATTCTAGGTATAATTTATTTTTTGTGTGAGTTTAAGAATTATAACACTATAAAAGAAGAATTTTAGATTTTTTTATCCTGCACTGCTGCCAATATGCCTCGCAAAATATTCATCTCCATCACATCTGGCCGTGCACGAAAAAAGAAGCGCCGCAAACGTGTCATTAATTTACGCGGTGCATTTAATTTTAAGAAATCTAATTGAACTAACACTTCTTGCAAATGCGTAAAAAATTTTTCCATCTCATCGGCTGTCGCTAAACGATAATCCCATTCCTCGCCAAACGAGTATTGATTTAAACTTGCCATTCTTAATTCGTAAGCGATTACCTGTACAGCGGCTGCCAAGTTCAAGGAACTATAATCCGGATTAGCAGGAATTTGCACATGCCAATGACAGCGTTGTAATTCTTCATTTGTCAAACCTGATTGCTCCCGGCCAAATAAAATGGCAACAGGATGAGGGGGTTCAGCTTTAATTTTTTCTGCAATTTCACGTGGTGTAAATAATGGCCACGGAATGGTTCGCAACCGTGCACTCGTGCCTACCACCAACCCACAATCAGCAATCGCTTCATCCAGCGTCTCTACTACGACTGCTTGATCTAAAATATCGGTAGCACCTGATGCCATTTCCTTAGCTTTATCATGCGGAAATTGTTGCGGAGAAACCAAATACAGCTCGCCCAGTCCCATGGTCTTCATCGCCCGAGCGGTGGAACCAATGTTACCGGGATGAGAGGTACTTATTAATACAATACGAATATGGTCGAGCATAGGGAGAGCATGATAGCTTAATTTGCTAAAATACTATAGCATCTCTTTCCCTTTCGTTTTATTATTGTCGATCTTTCAAACAAGAAGAAGCTCTTTACTATTATGCGTGACCCACTTCTCAATATTGCCATTGAAGCTGCAAGAGCAGCCGGTACGCTCATTACGCGTGCCATGTTAAGGCTGGATACCGTCAAAATCACCGAAAAACGCCCCAACGACTTTGTGACAGAAGTTGATCAGCGGGTAGAGCGGGAAATTATCGCCATTATCCATAAAGCCTACCCCTCTCACGGAATTGTAGGCGAAGAAAGCGGAGAGCAAAAAGGGAATGATTATCAATGGATTATCGACCCTATCGATGGGACGCGGAATTTTATCCATGGTTTCCCGCATTTTGCTGTATCGATTGCTGTTGCCCATAAAAATAAGATTGAGCATGGGGTGATTTATGACCCTAACCGACAGGAGCTCTTTACCGCTAGCCGGGGGAAAGGGGCGCTGTTGAATGATCGGCGTATTCGAGTAAGTGACCGTAAGCATTTAGAAGAGTGCTTGTTAGCAACGGGGTTTGCTTATCGGCATAAAGATAAGAAAAATCCGTTACCTGGTAAAATCTTGCAGGCTATTCTTCCGACTTGCGGGGATATTCGCCGGGCCGGGGCAGCAACGCTGGATTTGGCCTATGTGGCTTGTGGCCGATTGGATGGATTTTGGGAGATGGGGCTACATATTTGGGATATTGCTGCAGGGGTGTTGTTGGTGAAGGAAGCTGGTGGGATGGTATGTGATTTGACCGGCGGTGAAGAATATCTGAAAACAGGCAATGTGGTAGCAGCTAACCCAGTGATTATGAGGCAGTTCTTAAAAGCAGTCCGAGTACAGGGAAATGAAATCTAATGCAGCTTAAGAGAGTATCTTAATTTGAATTAAGATTATAACATGTTATAATATGTTATATGGAAAGAGGTTCTCTGCATGAACATTAATATTTACCTAGAAAATTCTTTAGCAAAAGAATTAAAGGAATGCACCCGAATCGCGGGTAAATCACGAAATATGATTATCCGTGAGGCTATAAAAGAATGGATTAAGAATCATCAGACTAAGCAATGGCCTAAATCTATCTTAAATTATAAAGGGCACCCTAATATGGAGCCTTTCGAATCAGCGCGCAAGGACTTATTACCCCCCCAAGAAGATCCTTTTCTATGAAATATTTACTTGATACCTGCGTTGTTAGTGATTTTATCAAGGGTGAACTCGGCACATTAACTCGAATCAAAAAAACACCTCCAAGTGATATTGTGATTTCTACTATCTCCGTGATGGAACTTCAATATGGCCTGATGCTAAATCCCGCCAGAGCCGTAAAGATCAGGGAAATCATTCATGATTTTCTAGCTGTCATCCATGTCATTGATTTTAACCAAGGTGATGCAAGAGAAGCAGCGATAGCCCGTTCATTTTTAAAACAAGCAGGCTGCCTAATAGGAAGTTATGATATCTTGCTTGCAGGCACAGCTTTAAATCGCAAATTAATTCTGGTTTCAGCAAACTTAAAAGAATTTAACCGAATTGAAGGATTGAATTTAGAAAATTGGCGGAATTGAAGTGCGGATGACGGTAGCTAAGTCCTTTATTTTGTTATGATAATCTTCTCTTTCTCCCCTCATTATATAATTAAATAATGGCTTACCTATTTGTGCGCCGAGGAGTATCTATGACATTCCGCTACACCGCTAAACTTTATATCGATGATGAAGAAATCGGCCACGAGAGTGGGGACAATGTGGATGAACTTTATAATTGGATGCTCATGAAGGCGCAAGGAAAATTTGGAAACTTAAATGGCGAAATTATTGATAATAAAACTCGTAAGGCAGTGAAAAGTTTTCGTAAATCACCGCCCGATTGATCTCTGAGGCAATCCTTCGTATAGTTTGCTTTATTACTCCGATAGTAAAGGATGGTTTATGCAATATATTTCCCATATTCAATGGAAACGCCACGAAAAACCTTTTGATGTCAAATCTTATGATCGTACCCACACTATTCAGTTTGGCGGCGGCTCTTCTATTCAAGCTAGCAGCGCCCCCGAGTTTGTGGGCAATGCTAAACTGCCTAATCCGGAAGAATTATTCACCGCTGCTGTTGCCAGTTGCTTTATGCTCACCTTTTTATATTGGGCTGCCATGAAAGGCCTTACGCTTGATGAATACCAGGCTGAAGCCATTGGTACCTTGGCTAAAAATACAGAAGGTAAAATGGCTATAACTGAAATTGTCATTAAACCAACTCTCACCTTTCATGAGAATAAAAAACCCGATGCAACCTTGCTAGATGAATTATTCAAAAAAGCCCATGAGAATTGCTTCATTTCTAGCTCCGTAAAAACGAAAATTACGCTATCAATTCCTTGATAGCGATTTTCATTCTCGCATCTTCCCCTGGTTTTATTCCAAAACCTAAATGCTGTACTAATTCCAACATACGATTATTTTCCGTTAAAATCCGGCCTGACATCGTTCTAATTCCTTTAATCATCGCTGCATCCATTAAGGCATGCATTAAACGAGAACCGATGCCTTTATTTTGCCAGGCGTCCGCGACAGCTAATGCAAACTCACAAGACGTTTGATCTGCTTGCGTGTAATAGCGAGCAATACCGACGATGGTTTCTTTTTGCTGTTCTTCTAGTACAGCGACAAAAGCCATTTCATTTTCATAATCGACTTGCGTAAAACGCACCAGCATGTCAGGTGTTAATTCCTTTACTTCATGCATGAAACGAAAATATTTTGCTGCAGGTGAAAGATGGCCCACAAATTCTTGCTCTGCTCTCGCATCTTCTGGCCGAATCGGCCGAATAATGAGGTTATCTCCATCAGGTGTTTGCCAACGGGAAATGAGATGCGTGGGATAAGGATGAATAGCCATATGATTATAATGCCTATGAGAGACTGCATAATCGACTACGATACGTGCATCGACTACCATCGCTTCTTTCTCATTAATGAGCAGTGGGTTGATGTCCATTTCGTGAATATGCGGTAATTCACATACCATATCAGAAACGCGCAATAACACCTTAATTAAAGCCTCCATATTGACTGGCGGTTTACCACGAAATTCACCTAATAATTTTTTAGCTCGAGTTCTATTGATCAACTGCTCAGCAAGAAACGCATTTAACGGTGGTAACGCAACTGCACGATCTTGGACAATTTCCACTAACGAACCACCCATGCCAACACTAATCACAGGCCCAAATACTTTATCACGAATAACCCCAATCATTAGCTCACGAAAAGTAGGATCTTTATACATACGCTCAATAGTCACACCTGAAATTCGTGCATCTGGCTTACGTGCTTTGACACGTTCTAACATGCGATTATAAGCATCACGCACCGCTTCGCCAGACGTAATATTTAACTGCACACCATCGACATCTTGTTTATGCGTAATATCAGGCGAGCTGATTTTCATGACAACAGGAAAACCTATTGATTCTGCAATCACTAATGCTTCAGTTGCAGAATGGGCTTCAATCGCTTTTGAAACGGGAATGGAAAATGCACTTAATATCGCTTTCGATTCGACAGTAGTTAATACTTTACGTTGTTCAGCTAAGACAGCATTAATAATTAATTCAGCCCCTTCTACATCAGACCTCGATGAAGCAGCTAACGGAGGGGGGACTTGCAGTAATAATTGCTGATTTTGGTAATATTGGGTGAGATAGGAAAAAGCTTCAACAGCTACTTCAGGTGTGCTGTAGCAGGGAATATGGTTCGCCGCAAACAATTGCCACGATGCTTGCGATTGTTTATCTCCCATCCAACAAGCAATGATAGGTTTAGTCATTTGTTTAGCGAATTCACATACTTCTTGAGCAACTTGATAAGGCTGCGACATGGCAACGGGTATTAAAATAGTGAGTAATGCATCACTGTTATCATCTTGTAAACAGGCTTCTAATACCTGTCGATAACGTTCAGGGGTTGCATCGCCGATAATATCAATCGGATTTTGGTGCGACCATTGAGGAGGTAAGATCTCATTGAGATGGGATAATAACTTCCCTTCAGGCGGAGGTAAGGTAATAGATAAATCGGTGGCCCGATCCGCTGCCATTACACCTGCACCCCCTCCGTTAGTCACAATCGTTAAGCGATTACCGTTTACACGATATTGACTGGAAAGAACTTGGGCTGCGGTAAATAATTGTTCAATGCTTAAAACGCGGACTGCGCCCCCTCGATTTAAGGCAGCAGAAAATACCATGTCATCCCCCACTAACGCACCCGTATGCGAATGTACAGCCCGCACACCGGAACTATTACGACCAGCTTTGATGGCAATCACGGGTTTGACACTGGATGCAGCCCGTAATCCACGCATAAAACGGCGCGGATAATGAATACCTTCGATGTAAAGTAAAATACTTTTCGTTAATGGATCCATGGCAAGATAGTCCAGCACATCACCAAAATCTAAATCAATGCTATTACCCATGGAAATAATGGTCGAAAAGCCAATTTCTTTTTCCATCGCCCAATCTAAAATCGCCGCACAAATTGCACCCGATTGAGAAACCAGGGCAATATTACCAGGCAGGGCATAATTATTATCAAAGGTAGCATTCAAATGGGATTGTGGCCGCATCACCCCTAAACAATTTGGTCCAATAAAACGAATATTATAATGTTTGGCTATATCGGCAACGGCTTGTTCTAATATTTTCCCTTTCGCTCCCATTTCACTAAAACCAGCAGAAATAATGACTGCTAAATGTGTTCCTTTTTCACCACATTCTTTCAAAATATCAGGAATAACGGCAGCAGGTGTCGTAATCACAGCAAGATCTACAGGAGTAGGAATATCTAAAATAGAAGCATAACAAGTTTTTTCTAATATCGTTTTGTGTTTTGGATTAACAGGAAATAACTCTCCCGCAAATTGGCTTTGCAAGAGATTATTCATCACTTTAAATCCAACGGATTCTTTGCGTTCACTCGCACCAATGACAGCAATACTTTGCGGATTAAATAAATCATCTAAATAATGATTTTCGAGCATGAGCATTCCATCCATTATTATAAAAAAATTAATCTAACGTTTGTCTATATCGTTTCAAGGCAACAAATACCATGGCGAACATAAAAAGCAAAATAGGCCATAAATCGACCCATACATCGAAAAAACCAATCCCTTTTAACATGATACCGCGGACGATATTAATAAAATGAGTTAATGGCAGCACATTACCTAACCATTGCGCCCACATCGGCATGCCCTTAAAGGGAAAAGCAAAGCCAGATAGCAACATGGAAGGTAAAAAGAAAAAGATACTGTATTGGCTGGCTTCTAATTGAGTTTTAGCAAAAGTAGAAATCATAATCCCGACGAATAGATTAGCTAAAATAAAAGGGAGTGTTACCGTCAGCAATAACAGCGAATTACCGATAAGCGGTATTTGGAAAAAAAATACAGCAATCAGTAACACGATAATCACTTGCATATAGCCTACAATAATAAACGGTGTTGCTTTGCCAATAATCACTTCCATAGGCAAAATAGGTGTTGCTAATAAGGTTTCCATGGTGCCGCGTTCACGCTCACGGGTGAGCGCCATGGAAGCTACCATGACAAATGTCATAGTCAATACTGTGCCTAATAAACCTGGCACAATATTATACTGTGTGATTGCACTCGGATTATATTTAGTATGCATACGTAATTCCGCTGCACCTTGCGTAGGATTTAATGATGTAAGCGGGCCAGTGAGATCATATTGAAATATCGTATTCATAATACCGGTCGCAGCAGAGACAGCATAGGCAACAGATACAGGATCGGTGCCGTCCACTTCTAATAAAGCCGCAGGATATTCACCGCGAACCAACTTACGAGAAAAATCGGGCGGGATAGACAGCGTAAATAATACTTGATGAGTCGCCATCATATCAGCTGCTTCTGCTTCTGACTTAGGATAATGATCAAATTGAAAATATTGGGTGTTTTCTAATTCATGAATCATTGTTCGCGCAAAAGGACCATTATCAAAATTAATTAATGCGGAGGGTAAATGTTTAGGATTAGTATTAATTGCAAGGCCAAATAAAATGAGCTGAATAATGGGTAAAGTGATAACCATGATAAAAGTACTGCGGTCACGCCGGAATTGGGTGAATTCTTTAATGATCAATCCCCATAACCGCTCGAAGGAGAATTTCTCTGTCACTTCGCTATCCTCTTTTTACGGCGCTCTTCTACTAAATGAATAAAAACCGCTTCTAAATTAGTTGGCACTTGCTGCCAAATGACGTCAGGAAATCGCTTCACCACTTCTTCTAATAGCTGCGCATTGGTACCACAGATACGGATTTCATTCCCCCAAGGCACTACTTGTTCTACACCTGGCTGCTGATGCAGTTTAGTAGTCAAACCGCTTAATCCTTCACCACTTGCAGCCCATGTAAGCAAGTGAGAATGGTTAATTATTTCTGGAATGGTTCCTTCTGCCATCATATAGCCGTGGACAATATACGCAAGACGGTTACATCGCTCGGCTTCATCCATATAATGGGTGCTAACTAAGGACGTAATACCTTGTTCAGCCAAATTCGAAATATCATTCCAAAAATCACGACGGGCTTTGGGATCCACCCCGGCAGTGGGCTCATCGAGTAATAATAATTTGGGATCATGAATTAATGCAGCTCCTAATGATAAACGCTGCTTCCATCCGCCTGATAATCTGCCTGATAAAATATTTTTATATTGGTCTAAGCCTAAATCATTCATGATTTGATCCACGCGATGCGTGTAATCTGCTTCTTCGTAAACACGGGCAATAAATTCCAGATTTTCTTTCACCGTCAAATCTTGATAAAGGCTAAAAGTTTGCGGCACGTAACCGACTAAACGCTTAATCTGGCGGGAATCTTTTATAATATCATAACCTAAACATTCACCTGATCCTGAATCAGGTGTCATTAAGCCGCACATCATGCGAATGGTAGTCGTTTTACCGCTACCGTTTGGGCCTAAAAAACCGAAGATTTCCCCGCGTTTTATTTTTAATGATACATTGACGACAGCCGGTTTGCCGTTAAAGCTTTTATTGAGATTATGTACTTCAACAATATAGTCATCAGCCATGAGGATAATACGTTACGTAAATAGGTTGACCTGGGTGTAAGTGATAAGCTTCTTCTGGCGCGAATTCTGCTTCAATGCGGTAAATTAATTTATCGTTTGTTTCCGTACTGTAAATCACAGGTGGCGTGTATTCAGCCGAAGGTGAAATGAAGCTGATATGTCCAGTGTAAGCTTTTTTGCAATCATCACATCGTACTTCTACTTTATCATTCAAACGAATGCTGCCTAAGTCAGTTTCGTTAATATAAAAAATTGCTTTAATATCGCCAGGTGCTAATAACGATAAAATGGATTGGTTCTGTTCAGTGTATTCGCCTAAGCGGTAATAGGTATCAAATACTTCTGCATCAACGGGTGCGTAAACGATTTTTTGATCTTTTGTCCATTTCGATTGCGCTAATGATGCTTGGGCAGAGGCAATATTGGCATTGGCTTGGAGTAATTGTGCTTGCAATGAATTGTAATTCGCCCGTGCGTTATCTAATTCTGACTGTTGGATTGCTTTTTCAGGCACCAACACTTTATATCTCTCGTAAGTCAATTTTGCATAAGCTAAATTGGCTATGATGGAATCCCTAGCCGCAATCGATTGATTGAGATTTTCAACAGCCGCTTGATAAGCATCACTTTCAGGCTGCTGCTCTAATACAAACAACATTTGCCCTTGCTTGACCCTGTCCCCTCTTGCCACCAATAATTGCTTCAGAACACCAGAAACGCTGGTTGCCATGTAGGTATAACGGCCTTCGATATAGCCCTGGGCTTGATGGGGAGAATTACCAGAGCAACTGCTTAGCAGCAAAAGGCAAAGACATGTGTATAAAAAATAAACACGTTGCTTTCCGTACATAGCCAATCCGGTTATTGGTTACTACTCCATTATCTTAGCACGGGTGCTAGGAAACAATGTAAATATCAAAGCACTAATGCCCGCCGTAACCCCTCATCGATAAGAGCTATGTGATGAAGACCCGCCCCTTGCTGCTAATAATCCTACGGTCTCTTCATAGGTAATTGATTCTTATTCTCATCCGTCAAGGGCGGCATCGAGGGTGGCTCCTTAAAGAAACCACCCGTCAAGGCTCCTGTCATCCGTTGCATCCTCATTCCTTCGTAAAAAGATTGCATATAGATAGAACCTCTAGACTGCGCGGTTGGAACATAGAAAGAATAATAAGGGGTAACATACGCTAGATAGACAGGATAGTAATAAGTAACCAGTCGCGGCTGAACAAATTGCGGACTAGCTACTGCAACTTCTGTTGTTTCTAAAGAAAGACGATCTTTCATTTCTTGTAGATAGGGAGAAATTCCAGTAATACTATTTTTTATTTCTGGAATGGGACAGTTTTTCAAATTCTTACAAAACGCTGTAAGATCATAAAAGGCTCTTTCTTTTGGACTGGCAACATTAAACCACATTCTAAATAATAACAAGAAAGGATGTTCTGATAACTCCAGCGCTTTCTTATAATAGTGAATAATTTGGCGAAAATCTGCCGCGAGTGCCGGGTCGGAAACATCTTTCGCCGACCATTTTTCTCGATAGAAAGTGGCAAGCGCTAGATTAGCATGCGCATCACCGCCAATTTTTGCAATCACTTGATAACGCGCCTCTAATTCTTGCCTTGTATCTCGTTTTTTTTCAGAAGCTTCTTGCTTACAAAGAACCGCCAAAATCATGTGGGCTAGAAGCGAACCTTTTTGTG
>Ga0070738_10002898_pt1 | contig 24452 bp, 23 predicted proteins | sample Coa_R2_2_FD_66446 | JGI IMG/M metagenome (GOLD analysis project Ga0070738, IMG submission 66446) | Surface soil microbial communities from Centralia Pennsylvania, which are recovering from an underground coalmine fire - Coalmine... | ecosystem: Environmental > Terrestrial > Soil > Unclassified ... | reverse complement strand
GGCGCTCTCCCGCTGGCCGCCTACCTGACGGGCAAGCTCGGCGACACGCCCAAGCCCATTGCCCTGCTCCTCAGCGGCGGCAACTTCGACCGCACGCTAATCCGCCGCCTCTTCAGGTAGGCAGGAGATGAACCTCGCCGGCGACCAACCGGCGGATCGCTCCGCTGGGTAGGCGCAGCAGCAGGGCGCCGTCGTCGTCCAGGTCCCAAGCGCGGCCCTCCAGCGCGACATCGCCAGTTTGAACACGAACCTGTCCGCCCAGCATGCTCGGCGTGGCACGCCAGCGGGAGACGATGCGATCGGGATCGGACAGCTCGCGATGTAAGTGCGCCAGGAGCGTGTCGAGCACTTCGGATAGATCCAGCGGCTGGCTGGTCTCCGCGAGGATGCTCGTCATCTTCGTACGCAATTCAGCCGAGAAGTCGGAGGCGGGCGTGTTCACGTTCAGGCCCATTCCGAGGATCGCGCTGCCGGCGGCGAGCTCCGCCAGGATGCCACACACCTTGCGGCCACGTACCAGCACGTCGTTGGGCCACTTCAGCAGCGGCTCAATGCCCGCCAGCTCGCGCACCGTGCCCGCCGCGGCGACGCCTGCTGCGAGGCTAATCAACGGCATGCGCGAGGGAGGCAGATCGGGGCGCAGCACGATCGAGACGTACAGTCCGCCGGGTGGCGAGTAGAAGCTGTTGCCGCGGCGGCCGCGCCCCTGCGTCTGCTCCGCTGCCACCACAACAGTCCCATGCGCCGCGCCTTCGGCCGCCAGCCGGCGCGCGATCGTCTGGGTCGAGTCCACCCGCTCGTAGCGGTGGACCGGCTGGCCGAAGCTCAGGGTTCGAGCTGGCGCCGGGGCGGGAAGCCGCGCACGAGGATGAGGCCGGCCGCGCCGACCACCAGCCACAGCGCCAGCTGCTGGGCCAGCCCCTCAATCTGCCCCAGGTAGTCAACCGCCGGCGAGAACACCAGCAGCTCCAGCGCATACGGCACGTCGCCGATCACGACCGGCAGCGTGCCCAACCAGGCAAACACTTGGGCCACGACGTAGGCCAGGACCGCCAGAGCCGCCAACTGCCCGGCGAACACGCCCGGCCGCTCGCGCAGCCTCTGCCAGATTCCCGCCAAGCCCGTCGCGGCATCGCCGTTGGATGGGACGAGCTGCGCCAGCCGCTGCCGCACCTGTACCGGCGCCTCCAGCACCAGCGCCGACCGCATCGCTGCATCAACTCGCGCCGCGGCCTCCGCCTGCTCGGCGGCGTGGGTTTCGACCAGCGCGGCCAGTTGCGTCTGCAGCTCCGGTGGCGGCGTCCTGAGCAGCGCCGCCTTCATGGCGGCGGCAACGCGATCCTCGGCCGCCGCATTCACCACTTCGGCGGCGCCGGAGTCCAGCAGCGATGCAAGCCGCTCCTGGACCTCGACCGGCGGCTGAACCATCAGCGCCGAACGCATGGCCGCGTCCAGGCGCGCATTGGCCGCCAGCTGCGCCTTCAGGCCTTCCGGCGGCGGCAACACGAGGGCGGGACGCACGGCGGCATCCAGCTCGCCAAGGGCTGTCGCCAGCCGGGCGCAGGCCGCGCAGGCCGAGAGGTGCTCGTCCACGCCGGGCACGCCGGGCTCGGGAGCCAGCAGATGCTCCCTTACCGCGCGGCAGTCCACGACAGCTCCTTGCCATTGGAACGCGGCGTCAGCAGCTCCGCCAGGCGCTCCTTGGCGCGGCGGATATGGCTCTTCACCGTGTTCAGCGGCACGTTCATCACCTGCGCGATGTCCTCATAGTGCAGGTCGTCGAAGTAGAACAGCGTCAGCGCCAGGCGCTGGGGCGTGCTCAGCTCGGCCAGCGCCTGCTGGACCAGCGCGGCATCCTCGGCGGCATCGGCCCAGCGCTCCGGCTGGACCCAGGGATCCGGGTCGGCCGGATCGATGGAGCGCTCGTCGTCGCCCGCGTCCAGAGCTATCGCGGGCGTCCCTCGCCGCCGCAGCTCGTCCAGGCACACATTCGTCACCAGGCGGTACAACCAGGTGGTGAACTTCGTTTCGCCGCGATAGGTATGCAGCGAGCGCAGCACCCGCATGAAGGCGTCCTGGGTCATGTCCGCTGCGTCCGCCTCGTTCTTCATCAGCCCTCGGCAGATGCTGTAGACATACGTCTGCTGCGAAGTGATCAGCTCGCGCAGCGCCTCCGGATCGCCCGCCTGCGCCCGGCGGACGATGTCCTGTGAGCCGTCAGCCATCCGACCTCAACTCGTATAGGACGCATACTATCGCCGCAATGTTGCACCGCAACAATTCACCCGCGGTCCACGTCCCATGAGCAGAGACTGGGAGAGAAGGAGCCTCGATCATGGATTCTGAACCGTGGCGGCGGCGGTTGTCGCGCAGCTCCCGCGAGCGGATGTGGGGCGGCGTGGCCGGCGGCCTCGCGCTGTACTTTGACATCGATCCAACCCTCATGCGTCTCATGTGGGTAGTGGCCACCGTGGTTACAGCCGGGCTGTTCGTGGCCGTCTATTTCGTGATGTGGATCATCATGCCGCTGGACACGGAGGTGCCCACTGGAGGCTGGCAGGCCTCGGATCGTCCGCCCGCTCCTGAGCCGCCACCGGGTCCGCCGCCGCAGCCCGAGGCGCCGCCACCGGGTTGGGAGCCGGCTGGCGGCAGCCATCCCTTTGGCCGGCAGGATTACTGGGGCTATGGCCCCGGCTACTACCACTACGGCCGCAAGAAGCGCTCGGCCGGCATCGTCCTCATCGTCCTCGGCATCCTGTTCCTCAGCGGCCAGGCGGGCCTGTTCCGCTGGATTAACTGGAGCGTGGCATGGGCCGTCGTGCTCATCGCCATCGGCGTGGCGCTGCTGATGCGCCATCACGACTGGAGGATGTAAGCGTGGGCGGCCCCTATTCCCCGCCGGGGCCGCCGCCCGGCTGGAACCAACGGCGCCACCGCAGCGTGGTCTGGCCGGCGATCCTCATCATCCTCGGGCTCGTGTTCCTGCTGCAGAACTTCGGCCTGCTCGGCTCCGACATCTGGAGCTACGTTGGCCGGCTGTGGCCGGTGATCCTGATCCTCGTCGGCCTGGAGCTGATCGTCGGCGGCTCGCACCGCGCCGCCGGCGGGGTCGTCATCGCCCTGGTGGTGATCGCGGTCGCCGGAGCGCTGCTTATCGGCGGCTTCGCGCCGTCTGTGGTGGGCGCCGGCTCGAGCGCGACCTCAACCGAGGCCCACACGCTGACCCAGGCGCTGCAGGGCGCCAGCACCGCCAGTGTAAGCGTGCACTTCGGCGCCGGCACGCTCAACATCGGCTCGCTCCAGGGCCAGACCGATCAGCTGGCGCAGATGACCTACCAGGGCTCGGCGCAGCTTGCACCCAGGGCCAGCTATCGCGTCCGCGGCGGCCAGGGCCAGCTGACGTACGACGTGGCCCACCATTTCGGCCCGCCCTGGGCCAACAACGGCGGGAGCGGCGGCCAGATCGATCTGCTGCTGGCTCCCACGGTGCCGCTGTCCCTGGACGTGGAGGAGGGCGCCTCGAGCGGCAAGCTCGATCTCAGCCAGCTGCACGTGAGCGATCTCACGCTCCAGACCGGCGCCAGCCATGCCACGCTGATCCTGCCCCAGAACGCCGGCACGACGACGGCCACGATCAAGGGCGGCGCGGCCACCATCGACGTGGAGGTGCCGGAAGGCGTAGCCGCCCAGATCCACTACAACGGCGGGCTCAGCACTGTCAACGTCGACGAGAGCCTGTTTCCTTCAGCCGGCGACCAGACCTTCCGCTCACCGAACTACGACTCCGCTCAGAACAAAGTCGATCTGACCATCCAGGCCGGGGTATCGACAGTGCACGTCTCCGGTGTGCCCGCTTCTAAGTAGGAGCCGACCGTTTCCACCAGTCGCCCTGCATGCGCCAGCTCGAGCCGAGCTGCGCGCCACCGGCCGCGCCGGGCTGTGGAGGCGGCGGCTGGTTCTCCAGGAAATCGATCGTGGGCACGAAGAACAGCGTGCCCGTGAGGGGCGTCGAGAAGTCCAGAATGCGATCGTAGTTGCCGGGCGGCTCTCCGATGAAGATGCGCTGGAGCATGTGCTCGGTAACGTCCGGCGTAGAGGAGTAGCCGATGAAGTACGTGCCGAACTGCGCGTCGCCGACGGATCCGAACGGCATGTTGTCACGCAGGATTTGCCTTTGGGTGCCGTCCGGCTCGACGATCGTGTTCAGCGCGACGTGCGAGTTCGAGGGCTTGACGTCATCGGGCAGCTCCACGTTCGGCAGCTTGGTGCGCCCGATGACCCGCTCCTGCTCCTCGATGGATAGCGCGTTCCAGGCGCCCAGGTCGTGCAGGTATTTCTGCACGATCACGTAGCTCGAGCCGGCGAAATCCGGGTCCTCGGCTCCCACCGTGACCGCGGCTTGGGCAGGCGGCCCAACCGGATTCTCCGTTCCGTCCACGAAGCCGAGCAGGTCACGCACTTCGAAGTACTTGAAGCCGTGGACCTCGTCCACGACGGTCACCCACGGCCGGAGACGGTCCATCACCTGAGACGCAAGCTCGAAGCAGAGATCGGTCTGGTGGGCCCTGATGTGGAACAGCAGGTCACCCGGCGTCGAAACCGCGTGGTGCTTGCTCCCGCGCAGCTCCCGAAAGGGGTGCAGCCCGGCCGGGCGTGGTCCGGAATAGAGCCGGTCCCAGAGGTCGGAGGCCACCCCGGCCACCCCCGCCAGCCGTCCGTCGGGAACGCGGAAGCCGACGGTCCGCTGCAGCGCCGGCAGGTCGGCGAGCAGCGCACGCACCTCGGCCTCGGCTCCCGGATGGACGGTCATCACGAGAAAGATGGCCGACTCCGTCAGCGGGAAAAGCACGGGCTGCGGGACCGGAGCCTGCGAGGGAGTCACGTCCTCCCATTGTGCCGCGGCCGGGTTCGCTACGCGGGAGGCTTGCTGCTAGAGCTCCGCGTTGTGGCCGATGGCCTGCAGGATCTTCACTGCCAGGTGGACGTTGAAGCGCTGCTCGGCATCGTTGATATCCAGCCGGGCGATCTCCTGGATGCGCTTCAGCCGGTACTTCAGCGTGTTCACGTGGATGTACATGGCGCGTGCGGAGGTCTCCAGGTTGCGTCCGCTCTCGAGGTAGTAGCCCAGCGTCCGCACCAGGCTGGTGCTGTGCTGGCCGTCGTACTCCAGCAGCGGCCCGAGTGTCTGCTCCGCGAGCTGCATCAGCTCCACCCGATCCTCGATCAGCGAGAACAGCCGGTAGACCCCAAGCGCGTGGAAGAAGATGACCTGATTCCGCTTGTGGCAGCGCCGAATGATGTCCAGCGCCCGCCGCGCTTCCTGGAACGACTCCTTGAAATCTGGAATGCTCTTGCACAAGCGGCCAGCGCCGATGGAGATCGGCACTTCCGAGAGCACCTGCACGACGCGGGCATGGAGATTCTGGGCCAGGCCTTCGATGGCCTGCTGCGTCGGCCCCGTGAATGCCTCCGGCACCAGCACCACCACGCCCTGCCCTCTCGAAGCCACGATGCTGCCGGGGGCGCTCTTCTGCACGAAGCCCTGGACGATTTCTTCCAGGTCCGCGCGCAGTCGTGAGCCTTCTGGTTCGCCCTTACGGCGGGCGTGCATCGGCTGCGGCTCGTCGGGCTCGACCAGCAGCAGGTGGTACTGCTGCGCCAGGTTGTAGCCCAGGTGCCGCGCCCGCGCCGTCATCGAACGCTCGTCGGCATAGTTGCCGGACAGCAGGTCCTCGGTGAAGCTGCCCTTCAGGCGGTTCTCGACCTCGAACGCCGTGCGCTCCTTCATGACCTCGAGCGCGAGCACCGTCGCCGCGTGCTCGGCGGTCGTGAAATCCATGTCTTCGATCGGCCGCTCGTTCGCCAGGATCGACAGGTAGCCGGCCATCTCCGACCCCACCACGATCGGCGCCATGACTCGCGCCCGCCGCATGCCCAGCTCGGGGAAGGGCGGGAACTCCGCGGGGCGGTGCTCCTGGACAATCTTCTTCACCCGATCGGCGACCTTCGGATCCTCGAACACCTCGGCCGAGGCGAGGTCATCCTCAGCTCCTTCGGATGCCGCCAGCAGCTTGAAAAAACGATCCTGGACGACCACCGGACGGCTGAGCAGGTGGCTCAGCGTGACGACCAGCGCCTCGATGCCCTCGTCGTCCAGCACCATGCGCGAGAGGCGGCTGTGGATGGTGGTGACCCTCTCCAGGTAGCGGCTGAAGTCCTCGGCGCCAAGCCGCCCGCGCGGGCCTTCGACGGCGGTTGCGCCGCCTCCAACCTGCGCAGATTGAGTGGCCGGGTCGCCAAAAACTGCCGCCATTCGCTCAATCCCTCCCTGCTGACTTCGCCATGGCCAGTGGGGCACTGCCGTCCCCCGAGCCGTCCCCGCCAGGACGAGACCTAAGCATACGGCAGCGACATGAGGCAGGTCGTATGTTGGCCGGGGCTAGAGAGGGCAAAACACCCTTGGGTAAACGGGCTAATTGCAGGGTGATTGCTCAACATAAATGGACTGCACGCCAGAATATTTGTGCCCCATGTCACAGCGATCTCTTCCGAGCTACCTCGCGCCCTATCGGGGGCGCTACGCCTGGCTCCTGCTCGCCACTTTTGCCGGCACGCTGATCGGCCTGTCGATCCCGTATGTTCTGCGGCTTGCGATTGACGCGATCACCGCCGGCACCACGTCTCTGGCGCTGGCTCGCTATGGCCTGGCGATGGTCGGGCTCACCGCCATAGCAGGCGCCCTGCGTTTCGTCCGGAGCTACGGTTTCAGCCACATCTCGCGCCTGGTCGAATACCGCATGCGCAATGACCTGCTGGCGCATCTTCAGCGGCTCCCCGCCTCGTTTTTTCAGACCACCCGAACGGGTGATCTGATGGCTCGGATGACGAATGATCTCAACGCCGTCCGCCAGCTCATGGGGCCCGGCTTCCAGAACTTCACCAACACGGTCGTGAGCTTCGTCATCACGCTCGCGATCATGTTCGGCATCAGCTTCCGGCTGGCGCTCTACGCCTCCATCCTGCTGCCCGTCGTCAGCGTGGTCTACATCTGCCTCAAGCGGCAGATCGAGCGACGCTTCACCGCCGTCCAGGAGCAATTTTCGACGCTTTCGGCCAAGGCTCAGGAGAACTTCTCCGGCATCCGCGTGGTCAAGGCCTTTGCCCAGGAGGACGGCTGGATCGAGCATTTCCGCAGCGAGAACCAGGAATACGTAGACCGCGCCGTCAGGCTGGCCCGCATCCAGTCCATCCTCTGGCCAGCGATGCAGCTCGTGGTCGGCCTGCCGTTCGCCATGGTCATCTGGCTGGGCGGACAGGACGTGATCGCCGGCCGGCTCACCCTGGGCGAATACGTCCAGTTCAACGGCTACCTCACGCTGCTGGTGTGGCCCATGATCGCCCTGGGCTGGACGGCGCAGCTCTACCAGCAGGGCATCGCCTCGCTGCGGCGCCTGCAGGAGCTGTTCGAGATCGAGCCCTCGATCGTGGGCGGCCAGGCCACCCCGGAGGAGGTCCGAGGCGAGGTGGAGCTGCGCGGCGTCAGCTTTGGCTACGGCCCCACGCCCGTCCTCCGCAACCTGAACCTGCACGTGCCCGCCCGCGGCTCGCTCGGCATCGTGGGCCACACCGGCGCGGGCAAGACCAGCCTCGTCCAGCTCCTGCTGCGCCTCTACGACGCCACGCAAGGCCAGGTGCTGGTAGACGGCTTGGATGTCCGCGAGTGGCAGCTCGACGAGCTGCGCCGCATCATCGGCTACGTCCCTCAGGAGACGTTCCTGTTCTCGGAGTCGCTGGCCGAGAACATTGCGCTCGGAGTTTCGGACGCAGCAGTCAGCACTCAGCACTCAGCACTTCGCGACGCCGTGAGGGCCTCACGGCTCGAGAACGACCTGCCCGATTTTCCGCATGGCCTCGAGACGGTCATCGGCGAGCGCGGCGTCACCCTCTCGGGCGGCCAGAAGCAGCGCACGGCCATAGCCCGCGCCCTCATGAAGGACCCGCGCATCCTCATCCTGGACGACGCCCTGTCGAGCGTGGACACCTCCACCGCCGAGCAGATCCTGTCCGAGCTGCGCCAGGTCATGCGCGATCGGACGACCATCATCGTCTCGCACCGCATTTCCGTCGTCCGCGAGTGCGACGAGATCGTCGTCCTGCGGGCCGGCGAAATCGTCGAGCGCGGCGCCCACATGGACCTCATCCGCGCCGGCGGCGAGTACGCACGCATCTACCGCCGGCAGCTCCTGCGCGAAGAGCTGGATATGGACCAGGACGTCGAGGGCCTCTAATGCCGGCTAACGACATCTTCCTGGACGACGACGTCACCGGCAAGGCCTATGACGCCGTCCTCATGCGACGGCTGCTGCGCTACCTGCGGCCGCACACGCTCACGGTCGCGTTCGGCGTAGCCCTGCTGCTGGTCCTCGCCGGCCTGGACCTGGTCGGGCCGCTGATCGGCAAGGTCGCCGTGGACCGCTACATCGTTCCGCGCGATCCCTCCGGCCTGCTGCCGCTGGCGCTGGCCTTCCTCGGCGTGCAGGTGCTGAGCTCGGCCTTCCGCTACGTCCAGAACATGCTCACCCAGGTGCTGGGCCAGCGCGTGATGTTCGACCTGCGGCTGCAGATCTTCAGCCACCTCCAGGCCATGTCCCTCAGCTTCTACGACCACAATCCGGTCGGCCGGCTGATAACACGGCTGACCAATGACGTCGACGCGCTCAACGAACTGCTCACGTCAGGCGCCGTGTCGGTGTTCGGCGACGTGTTCACGCTGATAACCATCACCGTCGCCCTGCTGCTCCTGAACTGGCAGCTGGCGCTGATCGGCCTGTGCGTCATGCCCGTGGTGTACGTCACCACGCGCTGGTTCCAGGCGGGCATGCGCCAGGCCTACCGCGACGTGCGCTACCGGCTGGCCATCATCAACGGCTACCTCAACGAGAACATCTCGGGCATGCAGGTGGTCCAGCTGTTCAATCGCGAGCGGCGCAACTTCGAGCGCTTCGACCGCCTGAACCGCGACCACCTCAACGCCAACATGCGCTCCATCTTCTTCTTCTCGCTGTTCTATCCGGTGGTCGAGCTGTTCATGAACGCCTGCCTGGCGCTGGTGATCTGGTACGGCGGCCGGCAGGTCATCGGCGATGCGCTGTCGATTGGTGCGCTCACCGCCTTCCTGGCCTACATCCAGCGCTTCTTCATGCCGATTCGCGACCTGGCGGAGAAATACAACATCCTTCAGGCCGCCATGGCTTCGTCCGAGCGCATCTTCAAGCTGCTGGACACCGAGCCCGCCATCCGAGACCCCGAGACCCCGGTGCGCGCACAGGGCAAGGGGCGGGTGGAGTTCCGCAACGTGTGGTTCGCCTACGTAGACGAAGAGTGGGTGCTGAAGGACGTGTCCTTCACCATTGAACCGGGCGAGACGGTGGCTTTCGTGGGGGCCACCGGCGCGGGCAAGACCTCACTGCTGAGCCTGCTGTCGCGCTTCTACGACGTGCAGCGCGGCCAGATCTTGATCGACGGCGTGGACGTGCGCGACATGCCGCAGCGGGAGCTGCGGCGGCGGCTGGGCGCGGTGCTGCAGGAGCCCTTCCTGTTCAGCGGGACGGTGGAGGCCAACATCCGGCTGCTGGATGAGGGGATCAGCGACGAGCAGGTGCGCGCGGCCGCCGAAGCGGCCAACGCCGCCGGCTTCATCGAGCAGCTGCCGCTGCGTTACCGAACGGAGGTCTACGAGCGCGGCGCGGGGCTCTCGATGGGCCAGCGCCAGCTCATCGCTCTGGCGCGAGCCATTGCTTTCAACCCGGACGTGCTGCTGGTGCTGGACGAAGCCACGGCCAATATCGATTCCGAGACGGAGGCCATCATCCAGGGCGCGCTGGCGCAGTTCATGGCCAGCCGAACAAGCATCGTCATCGCCCACCGCCTGTCGACCATCCAGGACGTGGACCGCATCCTGGTGATGCATCGCGGCCGGCTGGTGGAACAGGGCAGCCACGCCGATCTGCTACGCCAGAACGGCATCTATCGCCGCTTGTGGGACCTGCAGGCGCTGGAGTCCGTTCCCGCGTAAGCAAACTCCTATTAGCTTGCGTCCGGCGCAGCCTCAGGGTCTACTGTCCCCAACGAACGGAGGAGGAGGAGAAACGAACATGGCCACCGCCACACTGGCATTGCCCAAGGCAGATGCAGACGACGAGCCCTCACGTGTCGAGATGCACGAGCCGCGTACGCTGGGGGAGCGCATCGCGGACTCCGCCGCCGAGGGTATCGGCAGCTGGAAGTTCATCATCATCCAGACCGTCCTGGTCATCATCTGGGTCGCTTTGAACCTGGCGGGCGTCGCATTCCAATGGGACCCCTATCCCTTCATCCTGCTGAACCTGATGTTCAGTGTCCAGGCCGCCTACACCGGGCCTATCCTGCTGCTCGCCAGCAACCGCCAGGCGGCCAAGGACCGCGCCATGGCCCAGCGCGACGACAGCGAGCTGGGGGTGATCCTCCAACTCCAGCAGGAGCAGATGGACATCCTCAAGGCTCTGCACCAGATGCAGGCCAGCCAGCTCCAAATCACCGAGATGCTGCAGCGGCACATCGCCGGCGACAAGGCTCAGGCCTGACCCGCTCCGGGCCGGGTACTTCTAGGTTCCCGGACCGATCCCAAACAATCCGAGGATGGTAATCGCCAGGTACACCAGCGACAGCAGGCTCACGCCGCCTACCGTGCCGTAGGCCAGGACGTTGCGTCCCAAGCCATTCACGTGCTTACCCATGACCGTACGGTCGTTCACCAGCCTGACCATCGTCACCAGCTCGATGGGCAGCAGCACTCCGTTGACCACATAGCTGACGATGAGCAGCCGGATCACGTCGATGCCGGGGATCATCGCTACGAGGGCGCCAAAGGCAATCAGCCCGGTGTACAGCCCCACGAAGACGGGCGCTTCGGAGAACGTCCGAGAGACGCCGCGCTCGAAGCCGATGGCTTCCGTGATGGAATACGTCGTCGTAAGCGGCAGGATCGCCGCGGCCAGCACGGCGGCCCCGAAGAGGCCAACCCCGAACAGGTAGCTCGCGAACCGCCCAGCCAGCGGCGCCAGCGCCTGCGCGGCGTCTTCCGCACTGTTCACCTCAATGTGCTGAACGAACAGCGTGGCCCCGGTGGCGATGATGATGGTCGCGGCAATGCCGACACTGAAGATGGCGCCGGTGTACGCGTCGATGCGTTCGCGCGTGACGTCCTCGGCGCTCGCGCCCTTCTCCGCCACGGCGGACTGGAGATAGAGCTGCATGTACGGGCTGATAGTCGTGCCGACGGTCGCGACAAACAGCACCAGGTAGTCGCCCGTGAGCTGAAAGCTTGGTGTGACGAGCTGGCGGCCGACCTCGAGCCAGTCCGGCTTGGCCAGCACAGCCGCTATCGGATAGCCCAGGAAGACCAGCGTCATCAGCAGGAACACAAACTCGAGCCGGGCGTAGTTGCCCTTCACCACCAGCCACCACAGCAGCACGGCCATGACCGCGATGGCCGGCCAGCGCGGGATGCCGAACAGCTCCGCCGCGGCGCCCATGCCGGCGAACTCCGAGACGATGAGCACGAGATTCGCCACGAACAGGGACAGCATCACCAACGCTGTCCAGTGGATGCCGAACCGTTCCCGCACGAGGTCCGAAAAGCCCTTGCCAGTGACCGCGCCCATCCGCGCGGACATCTCCTGGACCACGGCCAGGCTGACGGCGACTACCACCATGACCCATAGGAAGCCGTAGCCGTACTTGGCGCCCACCGACGAGTAGGTGGCGATGCCACCCGGATCGTCCCCAGCTGTGGCCGCGATCAGGCCCGGCCCGAGCATCGAGACGAACACCAGCAGCCGCGACCGTCGCCGCAGCTGCAATGGAAATTTCAGCACCGTCGGGCTGGCGGGCCTTACCTAAAAGATCTTCGGAAGGCGTTTTTTCCAGGCTGTGGGCAGCAGGATGTCGATGACGTCGTCAACCGTCACGATGCCCTGCAATTGATCCAGGTCGTTGACCACCGGGACCGACATCAGGTTGTACTTGGCGATGGTCTTCGCCACGTCCACCTGGTGGTCGCCCAGCCGGACCTTTACCGGGTCGCCGCGCATGATCGCCGACAGCTTGGCTGAGGGATCGGCCATGATCAGCTCGCGCAGGGTAACGACGCCGACCAGCTTTTCCTGCTCCAGGTCCTCCACCACGTGGACGGTGTAGACCATGTCCACGTCGCGGCCATTGGTGCGAATGTAGTCCATCGTCTGGGCGGCCGTGAGGTCCTGGGCAACAGCGATGTAGTCGGTGGTCATAACGCCGCCGGCGGTGTCCTCGCGGTAGCCGAGCAGCTCGGCTACCTCCTGGTACTCGTCGGCCTCCATCAGGCGCATGACTTCGCTGGCCTTGTCGGCGTCCATCTCCGCCAGCACGTCGGCGGCGTCGTCCGGAGCCATCTCCTCGAGGATGTCGGCAGCTCGCTCGCTGTCCATGCGCTCCAGCAGGTCGGCCTGGCGCTCCTCGTCCACTTCTTCCAGCACGTCCGCCGCGCTCTCGTCGTCGAGGTTCGTCAGCAGGTTCACGCCCTCGCTGACCGTCAGCTCCTCGACGATGTCCGCCAGATCGGAGGGATGCAGCCGGGAGATGGCCTCACGCGATCGCTTCAGGCGGACGCCGGTGGCAGCATCGCTCCGAACCGGGTCGACGTCCTTCCAGGGAATCAGCTCCTCGGTGTCCTGCAGCCCGAGCTTGGTCAGGACCCGGCCTAGGCCGAGGCGCCGCAGCAGCGCTCGGGTGGACAGGTCCACACCCACCAGCGAGTAGTGGCCGTTGGTCCGTGACAGCGCCAGGTCGTTCACTCGCCGGACCTTGCGGCCCTCGATGTCGAGCACCTGGTGGTCCAGCACCTCATCCCGCAGCTGCACCTCGTGCGGCCGCAGGCTGTGCTCGCGAATGCTCGCCGAGTCGACACGCAGCGCCGGCTCCTCTTCCAGCGTCTCGAACTGCGCCCAGGGCACCCATCGCTGGCCGACCTTGATGGCCGTCACCTGGGGGAAGGGCGTTTGGTTCGCGGGCACGCAGACGTCTTCGATGACGCCGACTTTGTGGTGCGCGCTGTCGACTACGGACTTGCCGACAATTTCACTGAGAAAAGCCACTCAAACCACCTCCTTTGACTCGGGACATGGCGCCCCCGGGAGGCAGCAGGCTTATGGCTGCTGGCGGACTCCGGAGGCGTAGCGTGTTAACGAAGGGTCGGACTGGCGACTATGGCCATCGTCCACGTGTAGAACCGCCTCCTTGCGCATGAGAGTCAGCCAAACAAGCTGCATCGTCAAGTGTATCTCCCGTGCGCCTGCGCGACCACAACGGGCTACCGGGCCAGGTATGATGGCGCCGTGCTCAGGGCCGAGCGGATTACCAAGCGCTTCGGCGGCCTGGTGGCCATGAACGACGTATCGTTCGAGGTCGGGCCCGGCGAGCTGGTCGGCATCATCGGCCCCAACGGCGCCGGCAAGTCCACGCTGTTCAACATCCTGGCAGGCGTCTACCGGCCCGACTCCGGCCACGTGCTGCTCGACGGCAAGGCCATCGACCATCTGCCGCCCCACGAGCGCGTCCGGCTGGGCCTGGCCCGCACCTTCCAGGGCGCGCTGGCCTTCTCCAACCTCACGGTCCTCGAGAACGTGATGGTCGGGCGGCAGACCAAGGCCGTGGCCACCGTCCTGGAGATCGCCTTCCGCCTGCCACGCGCGATGCGCGACGAGGATGCCATCGCCCGAGCCGCCGGCGAACAGCTGGAGCTCGTCGAGCTGTCCGTGCCCGCCAACACGCCGGCCGCGATCCTGACCGCCGGCCAGCAGCGGCTGCTGGCGATCGCCCGGGCACTGGCGTCCGAGCCGCGCCTGCTCCTGCTCGACGAGCCGGCCGCCGGGCTCAATCCCACGGAGCGCGACAAGCTGGCGGCCATCGTGCGGAAGCTGCACGAGTCTGGCATGACCATCCTGCTGGTCGAGCACGACGTCGACTTCGTGATGCGGCTGGCAGAGCGCATCATCGTGCTGGACTACGGCCGCCAGCTCGCCCAAGGCACGCCCGACGAGGTGCGAGCCCACCCGCAAGTCATCGCCGCCTACCTTGGCGCCGATTGATGGGCGCCGACGTCCTCCTGGAGGTCCGAAACCTCACCGTCCGCTACGGCCACCTGGAGGCGCTGACCGGCGTGGACCTGACGGTGGCGGGGGGCGAGATCGTGGCGGTCATCGGCGCCAACGGCGCGGGCAAGACCACCCTGCTGAACGCCATCTCAGGGCTGCTGCCCATCGTGGCCGGCGAGATCGTCTACGCCGGCCAGCCAATTCACGGCCGCGCGCCGCAGGCCATCGTCGGCAGCGGCATCAGCCAGGTGCCTGAGGGGCGCCAGCTCTTCACCGACCTGACGGTGCAGGACAACCTGACGCTCGGCGCTTACGGCCGCTTCATTAGCGGCGCCAATCTCTGGTCCGGCTACAGCGCTTACCTGGGGCAGCGGCGCGAGCTGGACCGGGAGCTGGCCGGGGTGTTCGAGCTGTTCCCGCGCCTGAAGGAGCGGCGGGGTCAGCTGGCCGGCAGCCTCAGCGGCGGCGAGCAGCAGATGCTGGCCATTGGCCGAGCCCTCATGTCTCGCCCCAAGCTGCTGCTCCTGGACGAGCCCTCGATGGGCCTGGCGCCGCTACTGGTGAAGGAGATCCTGTCGCACCTGGAGCAGCTCCGCAGCCGCGGGCTGACCATCCTGCTGGTGGAGCAGAACGCCAACCAGGCCCTCAGAGTGGCCGGCCGAGCCTACGCCCTCGAGCGCGGCCATGTCCGCATCAGCGGCAGCGCCCAGGAGCTCCTCTCGAACGACGAAGTCCGCCGCGCCTACCTGGGAGCGCGGGAGTTTGGGCGTGCGTAGCGCTCGTTCCAACGTTCCGCCGCTTCGCGGCTTTCATCGCCTGCGGCGCTGCCCACCCGCCCGCCCGTCTGCCGGACTTCGTCCGGCACCTGGCGGCCGGCTCACGTACGACCGGGTCGCCAGGGCGGAGCCCTGGCAAGACACGGGCGGGCGGGTGGGCAGCCGCGCAGCGACTGTCGCCGCGCAGCGGCGCGCCCTGGCCAGTCATCCCCGCAAACAGCTGCCGGGGCACGCATGGGCAGGCCCAAAACACACCCCACAGCCGGGACAGCGGGGCTTGCTGTGGGCCTAACCCTGCAGTTCGTCATCACCGGGATCGCCGTCGGCGCGATGTACGGGCTGGTCGCGCTCGGGTTCGTGATCATTTACAACGTCACCGGGATCGTGAACTTCGCCCAGGGCACGTTCCCGACGCTGGGCGGGCTGATCATGGTGTCGTTCGCCGCGGCGCACCTGCCGCTGCCGCTGGCGCTCCTGCTGGACGCACTCATCGTGGCGCTCGTGGGCGTCGGCTTCGGGGCGCTGGCCAGCCTCACTTTCAAAGGCGAGTCGCCGCTGCCGCCGATCATCGTCACCCTCGGCCTCTCGCTGGCCTTCGAGGGCATCTGCATGTTCGTCTGGAGCTTCAACCCGCTGTCCTACCCGGCGTTCACGGGCGCCAACGCGCTGTACGTCCTCGGAGCGGCCGTCTACCCGCAGGCGCTGTGGGTGATCGGCATCGCCCTGATCCTGGTGCTGCTGACCTACGGCTTCTTCGAGTACACCTATCTCGGCAAGGCCGTCCGCGCCTGCTCCATCAACCGTCGCGCCGCCCGGCTGGTCGGCATCGACGTGAACCTGATGGCCCTGCTCGCGTTCGGCCTCAGCGCCGCCACCGGCGCGATTGCCGGCGCCGTCATTACGCCGCTGACCACCATCTCGTTCAATTCCGACGTCACCCTGGCCGTGAATGGCTTCGCCGCGGCCATCTTCGGCGGGCTGGAGAACCCCATGGCCGCAGTCGCCGGAGGGATCGTGCTGGGCATCATCAGCACGCTGGCGCAGGGCTACATCGGCAACGGCTTCGACGTCGTGGCGGCGCTGGTCCTGATGTTGATTGTGCTGCTGTCCCGGCCGCAGGGCGTGTTCGCGAACATCTTCACCGCCCGCGTGAAAGCCGCTTGAAGCGCCGGCCGGCGCTCGTCTGGCTCCTGCCGCTGCTGGTTGTCGCCGCCATCCTGCCACGCGTCGTGCCGGGCAGCTTCGCGCTGACCCTGCTGGTGTTCATCAGCCTCTACTCGATGGTCACGCTGGGCCTTCAGCTTGTGCTGGGCTACGCTGGGCAGATATCCATCGGCCAGGGCGCTTTTATGGGCATCGGGGCTTACGGCTACGCCATCCTGGCGGTTAAGCAGCACGTTCCGGCCTGGCCGGCGCTGATCGCCGCGGCGCTCATCAACGTCGCCATCGCCTACATCATCGGCAAGCCCATCCTGCGGCTGTCGGGCCACCAGCTTGCGCTGGCCACGCTGGCCTTCGGCATTATCGTGGCCACCATCCTGGCGCAGGCCACCGGGCTGACCGGCGGGGCTATCGGCATCAGCGCCATCCCCAATCTGGCGGTCGGCGGCTTCGCCTTCAACGACGACATGCGCAACGCCTACCTGGCGGAGGGGTTCGCCATCGCCAGCCTGCTGCTGGCCCACAACATGATGCGCTCGCGCATCGGGCGCGCCCTGCAGGCCCTCAACGCCAGCCCGCCGGCGGCCGAATCGCTGGGCGTGGACGTGGCCGGCCACAAGCTCCACATCTTCGCCTTCAGCGCGCTGCTGGCCAGCCTGGCCGGCAGCCTTTACGCCGCCTACCTCACCTACATCTCGCCCGACGCGTTCTCCATCTTCTTATCAGTAGAGATCCTGGTGATGGCCTCCGTTGGCGGCATGGCCACCGTGTGGGGGGCGCCCATCGGCGCCGCGGCCATCTTCCTGCTGCACGACGCGCTGGACAACATCTCCAAGGGCTTGCCCAGCGGCACCGTGTCCATCCTTCAGACGGTGATCTTCGGCGCGGTCCTCATCGCCATCATGATCTTCGTCCCCGAGGGCCTGACGCGCGGCGTGATCAAAGGGGTAGAAGGACTACGTTCTTCTACCCCTTTGTGACCGTCGTATCGAAGCAGCCGTCGCAGTTAGGCGTGGTCGGGACGAGCTTGCCGTCCTTCACCGTCACCATCGTCAGCGCCGAAATCTGCATGCCGGCGTGGTCGGTCGGGCTGTACTGGTACGTCCCGTCGGCGCCGTCGAACTTCAGGTGCTCCAGCGCGTCGACGATCTTGTCCGAGTCGGTGCTCTTGGCGTTGAGGATGGCCTGGACCATCATGTGGATGGCGTCGTAGGCGTTGGCCGAGAACTCGTTCGGATCCTTGCCGACGGCCGCCTTGTAGGCCGGGATGAAGTCGCCCAGCAGCTTCTTGGACGGGTCGTTCGGCTGCAGGTAGTCGTACACCTGCAGCTTGTTGGTGTTCATGATCACGCCCTCGGCCGCAGCGCCGGCCGGCTGCACGAAGCCAGGCCCATCTGCTTCTGCGGCGCTGAAGAGGATGGGGATGTTGAAGCCCAGCGACTTGAACTCCTTGGCGATGATCACCGGCGCCGCGCCCGAGCCCCACATCATCAGCGCCTGCACCTGGGAGTTGTTCTTTATCTTGGTGAGCTGGGCCGTCATGTCCGTGTCGGGCGTGTTGTAGATCTCGTCCTCGATCACGTCCACGCCGAACTTCGGCCCGACGTCCTTGAACGCCTTCGGTCCAGCGGCGCCATAGGCGCTCTGGTCGTGCAGGATGGCGATCTTGCTGATCTTCTGCTTCTGCATATAGCTGGACAGGCTCTGGACCATCACGTCCACGCGAGGCGCATCCATGAACACGTTCTTGTGCAGCGGATTCACCTGAGCCGGATCTGCGGCTGTGTGGATAGCCGGAATCTTGGCCTGCTCCTCGAGCGGGATGATCGCCAGCGCGGTCGAGCTGAACACCGGGCCGAGCTGAGCGATGGGCTTCTCATCCAGGATCTTCTTGAAGGCGATGACGCCCTTGCTGGGATCCGTCTCGTCATCCTGGATGACCAACTGGATGGGGTGGCCGTCGACCCCGCCCGCGTCGTTGATGCGCTTGGCCTCGAGCTCGATGGTCTGGCGTACCGGCACGCCGAGGCTGGCGTACGGCCCCGTCGCCGAGCTGAGGACCCCGAACTTGTACGGCGTTCCCGTCGCCGCGCCCGACGCCGCCGGCTTGGCGCTGGCGCTGGCCGCCCCGGAAGCCGCCGCCGGCTTGGCGCTCGCGCCAGCCGACGCAGCCGCGGCCGGCTTACTGGCCGCGGGCGACGCCGTTGCCGGCGATGACGCCGGCGAGCTCGCCGGCGCCGCGCCCCCGCCGCAGGCTGCCAGCAGCATCCCCACGGCCGCCAGCGTGGACCCTAAGTGCACGGTTCGCATGCCTGTAACCTCCCCGAATGTGGTTGCCGGCCACCATACCATGACTGTTCGCCGGTCGATGTCGTATCGTCTTAGTCGTCATGAGGACTGCTTGCCTGAGATCGTTTCCTGCCCTGTGTGTGGCCGCGGCGCTGCTGCTGAGCGCCTGCGGTGGCGCGGCCTCGCCGGCCAGCCCCAGCGCGGCTGCGCCGAGCACGGCAGCGCCGGCCAGCGCGGCGGCGAAGCCGGCCAGCCAGACGGCCAAGCCAGGCGCGAGTGGCGCCGGCAGTCCGGCCGCCAGCGGGGGGACGACGCTGCAGGGGCTGATCGACGGCGCTAAGAAGGAAGGCGCGCTGCAGTTCGCCTACGGCGGCGGCACGCTTGGCGGGAACGAAGGCATCGCCAAACTGGGCGACGCGTTCAACAAGGCGTATGGCCTGGACCTGCAGATCCAGCTTTCGCCCGGCGATTCCATGCCCAACATGGTCGCCAAGATCACGCAGGAGTATCAGGCCAACAAGCCGGCATCGACCGACGTGGTCCTGAGCCTGGCCGACACCATGAACACGCCAATCGAGGCCCACTCGGTCTACACCGAGGACTGGCGCAGCTGGGGACCGAACATCCAGAAGGTCCAGAGCCCCGACGTCACGACGCCCGACGGCAGTGCCGTCGTCATCCAGACCTTCATGTCCGGCATCGCCTACAACACCAACAAGGTTCCCAAGGACCAGGTGCCCACGAACATGCAGGACCTCCTCAAGCCCCAGTTCAAAGGCAAGATGTCCTCGACCGTCTACGCCACCGCCTTCGATTGGATGGCTACGGACGCCATGTGGGGGTACGACAAAACGCTGGATTACGTCAAGAAGTTCTCTCAACAGCTCGCTGGCGTGATGCGCTGCGGCGAGGACGATCGCGTGGCCAGCGGCGAGTTCGACGTTTTCGCGCTGTCCTGCTCGCAAACAGGCATCCTCAAGCTCAAGAACCAGAAGGGCGCGCCGGTCGACTACGTGGTGCCGTCAGACGCCATCCTGGAGGAGTACGTCTACGCCGCCGTTCCCAAGACGGCGCAGCACCCGAACGCTGCCAAGTTGTGGATCGATTGGCTGAACAGCCCCGAGGCACAGAAGATCATGGGCCAGAACGACTTCACCGACTCCAATCTGATCCCCGGCTCCGTGAGCGGCAAGCTCCTGGCCGACGCCGAAGCCAAGGCCGGGAGCACCAAGGCCACGGTCGCCAGCGTCCAGTACGCCAAGGACCACTACCTGCCCAACGGTCCCAAATACAAGGACGAGTTCACCAAAATCCTGACCGGAAAATAGACACCCTTTTGTCATGCTGAGCGTCGAGCGAAGCATCCCCACCACGCTCCGGAGGGGACCCTTCGCTCGACGCTCAGGGTGACATGTGGGCATCTGGCCCCTGACTTGCTGGCAGCAAGCCGCTAGCAACGCGGCGCGCTCAGCGGCGTTGTGATCAGTGCCGGCGCAAGTCCTGCGCCGTCCTCACAACTACATGGGAGGGTCTACCCAGATGAAGCTTTTGCCCAGGTCACTTTCCCGCGCGGCGCTGGCCGCCGGGCTGGCGGTGATGGTCGCCGCCCCCGCGGCGTCGGCAGACACCCCAACACCCACACCCACGTCCGCTACCACGCCCACGACGACGCCGACAGCCTCCGGCAGCACGGCGACGCCCACGGTGACCACCACCCCGGGCGCCACCAACACGCCGGGCGCCACCAGCACCCCCACGACCACCAGCACCCCAGGGCCGGGCGCCACCGCCACGCCCAATCCCTCGACCCCGCACGACAACCGCTACTTCTCGCAGACCGGCTTCCGCATCGACAGCGATGCGTTCTGGGCCTACTTCAACATGCGCGGCGGCATCCCCACGTTCGGCTATCCCACCTCGCGCCAGTTCCAGTTCCTGGGCTTCAACACCCAGTTCTTCCAGCGCCGCGTGATGCAGCAGGCCCCGGACGGCAGCGTCCGGCTGCTGAACCTGTTCGACCAGGGGCTGTTCCCGTTCACCAACATCAACGGCTCGACCTTCCCGGCGCCTGACCCGACGGTCCAGGCCGCCGCGCCGGCGCTCAGCGACCCCAACTACAGCACGGACGTGCTGAACTTCATCCAGCAGAACGCGCCCAACACGGTGAACGGCAAGCCGACCAACTTCTACAACACCTTCGCCTCGCAGGTGCCCGTCTCGGCCGCGTTCCCCAACGGCGGGGACACCAACCTGCTGCCCGGCTTCGACCTGGAGATGTGGGGCGTGGTGACCAGCCACCCCAGCATCGACCCCGCGAACAACAACTTCATCTACCTGCGCTGGCAGCGCGGGATCATGATGTATGACGGCTCGACCAACCTGACGCAGGGCGTCCTGCTGGCCGACTACTTCAAGGCGATCATCACGGGCAACAACATCCCGCCCGACCTGGACCTGCAGGCCAAGGGCTCCAGCTTCTACAAGCAGTACAACGACTCTCAGCCAAACGGAGTCAACAACCCCGGCCTGCTGCCCGGCACCAACATGCAGTTCGCCTTCGACCCCGAATAGGCGCCAACTTAGGCTAGATACTAGGAGCCGGCCTCTAGGGGCCGGCTCCTAGCGTTTCAAGCCAAAATGCAGCCCCGCACTTGATTCTTCCGGCCAAACCAGCACAATGGAGGCTGGCTTAGGCCGGGCACATGGCATTGACGGACATCGGCGAAGACCGCGAACTGGCGCTGCGCGCCTCTCATGGCGATCAGCTTGCCTTCGAAGACCTCTACCGGCGCTACTTCCAGCGCATCTACGATCTCGCCCTCCGCACCGTCCACGATCCCGACCTCGCCGCCTCGGTCGTGCGAGCCGCCTTTATCCGCGCCTGGGAAGGCCTGCATCGGGGCGTGCCGGCGATCAACTTCCGGGCGTGGCTGTTCGCTCGAGCCTACGACGCCGCCATCGAGGAGATCCGCCACCGCACCTCGGACGCGTTCGGCGCCGAGCAGATCAACCCCTTCGACGAAGCGGACCTCGGTCAGGTAGAGCCCAGCCGTCTCAGCGATCCACGGTCCGTGGTGCCCGACCGCGAGCTGGTCGAGATCGTCTGGAGCGCCACCCGTTCGCTGACGCCCAAGGAGTACATGCTGCTCGACATGTCGCTGCGCCAGGGCTTCAGCCTCGAGGAGCTGGCCGAGGCGCTGAGCATGCGGCGAGGCAGCCTCGAGTCCACCCTCACCCGCCTGAAGGACGAGCTCAACGAGACCGCGACCTATACCCTGCTGCTGCGCCGCGGCCCGGCCGAGTGCTCCCGCCTCGCCGCCGCGCTGCAGGACGTCGAGGATCCCTATCTGCTCGACGCGACCAGTCGAGCCATCATCGCCAACCATTTGGCCGATTGCATCGCCTGCAGCGACCGCAAGCGCAACTACCCCTCGCCCGTCGAAGTCTTCTCGGCGCTGGCGGTCGTACCACCCTCGCTGCGGGCGCGCACCGCCGTCTGGGAACAGGTGTCCGACCAGATGCAGCGGGCGGCGCTGACCTCCGAGCCGGCGCGCGTCGGAGCCGGCTGGCAGCCGCCGGCCAGCGACCGCCTGCCACTCTATGGAGCCATAGGCGGCGGCATCCTGATCCTGCTGCTGGCGCTGTTCTTCATCGTCCGGCCGGGCCGCGCCTCCGTTCACGACCCCGCCAACGTCCACAGCACGGACCACCAGGTTGGCCAGGCCTCGTCCAGCAACGTCGTCGCGGTCACCTGGCAGCCCGATCCGGACGCGAAGGCTTACGCCATTCGCTGGAGCCAGCAGCCGAAGGACGTGCCCGACGCCCACGAGGATCTCGCGGGCTCGGCAACGGGCACCACCAGTCCGCCTCTGGAGCCGGGCACGTGGTACTTCCACCTGAGGACCGAAGGCAAGAGCGGCGGCTGGACCAGCACCGTGCACCTCGGGCCCTTCGTGGTGAGCGCCGCTCCGACCCCGGCGCCAACAGCCACGCCCGTGCCGCCGACTGCCACCGCCGAGCCAACGGATACGCCCACTCCGGCCGCCACCGCCACGACGGCGGCAACTCCAACTCGCACGCCCACGCCGCGAACGACACCCACGCCCAAGACCACCCCCACGGCGACGGCCAAGCCGTCCGCGCCGGGCTCGGCCAGCGCCAAGCCGGCGCCGGCCGCCGCGCCGGCCACCTCAACGCCTGCGCCCGCGCCGGCATCGGCTTCGGCCCAGCCATGCGCCAGCAAGCTGGGCGGCGCCGGGTTATCGGCAACGACGGGGGCCGGCAACAAAGTGGCGGTGAGCTGGAATGCCAGCGGCGGCTGCGCCCCCTACAAGGGCAGCATCACCGCCCGCTACCAGCAGGAGACCAGCAACTACGCCAGCTATCCCGTGACGACGGTTTCCGGCACACTCACCGACACCCCGCCCAGCCGCTGCAAGGGCTCCTACACCGTTATCTACAACCTGAGCATCGAGGACTCCGCCGGCCAGAGCACCTCCGCCTCGGCCGGCGCAGGCGTCGTGTGGACGTGCTGACCATGCTCCGACGCGCTGCCGCGCAACAAACCGGCCTCGACTTCCGTCCATAGTTCAGAGGAGTCGGACATGTACATCTTTCTCGTCCTACTGGTCATCGCGGTTCTACTGCTCGTCTGGGCGGCCTTCAGCATCACGGCCTTCATCTTTCACTTCATCCCCTGGATCATCATCGGGCTCATCGCCGGCGCAATTGCCAGCGCCATCACGGGCAGCCGCCACGGCATCCTGGGCGACATCGTCCTGGGCATCGTCGGCGCCATCGTAGGCGGCTTCCTGATGCGCGTGGTATTCCACTTCAATGCCACGGGCTTCATCGCCGACATCATCGTCGGTATCATTGGCGCCGTCATCATCCTGCTCATCGGCAAGGCGTTCAGCCGCCCGTCGCCACGCTACTACTGACCTGCTAGTCCCAGTCTGCCCCGAAGCCGAGCTCCCGCCCGGCCAGATGACGTGGGTGACGCACGGCCGCGAGGAGATCCTCGTGGCCAACATCGGCGGCACCTACTACGCCATGGACAACATCTGTTCGCACAGCGGCGGCTCCCTGGCCGACGGCTACCTCGACGGCACCACCGTCATCTGCCCCCTGCACGGCTGGGAGTACGACGTCCCCACCGGGTGCTGCACCCACATCAAGAACGAATGCCTCCGCACCTTCCCGGTTGTCCTGCAGGATGGCCAGATCTCCGTCGAGGTACCGGAATAGGGATTGGCCACGGTGGCCGTTGCCGAATCGGCAGCCGGCGGGCTGATCGCGGCCGCCCTGACCGCCAGGGCAGGCAGCTCGGCCTACTTCCGCGGCGGCATCGTCGCCTACGACGACCAGTCGAAGACCGGCCTCCTGGGCATCGACCGCGAGCTCTTCGAGCGGCACGGCTCGGTGAGCCGTGAGGCCGCCGAGGCGATGGCGCAGGCGGCTCGGCGCCTGTTTCAGGCCGACTACGGCGTGGGCGAGACCAGCATCGCCGGGCCCGGCGGCGGCACAGACGCCAAGCCGGTAGGCCTCAGCTACGTCGCCCTGGCGGGCGCAAGCGGCACGCGCAGCGAGGAGCACCGCTTCCAGGGCACGCGCGCGGACATCCGCCAGGCCATCGTGCAGGCAGCCGCGCGGCTGGTGGCCGAAGTCATTCCCATCGAATAAGATTCCACCAAATGGCCAACATCGTCCTCGGCATCGGTACATCCCATACTCCACTGCTGTCGCTGCCGGCCGAGCTGTGGCCGGCCTACGCCGAGGGCGACCAGCGCAACCCCGAGCTGGTCTACCCGCCCAACGGCTGGACCATGTCCTACGAGGAGGCGCTGGACTACGTGGCGCCCGAGGTCAAGGCCAGGTACACAGGCCCCGAGCCGTTCAAGGAATGGGCGGCGCGCTGCCAGAGCTCGCTTGACACGCTTTCTTGCACGCTGCGCGAGGCCAAGCCGGACGTCACGATCATCGTCAGCGACGACCAGGATGAGTGGTTCTACGAAGGCAACATGCCCGCCCTCTCGGTCTACTGGGCCGACACGGC
>Ga0070738_10002895_pt1 | contig 24464 bp, 22 predicted proteins | sample Coa_R2_2_FD_66446 | JGI IMG/M metagenome (GOLD analysis project Ga0070738, IMG submission 66446) | Surface soil microbial communities from Centralia Pennsylvania, which are recovering from an underground coalmine fire - Coalmine... | ecosystem: Environmental > Terrestrial > Soil > Unclassified ... | reverse complement strand
CGCCGACAGAATTGGTCTTGCCCAGTTCATCTATTTGTTTCTGCAAGCCGTGCGCCGCAGATACCAGATTATGATATCCCGCTCCATCAACTACCTGAACCTAAGTTCACAGAAGAATTGCGTCGCCTCAATGGTATTCCCCAAAAGGTTTTACAAGACCCCAAGCTGATGGAGCTATTTATCCAGACATTACGTTTAGACTTGGCAATTGTAGAGACGTACTTTTATGCTACACAAGAGCAACTTAGCTGTCCAATCTCTGCTTTTGGCGGTACACAGGATAGTAAAGTTAGCCTTGAGCAACTTAGCGCTTGGTGCGACCAGACAAAGAGTGAATTTACACTGCAAATGTTTTCTGGTGACCATTTCTTCTTGCACAGCAACCATCAGCAGCTGTTACAGGCAATAGCTCAAAAGATGCATCAATTAATACTTAAATCAGTTAACTAATAACTGTTAAGTCATTAAGTAGGTTAGAAATCATCATGACTTATATTGTTGCCACTTCCAGTAGCTTTCCCTCTCAATATTACTCTCAGGAAGTACTAGCTACAGCCTTGAAGAAATTCTGTCTGGCGATGGATCTAGATTTTGAATTGGATATTATTGACCGCTTTTTCACCAGTGTTTTCGTCAAAGGGCGTTACTTTACATTACCACTAGACTCCTTCTATGACATACCTGGACCTGCGGCAACTGCCCGTGCAGCTATAGAGGCTTCCATCAGCTTATGTGAAAAAAACGTACTGAAGTTGCTAGAGAAGACTAAGCTTGACCCCAAGGAGATATCACAACTCACTTGTGTAACTCTCACCGCAGCAGTTCCATCAATCGATGCCCGGTTGATGAACAGGATTCCATTCTCTCCCAGTCTAAAAAGATGTCCAATCTTTGGACTTGGCTGCTTAGGTGGAGCAGCAGGCGTGGCGCGAGTTGCAGATTATCTGGAAGGACACCCTCAGGAAGCAGCCATTCTGTTGTCTGTTGAGCTAGCCTCAGCCTTGTGGCAAGGCTCCCTGCAATTGGATCTGCAATCTATGATTAATGGCTTGCCAGAAGACCCGTCTGTCTACAGTGATATTATTTCTACCATTGTTGCAGCGGCTTTGTTTGGAGATGGGTCAGCAGGGGTTTTAATGGTCGGGCGTGACCATCCTCTAGCTCAACCTGGGCTACCTCAGGTGATAGATACTCGCGCAAGCTGGTTGCCTAATACTGTACATCTTATGGGAATGGAGCTTGTAGATACTGGCTTCCGAAGTATTATTAGACTTCAAGTGGGTGATTATGTGAAAGCTGGCTTGCGACAGGCGATAGACTCACTACTGGAAGCTCATAATCTATCGGTTGATAAAATCTCTCGTTGGATTGTGCATCCTGATGGACCGAAGGTACTTGATGCAGTAGAAGAAGAGTTGGGTCTTGATGCTCAGGCGCTCAAGCTCAGTCGTGAAACCTTAGCGCAGGCTGGTAATTTTTTATCGGCAACAGTGCTGCACATGCTGAATGAAACCATGACCAAAGAGCCACCGCCAAGAGGAACCTATGACTTGCTAATGGCTATGGGACCCGGCTTTTCTCAAGAATTGATTCTTTTGCAGTGGTAAAAAACTAAAATTCAGAGGATTACCTTAATGAACCTGAAAAACAAAACTCTCTTAATAACGGGAATTGGTGATTTTATCGGACTGCGGGCCGCAGAGATGGCGATTCAACGGGGAATAAAGGTGCACGGACTCGAAAGCTCACAGGATAAAGCAAAGAAAGCGCAAGAGCTTGGAGCACAGGTGTTTGTGGGCAGCATCAGCAACAAGGAGATATTGGAAAAAGCCTGCAATGGCGCAGATATTGTTTTTCATACAGTATCTGTTATTGAGGCGGGCGGTTCTATGGATTTATTTCGCAGTGTGAATGTGGGCGGAGCAGTCAATACAGCCAAGGCTGCTAAAAAGGCGGGTGTCAGAGCCTTCGTCCATCTCTCCACTGTTATGGTTTATGGCTTCTGTTTTCCGAACTATGTTACTGAGGAGGGACCTTTACGCGGCGAGAACAATGCTTGCTGTCAAACGAAAATAGAAAGCGAAATTGAAGTTTTAAAGTTTAACAATCCAACAGATTTCGGAGTTATCGTAATTCGAGCTGGTGATGTGTACGGTCCGGGAAGTGATGTTTGGGTAGTTCGTCCATTGCAATACATGCAAAAGAAAAAGTTTGTCCTTGCTGATGGAGGACGCGGACTTATCAACTATGTCTACTTAGACAATCTCATAGACGCTATGTTTCTTGCTGTGGAAAAAGAGGCGTACGGTGAAGCTTTTAATATTACCGATGGCCGTCAAACCACCTGGAAGGAATATTGCACGCGACTGGCCGAAATTGGTGGTTTTCCAAAACCCGTTATTTCCATGCCAGCCCTGTTAGTGAAAACTGCAATCCGGCGACAAGGTAAAAAGGCTGATTTGTTGCCCGAATCGGTTGATTTTATTACCCGAACCCATGCCTACTCCATTGAAAAGGCACGACGTGTCCTAGGCTATGAACCACGAATTAATTTTGATGAGGGTATGGCTCGGACTGCTGAGTGGTTACAAAAAAATGCATTAGAGGTGTGCAGATGAACCAGTCTATTTCAAATACAACTGTTAGACAGTCTTATACCGCAGAAGATATTCAAGCCTGGATGGTTTCTCATCTTGCCGAACAGCTAGGAGTTGAACCCGACGATATAGATATCCGAGAGCCTTTCGATAGCTACGGTCTAGATTCAATGCAGGCTATGCTTCTTGCTAGTAAAGCAGAAAGATTTTTCGGATTTAAGCTGTCTCCCATTCTCCTATGGAATTACCCAACTATTGAATTACTTGCCCAGCGCTTAGCTAAAGAATCTGAAGATTTGGAGTCAGAAAGCTTAGAACTGTGAGTGTGTCAAGTAACTTTTGAATAAGTGACTTGACAGAACAAAGTTTTAAAGCTTCTAAAATTATGAGTACATCACACAACTATTCTCGAATTATTATCATTTATGACTAAGTGTTAAAACACACTCTAGTCTAGATTTGAAAATTGTCACTCACAGAATAATTCAAGAGAAATAGTGTCAAAGCAAAACTATTTTTGCCTAAGTTATAGGACAACTTTACAACAACAATTTGGAGATTTTGAAACTATGAATACACAAGAACTTTTTGCTAATCTTACCCAAAAAGGTGTTCAATTTTGGGCAGATAACAACAAATTAAATATTCGTTCTCCCAAGGGAGTACTGACACCAGAACTGCACACTGAATTGGTAACACGTAAGGAAGAGTTGCTAACGCTTCTAAATCAAATAGATGTGTTTACTAGAAATACTTATGTGTCTTTGAATCAGGGAGTAAGTCTGCAAACAATAGGTCGTTTAATTGGCTGTTTTGATCAGCAATCTCATAAGGAGTGTGAGTCACTAATTATCGATCCTAAAGCTATGGCTCGCAAGCTAACAGTTACATTCAAACCTTTGCCTAATGGATACAAAAATGAAGCAATTATTAAATTTAGAGAAGACTTAGAAATGAAACTACAAAGCTATGGTGTGACAATTGTTCCTTGGGAGCAAGCTATAGTTCCATTTTGCTATGAAATAAATTTTCCTATATTTAAGTCGAAGAAAACCATAAAAACAAGAGTGGTTAGATCTGAAGTTAATGCAGTAATTGATGTAGAAAGAGATTATTCACCAGTAAATAAGCTGGCTATTTATATAGCAGAAAACATGTATCAAATGTATTGCTTTTTTTTATTGAAGCATCAACAAATGTCGATACCAAGAATTGCTAAGTTAAGCAGCTGGGCTGAGGATCATGTAGCTAAATACATTGAAGATCCTACAAATACTCAGGTAATTATGCTCACTAATATAGATAAAGAACTAAGCAATTTTAATCTACCTTACCAGAGTAAAATTAAGATTGGTTTAAACACATTGACTAGAACATTTTCACAGATAGTCATTGGAGTATCTAACGAAAAAATTTCTATTTTGAATATGAATCTTGCCGATTCTATTTATTCTAAAGACGAGAGCGAAAGTTTTGTATTAAATTCACTAATTCCAAAAATATATGTTCCCATACTTCCCTTACACTTAAACCGATTCGAGTTGGAAAAATACAAACCAAATCAATCTATTTATGCACAAAACTTAGTGGAAGTGAGTCATAGACTTGCTCAAACAGGTTTATTTCCTTCTGGTTCAAAGCTGAGTGAAGTTGTTAAAAGAAAATCTCATCAAGACATTGTTAATATAATTGTGAATGGGAGAACAGGTGTCTCTTATGGCTTTGTTGCCTATGCTGAAGCTCCACAATACATTGGCAAGCTAGAAATTACTGAGCAGGAGTGGAACAGCCTTTATCCTGTTGAGAAGTTTAGTGCTGATGAAGTTCGTCAAAATGGCATAGGTAGACGGTATGTCAAAACTATAATAGGCTCAGAATATAGATTTAAACAGATACCTGATATCTGGATTGTCAGTTCTCGTTCTGGTTGTAATAAAACAAACTTAAGTCTTGAAAGTGACATTATCAGAATTGGTTTGACATCAAAGTTATTTCTCCAAATACCAGAGGGAATTGACCATAAAATTACAGATATCAAACCTTCTTATGATATCTACGTAATGCTGGCTATAACCCTTGCTGCTGCTTTGTATACACCAGAACTAATCAGAAATGGAGCACCAATTATCCATTTCCACGGGTACCCAGCCTTTGAGTGGTTTAAACCAAATGAATACTGTGTTGGAGTCAACAATCCTTCAGTACCTTGTGGTACTCGTGAATCAGGAGTGTTCAACTTTATGGGCATTTCTAGCTTGGCAGAGAAACAGTTGAAAAATATAGACCTAGTTAGTTTGATTGAACCAGATCATGGCACAAATGTCATAGCCAATGATTGGGAATATTTAGTAGAAAGATTGCAGACTGGGTGTATAGAAGGGCAAATCGAATTAGGTGGAAGACATTTTGCTGCTCTCAAAGAGAAGCTAGATGAAAAAACATTGCAAGATACAAACAAGTGATTTTAAGAACAATGTCATGTTGGTGAGAATTACCGATATACTTTCTGCTTTTGAATAACTTGTGTCATGAAAAAAAAATCCTTAAAAGTTGTTACCTTTTTATTTGCTACTTTTGCAAACTTAAGCTTTGCTCAAACAGTGAGTGCAGAAACCACTAAAACACTTACTGTGATAGTAAATGGACTGCGTAACCGCAACGGTCAAGTTTGTATGAGAATTTACTCGAGTCAACAAGGATTTCCTCTTGATGATACAAGTGAGGTACAAGCTGCTTGCACTCAGATAACGGAAAGTTCTGTTACCAAGCGTTTCTATGGTTTGAAACCTGGAACTTATGCTGTTGCTGTCCTACATGATGAATATGGAGACCACAAGCTCCACAAAGACTTGTTAGGTATTCCTCAAGAAGGTTTTGGTATTTCCAACAATCCAAATGTATCAGTGCAAACAGGTACTCCGAAGTTTAAGGAAGCAAGTTTTTCTCTCAAACAAGATAAAACAATCAGAATTATCATGAAATATTCTCTCGACAAGTAGCTACTGACATCTTGCATTTTCCTGGTTATAGGGCTGGTGGGAGGAGATCACCTTACCAAAGAATAAGCTTTTGCGTCTTCGATTTTCGCAACAAATTCCTGGTGTATGATATAAGCTTTTCACTAGCACTATTAACATGTGAAAAATGCACATTTTTTTGAATCTCTAAAACCCTTGCTGTATCAGAGTTCTAAAATGTGCATTTTAGTAAGTAAAACTATGTTTGTATTACAAAAAATGTTGACTACAAAGCACAAAGAAAGGCAACTAGTTATAAAACTTATTAGTAAGTGGCCGTTATTTTTAGCACTTAATATCGGTTTGGCTGTTGGGGCAACATCTGTCAACAGTCTGGCAAAATTTCGCTCTATTTCTCAAAGTCAAACTCCCACCCCCCATCTTCCAAAGAGTCAGCCAGCCATCATTGGTATTGGTGCTCTAGGACGTATACAGCCTCAAGGAGAAGTGATTCACCTGTCTGCTCCGTATGCCCTTCAAGGGGCTCGAGTAGGGCAACTCTTGGTCAGAAAAGGAGATAGAGTTCGTAGGGGGCAAGTGGTAGCAATTCTTGACACTTATGCTAGTCATCTTGCCTCTTTAAGAGAGGCTCACACACAAGTTAAAGTTGCTCAAGCTAATTTGGCTAAGGTAAAAGCAGGAGCAAAACAAGGAGACATCAATGCTCAAAAAGCGACAATTGCTCGCATAAGGGCTGAGTTGAACAATGCTCAGTTAGAGTACCAGCGTTATCAGTCCTTATACGAAAATGGAGCAATTTCAGCCTCTCTAAGGGATAGTAAGTACTTAGTATTGAAAACAACTCAAGAGCAACTTAGTCAAGCCAAAGCCTCTCTCAACAGTATTGCAGAAGTCCGTCCTACAGATGTGGAGGTAGCGCAAGCAGATGTTGTCAAAGCTATAGCAGCGGTTAAACAAGCCCAGGAGGAACTAGAGCTAACCAATATGCGAGCTCCTATAGACGGTCAAGTCCTCAAAATTTATACCTGGCCAGGAGAAATAGTTGGTAATGAGGGCATTGTCGAAATAGGTCAAACAAAACGAATGTATGTGGTAGCAGAAGTTTACCAAACAGATATCAAAAAAGTACATATCGGTCAATCTGCTACTATCACTAGCGAAGCCTTTACAGGGAAATTACGGGGAACAGTCACAGAAATTGGGTTGCAAGTAAGCAAACAAAACATTTTTAATATCAATCCCAAGGCAGATACAGATCGCAAAATAGTTGAGGTAAAAATTCAGCTTACTTTAGCAGATAGTCAACGAGTTGCAGATTTAACCAATTTACAGGTACAAGCACTCATTCATCTTTAACTTGCTCAGCAGATATCGCTCATCTTACTAATGAAAATTGCCATGCTTCTTAATATACCCGTAGCTTATCTACAACTAACACGAGAAAAAGTTCGCTCTCTGGTGGCTTTAGCTGGTATTGCTTTTATCGTCGTTCTTATCTTTATGCAATTAGGTTTTCAGGATGCTCTTTATTCAAGTGCTACACAGCTAAATCAGCATCTCAAGGGAGATTTATTTATAATCAGTTCCCAATACGAATCTTTGACCTCTCAGCAAAGTTTTCCTCGTTCTCGTTTATATCAGGCGTTAGCCATTGATGGTGTAGAGTCAGTCAATGCTTTATATCTTGAATTTGCAAAATTTAAAAACTCTATAACTGGTCGAAAGTTTCCAATATATGTTGTTGGTTTTAATCCTGAAGAATCAGCGCTGAACTACCCTGAAATTCAGCAAAATTTAAAGATACTACAACTTCCTGATGTAGTTTTATTCGACCGTAATTCTCGTCCTGAATTCGGGCCAATAGCTAAGAAATTTGAGCAAGGAGAAAATGTAGAAATGGAAATATTTAACTATAATGATTCAACTGGCTACAGAGTTAAAGTCGGTGGCTTATTTAGCCAAGGACCTTCTTTTGGAATAGATGGAAACTTAATTGTTAGTGAATCAACGTTCCTTCGCACATTTCAATATCGTCAAGCTGGAAATATCGATGCGGGTTCAATTAGCCTTAAACCTGGTGCTAACATTCAAAAAGTTTTGGCAGATTTATCAACCTATTTACCCGAAGATGTTAAAGTTCTAACTCGTCAGGGATTTATTGATTTAGAAAAACATTATTGGGCTGTCAGAACACCTATTGGTTTTACATTTAGCTTGATGGTAACGATGGCATTTGTTGTTGGAATAGTCGTAGTTTATCAAATTCTCTATACTAATATCTCTAATCACTTGCTTGAATTTGCAACTTTAAAGGCAATGGGATTTAAAAATAATTATTTATTAGGTGTTGTATTTCAACAAGCTTTATTGTTAGCAATTTTAGGTTATATTCCAGGATTACTTATTTCTTATGCTCTATACGATGTAGCAAAAAATGCTACTCATTTACCAGTTGTTATGAGCTTTGAAAAACAAATTATAGTATTATTGTCAGCAAATTTGATGTGTCTTTTCTCTGGATTTTTTTCTATAAACAAACTTCGTTCTGCTGACCCTGTTGATGTTTTTTAGTTTATATTACCCAATCCAATTAACTAATGAAAAAAACAATTTCTGTTAACATAAAGAACCTTAATTACTACTTTGGTAATAAAACATTACAAAGCCAAGTTTTGTGTGACATTAACCTAAAAATAAGATCTGAAGAAATTATTGTTTTGACTGGACCATCTGGCTCTGGTAAAACCACTTTGCTAACTTTGATTGGTGGTTTACGGTCTGTCCAAACTGGCACTCTTAATGTTTTAGGCAAGGAGCTTTATGGAGCGAGTGATGACAAACTGGTGCAAGTACGTCGCCACATTGGCTATATTTTCCAAGCTCACAATCTGCTAGAGTTTTTAACGGCACGGCAGAATGTTCAAATGTCACTTGAACTTCACAAACAGATTTCTGCTCGGGAAGCACGTCACCGAGCTGAGAGTATGCTGGAGGCAGTTAAATTGGGTAACCGAATAAATTATTATCCGTCTGAACTTTCAGGTGGGCAAAAGCAACGGGTGGCGATCGCCCGTGCTTTAGTAAGTCGTCCCAAGTTGGTCTTAGCTGATGAACCAACTGCGTCTTTAGACAGTAAAACAGGTCGTGATGTTGTCAAATTAATGCAGCAATTGGCTAAAGAACAGGGCTGTTCGGTCTTAATGGTGACTCACGATAACCGAATTTTAGATATTGCAGATCGAATCATCCACATGGAAGATGGTAAGCTTCTTAATACGGATTTTTCACAAAAATACTATAGCTAAATATGACTATATAACTGATACTTAACATTTAACACTTCTGAAATAAAATACGGTTGCTTTGAACGGAGAGTACATCCCGATTTGGTAGATTTATTTTGTAGTGCGTTCGCGAAGCGTGTGCTTTGCACTCACATCTTGCTCGCTGGATACATCACATGAGCCAGATACTCGCACTGCTTGTTCCATTTTGGGGATGCTTCCTGAACAGAAGGATTGTTTGCCATTAAGAAAATTAGGAACTAGCGAACTAGCGTCCATGGAAACTTTTCTTACTGAAGTCTTGAAAGTTTTAAACAATTACAGTCACTGGATCATTTGGGCTGAGTTAACGATTAATGCTCTGTGTGCACTGGAACTATACATAGGCCAATTTAACCGCTTCACTACTTGAAATTTGATGACTCAAACAGATATTTTAGTCACTCGTTTATTCGATGATTTAATCAATAAAAATGTTGTAATATTCATGTTATTTACATTTGTAATCATCGCAGGACTGTACTGGTTGATGAAGCAGATAAACTTAAAACTTATGCTCTCCACTCAACGTTACTTTTCTCATAGTAATGTTAATAAACAATCCATCAATGTGAAGACAAAAAAAACAAATAATTTTGATACGTCAGCAACATGTCAATCAAGATTTTTAAAAGAAGGCAGAACTACATTATATAACATTGAAGAATTTAATGTGTTTACATATTTATATGATTGGCAATTAGATAATTCAGCAATAGTTAATTTTTCAGGCATAGTTATTCAGTTAGAAGAAATTGTAAACTTCTTAAAGCAAGAGATGTTACTCAAAGATATATGTCAGAAGATTTTAAATCAAAAAATTATTGAAAAAACTGCTCGCGAGAGAGGTATATTTGTCACTCCAGAAGAAATTAAGCTTAAGACGAAACGTTTAAACAAGCCTTTAAATATAAATGCCTGGTTAGAAGAGCAAATGATCACTGTGAATGATTTGGAAGCAGGAATTCGCTCTCATCTACTTGCTCAAAAAGTGGCTAGATACTTATTTGACCAGGATGTAGAAAGTTTTTTTGAGCGATATCGTTCTATATTTGACCAATTTATCCTCTATCAAATTGTTGTGGATTATGAAAAAATTGCTAAAAAAATTTTCTATGACATTAGAGAGAAAAAAATCAGTTTTTTTGAAGCAGCCTACCTTTATGATATTGATGAAAAACGTAGATATAGGTGTGGTTATGAGGGCCAGCTTTCTCTGGCAAGTTTACAACTAGACCTAGCAGCAGTTATATTGAAAGCTCCTGTTGGCGAAATTATTGGTCCATTCAAAACTGAGCATGGATATCATTTGTTAATGGTTGAAAAGTTTATTCCGGAGCAATTAACTTCACAAAAGCGTCAAGAGATTCTTGAGATACTATTCAATGAATGGCTAGCAAGAGAACTGAAATATATGCTTCATATTAGCTACTGGATAAGAATAAACGCATCTAAACTTTGATAAACTAATTATAAGCGTGGTAACAATAGTACTCTTTACGTCTGTATCTTATTAGTGAAGTGAGTGTTAGTGTCCTGTTGCTAGCAGTAAATATGTAATGAAACTTGAACCTATCCCAATAATAAAATTCTGTTGATCCAGATATGAATTGTCGCTTGGGCTATTGTGGTCTGATACCAAGTTTACGCATCGTAACCTTAAAGAGTAGCAAGAACTTTAACTCGTTTACGCGGTCTAGTGGGCTGATTCGTTATGTACACTAAGGTGTTAACTACATGACGAAACGGCACATGAGGCATCCCCCGCCCTCTTTTTTCCGGCTATGAGTGGGAATATATCTTCAAACAACTTCCATTCTAAGTCGCTTAATCTTTTAAATTGTCTAGCCATACCATAAATAAAAAAATAGAAATATTGAATGTTAAGAAAAATATGAATACTATAAAGCTGAAAAAATTGGTTTTCTTGATTCTAGATATGCTCAATCTACCATTATTAAAGCACGTTGAGCAAGTTATTAAATAACGGTGCATTAGTGATTAACTGGCATCGGAAAATCAAGAATAAAGGAAATAGCTGCTATGTTGTAGTTGAAATGCGGATGAACTTATCTCTTTCTCAAACACACCTAACGCGCGCACTACTGCTTGATCCATGTCGTAGTACTTGTAATCGCCCAGTCGTCCTGCAAACAGGACTGAACCGTTGAGTTTTTCGACTTCTTTGAGGTAAAGGTCAAGACGTTTGCGGTTCTCTTCATTGAGAATAGGGTAATAGGGGTCATTTTTCCCTGGTACGTACGCTTGGGGATATTCTATCACCAACGTGGTTTTAGGTGAGGTTTGACCTGATAAATATTTTTGCTCAGTGATGCGGGTGATATCGTAGTCGTTGGGGTAGTTGACTGTACCCACTTCTTGATAGCGCTCTTGATCTAAGGTCTCGAAGTGAAAGCGCAGGCTACGGTAAGGCAATTCACCGTACATATAATCGAAGAAAGCGTCAATTGGCCCGGTGCAGAGTATCCGGTCAAACTTGAAGTCGTTGATAATCTCGCGATAATCTGTATTTAGCAGGACTTTGATGTTGGGGTGAGCCAGCATTTTGCGGAACATTTCGGTATAGCCAAGCTTGGGCATTGCTTGGTAGGGGTCTTGGAAATAACGGTTATCGCGGCTGATGTAGACAGGAACGCGTCCTGTGACTCCTTTGTCTAGTTCCTCTGGTTTCACACCCCACTGCTTCATGGTGTAGCGGAGGAAGACATTGTTATAAATGTAGTCCGCTAGGAAGGTTAAGTCACCACTGGCACTCTCACGCAGTTTGAGAATGGGAACTTTGACACCAAAGCCAAAGTTTTCTAAAAGTAAGTTTTCCAGCTTTTCTGCATACTTGGGAGGAAAAAGGGCGTAGAGAGAATTGATATTAAAAGGAATAGGAACTTTTTTCCCTTCTACGACTCCCAACACATGGTGATAGTAATGTCTCCACTCAGTAAATTGGGAGAGATAATCCCAAACTTTTTTAGATTTGGTGTGGAAAATATGGGGACCATATTTATGCACTAGAATGCCATGCTCGTTGTAATAGTCGTAAGCATTACCACCAATATGATCCCGTTGCTCTACAATTAAGACTCTCTGACCTAGTTCGTTAGCAACTCGTTCGGCTATGACGCAGGCAGAATACCCAGCGCCTATGATTAGCCAATTAAATTTCATGTCATTGCTCCTTGCTGGATGTGATTGTCATTTGAAGCTAGAAACTTACCCAATTTTAGGTTAGTGACCAACAACTATTTTTGTGGAATCAATAACTACTAAAGATTTTGTGGTTAACCTAGATAGTATTAGCTAATAGGTTATTTAGGTAGCTTGCTGAATATTCTATCTGTGTTCTAATTAGACATTCAACAATTTCTGGGAGTTTTCTAGAATTTGTTTCAAAATATCAACAGCTTCAAACACTGCTCTATTGTTAATAGCATCGGCATTAGCACGGTAACGGGCTAAATAATTAGGCTGGATTAGCTTTGCTACAGCTTGGTTAATTTCCCCAAAATTGCGGATTACAATACCAATCTCTTTTTCGGCAATCCACATAGCCGAGGGCCGTTCTTGAAACAAGCTTAAGGCATTGCAATCTGTAATTACTGGTAATTTCATATTCACAGCCTCGCTAACACCTACAGATCCAGATTTACCAATGAAGAAATCGGACAAATGCATGTAATAAGGAATTTCACTCGTAAACGTTTTAACAACTCTCCTTAAGCGGCTTTTTTGGCGGCGCAGTGCTGTTGCTAGTTCTTCGTTGCGTCCGCAAATGAAAATAAGTTGTAGGTTTAGTTGTGATTTCTCCAAACAATCTGCAATCTCCAGCATGACCTTCGATCCCTGACTGCCAAAAGAGATTAAACCTGTAGGCAAGTCTGGATCTAGTCCTAGGTGTTGTCTCTCAATATGGCGATCAATACGAATAGGTTCGTAAAACCGAGGATGGATGACTACTCCTGATGTGCGGAAGATCCGCTCCTGCCTATAACCCAAGTTTTTTGCTTGTTCAACTGCCTGTTCAGTGGGACAAATTAAAAATTGTTCTTGTCGCTCAATCCAAAAGTGGGGTGGGCAATCGGCATGGTCGGTTATTAAAGTGGAGAAGGGTACACCGGGTGACACAGCCCGCAAACTTTCATAAATGAGCTTATTAAGATATGGCAGCAATGCAACTACTAGATTGGGTTGATGCTGGTGCCAATATCGTTTAAAACGTGCTAACCAAGCAAAATGACTAAGGTGTATTTGTAACTTGAATGAAGGAGACAGTAAAGGCTCATTAATAATTTTTGCCCAAGTATTTTTGAGTATCAGCTGGTTATAAACGTAGTGTGGAGTAGTCGTGCCAATGATTTCTTTAAAAGCATCCACTATGTGGATTTGCCAAGGTAATTGCCGCTTTTCAATTACTGCTTTTAAAGCATTAGCAGTGCTGCGATGACCTGCGCCCAGATCGTAGATCATCAAATATACTTTCTTGTTCACAATATTCCTCCGACAATTGTTGTAGTAGCTTTTGATCTTTCTTACTTAGTTTTCGTGCAGCATGCATTTGATTTTCAGCACGTATCTGGTTGAGCTTAGGTACTCCAATCCATCGATAAACTGCATCTCCAATTAGCGGAAAAAGTTGACACATAGCGATTAAAAGTTTTGTTGTACCCACTGTCATTACATCTTGATTAACAATCACTTCTACTTGATTCTGCTTAATAGCTCGAATCACCGCGTTCGATACATCCGATGGCGTCGAAGTACCTGCTAAAATCGGTGCTGGTACTCCAGTGTCAGCAAGCATCCCACATTGAGAGACATATCCGGGGCAAATCGTTGAAACCTTCACTCCGGTACATGCTAATTCTTGTCTAAGAGAATCGCCCCACATGAGCAAACCAGCTTTACTTGCAGAATAAATACTGTCATAAGGAACTCCTTTTTTACCGGCTAGAGAAGCAACGTTAACAATGTGGCCCCTTTTCTGACGTAACATCGTTGGCAGTACCAAACGACATAATTCCATTGCTGACAGTAAGTTAATTGTCAATACCAACTGGAGATCGTTGGTAGAATAATCTTGGAATTTTCCATACAATTCCACTCCTGCATTATTAATTAAAATATCAATTGAACCTGCAGTTTGAGTGATTTGCTGAACTAGGAGTGGCAAACCTTCTAGCCTACTGATATCGTAAGGAATACCTATCCACCGACCGCCTAAGGCTCTAACTTCAGCAGATACCTGCTCTAGTTTGTCCTGGGAACGTGAAATACCAACTATAGTTGCCTTTTCTTTTGCCAAAGCACGAGCAATAAAGGTTCCAATTCCGCGTGATGCACCTGTTAAAAGTACTGTTCGTTCTGTAATAATTGTCATGTTAATAAACTCCCTCTCATTCAACGTTATCAAGCCTGTTTCTTAAATAAAAAGACTTTATTTTAATCTTGAAAATATTGCTTTAAATATAATTTTTTTTAGAAACATCGACAATATAAGAAATTGTATGATTTACTAAAATTTCAATTCTTTCTTTACTAATAGAAGGCTCAGAAAACATAAAATTTAATATCATTATGCCTTGAAATGTTGTAACGGCAGCAGCAAATATAGCACCAAAAGCTGCCTGTCCAGGTACAAAACTAATCTCTTCAAGTTGAAAAAAACCATAATTATTGGGAATGTCTGTTCGACCGATATTAGTAACACTCACTGTTGTAGGTGCTTCATTTGGATGAGACAGAAGATATTGGTAAATTTTCTTAGACATCAATACTATATTAAATATATCTTCACTTTCTAAACCAACTTTTAATTGTTGTCTGACATCCCGCGCTAGATCCCAAAAATATGTATTTATGTCTAGAGTATGTAATGAGATGATAGCTGAAACCAAGATTCCTAAATTTTCTCGATGTATTTCAGTTTGTAGACGTTTTCTCAAATCAATGTAAGAGTTACAACTCAGGCGTAAATTTGCTCTGCTTTTACTGTCAATTTCTCTAGCTACTGCCAACATCATTGCTGCACACAAAGCTCCCTGTACAGTTGTTCTCTCTTTTTTACAAAGTTCTATTAATTGTGCAGTGATTTCTTGATTGAGCTTTCTTTGAACCATGTTGCTACGACGTAATTCCAGAGGCACACATTTCTCAAAGCTTAGAGTTTTAGGACGACGCAAACGCAGTTTGATTATATGTCTTAATAAAAATAAAAGTCTCTTGAATGAGGTAATGTTGCCATCCATCGATTTTGGCATTAACTCTTGAATGTCAGGAAGTGGATGTAAGCTATGAATATTTTCTTCTTTTTCCCCATCTACTATTTTATGGCAGTAAGTCAAAATTTCTGAATGTAACTGAATAGTTGATAGCCCATCTGATATCGCATGATGCAATGTTGTCAGTAAATAATTTAATTTGTCATTAGGAAAAGTGATTAAGACTGCACGTATTAAACCGTTTTCACTGTCAATCGGTTGATTCAATTCTGATACAACAACTTCTTGCCACTGTTCGCTAGTCTGTTTAGAAACTACACGTAAAGGAATTTTTCTGGCTCCAAATTTAAAGTGAAGACTATCTAAAGCACCGACAATACAAGATTTCAGGCGTGGGTGACGAGTTTGAATTAAGTCCAGAGCCTGTCTAACTATTTCTTCTTTTAGGCCTCCTTTGACACGGCTAATCGTTACTATATTAAGAGAACCAGCACATCGATTTAAAATTTCCATGCTTTGTTCGACAGGAGTAAGTTTTCTGTGATTTATCATGAGTAGTTGGCCTTAATTCAATATTTACTTGCGTGACCTTGTTGCATAAAACAGAAAAAGATACACCTTTTCTGAATTGTCTTTTACTTTGTAACTATTGGGGTTGCCCAATTAAATCATAGGCTTTTAGGCAGTACATTTTATTTTTATACAGACTTGCGAGGTTGATATATATTTAACTGCAGATATCAAAAATAATGAGAAATACAGGTTTAACCAAACGGATAATGCAGCTAAACCTGCATTTCTCATTATTGATTGGAATTAGATAAAAGCACTAGAGAACTTGTAGGTATTTGCATTGGTGATCACAATGAACATTGAGCTAGAGGATTATAGAATTCTCTACCACCAGGTTATCGTCAACGTGCTGTTTGTTATACTGATTTTTGGACTGCTTAACAAATAGTTATTCTCCATAAATGTCACAAAGCAGTTTTGTAAAGAAAGCGGCAAAACTAATCATATTAAGCGATTTAATAATACAATGCGTCAAAGAATTTCTCGTTTAGTTATAGTTTCAACTTCTAGAATCAGAGTGTATTTTTTAAGTCGGTTTTTTGCAACCAGTCTCTTGTACGCTGCATTCCTTCTTCCAAAGAGATTTTTGGCTCATAACCTAACTGGCTTCTTGCTTTAGCTATTGAGTAAGCATATGGTCGAGACCCAAAATCTATTGCTTGTGGTAGGAGATCAGGTTGTTGGCCAAGAACTTTCTGCGTGAGGCAACGGAGCCCAACTATAAACTTAAGTATACCTGCTGGCAAAGAGAAGGGTACAGGTACATTTCCTATTTCGGCAAGACGCGTAAAATACTCTTTCCAAGAAGTTTTTTGTCCATCAGTAATATTAAAGGCTTCGCCATAGGCTTCTTTCTCTATGGCAAGAAATATGCCATCGATCAAGTTATCTATATAAACATGGTTTATAACTCCTCGCCCTTGGTTAGCCAATGCAAATAATTTTTGGCGCATTAACAAAAGTGGTCGGACTACCCACGATTTACTTCCAGGACCATAAACATCCCCTGGCCTAATGATAATAACACCAAAATCTGGTGGGGTGTTCAGTTTTAAAAGTTCTTTTTCGCTTTCTATTTTTGTCTGACAGTAAAGATTGTTCTCTCCACAAAGTGGTCCATCTTCTGTAACGCCGTTAGGAAAGTTAAATCCGTATACCATAACGCTTGACAAATGAACAAAAGTTTTCACATCGGCATTTTTAGCGGATCTGGCCATATTGATAGCACCATCAACATTGACCTGATAAAAATGCTTTGGCAAGCCGCTTTCTCTAACAATGGCAGCTGTATGCAGAACTATATCCACTCCCTGACAAGTTTCCTTAGCCACTGCAGGATCGGTTATGCTGCCAACGATAACTTCAGCGCCTAGTTCTTGTGCTTTTTTAGCCTTCGCTTCTGAATGCTGAAGCCCTCGAACTTTCATCCCTTGAGCTAGGGCTAGTTCAGCAGCACGCATACCTATAAATCCACCAATTCCAGTAATAAGAATAGTTTTGTTTTTGAGATTCATGACTCCTCAGTATAAATTCAAGTTGATGTACATTTAAAAAAGTCGTAAAATTTGACAGCACTGAAAGACTTGATTGTACGTACTTATGGCCTGGGTGATGAAAAAATAAAGTCGTAGGTAATCTTATGGGGTAGTCCTAAATACGTAATGATAACGGCTGAGTAGAACAAATCTTTCAACATGAGAAATCCTTACCTGTTTAGAACTACCTGTTATAGATTTGTTGTTAAGAGTTAGAGGGATGTACGTAAAATCGAAGGAGTTACGCTATCTTGACCATCTCTGCATAACTAAACGCCTCCCATGTGCGAGGATGCTAAAAGAGGAATGATCATTTTTAGACTGATTGAAACGAAAGAATTTGATAGCGCAACAATCCTAATCTACTGGCCAACTCAACTTGAGCGGTCGATTTTTCTTCAGTTTTGCCGCCAATTTGGCCAAATATGCGTTTGACAACGGGATAGGTTGGCAGGGTGTTCGCTGTAATATCTTCTTGTTGAAGTAGGATAAATCCTGTTTGTTTGGCGAGTCGTCGGTAGTCATTGAGCGTAAATCGGCTGTTCACTTGGCCATAAGTTTGTTCTACAGGAGACTTCATCACTTGCCAATTTATTAAATGATAAGCCAGAGATCTAGGGACAAAATCAGATAGTGCCAGTCTACCCCCCGGTTTTAATACCCGCTTTGCCTCTTGGAAAAAACGCTGTCGACTGGGAAAATGAAAAATACACTCCACAGCCAGCACAACATCAAAAGAACTATCCTCAAAAGGGAGTTGACAGGCATCACCCTGTACAAATTCAATCTGATTGAACTGCTTTGCTTGGATTTCTGATCTGGCACGGGTTAATTGACGATCATCAATATTTAAACCTACTAATACCATATTGGAAAAACGCTCATTCAGACTGGCAATTGTCCCACCAAAACCACACCCGACATCCAACAAGTGATCGCCATCTTTCATCCTTCCTGCGTTGCATACGCGGCGGCAAAGCTGTTCTGCTGCTACAGTAAAATCTGTAACTGAGCCATCTGTTTGATTGGGATTTTCCCAATAACCCCAATGTACGTGGCGTCCAAATGCCTGTAATGTCTGGGCATCACCTTGGTGGAACTGTTCCAGAAGTTTGTCAAAATAGGGAAGAGAGATATTACTGTTAAACATGACTCTGTAGTCCTTAATGAAGAAAAGAGGGAGGATAGTGTCTCATTACAATTCATCAATGCATATTTACCACTACTGGATTTTTTATCTCCTTCGGACCTTTGATGGTGACTATGTTAGTTGATATTGGATTGTATTTACACCTGTAAAAACTAGTCTGCTATCGGAAGTAAATAGATACTAAAGCTTTTTAAACTTAAAAGTACCGTTATCCAATATTGTCATTATTTAATAGACACCATAAATAGGCATATAGCGATTTTTGGAGCTATCAACAATAATGGAAAATGCAGAGTTAAGTGTATTCATTTAGCTAAAAACTAGGATGCTGTTTCAGCATAGTATTGAAACAATTATGGCGTTGTGATTTGTATTTATATTATTGCAATAAGATACTAAACTGCAACTCATATGCAACAACATTAGACTTTTCAGAATTTATTCTGTCAATGGGGGCAGAATCTAGCACCACTAATGGTGGTACGCTATCCACCGTTGCACTCAATACTGTATGTATGCACTTTTAGTCCTTTTGCTACGGGACACGAAAGTTTCCTATCCCCTTCCTTCCTACATTTATGCTCACTACAGTCTAGTTCTGTCGTGTCTTGTATTGATTGACTGTATGGCAAAGGTGATTGGGCAATTAGTGAGAGATGCGATCGCCCAATCGAGCAGCTTCTTGAAGCCTCACTTTTTTCTCAGAATTCATCAATATGATGTCAACACGTTTTAGAGATTGCGAACGAAGTGACGTAATCGCAAAGTCCTTGTGATTGCTTCACTTTATTCTACTCGCAATGACATATTGTAGATAATTAGGCAGATATAATATGAGTGATTTTAAAGTTTGTAATGTTTGTGAGTACCCAGGAACCTTAAGTAAATCTACAATTAGACCAATAGCTCTAAATTTTAACAAAATCTACTACAAAATTTTCTTAATTGCCACTGATACTGTTTCCTAATAAGAACTCTACTCTCTCACAGGAAAATCTTAATATGCTATAATGGCTTTAGAAACTATCAATCATTTCATAAATTACTTCTGTTGTTTACTTATAGAGTACTTGTGTTGTGGAGTGAGCAATTGCTCTGATCTATTAAAGTGGGTTAATAGTAAAACTATCTCTAGGCATGAGATAGTTGTTTTTATTTGGATAACGTGGAGACTGTTTTAGTATAATAACTACAAACTATGAAAGAATTATGAAATCAAAAGAGGAGTAACAAATAAAAACCACCCAGGAGCGTAGTAAGGGTGGTTTGAAAGCTAAGTCAATTAAAGTCTGTGTATTTAGCAAATATCTTATCTCTCAATTCTGAGAAAATTCGGAGAATTGGATTATAGAGATTCAGATTTAGTTAAAGATGTGGTTAAGATAGTCTCACCCATTGAAATGGCACAATTCAATATAGTGGTACGCGTTGGTGGGGATTCAAAGCCCCACCATACGCAGTCCCTGTTCCTCATTCCCTTTTCCACAATTCATTCCATACTCGACATCTCTCAAAAAGGATAAAAAACGAATGTCCGTAACTCTATGCTTTCTCTTGGAGGTGCATGTACTGGACTCGTGGGATCATCAAAAGCAGTGTGGGCTGCAAATCTCGCCCTTCCATCTTCTGCGGAATCGAAACACTTGATAAATAGCGCCTCGTCTCTGTGCATTTGAGGAAAGTAAAACCACTGATGTTGTGAATTATATGTAATTGCATACGTTTCGCCGACACGATCGCGATACACAAGATCACTAGCTACTAAGTCTGTTGGTGCAATAGTTTGCGCGTTACATACCGTCAATGGTGACTCTTGAATTGGTTGTGCGATCGCCCGCCAAACATTGATGATTGCAAATCGTTGTTGCAATAAAGTTTCAATATCATCTATTCCCCGCGCCCCTAATTCCAAACGAGCGCGTGTATAGCCAGATTTTGCAGTGAAGTCATTGTGTACACGCCTGACTGGTTCTCTGATCCCATTCTCGCCCTGCTTAAACCGTTCCCCATTACGCAGGGTATGGTCAAATATCACTACCTTAGTTGCACCAGTTATCTCTTTTAATAACTGCTCTGCTTCTGGATAGTAAACACGACGGATTTCATCTTCATCGTAAAAATCACGCACACTGGTATGATGCTCAGTCAACGCGAAGCCTTCCCAATCTAAAGAAAGATCTTGTGATACAGAACGAGCATTACGGATTGGTAACTTGTACGCCTGGTAACTCCCATTGGAACGGGGAATTCCAACTGGTGGTTCATAAGTATAATTGACAGGTTTTTCTGCCATTGGGGTTAAATAATTAAGATTAGCCTCCACATATGGCAAATCTTCGTAAATCGGTTTATCTAGAACTTGGCTATCTAAACTCATAGGTTATACCATTTTGAAATTGGTGAAAGTAAACTTCCTACTCCCCAAATACCTACTTTTGCCTCGTCGCAACAGGAGTTGGTTCACCGAGAATTTTGGTGAATCGTTCTATGTAGTAGCTAGTAGGATTAGCAACAGCCTGAATTGATTTGCGATCGCGCACTAGATTCCACCATTGTTGCAAGCGGGTTGTTTGTGATGGTAGTGTGAATTTGCGAAAGTGTTCTAATAAAGGCAACCGTTCAAACCAGGGATAGAAGCTGATATCAACTAGACTAAATTTATCCCCTAAAAAATACTGACCATCAGAGAGCTTCCCTAATCCTTCTTGCTCGATGTACAATAACGCTTCGGTAAATTCTCGTCGTCCCTGTTCTTGTTCTTGAGTATCTTTACCCCGTAGAAATTTGTTAAATGCTGGTACTAAGCGAGTGTTAGCGTAATCAATCCAGATGCGAGCGATCGCACGAGTTCCGGGATCACGGGGTAGTAGGGGTGGTTCTGGGAAAACTTCATCTAGATATTCATTGATAATGGCAGATTCATAGATTTCGATATCTCCATGTTTAATGGCAGGAACTTTGCCATAACGAGAAATCTGCGTAAATTCATCTGGCTTATTCTGCAAGTCAATTTCAACTGGGGTGAAGTCAATGCCTTTTTCGTGCAAAACGACACGGGTACGTTGTGAGAAAGTAGAACCCTTGGCAAAGTAAAGTTGTATGGTGCTCATGAAATGATTTCCTTGTAAATTCTGGGTTATAGCATGTATGTACACCAGCCACAGGCTCAAGTACTTTTTAATGGTCGATTTACCGTAGTTTAATTTTCATTATACAGTCTTTCCCATAAAGACAAGACTCTCAACTAAATAAATTATGCCAGTTAAATGATTTGACTGTCTAACCAAATTGACAATTCCAAGCCAGATGCAAGATTACAAAACTTATTGTTTGACAAACTAACAATTAGGATGCCATACTAAGTGTAATTTCCTGTACCCATTCTTTGTATATATCATCCATGCATACCAGGGACTTCCAGAAAATCAGGAAGCTTCAAAGAAGAAAGTGTCCTGCTTGCACCTGAGTTGGTGTTCGAACAGGTCGATAGTGTTTGTCCTTTGCATTGTCTATTAAAAAATGGGACAACCTTTTCACTAGTTTGATAGTTTTGAAAATTCAGCCAATTTATCGTGGTAGCAGTCATCAGTAGCAAAGTATGAAGTTGACTGTCAAATAAGGAGGACAAGGAATTGCTGACAATCTATGGCGAAAATGAACTACAATTAACCACTGACGTGCTGGTAATTGGTGGTGGTCCTGCCGCAGCATGGGCCGCATGGGCAGCCGCATCCCAAGGAGTCAAAGTCATCGTTGTTGATAAAGGTTTTCTGGGTACGAGTGGTGCAGCTGCTGCCAGTGGCAATGGCATTATGGCTCCTTCGCCTGAGAATTGGGACAAAGTTTTATGGGAGCGTTATCGTATAGGAAAAGATTTAGCTAACTTACGCTGGATTGAGCGTGTTATTGAAAAAACTTGGCTTAGCTTGCCTCTAGTGGAAGATTGGGGTTATCGTTTTCCCAAAGAGAATGGAGAATCTGTGCGTCAGAGTTATTATGGCCCTGAGTATATGCGTGTACTTCGCAAAAAGCTCTTGCGTACTGGGGTTCAGATTCTCGACCAAAGTCCTGCTCTAGAGCTTTTATTGGCTGACGACGGTTCAGTAGCTGGAGCAAGAGGTGTGCAACGTCAAAACCATCGTAGCTATATTGTTCGCGCTGGTGCAGTTGTGCTAGCGAATGGCGGCTGTGCATTCTTAAGTAAAGCATTAGGTTGCAATACCAATACAGGTGATGGACTGCTGATGGCAGTTGAAGCTGGCGGCGAACTCTCCAGCATGGAAGCTTCTAATCACTATGCCATATCAACCGCTTTCAATGCGACGGTGACACGAGGTGTTCCCTTTGGTTGGGCGAGTTACACCGATGAAGCTGGCAATGACCTTGGTGGCTATATCAATGGTCGTCGCGACCCATCGTTCCTTCCTAATGCCCTCCTTAAAGGTGATGTTTATGCCCGTTTGGATCGAGCCACAGATGAAGTCAAGGCAGTGATTGAAAAGTCTCACTTCATTGCTTTTCTACCCTATAAAAAAGCTGGCATTGATCCCTATACAGAACGAGTGCCTGTAACACTGATTTTAGAAGGTACAGTTCGTGGTACGGGTGGAATTCGGATTGTAGATGATAGTTGCGCTACAAAGGTTCCTGGGCTTTACGCCGCTGGTGATGCTGCATCGCGAGAGTTTTTAGCTGGGTTAGCGTCTGGAGGTGGTGGTCCTAATGCCGCTTGGGCAATCTCCACAGGACAGTGGGCAGGAGTGGGAGCAGCTACGTTTGCCAAGAGTCTAGGCGCTCATGCTCATGAACGGGTTGTCTATCCGACTGGTCAAGTCGGCATGCGATCGCATTCCTCCACCAACGAGACATTTGATAACGAGGCGATCGTGCGCGGCGTCCAAGCACAGATGTTTCCATTAGAGAAAAATTACTTGCGCTCTGAGCAGGGACTTATAGATTCTCTTGCCAAATTAGAAATGTTATGGAAGCAGCTACAAGGAACCCCAAAACAAGATACAGTACGGGATGTGGAATTTTCCCGCCGAGCAGCAACTCTTGTCGCTGTTGCACGATGGGCATATTTTAGCGCATTACATCGCAGAGAAACGCGCAGTGAACATATCCGCGTAGACTATCCGCAGACTGATCCAAATCAGCGTTATTATCAAGCAACAGGTGGCTTAGAAAGGCTTTGGGTACGGCGTGATTGGATAACGGATGAGACAGCTACACCACCAGTACAAACCACTCATACCACAGTAGGAGCACTACAATGATTGAACTTCTCAGCCATAAACTCTGCATCAATTGCAATGTCTGCGTTCAAGTTTGTCCTACCAATGTTTTTGACTCAGTACCTAATCAACCACCTGTAATTGCCCGAAAGGAAGACTGTCAAACTTGTTTTATTTGTGAGGCATATTGTCCTGCAGATGCACTTTATGTTGCACCCCAATCTCATACTAGTGTTGTAGTTAATGAGGATGAATTAATTGAAAGTGGTATCATGGGTGAATATCGTCGTATCTTGGGTTGGGGATATGGCAGAAAAAATAATAGCGAATTAGATGCTGCGCATAAACTACGCCAACTCCCGCGCCCTTATCAAAGTTAATTTCAGTAGACAGGAAATTTTTGACTTATGTAATCAATAACCTGTTGTACAGTTACAAATTCTTGAGCTATCTCGTCAGGAATTTCTATATTGAAAGCTTCCTCTAGAGCCATGACTAGTTCTACGTTATCTAACGAGTCTGCACCTAGATCAGTGCCGAAACTAGCCTTTGAAGTGACTTTATCTCGTTCAATTCCTAAGTTTTCTACGATAATGGCTTTTACTTTTTCAAAAATTTCTTGTTCACTCATAGCTTAAATGCTTTAAATTGATAATGTTCAAATGATGTGCTTTGGCTAGCTAACTTCTAACTGAATAGGTTGAAAACAAAAGCTTAACATTCCTTTACCGAAAAAACGGGTGTAGGTGGTAGGGTGTAGGGTGTAGGGGTAAAAAGAAATTCTTGCAGAAAATGAACACCCTACTCTACACCCAAGCTGGTTTAAAGCCCCTAAATTTAT
>Ga0070738_10002894_pt1 | contig 24464 bp, 20 predicted proteins | sample Coa_R2_2_FD_66446 | JGI IMG/M metagenome (GOLD analysis project Ga0070738, IMG submission 66446) | Surface soil microbial communities from Centralia Pennsylvania, which are recovering from an underground coalmine fire - Coalmine... | ecosystem: Environmental > Terrestrial > Soil > Unclassified ... | reverse complement strand
CAATGACGATCAGCGCAAGGGCGTCGACATCGTGCGCAAGGCGCTCGAATCCCCCGCCCGTCAGATCGCGACCAATGCCGGCGTCGACGGCTCGATCGTGGTCGGCAAGCTCGTCGAGTCTCAGGATTACAATTGGGGCTATGACGCCCAGACCGGCGACTATCGCGACCTGGTGGCGGCCGGCATCATCGATCCGACCAAGGTCGTGCGCACCGCGCTGCAGGACGCGTCCTCGGTCGCCGGCCTCATGATCACCACTGAGGCCATGGTCGCCGAAGCGCCCAAGAAGGAAAGCCAGGCGCCGATGAACATGGCCGCCTGACGCGCGGAGCCGGGCCGCAAGTAACGGCCCGGCTCCCATCTTGACGCGATCACCCGATTGCCTAAATCACATTCGCCCTGAGTTGGCGTGTGCTTGTCTTGGAAACGCGGCGGCGCTGCTGTTTCCGGTCGATTGGCCCGAGCCTTTTGGCCTCGTCATGATCGAGGCCATGGCCAACGGCACGCCGGTCGTCGCGTTCCGCCGCGGCTCGGTCCCGGAGATCGTCGATCAAGGCGTGAGCGGCCTCGTCGTCTCGAACTCGGACGAAGCGGTCGCCGCTCTTCCGCGGGCGGGCTGGGGGATCCGCACTCTCTCGGTCTCAGCGAAGCGGTACAATCCGATCTCATATCACAACGGTTCCGTCTGGCCTCATGACAACGCGGTTATCGCGCTCGGCCTGGCCCGCTATGGCCTCATGGAGCCGGTGTCGCGGATTTTCAAAGGACTCTACGACGCGGCGGCCTACATGGACTTGCGGCGCCTGCCGGAGCTGTTCTGCGGATTTTCTCGGCGGCAACGCAACGGGCCTACGCTCTATCCAGTCGCTTGCGCCCCGGCAGGCATGGGCGACCGCCGCCCTCTTCGCTCTCCTGCAGGCCAGCCTCGGGCTTGCGATCAAAAGCCGGTCGGGCGAGATCCGGCTTAACCGTCCGATCCTGCCGGAATTCTTGACCGAGCTCCGGATTCGCAATCTCGCGCTGACCGGCGGACAAGCGGATTTGCTGCTGCGCCGGTTCGGCGGGGAGGTGGCGGTGACTGTCGCGCGGCGAATCGGGGACGTGCAGGTCGTCGCGCAACGTTGACGCGCGACCGTACTTCCCTTGGCGCCTTCAGGCAGAATGCAGTCCACGACCTCGTCGGAAAGCAAGCGTCGCTTGCTGAGCAAATGCCTATCAAATCCAGGTCAAGAACGTCGACCGGACACTCGCCTTTCTGGACAGTGACGATGCGGGAGAGATCGATAAATTCGATTTCATCGATAATCGAAAGACCATCTGTATTGTGCCACGAATTCGCCACATTCGCTTCTAGATACCCAATTCAGGAACGCGTCGCGGATCGCGATGTTGTGATTAAGTGGAAGATTTTTTCTGATCTCGGCCGAGGTCGGACGACGAAACGGATGGTCTGGACGCGCGCAGAGTCCACAGCTGCGGCGCGGTTTCGGACCTCAAGCAAGAGGGCGTCGTCATGCCGGAGGTATTGTTCGAATCGAATAAGCTGCTGTCCAGCATTGATCTCTTTGGGCGGACGAGGCTCCTGCCGCAGGTTCAACAATTCGAGCTCAGGCGGGGCCGAGTGCTGCACGAGCCGGGGCAGCCGGCCGATCGCGTTTATTTTCCGCTCAGCGGTCTCGTCGCGATATTCTCCGGGACAGTCGACGGTGAGATCGTGCAGACCGGCACGATCGGCTACGAAGGCGCGATTGGCGTATTCGAGCCGCTCGGCAGCGGCCAGTTTCTTTCTCATGGGCTTGTTCAAGTTCCCGGGGCAGCCATACGGTTGAGCGGCGCCACGTTTCGCGGCCTTCTTGAATCCAGCCCTCCGTTCCGTGCGACGATCGAACGATACCGGGAAATGCTGCTGAGCGAGACGCGGCAAGCCATCGTCTGCGCGGCCCTGCATCCTGTGCAGAAGCGGCTCGTGCGATTCATCCTCGATGCCCTGGAACGAAGCGGTCTCAAGGAAACCCTTCCTTTGACCCAAGAGTCCCTTGGTCAAGCATTGGGTACACAGCGAACGACGGTCGCGGCCGCGCTTTCCAAATTGCAGCAGGCGGGAGTCATTCGAAACAGAAGGGGCGCGATCGAAGTGCTGGACGGAGCGGCGCTCGAGCGGCTGGCGTGCAGCTGCCGGCGCACGCTTCAGCTCGCCCGAGCCGAGGGTTCAGCCGAAAGCCCAGGCATGGCCGCGAACGCGGCGAAAACCTATTCGAGAGCTTCCTAGACCAGACAGTGGCTATGCCGAACTTCGGGGCGGGGCTGCCCTGCTCCAGCTTCGCCGCTTAAGGTGTCGATCCGCGCTTTGGCGTCAGGCACCTCGGCCGATCTCGAGCTCATAAAGCGTCAGAAGGAGGCGCTGCGCGTCAAAGGGCTTCTCGAGGATCCGGATGCGCGGATCGTGCGCCAAGGCCGCTTGCTCGCGCATGTCTGCGTATCCCGTCGAGAGCAGGATCGGGAGATCAGGCCGCTGGGCGCGGAAATCCTCGACCAGGCGATCGCCCCGGCCGTCCGGCAACCCGACGTCAATAATCGCCGCGTCGATCCCGTCAGGCTGATCGCGGAACTTGGAGATGGCTTCGCTGGCCGTCGCAGCTTCTTCGACATGGCAACCGGAATCGACGAGCGCCTCGGCCATCGTCATCCGGACCAGGGCCTCGTCCTCGATTATCAGTATCCGCAGCGGCTTCTCTACCCTTGCAAGCGCTGTGCGGACCTTGACGCCTAGCTCCTCTCGGGTGAACGGCTTGGGCAACAGCTGGAGGTTCGGATCGAGCCTGCCGTCGCGGAGGAGGGCCCCGGCGTAAGCAGTGGTCATCAACGCGCGCAAGCCCGGCCGGCGCAGTCGCCCCGCCGCAGCCAATTGCCTTCCGTTCATGCCGCCTGGAAGACCGATATCGGTGAATAACAGCTCGATCTCCGGACGTTCATCGATCAAACGAAGGGCCGAAGCCGCGTCTCGCGCTTCATGAACGCAATATCCCTGTTCCGTCAGCGCCTCCACGGCATACCGCCTCACCGCGTCCTCATCATCGACGACGAGGACGGTCGCGCCGCGGCGCGCGAAATCTTGCGCCGGTTCGCTCTCTGCGGAAGGAGGCGGCAACCGAGGCAGCCGAAGCGTTACGGTCGTTCCGGCCCCCGGCGCGCTTTCAATGTCCACGCTCCCGCCGGATTGCTTCACGAAGCCGTAGACTTGAGGAAGTCCGAGGCCAGTCCCCTTTCCAACATCCTTCGTGGTGAAGAAGGGTTCGAAGGCGCGCGCGATAACCTCCTTGGTCATTCCGACGCCGCTGTCGGACACGCGGATTTCGATGCAATCTTCGCTCGCCCCGCCTTGCTGCGGGTCCTGCCAGACCGCGTCTCTGGTCTCGATAATCAGACATCCGCCTTCCGGCATGGCGTCGCGGGCGTTGACCGCCAGATTGAGGATGGCAGCCTCAAGCTGCGTCGGATCGATGAAGGTGTGGAGAGGCCGTTCGCTCAAGACTGCTCGAATTTGTATCTTCTCGCCAAGCGTTCGGCGCAGAAGGTCCGACATCCCGTCGACCAGCTTGTTGACTTCCAGCGTCTTGGGCTCCAGTGGCTGGCGCCGCACGAACGCCAGCAAGCGCTGCGTGAGGCTCGTTGCCCGTTGGGCTCCTTCGATCGCGTGCTCCACCGCCCGGGTCAGCTTGGGGTTCGCGCCGGCGGCGCCCGTCTCGCGCTGAACGGTCGCGAGATTGCCCAGGATAATCGTCAGCAGATTGTTGAAATCGTGAGCGATTCCGGCGGTCAGCGTGCCGATCGATTCCAGTTTCTGCACGTCTCGCAATCGCGTTTCCATCTCCTTGCGCGCGGATATGTCTCTCAACGTCGCCAGCAGGGCGGGGCGGCCCTGCCAACTCGTCCCGGCGACCCGCATCTCCGCGTCGATTTGGCTTCCGCCCGGACGGAGAATTGCGATCTCGGTCGTCTCTCCGACGACGAGCGGCACGCCGATCGAAGTGCCGAGCAGAGCATCCGCTTTCCTGCCGAAGGTGCGAAAGGCGGCTGGGTTCGCGAACACAATGACTCCTTGGTCGTCGACCACGAGGATCCCGTCGGCGTTTTGCTCGACCAGGAGCCGAAAGTCGGCGCCTTCCAGCAGCTGCGTGAGGTCGCTTTCGGCGCTCATAAGGGGCGTGTCGTGCCGGACAAGACGTTACGCCAGACCATGAGGCGCGTGGGAGAAAACGTCGGGCGCCGTCTCGAAGGCCGGCCCCAGGTGCATGCCGGCGCCGTCGATCGTGAATTTGCGGATCTCCTTGGAATGCTCGCTGCCGCGCATCTTCAGGACCATCAGTCCGCGATGCATCGTCTGGCGCTCTTGGACGTAGCGCAGCAGGATGATGGAATCGGTCAATGTCGAGATATGCTGCTCGCTCGCGCTTTCGCCCCCGACCAGCGATTTGCTGGTGGCCGTGCAGAGGCCGGCGATTTCCCGCTTCTTGATAAAAGACGTCAAGCTGATGAGAAATTCGCGAAAGCCGGACTCCGGCGCGATCCTCTCGAGCGCGGAGACGCTGTCGACGGCGATGCGATTCGGAGCGAACGCGTCGACCAGGGTTTGAATGGTGAGAAGATGGTCCGGAAGGCTTTGCGCTTCCGGGTATAGGCAGATAATCTTAAGGTTGCCGTCGCTTTCCATCCGCTCGAAGTCGACGCCCCATCCGCGGGCGTTCCGAAACAGCTGACCGCGGCTCTCCTCGTACCCGACCAGCAAGGCTTTCTCCCCAGCCGCGACGCCGCCGGCCAGGAAGTTCGTCACGAGCAGCGTCTTTCCCGTTCCCGTGGCGCCGCTGACGAGAGTTACGCTGTCCCGGAAAAAACCCCCGCCGCACATGTCGTCGATTTCGGGGTTGCCGCTCGTCACGCGCGTAGTGCTGGACTTCTGTTCCAGCCGCAAGGAGGATAGCGGGACCGCGACGATCCCTTGGCCGCCCATCAGGGTGAACGGGGTCTCGCCCTCGGCGTGATGGCTGCCGCGCATCTTGAGGACCTCGATCGTTCGCCGCCGCTTCTCCCGATGGAGCACGTTCCGGAGAATGACCACGTTGTCGGCGACGAACTCTTCCATTCGGTGGCGCGCGATCTCGCCATACTCGGCATTCCGCTCGGCGGTCATCAGCACGGTCAGGCCGGCCTGCTTGAGCCCCATGCAGATCCGGAACAGCTCCCGCCGCAGCAACATCGGATCCGCCACGAAGTGATCGAACAGCTGAGCGAGAGAATCGAGCACGACGCGCTTGGCGTTGACTGCCTCGGCCGCATGACGGATGCGCGCGACCAGGGCGCCCAGATCGAATTCGCCCATGACCAGCTCCTCGTCGTCGCGCGGGCTGGCGTCGACGAACGCAAGACGCTTCTCCTTTCGCCAGGCGGCGAGGTCCCAGCCGAAGCTCCGCATGTTGCTCTCAATGTCGCGAGGGGCTTCCTCGAAAGTGACGAAGACGCCGTTCTCCCCATAGTGCGTGATTCCATGAGCGAGGAACTGGGTCGCGAAGACCGTCTTTCCGCTTCCCGGAGTTCCGCCGACCATGGTGACGCGTCCGCGCGGCAGCCCGCCCATCACCAGCTCATCGAAGGCTTCCACGCCCGTCTTGACGCGCTCCAGGATGCCGGCGACTTCAGAGTCCGCTTCTTCGCTCATGTTCCATCGCTCCTCGGTTCGATCTCCAAGAAGGCCAACACCCGGTCGGGATCGCTGAGATCGCCCACGATCCGCCGGGCGCGCGCCTCGCCGGCGCGCAGCAGGGTCGGAGTAGCGAGGATGCCCGCCTCCTCCGCCCGATGGGGCGCTTCCAGGACGTCGATGATTTCGATGAGCCAATCGCCCAGCTGGAGAACGGACTCAAGCCGGGCCAGGTTCGCCCGGGCCCGCTGCGAACTCGCCGAATTGCCCGATATGAACAGCCGCAGCGCACGTTCAGCCATGATCGGGTCCGGGGAAAGCGTCCGCGCCATCGGCGCGGCGATGGCGATCACAGGTAGAATATCGAACGCTCGCCGCAGGCATGGCCCGACCTCCCGGAAAGGGTCGGTTAATAGCAAAGGAATTCGGTCGGTTCTGTCGCAAACCCTACAATTCCCCGCCTGGCGTTCAGGGCATTCGGAAGTTGGCGGCCGCCGCCTTGCCTCCGAACATTTCATGAACTTCCAAAATTCCCTTTAGGGACTACACTCCGGGGGTATAATCGTCGGTCAGTATACTTCTCGACACCGGCCCAAAAGGAATTGGGATCAAATGAGTTCCGGCAAATCCATCGTTGCGGCCGACGATCTGGTTGAAAACAGGCTCTTAGTCAAAGGTATCCTTGAGCAGGCCGGCTATGTCGTCTTTGCCGCGGTCGATGGAGCGGATTGCCTGTCGATCTTGAGCCGGGTGGTGCCCAGACTTGTCCTGCTCGATATCCAAATGCCGGACATCAGCGGTTTTGAGGTTTGCCGGAGAATTCGCCTTAATCCGTCGTTCGCGCATGTCCCAATCGTGTTTCTCACAGCTTGCAAGACGATGGATGAAGTACAGGAGGGTATTGCTGCGGGCGGGAACGACTTTGTCCTGAAGCCGATCAGGGAAGAGATGCTGCTCGAGCGAGTCAAGCACTGGACGAGCCGGGTTGTTCGCTAGCGGTTACCCTAGCCAGATGCCGCAGCTGCATTCTGATCTGGCGAATCAAAGCGCGTCCCGAGCTCCGCGAGCGCGCGATCCGCAGCACTAGCCACAGTCGCCGACAGGGCCGAAATATCCGGTGTGTCTTGCTTAAGTGCACTGCTGAGTTCGCGCGCGCGGTCCATGAGCTGGATACAGCCGATGTTGCCGGCCAGCGACACCAGATCATGCGCATTGCGCTTCATCGCCGCTCGATCGGAGCTCTCCTTGAAAATCGGCACCATTTGCTGGACGCGCGCGAAAAACAGACGGCCGATGCGCGCGGCTTCGTCCGCACCCAAAATGCGCTCGAGTTGCTGGAGCACACTCTCATCCAGGACAGAACCGACCTGGTCTACCGGCTCCAAGTAGCGATCGGGACGCGCGCCTGCGGAGGACCATTTTGAAACCATCGCGATCAGATCCGCGCGGTCTATCGGTTTCGAGAGGAAATCATTCATCCCCGCCGCCCGGCAGGTCGCCGCGTCATCCAGCATCGCATTTGCCGTGAGAGCGATGATCGGGATCTCGCGCGCCGGCGCATCAAGACGGCGAATTTCCCGTGTGGCGGTCAAACCATCCATTTCGGGCATTTCCATGTCCATCAGGACGATGTCGAATTCAGAGGTTCGTACCGCCGCCAACGCCTGGGCTCCGTTATCGACGATCGTGAGGGAATGCCCTGAGGCGCGCAGCATTCCTCTGATGATTGTCTGGTTTACCGGCAGGTCTTCAGCAATCAGGATTCGGGCAGGCGTCGCACTCAGGCCGTCATCGGCCGCGGAGACTTCGGCAGGTGGGCACGCCTCGACCAGCAGCATGGTGAACCAGAACGTACTTCCCGCTCCCGGTTCGCTCGCAACGCCTATTTCCCCACCCATCGCCTCGGCCAGCCGCTTGCAGATCGATAGGCCAAGGCCTGTCCCGCCATAGCGCCGGGTTACCGAGCGGTCGAGTTGGCTGAAATCCTGGAAGAGTAGCTGCCGCCGATCCTCGGCAATACCAATCCCGGTGTCCTTGACCTCGAACCGAAGCATCGGGCCTGCTGGGCCGGCATGCTTGGAGCAGCGAATTGTGATCGAGCCCTCGCTCGTAAACTTGTGCGCGTTGCTGAGCAGATTGAGCAGGATCTGACGAATGCGCGTCGGATCGCCCAGCACCCAATCGGGCAGATTGGGGTCGTTATCGATGCGCAATGCGAGCCCCTTGCCGACAATCTGCGCTTTTAGAATCGAAGCGGCCCCGTCGATAATGGAGGCCGGACTGACGGGAAGGGTCTCGAGCTCGAGCTTGCCAGCTTCGATCTTCGAGATATCGAGAATGTCGTTGATGATCGCCAGCAGCGATTTACCCGCATCGCGAATACGCTCGACATCTTCCCGCTGTTCGGGGTCCAAGTTTGTGTCAAGCAGAAGGTCGGCGAAGCCCAGCACACCGTTCATCGGGGTGCGGATTTCATGGCTCATGCTGGCGAGAAAGGCCGATTTAGCTTGATTGGCGGCGTCCGCAGCATCTCGGGCGATTTCGACCTCGAGCGCGGCATTCTTGAGAGCGGTGACATCTGTGCTGACCGTGAGGATACCGCCGTCCTGGGTGCGGAAATGCCGGGTGAGGGACCAGCTTCCATTACGACCTTGGATTTCGTTGCCGATTCCATCCGCGCGCCGATGGCGGTCGACGGACGCGGCAACGAACGCCTCGTTTGCTTCGATATCCGACGATGCATCAACCCAATAGCCGCGCACGATTTCCTCATAGGTGCGACCCGGTAGGTCCTTGCCATACGTCAAGCTTTTCCTCATCGCGGTATTTGCCAGAACAAGGCGATCATCCATGTCATAGACAGCGATCGCGTCCTGCATCGCCTCAAGGGCATCCTGGAGCAGGGCATGCGACCGCGAAGCTGCGTCCTCTGCCCGCTTGCGCTGCGTTATGTCGCGAATGACCGTAAGTATCCGCCCCGGCTTGCCATCCAGCTCCGCGATCCGGGTCACCGATGCTTCAACCCAAACATACGTGCCGTCCCGCCGTCGCAATCGATATTGAATGCTGGATTGCGAGTGTTGCTCGTCGAGCTCGAGCCCGATTTGGGCGATTTTGGCAACGTCCTCCGGGTGCACGATATCCGGGACACTCATCGACATGAGGTCGTCCGGTTCCAGCCCCAGCAACGTACGGCTCGCCGGAGACGCATATACCGGGCGTCCGTCCAGGTCCTGCAGAGTGATCAGTTCGGTCGCATTGTCCGCGAGCATGCGATAACGATCCTCGCTAGCGCGCAGCGCTGCTTCGTAGACGAAGCGGCGCCGGCTTTCGCGGCCCGCGAGCCAGAGGGACCCGGTCGAGCCGAGCATAGCAAGAATGGCCGCGATCGAAGTCCACTGCAGTGCGCCGTAGAACGACTTGCGAGCCGCCGATTTGCGCAACGCCAAGACGGCGCGTTCCTGGTCTCGAATTTGCGACAGCAGATTAGTCGAGGCCTGCATCATCTTCAGGCCCCGGCCCGACTTGACCACCTGCAGCGCGGCGTCCAGGCCGTCGTGATCCGCCAGAACAAGGGTTTCATGGAGTTCGGAGAATTTGTCCTTCACTATCTGCGCGAGTTGCCCGGCCAGAGGCTTTTGTTCGGGACTGGCCTCCGTCAGCACAAGGAGACGAGCGGTATTTTCGTAAGCCGCCTGCTCGGCCCGATCGAATGGCTCGCGATAAGGCTTCGCTCCGGTCAGCAAGTAACCGCGTTGTGCGGTCTCGGCCTCCTTGAGCGAACTGGAAATGTCACCGACGGTCGAAAGGACTGCCAGGCTGTGGTCAATTTGCCGTTGGTTGTCGTCGGCCGTCGTGCGCAGAAGAAGGATTAGGCCCAGGCAAGCGGCTATAGGAAAGATGACCGCGGCTGCCGCGAGCAGGTTGGATGAAGCGAGTTCTCCGAAGCCAGGGTGTCGCAGGCCGATTGCGCGTATTTTTGAGCGAACAAATCGGAACATTGCGAACGCCGCCTAGACCGAAAATTGGCCCGATGGCCTGGAGATCCTGTTACACCACGATGCCGTTGAAATGTGGTTAACGGCAGTTCCGGCGCATCGATTAGAGCGCCTGCCGACAAGCCTGAGGACAGGCTTGATCAGGTCTGAATCAGCCGCGAACAATGGTTCGCGGGGGGGCCGCGGCGGCTCCCGGAAATCTCGCGTTTTCTGAATCTGACCGTTGACGAAATTCAGAACCGGGCGTTCCCTCTGGTACAGTCGTTGGGGTTCGTTCGCGGTTCTGGTGGCCGGCTTTCGGCGGTAATCTCTGCGGTAGCGGCGCGGGTCGTGAAAGCGGACCGGCCTTTCCTGCGGCAGTCTCGAAGTCATTCCAATTCCAAAGTCCACCGGTATGATGAAGCCTACACCAGCGGACTCCGTCCGGCCCCTAAAAGGTTAGTGGGCCAGACCGGTCGACGCGAAGAGCAAAGGGGGATGAATGCCGGAAGGGGCGGACATATCTTCGATCGAAAGCGCCTCGCCGGCTCGCGCGGCGGAAAGCGGCCGAATAGACGACATCGAAATCCTGCGCGCCTTTGCGATCATGTTCGTCATTCTGGAACATGTCCGGATCAACTTGTTCCATTGGAATGTGCCCGCGCTCAACCACTTGGCGAAATACTTCGAATTCTGGTCTGGCGTCGACTTGTTCTTGGCAATATCCGGCTTCGTCATTGCAAGGTCGCTACTCCCGCAGCTTGCCGTGGCCAAGAATCCGACCGCGTTCATCAACGCAACGCTCTGTTTCTGGGTCCGTCGCGCCTGGCGCCTCTTACCGTCGGCATGGCTGTGGCTCCTCCTGATCCAGCTTGCCACGGCCTTCTTCAACCGGAGTGAAGCCTTCGGGCTCTTTCATACGAATTTTCAATCGGCGGTCGCTTCCATCCTAGACGTCGCGAACCTCCGGTCGTTCCTCTTGGCGACGAACCACGAATGGTTCGGACCCGCTTTCCCTTATTGGAGTCTGTCGCTCGAGGAGCAATTCTATTTTTTGTTGCCCTTCCTCGTGCTGGCAAGCGGGCGGTATCTCGTCATCGTGTCGGGGATTCTCGTCCTGTCTCAGCTCTTCCTTCCGCGGCTGCACTCTCCGCTCATCATGGTGCGCAGCGACGCGCTTCTCTTAGGCGTCTTGATAGCGGTCTGGAGCAAACAGTCGACCTTTCGATTGTTCCAACCGGTGGCGCTCAGCCGATACCCCGCCGCCCGTTGGGCGACCCTGATTCTCGTTCTTGGATCCATCGCGGCGCTTTCGCCCATCGATACGCCGCTTATTCCGTTTCCGGTCGGCATCATCGCGCTGCTATCGGCGGCTCTCGTCGTGATCGCTTCATATGACCAGGATTATCTCATGCGAAAGGGAGCGTTCAAAAGCGCGCTGCTTTGGGTCGGAAGCCGGTCTTACGCGCTGTATCTCGTCCATATCCCCAGCTACCTCATGACTCGCGAAATCTGGTATAGAATCGAACCGGTCGGCACCATCTTCACAGGCAGGTTCACGTTGCGCTTCGCGCTCACGGCTTTGGCGCTGATGCTGACCCTGGCCGAGCTGAACTATCGGCTGATTGAACGGCCTCTGCGGATGCGAGGTGCTCAGATCGCGCGGCGGCTGGCGATGCGGATTCCGCAAGGGAACCTCCAGCCATCGCAGAGCGTAACAGTCTTCCCGGTCGCCTTGTCATCATGAGGCTGATCTCGAAGGGTCTGCGCGCGCTTTTGAACAGAAATCATACGCCGGTCGCCGCGCCCGTAGAGCAGGAAGGGCTTTTCAACGCGCGTGGCGTCGGTCTGCGTGATGCCGTCATGAGCGGCTGGTATCTTCAGGCGAGCGACGAGCTGTTCAAGGGCTTTCGGATATCGCGCGACGACGTCGTGCTCGACGTCGGCTGCGGAGACGGCGGCAATGCCCATTTTTGCGCGATGAGGGGCGCCCATATCATTTTCGCGGATGTCGATCCCATCCAGGTGGAGGCAACGCGCAGGCGTTTGGCCGAGACACCCGCTCGTGGCTTGACGCCGATTGTGGGAGATTCGAACCCTTTGCCGTTGTCCGATGGCGCGGCATCGAAGATCATAGCTTCGGAGGTCATGGAGCATGTGGACGACCCCGGACAATTCTTGCAGGAGCTGGTCCGAGTCGGACGTTCGGGAGCGCAGTATCTGCTGACGGTCCCTGATCCAGTCGCCGAAACGCTCCAGCACGATCTGGCGCCGGCGACCTTCTTTGCGAAGCCGCCAAATCCGGCATTCACGATTTCGGGACTGTGCCCGGGTCACATTCGGACCTTTCAGCGCGACGAATTTGCAAAGCTCGTCGAGAGCGCAGGACTGGTCGTCGAGCAGCACGCGTTCTATGGCTTCTATTGGGCAATATGGTTTGCGCTTTTTTGGACGTGCGGCGTCGATTTTTCGGCAGCCCAACATCCGGTTCTCGACAACTGGGGTCGGGCTTGGGATGCTCTTCTCGATACGCCGGGCGGTCTGCAAGTGAAGCGCCGCCTCGATCAGTTCATGCCGAAAAGCCAGCTCATCATCGCCCGTAAACCCTAGCCCGCGGTCGACCGTCCTCGGGCCGCGGCCCGATTCATTTGCCGATCGACGATGAGCGCAGCCATGAGAACCATCAGACTGACGGTGCTGATCCACAAACCCACGACAAAGGGGCGAGAGTGGAACCGAATGACCAGATCATGTTGGCCGCGGGGTATCCAGATCGCTTTTCCGAGCACTTGCCCGCTGTAGATCGGCGCAGCCTGCCCATCCAACGTCGCTGTCCAGCCGGGGTAATTCGCGTCCGCGAGAAAGAACCATCCCGGCGTCATGGCTGAGATGTCGATGTGATAATGAGTGCTTCTAACCTTCAGAAACTCCAGTCTGGGAGCAGACGCCGCAGTCGCGGCCTGGGCGTCGCCCGAGGCCGAGCAATTGGCTGGGGGATCGGCGCTGTCGATCACGAGTATCGGGTGAGTCAATTGGCTGATCCGGTGCAACGCCTCTTCCGGCGACGCGACAGCCTCGCAGTCGGTGTAGAACTGAAATCGGGGCCGGGCGGCAGTATTCTCCATGATCCAGCCATCATCCGGGTGTTCGTGCCACAGCGGTTGGAATGCCGGCGCGGCGGTCGGCTCCCGGACGATCGGAAACCGGACACTGAGCAAATCGATCAATCGGGCTCCGGGCACGCCCTGTGTCGTGCCCAGAACCTCGTCGTTCATTCGATCGGTTATGAGCGCCCGACGCCCCAGTTGCAAAGCGAGCGCTCCATCCATCGAGCGCAAGTCCCAAAGAAGATTCGCTAATCCGGGGGCAAGCGGGAAATACCGTTGCATGCCATATTCGACATCGGGCGCGTAGGGCGGTCTGAATGTGAAAGCGCCTACGCGGTTGTCGGCAAAGGTTCGAAAATCGCGCCAGTCAGGCGTCTTCTGAATCGCTTCGATCGACGCGGGTTTTCGTAGTAAGGCCGGATCGAAGAAATGAAAGAGGCCGATCCGCAACTGGGCGGTCTCGATTACGAGAAGGGCGGCCATCAGCGGCGAGACCGCCTTTGGGACCTTCCACCAAATCGAGATCGCGGCGCCGAGGATCGCGGCCAGAACGACCGCATATTGCAGAACCGCAACGTCCGGCAGCCGAAGACGCCAGATCAGCCACGTCCAGCCAACGGCGAGGATCGCGAGCGCAAACGCGCGCATCCACTCTTTGGGAGCGATGCGGTTGTCGGCTTTTGCGATCGCGCCGATCCACCTCAAGAGGGCTTCGACACCGGCGCCTGCAAGAACTCCAAGCGTGACGGCGGCGTTGTTCAGATAAAGGCCCACCAGTCGATAAAAGTGGAGCTGCGGCAGCAGATCGTGGTCATAAATGAATCTGAAGGCCGCTGTTGCGGGGCCCATGCCCAAGATGATCAGAATCAACGTTCCGGCCAATTGACCCATCATCGGAACCGATACCCGAAGGACTAATGTCAGGGAGGCGAGAAGCGCGACGAGAATGCTGCCCGAGATCGGGATATAAAGGCCGCTGCCTTCCAGGCCTCGCGTGAATAAGAATCCGCGGAGATATGGTTCGAGCGGCGGACCGAACAGCAGCCCAATTCCGCTGGATCGGTGGGATAAGCCAACGAGTTGCGCCTCCGGCAGCAGCTGTATAGCGGAGAGTCCAACGCCGATAGCGATGGCAAATAAGCCTGTAAGCACCGGCGCTCGCCAATTTCCTATCCATGAGCTGCGGAAATCGCGATCGACGAGGCGAACGATCAGCATCGCCATCATATAGATCAGAATTCCGTCGAGCGTCTCCGGGTAGCCCGAGAAGAACGTCAAGGCGATAACAAGTCCAAGCGCGCCGGCGGAGCGCATCGACGGGCGTTCCAGCCAGATCTCCATCGCCAAGATCGCCCAGGAGACCCAAGCCGTTGCCCCGGAGACGGTCAGGTTCTGTTGCTGACCGATATTGTACATCGAGAAAACGCCGGCAACCGCCGCAAGGCAAGCGGACGCTCCGTTCAGGCGGAGCTGCCGGCAGAGCAGCAAAATTCCAACTCCGCTAAAAAACATCGTGAACCAATGGAACAGATTCTCGGCGTAAAGCACGCCGACGAGCGGTGTCAGCACCCAGGCGAAGACGGCGTTTACCGGGTTCGCGAAACCGCCTTGTCCTTCGGCAAAAAGAGGATGGCCGCCGTAGACCTTGTCGGACCACAGGAGCTGTCCGAAATCGCGGATGGCGCGCGATTGGATTTCCATGAGAGGCAGACCGTGGCCTAGAAAGTCCCCATGGATGATTGTCTTCCCTTCAAAAAGCGCAGGGGCCCAGAAGGCGATCGTGAGCAGCAGTAGGATGAGAAGTCCGGGCGCATAGGCTCGGAGGCTCTGGATGCCGGATCCGAGCCCCATCATGCCTGCTTTCGCGCCAGGATGACTTGGTTCTTGGGCATAAATCGATCTAAGAGGTCCTTTATCTTCGGACCGTGCGCAGTATTGAGAAGATCTATCCAGGTATTGTCCCAGTTGTCCAAAAGGTCGCTGCGGTTTGTCGCCGGATCGACATAATCCGCCCAGAAGAGAAGCCCTCGCAAGGCATGATAAAATCCCGTTGTCGTATGCTGTTCGATCGAGAGGCCGGCACCGCGAACGAGGTTCGCAAATTCCTCGCGTTCGAAGATTCGGACATGATTCGGCTTCGCGAAGGCCGATGGATGGGCCACCTGTTTCACGAGCCGCTCGCAGTGCGCATCCGGCACCGAAATAAGGTACTGCGCGCCAACTTGCCCCACGCGGACCAATTCTACGAGCACCGGCCCGGGGTCGTCGACATGTTCCAGGACCTCAGAGGCAATGATTTTGGATGCCAAGCCATTGCGCAGGGGCAGCGGGTTGCCGTCGCTCAGAATGACCTCGTATTTGTCCGATGGAGTTTCCCGCAACCGCCATTTTGCGTCCGCCACCCGCGCGGCATCGTTGTCGACGAGATACGCATAAGCGCCGCGCGCGACGCAAAAGGCCCCATTGGCGCCGCTGCCGCATCCAAAATCGATGACCACGTCATCATCGCCGATAGCCATTCCAGGAAAGATTTCCCCATGATCCCCTCGTCGCCATCCGCCGAGATGGTCATCGAGATCGCCAGCATTAGCCGTCTCAAGTCCGGTTTGTGAGGGGAGCGCCTTTTTAAGCTTCCGGTATAAGTTGATCATCGCGCTTGACGCTTTCCGACCGTCCAGCCTCACGTAATACCGAGCTTGTAAGTCTAGGTCCAGGAGCGGTTCATTCGGTGATTCGCTTGATCGCACAGCGCCCGGGAGGGTCTTCTCGAGGCTGGACATGGACCGACGATAACGGAGCTGCTAGATCAAGTCTTGGTCAAGATTAGGAAATTAAGATGCCATGTGCCGGCGAGGACGAGAGAGACGGCCGTTGACGCACAAGAGCGAGGGAGAATGGGTCTTTGGAGGAGATTGCTCGATGAGCTGCGCGCCTTTACCGCTTCCATGCAGCAGTCGGAAGAACATTTGCGGGCCCTGAGCCGCTCAGAGCACCATCTCTGGGCTGCCGCGGACCGCGCCTCTGCCATCGAACGTCAACTTGCCCATATTACTGCGATCGAAGCGCGACGAGAGATGGTGGCTATTATGGCGGACCCTCGCTTGGCCGATCCGCTGAGGCTGGAACGCTACGGATTCAAGGTCCACTCGCAGCATGACGAAGACGGCATTATCGCCGAGATTTTTCGGAGAGTTGGGGAGGAATCCAGAACTTTCGTAGAGTTCGGGGCGGGCGACGGTCATGAAAACTGCACCGGATTCCTTTTGCTGCAGGGATGGCGGGGACTCTGGATTGATGGCGATGCACAGAACGTTGCCAACATACGACGGATGTGGGCGCATGAGATCGATAGCGATCGGTTGAAGGTAATGTGTGAGTTCATCACGGCCGATACGATCGATGGTTTGATTCGTTCGTCCGGCATCGAGGGAGAGATCGATCTGCTCGTCGTCGATCTCGACGCGAACGACTATCATGTGCTGGAAAAGATCGAGGCGGTATCGCCCCGCGTCATCTGTGCCGAGTACAACGCCAACTTTCCTCCTGAGGTCGCCTGGACAATGCGGCGCGACGACACGTACGTCTGGGATCGTGTCGACTATCGCGTGGGCGCGTCGCTCAAGGCGCTTGAACTTTTGCTCGCTCGACGGGGCTACACGCTCGTTGGCTGCAGCGTTGCAGGCGTGAACGCCTTTTTTGTTCGGCGCGATCTGGTCCAAGGCAATTTCGCTGAGCCGTTCACTGCAGAGAACCACTATCATAATTGGCGCAGCTTTTATGGTAGCTCCGCCGCGTCTGACACCCTGTGGCGGGGCTGGCGCGTATAGGCTGCCGGTCGTCCTCGTCCTGAGATCAGCTGAGCCGCCCCGGCGACGAGACCTTCGGTTCTGCCGAGACCATGATGCCCCAGAAATTTGCGGGGGCATCGTTGTGCACCTGCCAGGCGTGGTTGGTGTTGCGTTGAACGACGAGGTCGCCCGCGCGTAGGGTCACCTGGCCCTCATCCAGCAGGAGGGTCACCTCGCCGTCTATCATAAGGATGTAATCGACCGTGTTGGTGCGATGAAACCCGTTAGCGTCCACGCCGGGAATATCGCCCCGCTCCAAGAGCGGCTTCATCATCTTCCAGGGTTGCAAGGTCACCCGCAAGCACCGGCTTCCGCCGGCGGGCGGATCGATATCCGGAGCGCCGGAGGGGAGCAGCCTCGATGGTCCTCCGCCCAGCGGGTTCTTGTCCGTCGTTTCCCAAAGGGTCATCTCGTCGACGATCTCGTCCGAAACGACGTAGGATCTCCCGGCGGCATTGTTGCCCGTGACGACACGACGAGCCATGCTTGTCCTCCCCGGCTTCGATGTTTGTCGGCCTGTACAGCGGTAACATAGCCGCCCCGCCGCAAGAGGTGCACCTGGATTGTCGCGCTCCGCTGATTTCGATGTCGTGATCATAGGTGCCGGCGCGGCCGGCCTCGGCGCCGCCCGACGGCTACGCGGCTCCCCGATCGAGGTGCTGACGCTCGAAGCCCGCGACCGGTTGGGCGGGCGTGGCTATACGATCAGGCCGCGCGCCGACCTGCCGCTCGATCTCGGCTGCGGCTGGCTGCATTCCGCCGACCGCAATCCTTTCGTTCCGCTCGCGCGCGATCTCGGCTTCACGCTCGATCAGACCGCTCCCGGCTGGCAGCGCCCGTCCGATCTGTCCCGATCGGTTCAGCCCGAAAGGCAGGCCTTCGCAGAGGCGCTCGAGGCGCTGGAGGCGCAGCTGGAGCGCGCGGCGAAGGAGAATCGCGAGGGGCCGGCGAGCGCTTGCATCGATCCTTCCGACCCGTTCGCGCCGCTGTATGACGCTTTCAGCTCATTCTACAACGGCGCGGAATTCGACCGGGTCTCGGTGCTCGATTACGCCGCGTACGAGGACAGCGGCGTCAATTGGCGGGCTCGGGAGGGCTATGGCGCGCTGATCGCGGCGCTGGGTGAGGGGTGCCGGATCCAGCTTCTATCGCCGGTCTCGGCGATCGACCGGTCCGGCTCGGCGCTGAAGCTGGAGACGCCCCATGGTACGATCACTGCCAAAGTGGCGATCGTCACGATTTCCACAGATCTCATCGCCGACGGGTTGCTCTTTCGGCCCGCCTTGCCAGACAAGGTCGAAGCCGCGGCCGGACTTCCGCTCGGCTTCGCCGACAAGCTGTTCCTGGCCTTGGAAAGACCGGAGGAGTTTCCGGAGAACACCGTGCTTTTCGGCCGCACCGATCGTGCCGCGACCGGCGGCTACAATTTTCGGCCGTTTGGCCGGCCTTATATCGAAGCCTACTTTGGAGGCCGGAACGCCCGCGCGTTGGAAGAGGAGGGTGACGGCGCGTTTGCGGCCTTCGCGCTCGACGAGCTGGCGGGGCTGTTCGGTTCGGCCATGCGCAAACGCGCGACACCGATCGCCGCCAGCGCCTGGGCCAAGGATCCCTATGCGCGCGGCGCCTATTCGCACGCGCTCCCCGGCCATTCACAGAACCGGGGCAGGCTCTCCGAACCAGTGGAGGACCGGCTGTTCTTCGCCGGCGAAGCGTGCTCCGCGCATGCCTTCTCGACCGCCCATGGCGCCTATCGCACTGGCGTCGCGGCCGCGGAGGCGGCGCTCGCCGCGCTGGGCGTGAAAGCAGACTAAAGGCGACTGGTCGGTTCCCCGTCGAGAGGGCTTGCTCTTCCGGTTTTGCGACCCAGCATTATTGTGCGGTTCGACGGATGGCACGATGCAGCAGATCGGTAGCCTAATTGATCAATACGGCGTGTTTATCGTTTTCCTCCCGGTCCTGCTGGGGCAGGCGGGATTGCCGATTCCTGTCTTTCCCACGCTGATGATTGCGGCCGCCCTCGGCGCGGGCGGCGGCTTCCACGGTGCCGCCTATGTCTTTCTGGCAGGCATGGTCGGTGGTCTCGCGGCCGATCTCGGTTGGTTCGCGGCCAGCCGCTGGTATGGGCGCAGGCTCCTCGGCTTCCTATGCAAGGTGTCCTTCTCGCCGGATTCCTGCGTTCGGCAGACCGAGACCTTCTATGCACGGCTCGGCGGCCTGTCGATTGCGCTCGCCAAATGGGTTCCGGGGCTCGGCATCGTGTCGATCGCGCTTGCCGGGATGACCGAGATGTCGACCGGGGCGTTCACGCTGATCGACACGATCGGGCAGGGGTTGTTCGTGGCCGCCGCGGTACTGCTCGGGATTCTCTTCAAATCGGCAATTTTCAGCGTTATCGCGACGCTGACGGATCTGGGCGGGCTCGGTCTGGCCGTCGCGTTGGCTGCGCTCGCCCTCTATGCCAGCGCGCGCTGGTGGCAGCGCCAGGCTTTTATCCGCCAGCTCCGAATGGACCGGATCTCGGTGACCGAGCTCGCGGACATGATCGACCGCGGTGACACGCCCATCATCATCGATGTCCGGCCGCACAATGTGCGCGTCCGCGAGGGCATCATTCCCGGCGCGCTCTTCGCCCACCCGGCCGATCCCGAAATGTCGCTGCCCGGATTCCCGCGGGACGTGGAGATCATCGTCTATTGCTCTTGCCCGAACGAAGCGTCGGCCGCCGTTGCGGCCCAGCATTTGCGACGGGCCGGCTTTCGAAAGATCCGGCCGCTGCTGGGCGGTATCGATGCCTGGACCGAGGCCGGTCGGCAAATCGCCGTCGTGCAGGCCGCCTGACGCGTCCCTAAAGCTTGCCCAGGATCACCGCGCTGCGGGCCGCCGAGACCAGCACGTGCTCGGCATCGGCGATCTGGTTGGCGGCGGTACCGCGGAGCTGACGGACGCCCTCGATCAGATTGTTGACGCCGTGGATATAGCCTTCGCCGAGCAGACCGCCATGGGTGTTGACCGGCAGCGAGCCTTTGAGCCCGATATGGCCGTCGCGAAGGAAATCCTTGGCCTCGCCCTTGCCGCAGAAGCCGTGTCCTTCCAACGCCATGAAGACGATCGGCGAAAAATTCTCGTAAAGCAGCGCAATGTCGATGTCCTTGGGACCGAGACCGCTCTGGTTCCAGAGCTGGGCACTGATCGCCGGCAGCTCGTCGAAGACCGTCAGATCTTCCCGATAATAGTTGAACATCTCCTGGCTGCTGTTGACATGTGACTGTGTCGCGGCCAGCACGCGAACACCGGGCTGGCGCAAATCCCGGGCGCGCTCTGCCGAGGTGACGACCAACGCCACGCCGCCATCGCTCTCCTGACAGCAATCGAGCAAACGCAGGACCGGCTCGACGATCCAGCGTGAATTCTGATGATCGGCGACGGTGATCGGCTTCTTGTAGTACCAGGCCCGCGGATTGGTCGCCGCGTGCTGTCGCGCGGTCACGACATAGAGCGCCAAATCTTCGTTGGTAACGCCATAGCGGGCCATGTAGGGCTGGTACCAGAGCGCGTAGATCTTGGCTGGCGTATCGAGCCCGAAGGAGAAATGGATGTCCTGCTCCGGCGGACCTCCCGCGTAGCCTCCGAAAGGTTGACCAAAGCGCTTGCCGGAGCGCTCGTTGAAAGCGCGATAGATCAGGACGGCATTCGCAGCGCCGGATGCAACGGCCGCCGCTGCCAGCTGGACCGTGGCGGAGGCGCCGCCCCCGCCGCCGGGCGTCCGCGCCGACCAGCGGAGCTCGCGAATCCCCAGATGGTGCATCACGTCGAGCTCATCGTTCGGATCGAGCTTGAAGGTGACGGTCCCGTCGATCTCGGCGGGCGACAGGCCGGCATCCTCGATCGCGGCCTTGCCGGCCTCCAGCGCGAGCTGCAGCTCGCTGCGGCCCGAATTCTTCGAGAATTCCGTCTGGCCGATGCCGACGATGGCAGTGTCGTTCAGCGGCAAGCTCATCTCAAGCCCTCCCGGCCGGGCGGAATTGAGGGAGCGTCGCTCCGTTCACGTCAGCGTAGAAGACCTCGACCGGCATGCCGAGCGCGATTTCGGTGTGATCGACTCCCTGGAGATTGGAGATCATCCGCACCCCTTCCTTCAGCTCGATCAGGGCGACGATCCGTGGATTGTCGTCCGGTATCGTCGGGTGCTTGGAAATGATCCAAGCGCAAACGGTTCCGCGGCCTGTCGATTCCTGCGAGGTCGTGTTGAGGGATTGGCAATGCGGGCACATCGCGCCGGGCGGCTGGCGCAACGCGCCGCAATCGGCGCATTTCTGGATCAGCAGCTTTCCCGCCTTCACGCCGTCCCAGAAGAAATCCTGATCGCGCATATTTTCGTCTCGTAGGTTGAGCCGGAGCTTGACCTGCCTATCATAGGGTCAGGGCCGAACGGTGGATGATTTTCTACCGGACAAACGGATCAAAATAGGACAGGCGCCTCTTGATGCCTCCTTGCACGCTCGAAAACCTGCGAGAGCTCGCGTCGACGGGCTTCAGCCGCGAGGATTTTTCGCCGCTGGGGTCCAATCGTACGATGGTCGTCGCGATGGGCGCGCTTGCGCAGCTGCGGCTGGCGCCGGACCGGGAGCGGATCGCCGATTGGCTGAAGAGCTTGCCATGTCCGGTCATCGCCGTCGGGCCGCACCCAAAGGACGCCGATCTGTTGGCGGCTTGCGATGCGGTCGCGAGTTCGGAGGTCGAGCTTTCGGCCATGCGCGCCAATATCGACCGGGCGCCCTTCGCCGCGATGGTGCTCGTTCAAACTCTGCGCGCAACCGCGACCTTGCCGGTCATGGAGGCGCTGTTGGTCGAATCCCTGGCCTACGGGACGCTTCAGGCGGGCCCCGAATATACCGCATGGCTTCGGTCGCGGAAAAAACCAAAGGTCCCTCAGGGGCGGGATTCCGGTCCGGCCGTTTGGGTCGAGCGAAGCGGCGACACGCTGGCGCTCAGGCTCAACCGCCCCGGCCGGCTCAACGCCATTTCGGTCGAGGTTCGCGATGCGCTCTGCGATGGCTTGCAGCTGGCGATCTCGGACCCGGCCATCGCGGCGGTGTCCATGTCAGGCGAGGGGCGGTGCTTCAGCATCGGGGGCGATCTGGACGAGTTCGGCAGCGCGCCCGATCCGGCGAGCGCCCACGCCGTGCGGAGCGTGCGGCTTCCCGCATTCCTCTTAAGCCGGTGCGCCGATCGTGCGGAGTTCAGGCTGCACGGCGCTTGTATCGGCGCTGGCGTCGAGTTGCCTTCCTTCGCTCGGCGCGTTACCGCCGCCAGAGATGCGTTCTTCCAGCTGCCGGAGATCCGCTATGGCCTGATCCCCGGCGCCGGTGGCTGCGTCAGCATTCCGCGGCGCATCGGCCGGCATCGCACGGCCTATCTCGCGCTCTCGGCGCGCAAAATCGGCGCCGCGAAGGCCCTTCAATGGGGGCTGATCGACGCGCTGTCGGATTGATCCGGCCAGACGATCCGGCCGCCTTTGATCACCTTCGTTACTTGCACATCCAAAAGATCGGTTCGGGCGCGCGACCAGGGACGATCGATCAGGCATAGATCGGCGGCGCTGCCGATGCGGATCTCCGACAGCGCGCCCGGGCTGTCGGGTGGTCCCGAAAACAGCGCCAGAGCCGCTTCGGGACTCAGCGATTCATGTCCCCCGACAATCGCGCCGCTTGCGGTGGATCGCGTGACGGCGGCTTGCATCGCCGTCCACGGATCGGCATTTCCGAACGGCGCGTCCGTTCCGGCCGCCAGCGGAATTCCCGCATCGCGGAAGCCGCGCAGCCGGTAGAGCCACGGTCGGTCGCTTTCATCCACCTCTTTGAGATAGGCATCGCCGCGCTCGGCGATGAAGTTCGGCTGGGTGACGATGGTCACGCCCAGCTTCGCGATTATGGGAAGCACCTCCGGCGGCGCGACGGCCGCATGCTCGAGACGATCGCCTTTCATCGCGCCGGCTTCCTCCAGGGCGCCAAGGGCGAAGATCAGCTCCGCCAGGCTGGCGCAATGAAAGGCGACAGGGCGGTTTGCAGCATGGCTGGCAGCAATTGCCGCGGCGATGTCAGCCAATGCCGGGAGCGCGGCCTCGCGAAGGTAGATCTTGGTCGGGCCGACGCGAATATGCGGAGCATCGCCGATATCGTTCAGTGCAGCCGAACCCATGACGAGCAGATCTTGCAGCAAGTCGCCGCGTGCTTGCGCTGTCCTCAGAAGCTCGAATTCCGCAACGCCGTTCGTCGGTGTGGTGTCGGTAACCTCTATAACGCCGCGGCTCAGTAGGAACCGGCTCGCTTCGCGAATCGGCGGCAGATGCTTGCCGAGCCGCTCGCGCAGCCATTCATCGCCATCATACAGACGGCCGGTGGGGTGTCCGTCGACATATTCGAGCGGGCTTTGCGTATCGCCGGTCGCGACGAGATTCAGCGCGTAGCTATTCAAGATCCAGAGGCGGCCGCTGCGATGTTGGATGCGTGCCGGCGTCGTTGGCAGGATCGTATCCAGCCAATGACGATCGATCTCGCCCGCGACGGACGGATGATAGCCGATGCCGCGAATCCAGCTTCCCGGCCGTGCTCGCGCGCGACCCTGCAGCGCTTCGGCCAACGCCCTTTCGGCCGTCACTGCCGGCGGACCGCATTGGACCGATTCGCGCGACGCCGCGAAAGCCAGCAGATGAAAGTGATGATCGCGCAGTGCCGGGAGTAATGCGCATTTCCCCGCATCGAACACCGTATCGTCCGATGCCATCGGCTCGAGTTGGCCGATCGCCGTTACCTGTCCGTCCTGAACGCGCAAATCGGCAAGGCCGATCCCGTAGATCTCGGCGTCCCGAATCAGCATGCGATGCCGAGCTCCGACAAGACTGCGTTCGTATCGGCTCCCAGCGAACGAGCGGCGGTCCTAGGCTCGCGCGCCCTTGGTAGATCAGCGGCGGCTCCGTGCGCAGACAAGACGGATTGCCATTCTGCTTCGCGCGCGGCGGCCGCTTCCCGCGAAGCTGGACGGTCGAGCGCCATGCAGCTGGCGGTCACATCGCGCAGCGACAGCGAAATGAGTCCGCCCGAGCCGTCCTGCCAATGTGCCCACGCCGCGAACGCCGCGTGCAGCCCGGTCAGCGGATCGGCGATCGCATCGCCGCAGAACAGCGGCTCGCCGTCGCCGTCAATCAGAAACTCGCTTACGCCTGCTGAGGCACCGGCGTCGTCGCCGAACGCAATCCGGTTCGCTTCTTCGCCTTCGCGGCCGTATCCGGTGATGCTGATCCAGGTGAGGGCATGTTCGGAAACGAGCTCTTCCGCCTGGACGCCAAGCTGCCGCAGAGCACGCGGGCGGCTCGCCTCGATCACGATATCGGCATGTGCGAGCAGGCTGCGCAGCTGCGCGCGTCCGCGGCCGTTGGACAGATCGAGCGCGACGCTCTGCTTGCCGCCATTGAGCAAATCGAAAAACCGGGCAGGGCCGAACCGCGCGCCGTCGGGCCGCGACATGCTCTCGACTTTGACGACGCGAGCGCCCAAGAGCCGCAGCAGATGGCCGCAAAGCGGACCCGCCCACAAAGAGGAGGTGGCATGAAAGCGGTTGTGCTCCAATGAGAGATCGGAGCGATGATCGCTTTAGAAGGTAGGGTGCACCCCGTGATGAGTGGGTTACCGTGGGCTGTCAGACACAACGGCCCCGGAGGTGCACCCATGGCCTACGATTACCACATTGGCGTCGACTATCACAAAGCCTACAGCCACATCGTCGTTCAGGACACGGCCGGCAAGACGCTGCGCTCGGGCCGCGTGCGGAACGACAGCCG
>Ga0070738_10002893_pt1 | contig 24468 bp, 20 predicted proteins | sample Coa_R2_2_FD_66446 | JGI IMG/M metagenome (GOLD analysis project Ga0070738, IMG submission 66446) | Surface soil microbial communities from Centralia Pennsylvania, which are recovering from an underground coalmine fire - Coalmine... | ecosystem: Environmental > Terrestrial > Soil > Unclassified ... | reverse complement strand
CGCAATGATGGCATTGCTCAATGTTCAATCTGACAATCGATCACGGCCATTGGTGAGCGCCGTGAGTCAGCGAAGGAGGATCACCGCCCCCGTCGCGGGCACGGAGACCGTCGTGACCGCGGTCGTCGCAAGGGATCCCGTCACGTTGCCCGACGAATCGACCGCCCCACCGCCCGAGGGCTGGACGAGCTTGAACGTGCCCCCGAGGTTGACGTTGATCGCGGCCTGCGTGGGGTTCACGAGCACGATCCCGTTCTGGAAGTCCCGGCGGTAGCACCCGCTCGGGTCGAGGAGGTCGTCGATCCCCGCCGTGGCGGTCTTCAGGGCGGCGCCGAGGGCGAGGCCCCACTCGGGATACCACTCGAGCGGGCCGTTGGCGAAGTAGTCGAGGTAGGTCTTCGCGCCCTTCACGAGCAAGTAGTTGCCGAGGAAGTACATCCGGCGCCCGAGATCGTTCGCGTTCCCGTTCAGGTAGTTCTGGAGCATGACGATCTTCCCCTTGTTGACGACGGCGACCTGCTGGTTCGCCGAGGAGTGCCAGTCGCTCGTCGCGAAGGAGGGGTCCGCGAAGCCCTCGAGGAAGACTCCGTGGGTCACGCTGTAGTCCGTCGTGTCCCATGAGGTTATGAGGGGGCCGACGTTCGGGATGAGCATCGCCCCGGACCCGGCGAGCGAGGAATCGAGGCCCGAGGCGAACGAGCTCCACGCCTGGCTCCACGAGACGCCCCCGAGCTGGGCGAACGTGGCCGTGCTGGCCGCGGTCCCCGCGAGCTGCGGATCCGTCGTCTCCCCCTGGAGGAGCGAGGGCGACGCGGAGTCGGCGAAGACGCCGTCGTACTCTCCCTGCTGGATCTGCTGGAGGATCGAGCTCGCCCAGTAGGCCTGGAAGCCCGGGTCGCTCACGTTCATGAGGAGCTTGCCGTCGGCGGTGCTCGCGACGCGCGCTCCGCTCGCGTCGTGCCAGAAGTAGTTCTCGTGCGTCGTGACGGTCGAGTAGTCGTTCCCCCACGTCTGACCGTCGACGATGAAGTCCACGCTCGGCGCGGACTGCCAGATCGCGAGGTGATAGTGGAGGACGATGAAGCCGGCGTTGATCGCCCGGAGCGCCTGCGTCGTCGGGAGCGTGAGCTTCTGCGAGCCCACGAAGTGAGTCGCCGCGAACTGGATCTGGGCCGCGTTCAACGCCCCCGAGGGCCCCGCGTCGAGCTGGTCGGCGAGGATCGCGATCGTGCTCGAGCTGTCGGGGAAGGCTCGGGTCGAGGCGCTCGGGCCCCCGGTCGGAGCGGTGCCGCCCGGAGGAGTCGCGTTTCCGCCCGAGCCGCCCGTGGGCGTGCTCGTGGTCGAGCTCGTGGGGGTGCTCACGGTCGAGGCGCCGTTGGGGCCGCCCGAGCTCCCGTTGCAACCGAGGTTGAGCGCGACCGCGGCGAAGCCGAGCCAGAACGAGGTCCTCACGGGTGAGTCTCCTTCACCCGGACTTACCCCCGCGTCCTCGTCGCCGGTCAAAGCCTTTTTCCTTTGACCGAATCGGTACGCTCGAGGGTATCGACGGGTGATGCACCTCTTGATCGGAGCGGCGTTGGCCTCGCTTGCCCTGCGCAAGTACGCTCCGCTCATGGGCATGGCCCCGGACGAGGCCGACGACGCGGCGCTCATGGAGGACGCGTGCCGGGGCGTCGCGGCGGCGTTCGAGCAGCTGTTCGAGCGCTACTACGACCGCGTCTACCACTACGCGAGGACGCTGCTGCGGGACGAGGACCTCGCGGCCGACGTCGCCCAGGAGACCTTCGTGCGAGCCCACAGGTATCGCGAGAAATACGAGAAGAAGCTCGGCACCGTGCGCGCCTGGCTCTTCTCGATCGCCGCGAACAGGGCGCGCACCTACGCGCAGCGCTCGCGCCGGCCCGAGGTCCCGCTCGACGAGGCCGCCCTCGCGTCGGCCGAGAGCGCCCCCGATCCGTTCGCGGCGAACCTCCGCCGCGAGATCATCATCGATGCGATCGAGCAGCTCCCGCCGGAGCTCCGCGAGGTCATAGCGCTGAAATACCAGAACGGCCTCACGTTCGAGGAGATCGCGAGCGCTCTCGGCCTCAACACGAGCACCGCGAAGATGAGGGCCCTCCGGGCCCGCGAGCTCCTCGCGACGAGACTCTCGGCGCTCGCGCGCGGCGCGCGCGGTGGAGGTGAGACGTGAGCTCCTCCGATCGGTGCCCGGACAACCGGACCCTCCGCGCCGTCGCCTGTGGGGTCGAGCCCGCTGGCGCCCATATCGCGTCCTGCTCTCGCTGCCAGGAGCTCATCGAGGCCTTCCGGGCCGAGGAGAAGGCGCTTAGAGATGCCGTGAGGACCCCGCTCTCCGAAACGCGCGCGCGGGCGCTCGCCGCGCTGAGGAAGGAGACGCGCGGCGGCTCGCGGCGAGTCCCGCGTCCCTCGGGGCCTCGCGTCGGAGCGCCCTTCGTCCTCTCGATCCTCGCGGTCTTCGTGACGGTGCTCGTCCTCGTGAAGGCGCTCGGCACGCCGCCTCCCGTGGAGACGAAGGAGCCGGCGCCCGAGGGGCCGCGCATCTTCGTCCCGAAGGGCGACGAGCTCCCGCCGCCCCGAACGCCGGCGCCCGAGAGCCCGCCGGCGGAGGTCGTCTCCGAGGACGCGACGACCACGATCCCGGAGGTCGCGCCGACGCCCTCCTCCGAAGCTCCCGAGGCCCCGCCCGCCCCGTTGACGGAGGCGCCCTCTCCCTCGCCCGTTCTCCCCGAGGCCTCACGCGAGGAGGGCGCGCTCGCCGTCCTGAGGTCGGGGCCGGTCAAGGCCGGGAGCAAGAGCCTCTCGCCGGGGGCCAGGATGCGCGACGACTCGACGCTCGTCGTCGGGACGTCGGTCGCCGTGGTCGAGAGCGAGGGCGCGGCGAGCTTCGTCCTCGCGCCGGGCTCGCAGTTCAAGGTCTCGAAGGGAGCGAGGGGCGAGCTCGTCCTGTCCGTCGCGAAGGGCAGGGTCTTCGCGCGCTCGCTCGGCAAGAGCTCCTACGCGGTCTCCACGCGCGACGGCCGCGCCCAGCCCCACGGAACGGAGTTCGTCGTGGCCCTCGAGTCCGGCTCGACGCGCGTCACGACGATCGAGGGCACGGTGCGCGTCTCGGTCGATGGCGCCGGGAGCGCGGACGTGCGCCCCGGCTTCGAGCTCGGCTTCGCTCGCGGCAAGGCGCCGTCGGACCCGCGCCCCGCGACGGCGATCGCGAAGGCGGTCGAGTGGCTCCCGGCCTCCACGCGACCGAAGGAGCTCCCGACGCCCGGGCTCCTCCTCTCGTACTCGTTCGCCACGGGTCTCCCGCCGCTCGGCCAGGGCGCCGAGTGGCAGGGAATGCGCGTCGTGAACGGGGCCGTGTCGGCCGAGAAGTCCACCCAGGACACGAGCGTCTCGGTCATGGCCGGGCTCGAAGATCCCTCGTTCCCCAAGCTCGACCCCGACATCACGGTCGAAGCGAAGGTGAAGGTGGACCGCGCGACCCGGGTCGTGATCCTGATCTGGGACGACAGGATCAAGGACAACCTGGGTCTCGAGACGACCGTCGAGCCCGGGGCCTGGACGACGATCGGGGCTCCCCTCCGCGACTTCAAGCCGAGGACGCCTGGCTCGAAGGAGACCGTCCAGGCGGGCGATGGAGCCCACGGCTTCACGATTTACGCCGGAGACGGCAAGACTCTCGAGCTCTCGATCGCCTCGGTGGTCTTCTCCAAAGGGCGTTGACTTTCCTCTGGACGTGGTGGCGAGAGGACCTTAGTATTTCAGCCCCCATTGCGGCGGGAGGGTCTCGGGACGTCCCCGGATCCGCCAACACTGCCGCGGGAGTGACAACGAGATGGCCGCAGAGAACGAACCCGCCCCGGCTCCGGCCGAGGCTGCGGGTGTCGAGACGAAGTCCGCCGAGCCCAGCAAGCCGAAGTTCCGTCGGCCGAAGAAGCGCCCGATCTCCAAGCGCTTCCGCTCGAACCTCGAGATCCGTGGCGAGGACTTCGAGAAGACCTACTCGATCGAGGACGGGCTCACCCTCCTCAAGAAGTTCAAGAACGTCAAGTTCGACGAGTCGGTCGAGGTCCACCTGAAGCTGGGCATCGACGCCAAGAAGTCCGACCAGCAGATCCGCGGCACCTTCTCGTTCCCGCACGGGATCGGGCAGGAGAAGCGGGTCGTCGCGTTCGCCGAAGGCGCTCTGGCCGAGCAGGCCAAGGCCGCGGGTGCGCTCGAGGTCGGCGGGGCCGACCTCGCGAAGAAGATCGAGGACGGCTGGTTCGACTTCGACGTCGTCATCGCCCACCCGGGCATGATGCGCGTCGTCGGCAAGCTCGGTAAGGTCCTCGGCCCGAAGAAGCTCATGCCGAACCCCAAAGAAGGTTCGGTGACGGCCGACGTGGTCACCGCCGTCAAGGAGTTCAAGGGCGGCAAGGCCAAGTACCGCGTGGATGAAGGCTCCAACCTCCACGCGATCTTCGGCAAGAAGTCCTTCGACGTGAAGCGCCTCAAGGAGAACCTCGAGGCCTTCTTCGAGCACGTCAAGACGCTCAGGCCTCCGGCCGCCAAGGGTGTCTTCGTCCAGAAGGCCAGCATCTGCTCGACGATGAGCCCCGGCATCCGGCTGGATGTCGGCCACTTCGCGCAGTGAGCGGGGGAAGCAGAACCGTGGCAACCAAGACCGAGACCAAGCGCGAGCCTCACAAGATCAAGAAGCTCATGCGCACCGAGCTCGAGAAGAAGTGGAAGCCTCTCGACGGCGGCGTCTTCGTCGCCTATCGCGGGCTCAACTCCGAGCAGATCTACGACCTGCGCCGGAAGCTCCACGACAAGGGCGTCAAGCTCCAGGTCATCAAGAACGCGGTCGCGCTCCGCGCGTTCGAGACGCTGGGATACGACGAGGCGAAGGTCACGAAGGTCCTCCAGGGACCCGTGGGCGTCGTCTACTCGCTCAACGGCCAGGGCATGGTCGGTGCGGCGAAGGCGCTCCACGACTGGAAGACCAAGACCAAGGACAAGATCGTCGAGGTCCGGGGCGGGTTCTTCAAGGGCGACGTGATCTCCCCCAAGGAGGTCGAGGCGCTCAGGAACCTCCCCGGTCGTGAACAGCTCCTCGGCATGGTCGCGGGCGCCTTCCAGGCGCCGATGGCAGGCCTGGCCAACTCGCTCTACGAGTGCGTGGCCAAGTTCGCCTATGCGGTCAAGGCCCTCGAGGAGAAGAAGTCCAAGGAAGAAAAGAAGTAGGGGCCGCGCGGCTCCTCAACGGGTGACGGAAGAACGCGCGACCCCAAAGGTCCGCTGGAACAATTACGGAGAATGGAACATGGCTGGCGTTGCTGAGCTCGTGGATCAGGCGACCAAGCTCTCGGACGACGAGAAGAACGAGATGATCGTCGGCGTCGTCGAGAAGATGTCGGTCCTCAACCTCTCGACCCTCGTGAAGAAGGTCGAGGAGAAGTTCGGCGTCAAGGCGTCGGGCGGCGGCGGCATGATCGTGATGCCTCCGGGCGGCGGCGGCGGCGGTGGCGGCGGCGGCGAGCCGGTCGAGGCCAAGACCGAGTTCACCGTTGTCCTCAAGGACGCGGGAGCCAAGAAGATCCAGGTCATCAAGGAAGTCCGCGCTCTCACGGGTCTCGGCCTCAAGGAAGCGAAGGACCTCGTGGACGGCGCCCCGAAGCCGGTTAAGGAGAAGATGTCCAAGGCCGACGCCGACGCGGCGAAGAAGCTCCTCGAGGACGCCGGCGCGACCGTCGAGATCAAGTAGTTCGACGGCAAAGAGTTGCCACAGAGAGCACCGAGAACACAGAGAGTGACCTCTCTGTGCGCTCTGTGATCTCTGTGGCAAACTTTTTTCGTACCTGGGACTTGCGGAGTCGTCATACGTCGGGTGAAATGTCCCGACACAAGGGAGCCTGGGCTGCGTCTACTCCCTGCCAGCATGCGAGGAACCTTCGCCGGGGGCCTCGTGAAGGCAGCGGACTCAGAAACATAAAGACTTAGGCGGGTTCGAAGAGCCTCGCCGTCCAACCTTTAGGTCTCGTTTCGCGAAGGCTGCGCACAGGCGGGCGCCGCGGATGCGACGAGGACCTCGAAGGGGACGGGGAGCCTCTCCGGGCCCGCCTTTTCGCGTTTGCGCCGCACACGCACGGTTGCATTCGTGCAGGAGGGCACATGGTCGAGGTCAAGCGGTTCGGTCGGGTCCAGGAAGTCATGGCTCCGCCGAACCTCATGGAGCTCCAGCTCAACAGCTACAACAAGTTCCTCCAGATCGACGTCCCGCAGGAAGAGCGCGAGGACGTGGGCCTCGAGTCGATCCTCCGCGAGATCTTCCCGATCGAGAGCTATGACGGGAAGTACAAGCTCGAGTACCTGGGCTACGAGCTGGGCCGCCCGCGCTACTCGTCCGACGAGTGCCGCATGCTCCGGCTCACCTACGGCCTCCCCTTCAAGATCCGCGTCCGCCTCGTGAAGGACGAGCCCGTCGAGGAGGAGGTCTACCTCGGCGAGATCCCGCGAATGATCGGCGGCGGCGAGTTCATCATCAACGGCGCCGAGCGCGCGATCGTCAGCCAGCTTCACCGCTCGCCGGGTGTCGACTTCGACAAGGAAGTCCACACGTCGGACAAGGTGCTCCACAAGTGCCGCATCATCCCGGAGCGCGGCTCGTGGATCGAGCTCAACGTGTCCAAGAAGGACACGCTCACGGTCAGGATCGACCAGTCGGGCAAGTTCCCCGTCACGACCCTCATTCGCGCCCTGTTCCCCAAGTACGCGACGAACGAGGAGATCATCCGCAAGTTCTACCCGACGACCAAGGTCAAGCTCGCGGCCAAGGACTCGGGCTCCAAGATCAAGAACAAGGTCGTCGTCAGCGACGTGGTCGACCCCGAGACGGGTGAGATCAAGCTCGAAGGCGGCGGCGAGATCTCCGAGAAGCTCGCGGAAGAGCTCCGCGAGATGGGCATGAAGGAGATCGAGGTCATCGACGAGGTCAAGGACTGGCTCATCCTCAACACCTTGAAGGAAGACGCCACCCGGACCCACGAGGAAGCCCTCCTCAAGATCTACCTCCGCCTCCGTCCGGGCACGCCGCCCCAGCTCGAGAAGGCGAAGGACCTCTTCAAGGAGAAGTTCGAGAACGAGAACAAGTACCGCCTCGGGCGCGTCGGCCGGTTCCGCATCAACCGCAAGTTCGGCCTCGACCTCCCCGAGACGAAGCAGACCCTCCAGGAAGAGGACTTCATCTCGTCGATCAGCTACATCCTCAAGCTCCGCGACCCGAACTCCGGCGCCGAGCTCGACGACATCGACCACCTCGGCAACCGCCGCATCCGCACGATCGACGAGCTCGCGGGCGACGAGTTCAGGAAGGGCTTCCTCAAGCTCAAGCGGACCGTCCAGGAGCGCATGCAGCTCCTCGAGGAGCAGAACCTCACGCCGCGCTCGATCATCAACTCGAAGACGATCAGCTCGTCGATCGACTACTTCTTCGGCCGCGGCGAGCTGTCGCAGGTCGTGGACCAGACGAACCCCCTCGCGCAGCTCACGCACGAGCGTCGTCTCTCGGCCCTCGGCCCCGGCGGTCTCAACCGGAAGCGAGCCTCGTTCGAGGTCCGCGACGTCCACATCTCCCACTACGGCCGTATCTGCCCGATCGAGACGCCCGAGGGCACGAACATCGGCCTCATCGCGTCGCTCTCGATCTACGCCAAGATCGACGAGTACGGCTTCCTCATCACGCCCTACCAGGTCGTCAAGGCGGGCCGTGTGACGAACGAGGAGCCCAAGTGGCTCCGCGGCGACGAGGAAGACATCGCGATCCTCGCGCCCGCCGACACGGGCATGGACGACAAGGGCAAGATCCTCGGCGACCACGTCATGGCTCGCGTGAACGGCGAGTTCGAGGTCGTGGACCCGAAGGAGATCCAGTACATCGACATCAGCCCCCGTCAGCTCGTGGGCGTGTCGGCGTCGCTCATCCCCTTCCTCGAGCACAACGACGCGAACCGCGCGCTCATGGGCGCGAACATGCAGCGGCAGGCCGTCCCGCTCCTCAAGACCGAGCCCGCGCTCGTCGTGACGGGCATGGAGCGTCCGGTCGCCCACAACTCGGGCATGGTCGTCATCGCCCAGCGAGGCGGCACGGTCACCAAGGCGACCGCGTCCGTGATCGAGGTCGACAACGACGACGTCTACATCCTCAGGAAGTTCACGGGCCTGAACGAGCGCACCTGCCTCAACCAGAAGCCGATCGTCAAGGTCGGCGAGAAGGTGAAGAAGGGCCAGGTCCTCGCCGACGGCGCCGCGACCCACCAGGCCGAGATGTCGCTCGGCAAGAACGTCCTCGTGGCGTTCATGCCGTGGGACGGGTTCAACTTCGAGGACGCGATCCTCGTCTCGGAGGAGCTCCTCCACGAGGACGTCTACACCTCGATCCACATCGACGAGTTCGAGATCGAGATCCGAGAAACGAAGCTCGGAAGAGAAGAATTCACGCGCGACATCCCGAACGTCTCGGAGAAGGCGCTGAGGAACCTGAACGAGGACGGCGTCATCCGGGTCGGCACGCGCGTGTCTCCGGGCGACATCCTCGTCGGCAAGGTCGTGCCGAAGTCGAAGAGCGAGCTCTCCCCGGAAGAGAAGCTCCTCCACGCGATCTTCGGACGCATGGGCGAGGACGTGAAGAACGACTCGCTCGAGGTCCCCTCGGGCGTCGAGGGCATCGTCATCGACGCGCAGAAGTTCCAGCGGAAGACCCACCTCCCCGAGGAGGAGCGGGCGCGGATCAAGAAGGAAGTCCGCAAGATCGACGACGACTACGACGCTCTCATCGCGGCGCAGATCCAGAAGCTCGTGAACGCCCTCACCGAGGTCGCTGACGGCGAGGTCAAGCGCGCCGCGACGAACGAGGTCGTGGACGCGGCGCTCCTCGCGACGGTCCAGCCGAAGGACCTGAGGAAGTTCCTCGAGTACAAGGAGCTCGCCTTCAAGGGCCGCCCGGCCAAGAAGAACGTCCGCACGACGGTCCTCCGCTACGTGGACCGCATCGAGGACCTCGACGCCGAGCGGGAGCGGAAGAAGAACCGGCTCCAGCGCGGCGACGAGCTCCCGACGGGCGTCCTCGAGCTCGTGAAGGTCTACGTCGCGACGCGCCGCACGCTCTCGGTCGGCGACAAGATGGCCGGACGCCACGGCAACAAGGGCGTCATCGCCAAGATCCTCCCCAAGGAGGACATGCCGTTCCTCGAGGACGGGACGCCGGTCCAGATCTGCCTCAATCCGCTGGGCGTTCCGTCGCGCATGAACGTCGGCCAGATCATGGAGACGCACCTCGGCTGGGCGGCTCGCCTCCTCGGCTTCCAGGCCGTCACGCCGGTCTTCGACGGCGCGAGCGAGGAGCAGATCCGCAAGCTCTTCTTCATCGCCGAGAAGTACCGCAAGGGCGAGATCTCCCGCGAGGACGGCGCGTCCCTCGTGGACGTGGTCGTCTCGCGTCAGGACCCGACGAAGGAGCACTCGCCGGGCGTCCGTGACGCGTGGGGCGAGGTCAAGAAGAACTGGGAGACCACGACCGGCAAGCAGACGCTGTTCGACGGGCGTACCGGCGAGAAGTTCGATCAGCAGGTGACGGTGGGCTACAAGTACATGCTCAAGCTCCACCACCTGGTCGACGACAAGGTGCACGCCCGCGCGACCGGTCCCTACTCCCTCATCACGCAGCAGCCGCTCGGCGGCAAGGCTCGCTTCGGCGGCCAGCGCTTCGGCGAGATGGAAGTGTGGGCCCTCGAGGCGTACGGCGCCGCGAACATCCTGCAGGAGCTCCTCACCGTCAAGTCGGACGACGTGGACGGCCGCACCAAGATCTACGAGTCCATGGTCAAGGGCGAGAACGTCCTCGAGCCCGGCACGCCGGTCTCGTTCGACGTCCTCTGCAACGAGATCAAGGGCCTCGCGATCAACATGGAGCTCAACAAGCGCGGCCAGCCCGCCGAGGGCAAGGCCGGGGCCGCCGTCGAGGCCAAGCCCGCTTCGTCGCTCAAGCCCGCCAACGTCAACGTCGAGAGGAGCTGAACCATGCTCAACGAGATCAAGGGCGTCGAGGCCGCGCAGGCTGGCGACAAGAGCTCCGTCGACGGGGGCGCCTACAACCGGATCAACGACTACGGCTCGGTGACCATCCGCCTGGCTTCGCCGGACGACATCCGCCGCTGGTCGTTCGGCGAGGTGAAGAAGCCCGAGACGATCAACTACAGGACCTACCGCTCCGAGAAGGACGGCCTGTTCTGCGAGAGGATCTTCGGGCCCGAGCGCGACTGGGAGTGCTTCTGCGGGAAGTACAAGGGCATCAAGCACAAGGGCATCAAGTGCGACCGCTGCGGCGTCGAGATCACGCACTCGCGCGTCCGCAGGAAGCGCATGGGCCACATCTCGCTCGCCGCTCCCGTGGCGCACATCTGGTTCTTCAAGGCCATGCCGAGCCGCCTCGGCTCGCTCCTCGCCAAGAAGACGTCCAGCCTCGAGCGCGTCATCTACTTCCAGGACTACATCGTCACGGACCCGGGCGACACGCCGCTCAAGCTGAAGCAGCTCCTCACGGCCGATGAGTACCGCAAGGCGCGCGAGCAGTACGGCGACGCCTTCGAGGCCGGCATGGGCGCCGAGGCCTTGAAGAAGCTCCTCGAGCGGCTCGACCTCGAGGACCTCCTCGAGAAGCTCTACACCGAGCTCCGCGAGACGCGGTCCAAGCAGAAGCAGAAGGAGATCATCAAGCGGCTCAAGACGGTCAAGGCGATCAAGGACTCGGGGAACCGCCCCGAGTGGATGATCCTCGACGTGATCCCGGTCATCCCGCCCGACCTCCGGCCGCTCGTGCTCCTCGAGTCCGGCAACTTCGCGACGAGCGACCTGAACGACCTCTACCGCCGGCTCATCAACCGTAACAACCGACTCAAGAAGCTCCTCGACCTCAACGCCCCCGAGGTCATCATCTGCAACGAGAAGCGCATGCTCCAGCAGTCGGTGGATGCGCTCTTCGACAACAACCGGTGCCGCCGGCCGGTCCTCGGGAGCAACAACCGCCCGCTCAAGTCGCTCACCGACATGATCAAGGGCAAGCAGGGCCGGTTCCGCGAGAACCTGCTCGGCAAGCGCGTCGACTACTCGGCCCGCTCGGTCATCGTCGTCGGCCCCGAGCTCAAGCTGCACCAGTGCGGTCTGCCGAAGAAGATCGCTCTCGAGCTCTTCCAGCCCTTCATCATTCGCCGCCTGAAGGAGATGGGCCACGCCGACACGATCAAGTCGGCCAAGAAGATGCTCGAGAGGAAGGACGAGGAGGTCTGGGACATCCTCGAGGAGGTCATCTACGAGCACCCCGTCCTCCTGAACCGCGCTCCGACCCTCCACCGGATGGGTATCCAGGCCTTCGAGCCGATCCTCATCGAGGGCAACGCGATCAAGCTCCACCCGCTCACGTGCGCGGGCTTCAACGCCGACTTCGACGGCGACCAGATGGCCGTCCACCTGCCTCTGTCCCTGGAAGCTCAGGTCGAGGCGGCGACGCTCATGCTCTCGACGAACAACATCTTCTCGCCCGCGAACGGCTCGCCGATCATCGCTCCGTCGCAGGACATCGTCCTCGGCATCTACTACATGACCGAGGAGGTCGCCGGCGAGTTCGGCGAGAACCTGAAGGCCCCCTACTCGACGTTCGAGGAGGTGGTGCAGGCTCGTTACGAGCGGAAGGTCATGCTGCAGACGAAGATCAAGGTCCGCATGCCCGAGGGCGTCCGGGTCATGATCCTGAACGACCAGGGCGAGCGCGAGTACCTCGACCTCTCCAAGTCGCGCGTCGTCGAGACGACGGTCGGCCGGTGCTTCTTCTTCGACATCCTCCCCAAGGGCATGCCCTTCTACAACTTCCCGCTCAGGAAGCCGAGGATCAACGAGGTCATCTCCGACTGCTACAAGCTCCTCGGCCGCGAGGCGACGCTCACGCTCCTCGACGACCTGAAGGAGACGGGCTACAAGAACGCCGCGCTCGGCGGGCTCACGTTCGCGACCTACGACCTCAAGCTCCCGCCCGCCAAGAAGGAGATCCTCGACCGGACGCAGAAGAAGGTCGACGGGATCCAGAAGCAGTACGAGAAGGGCGTCATCACCGACCTCGAGCGCTACAACCAGATCATCGACGAGTGGACCCAGGCGACCGAGCAGGTGGGCGAGGCCATGATGGCCGAGCTCAAGAACGACGTCCGGAACGGGAAGAAGTTCCTGAACCCGATCTGGATGATGACGGGCTCGGGCGCTCGCGGTTCGGCGCAGCAGGTCCGCCAGCTCGCCGGCATGCGCGGTCTCATGGCCAAGCCCTCGGGCAAGATCATCGAGACCCCGATCAAGGCGAACTTCCGCGAGGGTCTGCACGTCCTCGAGTACTTCTCGTCCACGCACGGCGCCCGCAAGGGTCTCGCCGACACGGCTCTCAAGACGGCCGACTCGGGCTACCTCACCCGCAAGCTCGCGGACGTGGCCCAGAACGTCGTCGTGAACGAGCACGACTGCGGCTCGACCCGGGGCATCTCCAAGGGCGCCGTCATGCAGGGCGACAAGGTCGTCGTGCCCTTCTGGAAGAACCTCCGCGGCCGCGTCGCGTGCGACACGGTCATGGACCTCGTCACCGACGAGACGATCGTCGCCGCCAACGAGATCATCAGCGAGGACGCCGCTCGCAAGATCGAGCAGACGCTCGGCAAGAAGGGCAAGATCCGCGTCCGCTCGCCGCTCACGTGCGAGACGCCGATCGGCGTGTGCGCCAAGTGCTACGGCCAGGACCTCTCGACGAACAAGCCCGTCGAGGAGGGCCTGGCGGTCGGGATCATCGCCGCCCAGTCGATCGGCGAGCCCGGCACGCAGCTCACGATGCGCACGTTCCACATCGGTGGCGTCGCGGTCAAGACGCGCCAGGACTCGGAGATCAAGCCTCGTTCGCTCGGCAAGGTGAGCTTCGAGAAGCTCAACCTCGTGCCGGTCGGCGACGCCATGATCGAGATCGAGGGCAAGGGGCGCATCCACATCCTCGACGACAAGGGCCGGACGCTCGAGACGTACGACGTGCCGCTCGGCGCCAACGTCAAGGTCGAGGACGGCATGGACCTTCGCACCAAGAAGAAGTCCGCCTTCCTCTACGAGTGGGACCCCCACATGGAGCCCATCCTCGCGCTCAAGCCGGGCGTCGTGGCCTACGAGGGCATCATCGAAGGCGTCACCTACCGCAAGGAGCGTGACCCGAAGACCGGCGTCGAGCGCAAGGTCATCATCGAGCACAAGGGCGATCACCACCCCATGGTGCTCGTGAAGGACTCGAGCGGGACGACGATCTCGAGCTACCCGATCCCCGAGAAGGCGCACGTCGAGGTGGCCGAGGAGGACAAGATCATCCCCGGTCAGCTCCTCGCCAAGACGCCTCGCGAGTCGGGCGGCTCGCAGGACATCACGGGCGGTCTCCCGCGCGTGACGGAGATCTTCGAGGTCCGGAAGCCGAAGAGCCCGGCCGTCATGGCCGAGATCGACGGCATGGTCGAGATCGGCCAGAAGAAGCGCGGCAAGGGCACGATCATCGTCCGCTCCGAGTCGGGCGACGAGCGCGAGCACGTGTATCCGCACGGCAAGCAGCTCCGAGTCCACACGGGCGACCGCGTCCGCGCGGGCGAGCCGCTCACCAAGGGCGCGCTCATTCCCCACGACATCCTCAGGATCTCGGGCCCGGAGGAGCTCCAGCAGTACCTCCTGAACGAGGTCCAGAACGTCTACCGCAGCCAGAACGTGACGATCGACGACAAGCACGTCGAGATCATCATCATGCAAATGCTGCGGAAGGTTCAGGTCAACGACCCGGGCGACACCGACTTCCTGCCCGGCCAGGTGATCGACAAGTTCAAGTTCCGCGCCGCGAACAAGGCGATCCAGCGGCGCGGCGGTAAGGAAGCGACGGCGGATCCGTTGCTCCTCGGCATCACGAAGGCTTCGCTCTTCTCGGACTCGTTCATCTCGGCCGCCTCCTTCCAGGAGACGACCAAGGTCCTCACCGAGGCGGCTCTCGGCGGCAAGACGGACGAGCTCCTCGGCCTCAAGGAGAACGTCATCCTCGGTCACATGGTGCCCGCGGGCACCGGCTTCCGCGGCTACCACGCCAAGGTCGTCGAGAAGCTCGTCTCCGAGGAGGAGCTCTATCAGGCCGAGCGGGCGGCGCAGGAGCGTGAGGCGGCGGCGGCCGCCGCCGCTGCTGCTGCCGCGGCGGAGAAGGCGAAGCTCGAGGCCGGCCAGGCTGGGGACGGTAACTCCGGCTCCGGCGACATGATCGACTGAAGTCGGCTTCGGCTCGCTACGGAGCGCACGGAGAGGTGAGGGGGCGAGCTTCCCTTCCTCTCTGTGCGCTTCGTCGTTTGTCGGCCGAGACGGACGGACAACGCAGAGGGCAGAGGAACGCGGAGGAGACGCAGAGCCGCACACTCCAAGGGCTCCCCGTCTCCGCCGAGCGCGCGAGACGAACCAGGGGAGGCTGAGGACGAGCTCGGGGAAGCCCAGGACGACTCCCGGGACGCTGACGACGAACGCGAGGACGGCGATCGCGAAACGGTGGAGGCTTCCGTGTGCCCATGGAAGCGCTCACCGGGAAGAGGGCGAGACGGACGGACAACGCAGAGCCGCAGAGAACGCGGAGGAGACGCAGAGCCGCACACTCCGAGGGCTCTCCGTCTCCGCCGAGCGCTCGTGACGAACCAGGGGAGGCTGACGACGAGCTCGGGGAAGCCCAGGACGACTCCGGGGACGCTGACGACGAACGCGAGGAGGGCGATCGCGAAACGGTTGCGCGCTTCCGTGTGCCCATGGAAGCGCTCGCCGGGAAGAGGGCGAGACGGACGGACAACGCAGAGCCGCAGAGAACGCGGAGGAGACGCAGAGCCGCACATTCCGAGGGCTCTCCGTCTCCGCCGAGCGCTTGTGACGAACCAGGGGAAGCTGACGACGAGCTCGGGGAAGCCCAGCACGACTCCGGGGACGCTGACGACCAACGCGAGGACGGCGATCGCGAAACGGTGGAGCGCTTCCGTGTGCCCATTGAAGCGCTCCGCGAGAAGAGAGAAGGCTTCCTCGATCTAGAGGAAGCTCTCCCCGAGAAGATGGGAGGCTTCCTCGATCTGGAGGAAGCGCTCCGTGAGAAGGGGGCAGTCTTCCTCGATCTGGAGGACGCTCTCCCCGCGAAGAGGGAAGGCTTCCTCGATCTCAAGGAATCGCTCCGCGAGAAGAGGGAAGGCTTCCTCGATCTGGAGGAAGCTCTCCGCGAGAAAAGGGAAGGCTTCCCCCATCTGAAGGAAGCTCTCCGCGAGAAGAGGGAAGGCTTCCAGGATCTGAAGGAAGCTCTCCGCGAGAAGATGGAAGGCTTCCTCGATCTGGAGGAAGCTCTCCGCGAGAAGAGGGAAGGCTTCCTCCGTCTGAAGGAAGCTCTCCGCGAGAAGAGGGAAGGCTTCCTCCGTCTGAAGGAAGCTCTCGCCGAGAAGAGGGAAGGCTTCCTCGATCTGGAGGGAGCTCTCCGCGAGAAGAGGGAAGGCTTCCTCGATCTGGAGGAAGCGCTCCGCGAGAAGATGGAAGGCTTCCTGTATCTGAAGGAAGCTCTCCCCGAGAAGATGGAGAGCTCTCCCGGACTCATCGAAGCTCTCCCCGAGAAGATGGAGAGCTCCCCCGGACTCATGGAAGGTGTCCCCTGGAAGGTGGAGAGCTCCCCCGGACTCATGGAAGGTGTCCCCTGGAAGGTGGAGAGCTCCCCCGGACTCATGGAAGGTGTCCCCGAGAAGATGGAGAACTCCCCCGCACCCGTCGAAGCGCTCCCCGAAAGGATCGAAGATCTCACCGCACCCATCGCAACCGACCGCGCCACGGTGGAAAGCCTCCCCGGCCTCATCGAGGACGACTCCCATGTCGCGACGCCGGACCTCGTCCCGGTCGCCCGCTTCGAGGGTCTCGTCGCCTCTGGGCCAGCCCGGCATGAGGACGACGACGACGTCGTATGTCCTTCGGCCCGTTCACTCTGAGCGCTCGTTGCCCCGGTTCCGGGACTGCAAATAGAGCTGGATGTCACGCAACTCGTCCGTATACTGTTCCGCTCCCGGAGTTTGAGCGCACAATGCCGACCATCAACCAGCTCGTCCGCCACGGACGGGTGATCCAGAAGAGCCGCAAGAAGACCAAGGACCTCGAGCAGTGCCCGCAGAAGCGTGGCGTCTGCCTCCAGGTCAAGACGATGACCCCCAAGAAGCCGAACTCGGCGCTCCGCAAGATCGCCCGCGTTCGTCTCTCGAACGGGAAAGAGGTCACCGCCTACATCCCCGGTGAGGGGCACAACCTCCAGGAGCACTCGATCGTGCTCATCCGTGGTGGTCGTGTCCACGACCTCCCCGGCGTTCGTTATCACATCGTCCGCGGCACGCTCGACGCGCTGGGCGTCGACGGCCGCAAGCAGAGCCGTTCGAAGTACGGAACCAAGCGTCCGAAGGCCTAATCCGGCCTCTCGGGAGCAGTAATCCGACCCGCGACGGGTCGGGTGAAGCAAGGAGTAGAGAATGCCCCGTAAGTTCAAGACGCCGGATCGGTTCATCGCCCCCGATCCGCGTTACCACTCCGTCCTGGTGATGAAGTTCGTCAACTGCGTCATGAAGGACGGCAAGAAGCGCCAGGCGCTCAAGATCGTCTACGACTGCATGGACGAGATGAAGCGTCGCTTGAAGGACAAGGACGAGCTCGAGATCTTCAACACGGCGATCCTGAACGTGAAGCCCATGATCCAGGTCCGCTCGCGCCGGGTCGGTGGCGCGACGTACCAGGTCCCCATGGAAGTGAAGAAGAAGCGCGCCACCGCCCTCGCGATCCGCTGGATCCTCGAGGCGGTCAGGAAGAAGAAGGGCCGTCCGACCTACCTCAAGCTCGCGGACGAGCTCATCATGGCCTACCGCAAGGAAGGCACCGCGGTCACGACGCGCGACAACGTCCACAAGATGGCCGAGGCCAACAAGGCGTTCGCTCACTTCGCCTGGTAGGCGCACTCGACCGCGCATTCGCGACGCCCCCGCTCCTCGCGGGGGCGTCGTCGTTTCCGCGGACCTCGTGGCCCTGTCTTCCCCTCGTACAGAGTCGTGCGAAAATCCGATCGGGGAGACTGACATGAGGCGGTGGCAACTCTCGTCCGTCCTCGTGGCGCTGCTCGCCTTCGGGCTCGCGCGCGCCGGGGACGAGGAGAAGACCGTGAAGGCGAAGCTCTCTCCCGAGCTCTGCGAGCCGGTCCGGCTCGAGGCGGACGGGAAGCCCATCGACACCGAGGTCGGGCACGCGGCGCCCTTCGTCTGCGACTGGTTCGGCGACGGCAAGAAGGACCTGCTCGTCGGGCAGTTCGGCGGGGGCGTGCTCTGGATCTACCGGAACACGGGCACGAACGAGTCGCCGAAGCTCGCGGCGGGCGTCAAGTTCAAGGACGGGAACAAGGACGGCACCGTCCCGACGGGGTGATGCGTCGGCTTCGGTCCCCAGTTGGTGGACCTCCACGGCGACGGCAACCTCGACCTCATCTCCGGCTCGTGGCCGGGCGAGATCTTCCTGTTCCGCGGTGGGCCCGGCCGCACGTTCGCCGCGCCCGAGATGATCAAGGACAAGACCGGCGAGATCATCGACATAGGCGGTGGCGTCCAGGAGACCGGAGACGAGATCCTCGTCACCGGGAACGGAGACTTCGAGGAGACGCCCGAGGGGACGGTGATCAAGCTCCACGGGAAGACGATCAAGATCCCCAAGGGCAAGCAGGGCGCGATCACCGGGACCGCCTCGAGCGTTCACGCCTTCGACTGGAACGGGGACGGTCTCATCGACCTCCTCGTGGGCGACATCGAGGGGAATGTGTGGCTCATCCCCAACGAGGGGACGAAGAAGGAGCCCGCGTGGGGGAAGCACGAGCACCTCGCGGCGGGCGGCGCGCCGCTCAAGGTCGAGGGAGACGCCGGGCCGTTCGTCGCCGACTGGGACGGCGACGGGCTCCCGGATCTCATCGTCGGCGCCGGGGACGGGAGCGTCACGTTCTTCAAGAACACGGGGACCCGGGAGAAGCCGGTCCTCGCGAAGGGCGAGGTCCTCGTCCCGCCCTCGACGATGGACTGGGAGCACGCTCCCGGCGAGCCGCGGCCCGGCGTGCGCGCCAAGGTGTGCGTCGTGGACTGGAACGGCGACGGCAGGCTCGATCTCCTCGTCGGCGACTACGCGCACCTTAAGCCCAAGCTGCCCGACTTCACGCCCGAGCAGAAGGCCGAGCACGAGAAGCTCAAGGCCGAGCTCGCCGAGCTCGAGAAGAAGTGGGAAGAAGGCTACGAGCGGATCACCAAGGCGAAGGACGACGCGGAGAGCAAGAAGCTCTCCGACGAGCTCCGCCCCGTCCGCGAGAGGTTGTCGGCGATCCGCGCCAAGCTCCCGCCGGAGTCCGAGAGTCACGGGTGGGTCTGGCTCTACGCCCGCAAGCCCGCGGCGACGAAAAAGCTCTATCGCTGAGCGGAGCTACCAGCCGCCCGCCGTCGACTGGGACCCGAGGACACGCTGGGCGAGCTTGACGACAGGCTCGTCGTAGACCGAGCGCGTCCCCGGGCTCGGCGACACGACGGGCGGCGCCGGGGATGCGCCCGGTAGGGGACGCGACGACGCTTCGGCCGGCGTCTCGGAGACGCGCTCGAACGCGAGCTCGAGACGCTCGCCACCGAGCGCGTCGCGGAACAGCGCCGAGAGAGGATCGCGGAGCGCCGGCGTCTCGAGCTGCGAGAAGATGAACGAGGGCGCGCTCGTCTCGATCGTGAGCCGACCGCCTGCGAGCCCCTTGATCCGCGCCCGCTCGAGCGCGCGGCCGAGGGACGCGCTCTGCTGCCGCCCGGCTTCGCGGACCTGCTCCCAGACGGCCAGGACTCGCTCGAGCGTGATCGGAGCCGTCGCCACGGCCGTTCCCGGACGAGCGAACTCGGGCGGGACCTGGTAACCGCCGCGCGCGCTCGGCGCGGGAGGCGAAGGCGGCGGGGGCGCGGCGGATCGGGGCGCAGCGGCGGGCGGAACCACGGCGGGAGCCGGAGCGGGAGCTGGAGCCGGCGTGGGAGACGGCGCGGGCCGGCTCGCCACCGGCGGTGGCGCCACGCTCGTCGTCCGGGGAGCTCCCGACTCGAGCCGCTGGAGGCGCGCGAGGATCTCGCCCACCGAGACGAGCTCGCGGACCCGTGCGAGCCGCACGAGCACGAGCTCGAGCGTGAGGCGCGGGTCCCGGACCTCGCGCATGTTCATCTGCGCTTCCTGGAGGAGCTGGAGCGCGTAGAGGAGCGACTCCTCGGAGAGCGCCTCGGCCGCGGGACGGAGGTCCTCCTTCGGGAGCGCGACGTCCTCGAGGAGGGGCGAGCTTTCGCCCGAGGTCTTCAGGTAGAGAGTGCCCCGGAGCGCCTCCATGAGGTCGGCCCCGAGCGCGTCGGGCTTGCCGCCCGCGCGGACGTGCTGGTCGAGCTCCTTCAGGAGCTCGGCCGCCGAGCCCCGGACGATCGCCGCGAGGCAGCGCGCGACCACGTCGGTCGTCGCGTCGCCGAGGAGGAACGCCACGTCGGCGGCCGCGATGCCTCCCTTGGAGGCCGCGAGCGCGACGACCTGGTCGAGGAGCTTCTGGGAGTCGCGCATCGAGCCGCGGGCGCGGCGTCCGATGGCTCGGAGGGCCTCGTCCTCGACCGTGAGCTTCTCGGCCTCGCAGATCCGGCGCAGCGACCGGACGATGTCGTCGAGGCCCGCGCGCTGGAAGCGGAAGACCTGGGCGCGCGACAGGATCGTCGTCGGCACCTTGTGGAGCTCGGTCGTCGCGAGGACGAAGCGGACGAGGGGCGGCGACTCCTCGAAGGTCTTCAAGAGCGCGTCGAACGCCGACCCCGAGAGCCGCTGGACCTCGTCCAGGATGTAGACCTTGAACCGGCAGCTCGCGGGCTTGTAGCCGACCGACTCGCGGAGGAGGCGCACGTCCTCGACCTTGCTGTTGGACGCGGCGTCGATCTCGACCACGTCGAGGCATTCGTTGCGCGCGATGCTCTCGCAGACCTCGCACGTCCCGCAGGGTGCCCCATCCTTCGCGTTCGGACAGTTGAGAGCCTTGGCGAGGATGCGCGCCACGCTCGTCTTCCCGACGCCGTGGCTGCCCGCGAAGATGTAGACGCTCGCCGTGCGCCCGGAGGCGACGGCGTGACGGAGCGTCTGGGCGATGGCCTCCTGGCCGATCAGGTCATCGAAGACGCGCGGACGGTACTTCCTCGCGAAGACCTCGTAGGCCATGGACTCTCCACGACCCGGAAGATACCACCCGCCACCGACTTCCCCGATGGCTCAGCGGCCCATCTCGATCGTGACGCGCGGGCCGTCGAGCGCGCCGGACGCGAGCTCGACCTTCCCCTGCTGGATCTTCGTGACGTAGACGGCCGGGACCAGGACGTTTCCGTCGAGGCCGCGGAGGACATCGCCCTCGCGGTAGCTCACTTTGGAGATGATGGCCCGCGACGACTGCGGGGAGTGCTTCACGTCGAAGACGACGACACCTTCGAGCGTGACGAAGATCGTCCGTCCGTCCGGGAATCGGACGCCATCGGGCTCGTGGGGCTTGATCGCTTCGACCTGGTTGGCCGTCGCGACCGGGGCGATGACGACGTCCGGGAGCCGCTTCTCCGGCCGGTAGAGCACGATGACGTTCCCGACTTCCTGGATGTCGCACTTCGCGAGCGTCGCGAGGACGTTCACCGCGTCATGCCACCGGACTCCGTGAAGCTTGAGGCTCACCTTCTCCTTCACGTCCCGGACGACGAGGTTCTGACCGGCCTTCTTCCCGATCTCGTCGAGGACGGTCGCGAGGTCCTCGTCCTCGCACGCGACGTCGATCTCGTCGCGGGGCGCGGTCGGCGCGGGCTGACTCTTCACGAGGAACTTGTTCAGGTCCTTCTCGAGCTGCTGGTTCCGCTCCGCCTGCTCGACGAGGCTCCGGTAGGTCTCCGTCCGCGCATCGAACTCCTGGAGCATGAACCCGACCATCACGATCGCCGCGACGCCGACGAGGACGAGCGGGACACCTCTCGTTCGAACGGGGGCGGGCTTCGCCGAGACGATCGTCGTCGAGCGGCACCCGCGGACGGCGCACTTCGCGAAGCACTCGGCGTGGTGGGGCGCGAGGCAGGACGAGCAGTAGACGGCGCTCTCGACGCTCCCCGAGCAGGCGGCACATGCCAGGTCCAGGACCGGTCGCCGCGCGGTCGCGACCGCCGGAGCCGCTCCGGCGTCGATCTTGGCGACGAGCGCGTCCCAGACGCGCTCGGGCGGCTTCTCGAACGCCGGCTTCGCCCGGACCTGCGCGGCCACGTCGTCGCGCGCCTCGACCTCGAGGCGGCACGTCGCGCACCCGGCGAGATGGGACTCGACGCCCGCGCGCTCGCCCTCTTCGAGGAGGTCGAGCGAGCGGAGCGTGAGCAGGGAACGGACCTCGGAGCAGCTCACGGACGCACCTCCAGCGCGAGCGAAGCGGCGCCGCGCCGCACGAGCTCCCTCTCGAGGAGCGCGACGGCGGCGCGTAGACGGTTGCAGACGGTCCTCTTGGTCACGCCATCGGTCTCGGCGATCTCGTCGTAGGTGAGGCCGTGACGGAACCGGAGTATCAGCAGGATCCTGGGCTCGGGCGCGAGCGCCGCGAGCGCCTCGTCGATCACCTCGCGGCGCTCGTTCGCCGCGACGTCCTCGATCACGTGCGAGGGCCCGGGCGGGAGCCGGTCGTCCTCGGTCTCGACGGGGACCGGGGTCCGCTTCACCGCGCCGAGCGCGTCGATCGCGACGTTCCGCGCGATCTGGAGGAGCCAGGGGCGCAGAGGCCGCGTCAGGTCGAAGCCGCCGAGGCTCCGGTGCACCCTCAGGAAGACGTCCTGGAGCGCATCCTCCACCGAGCCCCGCCCGCGGAGGACGCGCTTCAAGAGAGCGAAGACCTCGGGCGAGTAACGGTCGTAGAGGCACCGGAACGCGACGTGTCCCGGGTCCCCGTTCCGGCACCGCTCGATGGCCTCGCGGTCGGAGAGCTCGTCCACGGCTTCGAGCCTAGCACGCGCCTGGATCACCGCGCGCGCCTCAGCTCCCGGCGGAACTCGAGGTCCTCGAGCTTGAACGACACGAAGCCCTCCTGGATCCCGTTCACCCTGAGGCCGCTCGCGCGACCGTTCGCGTCCCGGAGCTCGTCCCCCACCCCGTAGATCCCGCTCGTCTTGCCGAGCGCGACGATCGCGCGCGAGGGAGAGTCCTTCGTGACGACGATCCCGGTGATCTCGATGTCGAGGTCTTTGATCCGCTGGAGCCTCGCCGCCCGCGTCTCGAGCCCCGAGACGCGCTCCTCGACGAGGTCCGCATCGCGCTGGAAGTCCAGGTCGCTCTCGTGGCGCATGGCATCGACGAGCGCCTTCGCCTCCTCGAACGGCGCCCGCATCTCCGCGAGCTTCTCGTTCCGGAGGAGCCTCGAGAGCGTCCTCAGGAGCGTGTTCGCGCGGCTCACGTACTCCTCGAGCCGCTTCGCGGGCTCCTTCGACTCGACCTTCATGACGGGCTTCTTCGGCTCGGGGACGGAGGCGCTCGTCCCCGAGAAGGGGGGACGGAACGGGTTCCGCTTCGGACCGTCGAACGCCCGCCGATCGCTCGACGCCCGCATGATCGCGAGGACGAAGCGCGGCTCGTCGCCGAGGGAGCGGAGCTCCTTCGCGCTCCTCACCTCGCGGAGGACGTAGAAGCCCTCGCGCGCCGCCTCGAGGAGCAAGTCCTTCGCCGCCTCGGGGCTCGTCGGCGCCGAGAGCCGGGCGAGGAGCGCGAGCGCGAGGACGTTGCCCGGGTCGCGCTCGCGGACCGACTCCGCCGCCCGGCGGGCGTCGTCCTTCCTCCCGAGGTGGACGAGCACGTCCGCGTGCTGGAGCACGAGCGAGACGGGCTGCTCGCCGGGGAGGTCGGCCCAGGCTTTGTCGGCCTCGACCCAGGCGCCCGAGTCGCAGGCCTCGACGAAGCAGTCCTCGTCCTCGGCGCGCGCCGAGCTCGCGAGCACCATGACCGCGACGATGGTGAGAGCCTTCGAGGGTGACATCTACTGGATCTCCACGCTGACGATCCTGACGTGGGCCGTGTCCGCCATGTCCTGCACCGTGCGCAGGAGCTGTTCGTCGGTCGCGACCTCGCGCGAGGGGAGGATCCGCGCGAACGCCGGCTCGCACTCGTCCAGGTCACGGCCGCGCCGCTCGAGCTCCACCCTGCGCGCCGCGAACGAAGCGTCGCGCTGGACCTCGGCCGCGAGGGTCGCGTTCGCCGCCTCGAGCTCCTGACGCACCGCACGATCGTGCGCGGTGACGGCCGTCATGAACCCGCCGGTCGCGACCATGACCATGACCACGAGTGCTTTGACCACGCGTCCCTTCCTCCGGGAGATCCATACCGTCGCGGACCCCCGGGAGGGAAAGAAGCCCGAGAAGGACCGTCCTTTCAGGGACTTGTGCAGGCCGGTGCGTTTGGGCTACACTTGTCCGAGGCGGACTCCGTCTCCAAAGGGGGAATTCGAAAAGTGATGCTTCGGAACAGGACGTCCCTCGTAACCCTCACCCTGTGCTTCTCGCTCGGCCTCACGGCCGTCCTCCCGACGCGGACCTTCGCGGACGACAAGCCCGCGGCGGCCGCCGAAGAGGCGGTCCTGGCGGTCCAGCCGGGAACGCTCGGAGGGAGCATCGTCGAGCTCGACGGGAAGACCCCGATCAAGGGCGCGACGGTGCAGCTCCTCGACCCGGCCGGCAAGGTCGTGGCCGAGGCCAGCACCGATGAGAAGGGCGCCTTCTCGCTCGGCAAGCGCGACAACGGCAAGTACACGCTCACCGTGGGCCAGGCCAAGGGCACGCTCCTCGTGAAGGAGGGCGCGCAGGCGACCTCGCTCAAGTTCGTCCTCGACAACAAGGTGGCGACCGGTGACAACAAGGCGGGCGGCTCCAAGCTCGCCGCGATCTCGACCGCGGGCGTCGTCCTGATCGCCGGCGCGGCGGCCCTCGTCGGCCTCGGCGCGGGCCTCGGGATCGGCTACGCCGTCTGGGGCACGCGGTCCGAGAAGAAGGTCTTCGTTCCCGTCAGCCCCTGATCGCGAACCTCACTTCACGACGGAGACGTCGCGAACGAGCACGCCGTCGTCGGCCTCCAGGTCGGCGACGGCGTGGCGCTTCAGGGCCGGCTCGATCTCGAGCCAGCCGGTCCCGCGCACGAGGAAGCGCGAGATCGCCCAGTCGCCGCTCACGAGCACGTGGCCGAGGTGCTTCCCCGCGAAGACGACGCAGAGGAAGACCGGCCGGTGGAGCGGGACGAGCGAGGTCTCGAGGACGAGCGTTCCCT
>Ga0070738_10002892_pt1 | contig 24470 bp, 15 predicted proteins | sample Coa_R2_2_FD_66446 | JGI IMG/M metagenome (GOLD analysis project Ga0070738, IMG submission 66446) | Surface soil microbial communities from Centralia Pennsylvania, which are recovering from an underground coalmine fire - Coalmine... | ecosystem: Environmental > Terrestrial > Soil > Unclassified ... | reverse complement strand
CAATCATGTCCCAGCGCGGTACGACCTTTTCGTGCGGCTTAACAGCGGTCTGGGCTTTGAGCCAGTCGAAGACATTCGCCGTTTCGAAGGAGCACCTGCTTTCAACACCATTTGCGGCGGCATTTCTTTTCGAGCTTTCGACCGCGTCGGCGCTTTGGTCGATGAAATGAACATGCGCGGCTCCAGCCCGGGCGGCATGCAGGCCGAATCCACCCAGGAAACTGAAGCAGTCGAGCACCTGGGCGTCCTTGGCCAGGTCGCCAACGAGCCTGTAATTCACCTGTTGATCCAAGTACAAGCCGGTTTTATGGCCGGCCAACAAGTCGGCCTCGAAGCTCAGGCCGTTGAGCTTCACGCTGCGTGGTCCCTCAAGCTCGCCCGAAAGCAAGCCATTGACGGGCAGCAACCCTTCAAACTTGCGCGAGGCGACTTCGCTCCTCTCCACGATTGCTTTGGGTGAAAAATGAGCTCTCAGTGCCGCCACGATTTGCTCCTTCCGTCGTTCCATGCCTAAAGCCGAGATTTGCAACGCGAGCACGTCTTCATACTTGTCCACAATCAACCCGCTGAGAAAATCCGCTTCCGCGTTGACTGCTCGAAAACAGCTGCAGCCGGCCATGTGCTTTTGGCGCACTTTCAACGCGGCGCCGATTCTCTGTTCAAAGAATCCCTGGTCGATTGGCTCCCGTTCCGCTGAAAGGATGCGCACATTGATTTTCGATTTCGAATTGAAAAGTCCGATTCCGAGAAAGCGCTGCCGGTGATCCTTCACCTGGACCAGGTCCCCATCCTGCATCGGGCCTGTCGAGCGGAGAATCGATCCGTGATAAACCCACGGATGCCCTGCCACGATGCGGTCGGCTTCCCCTGGTTTGAGTAAAACTGTCGGTAAGGTTTCCATTTGTGTTTTTGTGCGCTTCGTCCCTAGAGTCCTTGAATTTCGAAACATGCGGTAAACAAGTCAAGAGATTGAGACGGTATCAATTGCCTGGATGCCCTCCCTCGCGGCGAGAACTCCGGATGCCGGTTCCAAAGCTTGCGAAATCATTATGCGGAAAACGAGGATATAAAGTATGGCCGGGACGCAACTGATTGTCTTGAACGGCTCGGTTCACACCATCGATCCCCAAAGACCCGTGGCCGAAGCGATTGCCGTTGACGGGGAAACCATCTCAGCGATCGGCGCCAATGCTGAAATTCGGGCCCTGGCGGGACCCCAAACCAAAATCATTGATGCGGGCGGAGGAACGGTGTTGCCGGGCTTCAATGACGCCCACGTGCATTTTCTGGCCGGGGGGTTCTCCCTGTCGAACGTCGACCTGCGCGAATCCTCTTCACCGCGGGAGATGGCCTTGCGCCTGGGCGAGTATGCAAGGAAGGCGCCCAAAGGGACTTGGATTTTGGGCGGAGACTGGGACCACGAGAACTGGGAGGGCGGGGCGCTCCCGAATCGGAACTGGATAGATTCATTGACACCGGAGCATCCGGTTCTGGTCACGCGCCTGGACGGGCACATGGCGTTGGCGAACAGCCTTGCCCTTCACCTCGCCGGCATTACATGCTCCACTGTCGACCCGCCGGGAGGCGTGATCGTCCGCGACAGCAAATCCGGCGAGCCGGTTGGAATTTTGAAGGATTCCGCCCAAACACTGGTCGAGCGCTGCATTCCGCCAAAAACATTTGAGCAGAAACACGCCGCAGCCATTGCCGCCACCGATCACGCGGCGGCCCTCGGTGTGACCAGCGTCACCGATGTTTCAACGGACGATGACCTTGACATCTACTTGCGCCTCCTCAATGACGGCAAACTCAAGACCCGCATCTATGCCGCCCGCTCGATTACTTGCTGGGAAAAGCTGATCCAAACCCAACTTCCAAAAACCGCTGACGGCCTGTTGCGCACCGGTATCCTCAAAGGCTTTTCAGACGGTAGCCTTGGCAGCTCCACCGCGTTGTTTTTCGAGCCATACGCCGATGACCCGGGCAATCGCGGCCTCTTGTTCGAACAAATGTTCCCCGAAGGAATCATGAAGCAACGCGTCGCGGCTGCCGATAAGCTGGGCTTCCAGGTCATGATCCATGCGATTGGGGACGAGGCCAATCTTCGGATCCTCGACGTTTACGACGAAGTCGCTGCCTTAAATGGACCCAGGGACCGGCGTTTTCGAATCGAACATGCGCAACATCTTCGGCCGGGCGAAATCCCTCGTTTTGCGCGGCAGCGCGTCATCGCTTCCATGCAGCCCTACCATGCCGCCGATGACGGGCGCTGGTGTGAGAAACGGTTAGGAGCCCCACGTTGCAAGGGCGCCTACCCTTTCCGGTCTCTTCTTGATTCCGGCGCCACGTTGGCCTTTGGCTCCGATTGGACTGTAGCTCCTCTGAATCCGCTCCAGGGCATCAAAGCAGCCGTGACCCGCCAGACCCTTGACGGCCGCTATCCGGCGGGATGGATCCCCGAACAGAAAATAACCTTGGACGAGGCGATCGACGCTTATACGCGCGGGTCGGCTTACGCAGAGTTTTCCGAGACCACCAAAGGCACCTTGTCGGTTGGAAAACTGGCTGACCTGATTGTTTTGGACCGGAACTTGCACCGGACCGATCCAAATGACATCGACAAGGCGCGCGTGGAATACACGATTCTGAACGGAAAAGTCATCCACGGGTCCGGCTAGCGGGGCCTCCTTGCCTAAAAAATTATCGATATTTCGGCTACGGCGGACTACTTTGAGCGCTCGGTAACTTTATCATTCTGTTGTAGTTTGTTGTCATTATGCGCTCCGACATGATCAAAAAGGGCTTCGAACGCGCGCCTCATCGCTCGCTGCTCCGAGCCACCGGCTCAATTGAGTCTGAAGCCGATTGGGACAAGCCATTTATCGCGATCTGCAACAGTTATACCGACTGCATTCCAGGCCATGCTCACCTGAACGAGATCGGCCTTTTGGTCAAGCGCCTGGTGCGCGAGGCGGGCGGCGTTCCCTTCATTTTTAACACGATTGGCGTCGATGACGGCATCGCCATGGGCCACGGGGGGATGAAGTATTCGCTGCCTTCGCGAGAGTTGATTGCCGATTGTGTCGAATCGATGATCCGCGCGCATTGTTTCGATGGAATGGTTTGCATTCCGAACTGCGACAAGATCGTGCCCGGAATGTTGATGGGCGCTATGCGGGTGAATATTCCGACGGTATTCGTCAGCGGCGGACCCATGGCGGCGGGCGTTGCCCAGCAATCGGCCGAAGGCGAGTTGCCTTCGCATTTGCGCCCGGCAACGCAAAAGTCGGATCTGATCTCTGTATTTAAAGGCGTGGGTGAATTGCAGGCCGGCAAGATTACAGCCGATGAACTCAAAAAACTGGAGCAAAGTGCCTGCCCGACCTGCGGGTCCTGTTCGGGGATGTTCACTGCCAATTCGATGAATTGCCTGTGCGAGGCCCTTGGGATGGCGTTACCGGGCAACGGCACGATTCTGGCCGTGTCCAAAGAGCGCGAAGCGTTGTACGACCGGGCGGCTCGGGCCATTGTTCAAGTCGTCAACTCGGATCTTAAGCCACGCGATATCGCCACTGTGGAAGCTTTCGACAATGCCATCGCCCTGGATGTGGCCATGGGGGGGTCAACCAACACGATCCTGCACACTCTGGCGATCGCGCGCGAAGCCGGCATTGATTACGACATTAAACGCATCGATGAAATCTCTCGCCGCGTTCCTTGCCTTTGCAAAGTCTCGCCCTCGTCGAACTACCACGTTCAGGATGTTCACAGGGCAGGGGGCATTCACACGATTTTAGGCGAACTGAAGCGGATGAACGCTTTAACGCTCACCTGCAAGACCGTCACCGGAAAAACCATCGGCGAGAATATTGACGAGTGGGACGTGCGTTCACCCGGTTGCACGGCCTGGGCCAGGGCCGCGCGCGTGTCCGGAGCGTCGGCGATGGTGCTCGATCCCAACGACAAACTCGGGCCCGCTGCCCGGACGGCCAATGGCAATCTCATTCCCAAGCCGCTTTTGTTTTTCCCGGCTGATCCTCGTGCAATCACGTTGTGGCGACTGGCTGCGGCGTTCAACGTCGGGGATTCAGCGGCCGCAGCGTGCCTTTTCAGTGATGATGGAGAGTTCCAGGTCAATGAGAACCTCACCTGGCGCGGCCAGGGGGAAATCGAATCGGGTTTGAAAGCCAAATTCGCCGAGTTCAAGGGCATGGTTCGGGCCGAACTGGGCCAGTTGAAAGGCACGCCGCTTCTATTGATCTGGCAATATGGCAAAGGCGGAGAAAAGAGGATCATGTGTCTGCTGCGTTTCGGGCGTCTCCGAAAGTGGCAAATCACGAAAGCGTATCACGAGTACAAGGAAGCCCACTTAAAGGAAGCCCAGGCTGCCAGTTTGATGCCTTATGATTCGGCGTTCATGTTCGACGCCCGTGACTGCATCCGGACCCGGGATACCGCGTATACGACGGACGGGGGCCTTGCAATTCTCTACGGACAACTGGCGCCGGAAGGCAGCGTAGTCAAAACCGCCGGGATCAGCGATGGGTTCAAGGCCTTTTGTGGGAAGGATTTTGTTTTCCAGGGACCTTGCGTCATTTTCGAAAGCCAGGAGGATGCTTGCGAAGGGATTCTGGGCGGCAAAGTTAAAGCGGGCGACGTTGTGATTATCCGCAACGAAGGCCCCCGGGGAGGGCCCGGCATGCAGGAGATGCTTTCTCCAACCAGCTATATCGTCGGAATGGGGTTGGGTGACAAAGTGGCGTTGATCACGGACGGACGTTTTAGCGGGGGAACCGCGGGGGCCTGCATCGGCCATGTCTCGCCGGAAGCCGCTGAGGGCGGCCCGATCGGCCTGCTACGGCAGGGCGACCTTTTGCGAATCGATTTCCCGAATCGGCGTATTGATATCCAGGTTCCAGAAGCTGAGCTTGCCGCCCGAAAACCAGGGTGGCAACCCGTGAAACGGGAACTTACCGGATGGCTTGCGCGGTATCAAAAACTGGTCAGCAATGCCAGCCAGGGCGGTATTCTGTCGATTTGATACTCACGCTTGTCAGCGGCTCTGAACCCATGCCGCCCCCTGTTGCCCGAGGGGCGGCCGTGTCAGAAGCCCTGCTTCCCTGCGCGGTTTTGCCTGCACCAGCCGGGCTCGAGGGGCTGATTTTATGCCTGATAAAATTCTTGCGAAAAATCTGTAAACCCCATTGACAGACCGGTTGGGGTCCCGTATTTTTTCCGTCGCAATCGGGCCGTAAAAAGTCGAAAATCATTAGCCCTGAGCTTTTCCTGAAGGAACGAGTCGGGGCAATGGGTTTTTGTCGTTTTTAGGAATCAGGAACGATTAATCTGGCCGACTCCGAGAGTTTTCGGGGTAATGCCCATGTAGCTCAGTTGGCAGAGCGCGTCCTTGGTAAGGACGAGGTCATCAGTTCAATCCTGATCATGGGCTCCAGACTGAATATTAAAGCACAGAACCAGACATCATAACACCAGGAGACAGCAATGGCTAAAGAGCAATTTCAGAGAACAAAACCGCACGTCAACGTCGGTACGATCGGTCACATCGATCATGGCAAGTCGACGTTAACGGCCGCCATCGTCCAAACCCAATCTCGCAAAGGTTTGGCTACCCCGATCTCCTATGCGGATATTACCAAGGGCGGCACCGTGCGCGATGAAACCAAAACTGTCACGATCGCCGTGTCGCACGTCGAATACCAGAGTGACAAACGGCACTACGCCCACATCGATTGTCCCGGCCACGCCGATTTCGTGAAGAACATGATCACCGGCGCGGCGCAGATGGACGGCGCGATCCTCGTCGTGGACGCTTCGGAAGGCCCGATGCCCCAAACCAAAGAGCACGTGCTGCTGGCCCGCCAGGTCGGTGTGCCTGCTATCGTGGTTTACCTCAACAAGGTTGACCTGGTTGACGATCCCGAACTTTTGGACCTCGTCGAAATGGAAGTCCGCGACTTGCTGAGCAAGTACGAGTTTCCCGGAGACAAAACGCCGGTAATCCGCGGCAGCGCCAAAGCGGCGCTGGCCGGTGAAGCTTCCGGCGAAAAGGCGATCCAGGAATTGATGGACGCCATTGACGCCTTTATTCCTCTGCCTCCACGCGAGGTCGACAAGCCGTTCCTGATGTGCATCGAAGACGTGTTCAACATTGAAGGCCGTGGCACGGTAGTAACCGGCCGTGTCGAACGCGGTGAACTCAAGCGCATGGACAACGTTGAGATCGTCGGGTTAAAAGACACCCGCCAGACGGTGGCGACCGACATCGAAATGTTCCGCAAACTGTTGGATTCAGCGAAGGCCGGAGACAACGTCGGCGTACTGCTGCGCGGCACCAAAAAGGAAGAAGTCGAACGCGGCATGGTCTTGGCCAAGCCCGGCAGCATCACTCCGCACATGAAATTCAAGGCGGAAGTGTACGTCCTGTCGAAGGACGAAGGTGGCCGTCATACCCCGTTCTTCACGAATTACCGTCCGCAATTCTATTTCCGCACCACGGACGTGACCGGCACGGTCGCGCTGCCGCAGGGCGTCGAAATGGTCATGCCGGGCGACAACGTCTCGGTCGAGGTCAATGTGATCGCCCCTGTGGCCATGGAAAAGGGCCAACGGTTCGCTATCCGTGAAGGTGGCCGGACCATCGGCGCCGGCCGCGTTAGCGAAGTCCTCGCGTGAACTTTCGCGTAGGGCGGTAGCTCAATTGGTAGAGTAGCGGTCTCCAAAACCGTCGGTTGGGGGTTCGAGTCCCTCCCGCCCTGCCATCTGAAATAAGAATGCAAAGTGCAAAACGGCGAACGAAATAGACAGAATGTGGAATCCGTGTAAATGGCTCATTTTGCATTCATAATTCTGAATTCTCCATCGCGGAGAGGTGGCAGAGTGGTCTATTGCGGCGGTCTTGAAAACCGCTTCGGCTTAACCGCCGACGGGGGTTCGAATCCCTCCCTCTCCGCCAGCAACGCCAGAGGGTGGTTGGATTGAAGGCCCGATCGGGCGGCTAGTGTAAATGAATACAGATTACATTTGGATCCTTGTCTGGGTAGTCGCCATCGGCGGCACATTCGTGTGGCTCTGGCGGGCCGGCCACTTGATGCGCTTTGCCGATTATGTGCGACAAACCCGGGAAGAATTACGCAAGTGCACCTGGCCAAGCTGGGACGAACTGAAAGGCTCGACCGTGGTCGTGGCCATTTCGATCCTGTTGCTTGGCGGCTTCACCGTTTTCGTCGACTTCGTCTTTTCGATGCTAGTCCGGTGGATCACCTAAATTCAGTCGACTGCTTATAACATGCGAAGCCAGTGGTTCGTCATCCACACTCTCTCAGGCCAGGAACAAAAGGTCAAAGAGAGCATCGAGAAGCGCATTAAGACCGAAGAAATGGGCGACTATGTGAAGGAAGTCCTTGTGCCCATGGAAAAAGTGGTCGAGGTGCGCAACCAGAAGAAGACCGTGTCAACCCGCAAGCTATGGCCCGGGTACGTCTTTGTCGACATGGTCCTGCTGGATGAGGACAACCGGATCATCGAAAAGCCTTGGTATTTTATCAAAGAAACACAGGGTGTGATTGGGTTTGTGGGCGGTGAGCCGCCAACGCCCACTCCGGCTGACGAAGTGGAATCCATTAAGAACCAGATTTCAGCTTCTGAAGAGCATGAGAAGCCCAAGGTTAGCTTTGATGTGGGTGAGACCGTTAAGATCAATAATGGGCCGTTTCTCAATTTCAGCGGCGTCATCGAGGAAGTCGAACCCGACCGGGGCAAGCTCAAAGTCACGGTGAACATTTTCGGCCGAAACACCCCTGTGGAGCTCGAGTATTGGCAAGTTGAGAAGGGCTAAAGGGTTGAGTCAACCGCGGTTGAAACCCTTGCGTGTTTGCGGTGTTACCATTTGAACATTGAACAATTTAGCGTCGTAAAGACATAGTACCATGGCAAAGAAAGTTACCGGCATCATCAAATTGCAGATCCCGGCCGGACAGGCAAATCCTGCTCCGCCCGTGGGACCCGCGCTTGGCCAGCACGGCGTCAATATTATGGGTTTCTGCAAGGAATTTAACGCCAAGACCAAAGATCAGCCTGGCATGGTGATCCCAGTCATCATCACCGTTTACCAGGACAAGTCTTTCACGTTCATCACCAAGTCTCCCCCTGCTTCGGTGCTGCTGAAGAAGGCTGCCGGGATCACTGCGGGTTCCAAAGAGCCGAACAAGGATAAAGTTGGCAAGGTGACCCGCAAACAGGTCCTCGAGATCGTGAAGCTCAAGTCCAAAGATTTAAATGCCACTTCAGAGGAAGCGGCGTTCCGTGTCGTCGCCGGCACGGCGCGCAGCATGGGGATCGAAGTAGTCGGATAAACAACCAACCAACGCGGGAGAGCCTCGAATGTTCGAGACTCGCTTGTACCGCAACGAACAAAAATGCCCAGTAAACGTTATCGCAAAGCCCTCGAACTTGTGGACGGCAAGAAACCGTTCGCTCTCAAGTCCGCGGTCGAAGTACTAACCAAATTCCCGAAAGCCAAGTTCAACGAGACGGTTGATTTAGCGTTTCGTCTTGGAGTCGATCCGAAGCAGTCCGACCAGATGGTTCGCGGCACCGTCCCTCTGCCCCACGGCAGCGGAAAAACTGTGCGAGTGCTTGTTTTTGCCAAGAGCGGTCCGGCCGCCGATGCGGCCAGGGGCGCCGGGGCCGAATATGTTGGGTTCGACGACATGATCAAGAAATGCCAGGAAGGCTGGTCTGATTTCGACGTGGCCATTGCCACGCCCGACGCGATGGGCGAGGTCCGAAAACTGGGCAAAGTTCTCGGCCCCCGGGGCTTGATGCCGAACCCGAAGACGGGAACGGTCACTGAAGACACAGCCAAAGCGGTTAAAGAAGTCAAAGCGGGCCGAGTTGAATTTAAAATCGACAAAGCCGGGAACATTCATGTCCCGGTCGGCAAAGCTTCATTCAGCGCGTCTCAGATCGAAGAGAATGCTCGCGCGGTGATCGACGCGGTTGTCAAAGCGCGGCCTTCCAGCGTCAAAGGCGTTTACATTCAGAGCTGCACTCTTTCGGCTACCATGAGCCCGCCGGTGCGCCTCGATACGAAGGAATTTGCCGTTTGAGCATTGGGGCACCCGTTAACAATTAACTTTTTCCAAAAATGCGTCCCGAAAAGCAAAATCTAACCAAGGAATACCTGGCGCGCCTGAATGCTTCGCCGTTCTTCATCGTTGTGGATTACAAAGGCCTCAACGTCGGACACCTTACGGAACTTCGTAAGCGCTTGACCAAGGCCGGGGCTGAGATTCACGTCGTGAAAAACTCGATTTTTCGCCTCGCCGCTAAAGAAGCCGGAGTTGCGGACCTGAACGGGTCGTTGGGCGGCCAGGTCGCAGTTGTGACCGGCCAGCGGGATATCTCGACCGCGGCCAAGGTCGTGAAGACGTTTGGGTCGGAGTTTGACAAACTCAAGGTCCATTTCGGATACCTCAATAATCAGCGGCTGGAGCAAGCCTCGGTTCTCACGCTGGCTGACCTGCCGTCTATAGAAGTGCTGCGCGGACAATTACTTGGAGTTTTGAACGCGCCGGCGGGGAAACTTGTCAGATTACTGAATACGCCCGCCAGCCAGTTGGCCCGTGTGCTGCAAGCGCGGCAGGAAAAACTTGGCCAGGCGACGCCCGCTTGACCCGGGGCGGCAATGGCCTATTGTGTAGTTTGCGACGGCCGCCCTTTCTAAAACGCCGAAACCAAAACTTTATAGAAGTACCTGATTTCATTCCGGTTAAGCCGATCGGGATGAGAACTAAACAAAAACACGTAAATCGTCGGTCTGCTGGCTGCAGACATAATTCGCTCGTGGCCACGAGTGTCGACGAGACGCAATGAAAGGTAAAATGGCTCTAGACAAAGCAAAAATCGTAGATGAACTCAGTAACGCCACGGTGATTGAAATCGCCGATCTGGTGAAGGAACTCGAAGGCAAATGGGGCGTTTCGGCCGCTGCTCCCGTAGCAATGGCTGCCGCTGCTCCGGGTGGAGCAGGCGCCGCCGCTGCCCCGGCTGCCGAAGCTAAGACCACCTTTGATGTGATCCTCGCTTCGCTGCCTGCCGATAAGAAGATTGCCGTCATCAAGGCGGTGCGTGAAGTGAAGGCCGGCCTGGGTCTGGCCGAGGCCAAGGCCCTGGTTGAAGGAGCTCCCAAGCCGGTGTTGGAAGGCGCTCCCAAGGCGGATGCTGAAGCCGCCAAGAAGAAGCTTGAAGAAGCTGGCGCCAAGGTTGAATTAAAGTAGGGTTGAACCCCGCAGGCCGGCCTTGAACATGAAACCAGGGCCGGCCTGGTTGATTTCAGCAGAAAACAGAGTTTTTAGATTAGAAACAGAAAACCCAGTGCGACCACTGAAGGTGGTTCGGTTTGTGGCAAGTCCGCGCTTGAACGCAGGGGGCTTGCCTTCTGTCGTTTAGCAGTAACTTACGGACCGGCTGTTTGCCGGCCCACGAATAAAGGTCCAAATGCCATCGCGATCCACTGAACGTATTAACTTCGGAAAAATCAAAGAGATCATCGCTCCCCCGAATCTCATCGAGTTGCAGACCAATTCCTACAAGGAATTTCTGCAAGCCGAAGTCCCGGCTTCCAAGCGTCGCAACCTGGGACTGCAGGCCGTCTTTACCGAGGTCTTCCCCATCGAAAGCTATGATGGCAAATGTGTGCTGGACTTCCATTCCTATGAGATTGGGGAGCCGAAGGTCGACTGGCTGGAGTGCCTGCGCGAGGGCCTCACTTACGGCGCCCCGCTCTACGTGACGTTCCTTCTCAAAGAAGAAAAAGGCACAAAAGAAGAAAAGGTTTTCATGGGCGAACTGCCGCTGATGACCCCGCAGGGGACGTTCGTCATCAACGGCGCCGAGCGCGTTATTGTCAGCCAATTGCATCGGTCGCCGGGTCTTGCTTTCGAGGCCACCCTCCATCCAAACGGCAAAACCCTTCATTCGTTCAGGATTATCCCGGACCGCGGTTCGTGGTACGAAGCGCAATTCGACACCAGCGACCTTCTTTACGTTTACCTCGACCGCAAAAAGCGCCGCCGAAAGTTTCTAACCACGACTTTCTTCCGGGCGCTGGCATTCCTCGACGGCGAAACCAAGGGTAAAGACGCTCCTATTCGCGGGACCGATGAGGAAATCCTGAAGCTCTTCTATGATGTTGAAGATCTCAGCGTCAAGGAAGCCGAGAAACGGGAAGACCTTCCGAACAAGGTGCTGATCGAGGACGTGGTCGACCAGGACAAGAACCTGGTTGTCGCGCGCGCTTTCGAGCCGCTGAGCAAAGCGGTGGTCAAGCAAATCGCCGAGCTGGGTGTAAACAAGATCAAAGTCGTGGACACCACGGCTGACGAAGGGATCGTCATCAAGTGCATGAAGAAAGATCCCGCTAAGAACGAGGAAGAAGCCCTCAAAGATATTTACCGCCGGTTGCGTCCTGGCGATCCGCCGACCGCCGCCAACGCGCGCGCCCTGATCAAACGCCTGTTCTTTGACCCCAAGCGATACGACCTGGGACGTGTCGGCCGTTATAAGATCAATCAAAAGCTGGGCATCAAGGGTGGCGACTCTCGAATTCTGACCAAAGCGGATTTGGTCGCTGCGACCAAGTACCTGTTGCGCCTCAAGAAGGGTGAGGGTTCGCTGGACGACATCGATCACCTGGGCAGCCGTCGCGTCAGGACTGTAGGTGAGTTGCTTGCCAACCAGTGCCGAGTTGGCCTGGCCCGCACGGAGCGTCTGGTTAAAGAGCGTATGACGCTCTTCGATCAGGGCGTGGAAGCGATGTCACCTCAGAAACTGATCAATCCCAAGGCACTCTCAGCTGTCATTCGTGACTTCTTCGGGCGCAGCCAGCTTTCGCAGTTCATGGACCAGATCAACCCACTGGCCGAACTGACCCACAAACGCCGATTGTCGGCCCTGGGACCGGGCGGTCTTTCCCGCGACCGTGCCGGATTCGAGGTGCGTGACGTGCATCCGTCGCACTACGGCCGCATCTGCCCGGTGGAGACTCCCGAAGGACCAAACATCGGTCTTATCGCCTCTTTGGCTACCTTTGCGAGAATCAACGACTTTGGTTTCCTCGAAACGCCGTACCGCAAAGTGGAGAATGGCAAAGTTGGCGCGCACCTGGACTACCTCACGGCCGATCGCGAGGAAGCCTATGTCATTGCGCAGGCCAATTCGCCCGTCGGTGACAAGGGCGCCTTTAACACGGACCGGGTGGTTTGCCGAGGAAAAGGCGATTTCATCGACGTTGAACCGGCGCATGTCGATTACATGGACGTTTCGCCCAAACAGTTGGTGTCGGTGGCGGCGAGCCTGATTCCATTCCTGGAACATGACGACGCCAACCGCGCGCTGATGGGTTCGAACATGCAGCGCCAGGCCGTGCCGTTGTTAGTCACGGAAGCGCCATTGGTTGCGACAGGCCTCGAAGAACGTGTCGCCCGCGATTCCCGCGCTGTCATTGTTGCCGAAGAAAATGGCAAGGTGGCGTCGGTGAACGGAAGCATCATTGTCGTGACACCGGACGGAAAAATGCCCGAGGGCAAGAAGAAGCTCAAAACTGATGCCGAAAAGGGCATTTGGGTTTACCAGGTCCGCAAATTCATGCGCTCCAATGCCGCGACCTGCATTAACCAGAAAATCCTGGTTAAAAAGGGCGAGTCCATCAAGAAGGGCCAGGTCATTGCCGACGGTCCTTGCACCCAGGGCGGGGAACTGGCTTTGGGCCGCAACGTCCTGGTCGCATTCATGCCGTGGAACGGGTACAACTTCGAAGACGCCATTCTCATTAGCGAGCGAATCGTCAAGGAAGACATCTTCACTTCCATCCACATCGATGAATTTGAGGTCGGCGCCCGCGACACCAAGCTCGGACCTGAGGAAATTACCCGGGACATCCCGAACCTGGGCGACGAGGCGCTCAAAAACCTGGGCCCGGACGGGGTGATCCGAGTCGGCGCCGAGGTTAAGCCGGGTGACATTCTGGTCGGCAAAATCACGCCCAAGAGCGAAACCGAACTGGCTCCTGAAGAACGATTGTTGCGCGCCATTTTCGGTGAAAAAGCCGCCGACGTGAAAGACACGTCGCTGAAAGTGCCCTCGGGCACCTACGGGATCGTCATGGACGTCAAGGTCTCGGCAAAGAAGGAGTCCGATCGGGAGTCCCGGGTAACGGCGACCGAAGAAAAGCGCCATGCCAAGGAAGTCGAAGACGAATATAAGAAGAAGATGGACGAGCTGCGCGAGCAGTTAACCGAGGCCCTGAGCAACATCCTGCTGGGAGAAAAGATCCCGCTGGATGTGGTCAACAGCGAGACCGGGGAAATCATTATCCCGGCCAACCGCAAGATCACCAAGACGCTGCTGCGCAAACTGGCGATGGTGTACGATCGGATCGAGATCGATCCTTCGCCGATCCGCAACAAGATCAACGAAATCATAGGCAGCTTCAAAAAGAAGTTCGACGACCTTCAGATGCAGTACGACGAAGAACTGGAGCGCGCGGAGTCCGGGGAAGGCGTCGACAGCGGCGTGATCAAATCGGTGAAGGTTTATATCGCGTCCAAGCGCAAGCTGTCGGTCGGGGACAAAATGGCGGGCCGTCACGGGAACAAAGGCGTAGTCGCCAAGATCGTCGCCGAGGAAGACATGCCGTTCCTTGCGGATGGAACACCGGTGGACATCGTTTTGAACCCGCTGGGCGTGCCTTCGCGCATGAATGTCGGGCAGGTGCTCGAAACCCACCTGGGCTGGGCGGCCAAGCTGCTCGGTTTGAAGTACGCGACCCCGGTTTTCGACGGGATAAAAGAAAAAGAGATCCGCGGTTATCTGAAAGAAGCCGGGTTGCCTGAGCACGGAAAAACCCGCCTGATCGACGGTCGAACTGGTGAAGCTTTCGACCAGGAAATCGTTGTCGGCTACATCTACATGATGAAGCTGGGCCACCTGGTTGCCGATAAAATTCACGCTCGCGCGGTGGGCCCGTATTCGCTGGTCACTCAGCAACCGCTGGGCGGCAAGGCGCAATACGGCGGCCAGCGCTTCGGCGAAATGGAAGTGTGGGCCATGGAAGCGTACGGCGCTGCTTACACGCTCCAGGAATTGCTGACGGTCAAATCGGACGACGTGCAGGGCAGAACCCGGATCTACGAGAGCATTGTTAAAGGCGACAACAGTCTCGAAGCCGGCATTCCGGAGTCGTTCAATGTGTTGGTCAAAGAAATGCAGTCGCTCGGACTGGATGTTAAGGTGGGCTATTCCAATCCGGTGGATCAACCGGCCGAGCCCACGACGGTCCTGACTGCGGTTTAAAGTTTTAAGTCATTCAAGTCCTAACGTTCCTATGATTAGCACCAAAGAAAGCGCCCGAGAACTCCTCGGCCTTGATAAGGTCAACCAGGTCGAGTACGTCGCGATTTCGGTCGCGTCGCCCGAAGCCATTCGGTCCTGGTCCAAGGGGGAAGTCAAAAACCCCGAAACGATTAATTACCGGACCTTCAAGCCGGAGAAGGGCGGCTTGTTTTGCGAGCGCATTTTCGGTCCTGTGAAGGATTGGGAATGTTCCTGCGGAAAGTATAAGCGCATCAAGCACCGTGGCGTCGTTTGCGATCGGTGCGGCGTGGAAGTGACTCTGGCCCGCGTTCGGCGCGAGCGGATGGGCCACATCGAGCTTGCCGTTCCGGTTTGCCACATTTGGTTCTTCAAGTGCATGCCTTCGCGCATTGGCCTGGTCCTTGACATGACCGCGCGCAACCTCGAGCGGGTCATTTATTACGAGGATTACATGGTGGTTGATGCCGGCTCGACGCCGCTCAAGCAAAACCAGTTGTTGAGCGAGCACGAATATCGCGAGGCCCGCGAAACCTACGGCCCCGACGCGTTCATCGCCAAGATGGGCGCCGAAGCGGTCCGCGATGCGCTGGCCAAGGTGGACCTCGGCAAACAGATCGAGCACTTGCAGGTCGCCATGGGCGAAACCAAGAGCAAACAGATCCGAAAGAAAATCGCCAAGCGGATCAAGCTGCTCCAGGGGCTCCAATCCTCCAAGAGCCGCCCGGAATGGATGATTCTCACGGTGCTGCCGGTTATCCCGCCAGACTTGCGTCCGCTGGTTCCGCTGGAAGGTGGCCGGTTCGCCACGTCCGATCTTAACGACCTGTATCGCCGGGTCATCAACCGCAACAACCGCTTAAAGAACCTGCTCCAACTCAAGACGCCGGAAGTCATCATCCGCAATGAAAAACGGATGTTGCAGGAAGCCGTGGATGCCTTGTTCGATAACGGCCGGCACGGCCGCGCCGTCACAGGTGCCGGCAACCGCGCGCTCAAATCGCTCAGCGATATGCTGAAAGGAAAGAGCGGGCGCTTCCGCCAGAACCTCCTGGGCAAGCGCGTCGACTACTCCGGCCGCTCCGTCATTGTGATTGGGCCTGAGCTCAAGCTGCATCAATGTGGTTTGCCAAAGAAAATGGCGCTGGTGCTCTTCGAGCCGTTTATCATCCGGCGCCTCAAAGAACTCGGCTATGTGCATACCGTTCGATCAGCGAAGAAAATGATCGAACGCCAGACGACCGAAGTCTGGGACATCCTGGAGGAAGTCACACGGGGGCACCCGGTTCTGCTGAACCGCGCCCCGACGTTGCACCGGCTGTCCGTCCAGGCGTTCGAACCTCAATTGATCGAGGGTGAAGCCATCCGCATTCACCCACTGGTTTGCACCGCTTACAATGCCGACTTCGACGGCGACCAAATGGCCGTTCACGTTCCGTTGTCGGTCGAGGCGCAAATGGAAGCGCGCCTGTTGATGATGGCTCCCAACAACATCTTCAGCCCGTCCAGCGGCCGGCCTATCATCACGCCGACGCAGGACATTACCCTGGGTTGCTTCTATTTGACGGCCGAGCCTCGCAGCGCGGCTCCGAGCAGCCCCAGCCAGCTGAAATTGTTCGGATCAAAAACCGAGGCCATCTTCGCATTCAGCGACGGCGCGACGACCACTCACGAGCGCATTCGCCTGGCGAATCCAGACTTTGGCAAGAAAACCGAGTTCGGCAACGCCGATAAAAAAGTCATCGAGACAACCGTCGGCCGGGTGCTCTTTAGCGAAATCTGGCCGCCGGAAATGGGTTTCCCCAACAAGCCGGTCAAGAAGAGCGAATTGGGCGACCTGATTTGGAAATGTTACAAAATCTGCGGTCATGAAAAGACCGTTGTCATGCTCGATAAGCTGAAGGAACTTGGGTTCCGCGAAGCGACCAAAGCCGGCGTTTCGATCGGTATCGACGACATGATCATTCCCAAGGAAAAGGATCAGGAAATCGATGCCGCGCAGAAACAGATTCGCGAAGTCGAAAAGCAATACCGCAAGGGTGTTATCACCCCCGGCGAGCGGTATAACAAGATCATCGACATCTGGACTCATTGCACGGACCAGATCGCGAACGTCATGTTGCGCACGCTCGATGGAAACCAGGGCAAAAAGGAATACAACCCGGTGTCGTTGATGGTGGACTCCGGCGCTCGTGGCAATCGCCAGCAGGTGCGCCAGTTGGCCGGTGTTCGTGGCCTCATGGCCAAGCCTTCCGGCGACATCATCGAGAAGCCCATTCTCTCGAACTTCCGCGAGGGGCTGACCGTGTTGGAATACTTCATCTCGACCCACGGCGCTCGAAAGGGTTTGGCGGACACCGCTCTGAAGACCGCTGACTCCGGGTACATGACCCGCAAGCTCGTGGACGTTGCGCAGGACGTTATCATCCGCGAAGAGGATTGCGGCACGTCCAACGGCATCTGGGTGCAGGCCATTTACGAGGGCGAAGACGAAGTCGTCAAGCTGAGCGAGCGGCTGATCGGCCGGCACTCGTGCGATGACATCGCCAACCCGATGAACCCGAAAGAGCTCCTCGTCAAAGCGAATGACGAAATCGACGAGATCAAGGCCAAGCTCATCGAAAGCTCGCGCGTCGAACGCGTCAAGATCCGGTCGGTGCTGACTTGCGAAAGCAAGCACGGCGTGTGCATGAACTGCTACGGCCGCAACCTGGCTACAGGCGCTCGCGTCAAGCTGGGTGAAGCGGTGGGCATCATCGCCGCGCAATCCATCGGCGAACCGGGCACCCAGTTGACGATGCGTACCTTCCACATCGGTGGAACCGCGTCCCAGGTGTTCAAACAGCCTCAAATCAAGGCCAAGTACGAAGGCACCGTTCGTTACAACGAACTGCGCCTGGTCGAACTGGAGGACGGCAACAACATCGTCCTGAACAAGAACGGCTCCGTTTCGATCCTTGCGGATGACGGCCGGGAGCTCGAACAGCACAACGTGGTCATCGGGTCGGTCATTTCCGTCAAGGACGGCGGCCGCGTCAAGAAGGGTGACACCTTCGTGCAGTGGGATCCGTACAACGTCCCGATTCTCTCCGAGAAAGCCGGGCGCGTGAAGTTCGCCGACATTATTGAAGGGGTCACCATGAAGCAGGAGACCGATGAAACCACAGGCCAGGAAGCCATGGTGGTCATCGAGCACAAGGAGGATTTGCACCCGCAAATCATCATCATGGATGACAAGGACGAACCGGCCGCCAATTACCCGATTCCTTCGGGAGCCCACATCGTTGTGGCTGAAGGCGACAAGATCGTGGCCGGAACGCTCATGGCCAAAACGCCGCGCAAAACCTCGAAGACCAAGGATATCACCGGCGGTCTGCCGCGTGTGGCCGAGCTCTTTGAAGCGCGACGCCCCAAAGACGCCGCCGAGATTTCAAAGATCGACGGCATCGTGGACTTCGGCGCCAGCGTCCGCGGCAAACGCTGCATCCTCATCAAGGACCAGCAAACGGGCGTGGAAGAGGAACACCTCATCCCGATCGGCAAACACGTCATCGTCTTCAAAGGCGACTACGTCAAAAAGGGTCAGCAACTCACTGAGGGCCCGATTGACCCGCATGAAATTCTGGATATCTGCGGTCCGCAGGAATTGCAGGAACACCTGGTCAATGAAGTCCAGGAAGTCTACCGGTTGCAGGGTGTGACGATTAACGACAAGCACATTGAAATCATCGTGCGCCAGATGTTGCGCAAGGTCCGCATTACGGAACCGGGCGACACCACGTTCCTTTGGGGCGAACAGGCCGATAAACTCGAGTTCGAGGAAGAGAATCAGCGCGTCGAGAAGATGGGCGGCAAACCCGCCGAGGCCCAACCCGTGCTGCTCGGCATCACCAAGGCCTCTCTGGAAACCGAAAGCTTCCTGAGCGCGGCGTCGTTCCAGGACACAACCCGGGTGCTCACCGAAGCGGCCACCCGCGCCCGTGTCGATTATCTCCGAGGATTCAAGGAGAACGTCATCATGGGCCATATTATCCCGGCCGGCACCGGGTTCGACCATCACCGCAAGGTACGGCTGAAGCCGCTGGTCGAGATTGTTGAAGAACCTGAGCCCGAAGAGGCGCCTGCGCCCGCGCTGGCTGCTGCGGAAAACCCGCTGGTCGGCTAACCAGTTCTTACATTGCAAAGAGCATCCGGATCACTCCGGGTGCTCTTTTTTGTTTCCTGGCGGGATCGGGTGGGCGTCCTCACTTCGTGACCTGCGCCGGATTGCAACCCGGTCAATTTTGCCAATACTGTCGGTATGACCAACAGCAAATGGATACGCGCAAAATTGCCGATCGCGACCTTGGGCGTCCACCATGGCCTGGGCCGTTGTTTACTGCTCGCGTCGTTGGCGCTGTGTGGCGGCCTGGCCGCTGCGCCCGTCGAGTTACCGACTTCGTATCCTCCCAGTCCCGTCATCCGGGGCATTCGCTTCGACACCGAGCATTTGCGGCGCGCTGCTCCTGGAAGCGATCTGTGGCCAATCACCTGGTCGGACGACGATCAGCTTTACAGCTCCTGGGGCGATGGCGGAGGCTTTGGCGGCACCGACAGTGATGGGCGGGTGGCTATTGGCATAGCTGAAATAACGGGGCAGGGCGACCACTGGAACGGAATCAACATACTGGGCGGCAAGAAGCCCGTTTACGGTCCGACCCCGTTTCCCGGTAAATCCAATGGCATACTCAGCATCGACGGCATCCTCTACCTGCACGTCATCGAGCAAGGCAAATGGTGGCGCGCCAAAATTGGACGTTCCGCAGATCGCGGCCAAACCTGGAAATTCAACGAAGGACCGTTCGATCCAACTGCCTGGGATTTCTCCGAACCCGACGGAGCGTTCAGCGACATGACATTTCTGAATTTCGGCAGAGACTATGCCGGCGCGCGCGACAATTTCGTTTACGTTTATTCACAAGATCATCGACGCAAGCCCGATGGCGCCATGGCCGACATTACGGACAGCGTTGCCCTTTTCCGCGTCCCAAAGGACAGGCTGATGAACCATGGCGCTTATGAATACTTCGCAGGATTGAATGGTTCGCAGCCAACCTGGGCGCGGGATATTCGGAAACGTTCGCCCGTATTTGGCCTCCCGCAACGGATCGGCTTTGCTGTTCGTGTCGATTACAATCCAGCTTTGCGACGCTATTTTCTCACGACTTTCCACCGTTGGGACGGCTCCTGGGGAATCTATGATTCTTCCGAGCCATGGGGGCCCTGGAGCACCATCGCCACGTTCGACCAGTGGCTCGATTCCAAGCCAAAGTTCGGTTTCACGTTCCCGCAAAAATGGATGAGTGCGGACGGGACAACTATGTACATGGTGTTCTCCGGGACCGGCCTCTACGATTCCTTCAACGTCGTCAGGGCCATCCTCACATTGAAGTGACAATTCGGGACGTCCGTGTCACTATCAGCGCGTCCCTAATCGAAACCTTATGAGCGGTCCAATGGCTTATTGTCCACGCTGCCAAAAGGACGTTGTATTCGCTGACACCGGGCGGTCGCGCAAATGCACGGCGTGCGGCATGGAATTTGAGCAGATCCAACCCCGAGCCGCCGATCCGGACCGGGTAGGGGAGATTGTAATGACTGTTGGGCACGTTCTGCTTCGGGTCTTGCTTATTATCGGTGCCATTTTCCTGGTGGGGATGGCCGTCGTTTTTGCAAGTTGCGCCTTTCACCTCTGAAGTGTCGAACATCCCTATGAAACTGACACTCTTGCGTTACGCGCTGATGGTCGATGCCGCGGTCCTGTTCCTGCTGGGCGCTTGCCTGATTTTCGCTCCAAAACAGGTTGAAGCGGCTTTTCATTTCAATGACCTGCCGGCCGCCGTGAGTTATTTAATTGGGTTGTGGGGCTGTGTTTTCGCAACTATGGCTTGCGGGTACGTTGTCGCCGCCACTCAACCGCTCCGCCACATCGCTTGGGTTCAGACCGGCATCGCGCGTGGCGCATTGGAATGTGTTTTGGGATTCGTATATTTGTCTCGAGGGATTGTAACGTGGCAACAGGCTGCTTTTGGCATCATCACCGCACTGGTCATTACCGTCGCGTACACAATTCTGTATCCGCGGTCCTGTTCCATTAAGCCTTCCTAGAAAGTTTATAGCAATCAAGTGATGTCTGCTGGCGTAATCCAATCCGGCGCCCCCGCCGCGCAAAATGGCGATCGCCTGCTCAAACAGACGCGTAGCCGCTGTCCCATGTGCCACGCGTCGTGCCCGGCCGAGGTTTGGCTGAGCGGCAATTCCCCGCAGAAGGTGTTCTTGAGGCGTGAATGCCCCGATCACGGGCCCGCGTCCATTTGCATCGCTTCGGACGCTCGCTTTTACTGGCTGTCGGTGGGCAAACCTGAAAACAGCCGAGATTTCAAACTGAACGGCGGCTGCTGCCAAAGCGAAGGGGCGAATTGCTGTTCTGCCGCCGGTGGGCTGCAAGGAACTCTTGGCCGAAATGCTCAAGGCCGGGGTAACGGGCCTTTCGAGACCCTTTCAACATGCCTGGCGCTCATTGAAATCGTCCAATCATGCAATCTCGCGTGTCCGACGTGTTACGCCGACTCGCCCAACGGGGGAGGCACGCCTGTCGATGCTGTACCCCTCGAGGACCTGAAAGGTCGAATCGAAGCCGTCATTCAACGCAAGGGTGGGATCGAAATTCTACAATTGTCGGGAGGTGAACCCACCTTGCATCCGAGATTTTTTGAACTCCTGGACTGGGCTCAGGCACATTCCCGCATTGATTATGTGCTGATTAATACCAACGGAGTGCGGTTGGCCAGGGAACCTGAGTTTGCGTCCCGACTCGCGGAGTCTGCCAGCAAAGGACGGATTCAGTTGTACCTTCAATTCGACGGCGTGCAGGAGGAAGATCAACGGTTGCTCAGAGGCGCGGACCTGCGGGAGTTGCGCACGAGGGCGATTGAACAGTGTGGCCGGATAAAGCTGCCGGTCACGCTTGCGATGACGGTGACCCACCGCACGGTAAAAAGCCTGTGGAGCGCGATCGAATTCGGTCTTCGCTACTCTCATGTCCGGGGCATATGTTTCCAGCCCATGTTCTTTTCCGGACGCGCCCCGGCGGTGGAGCCACGGTTTCGCCTGAACACGGCCGACATCATTCTGGCGGCGGTCGAGCAGTCCAACGGCTCCCTGAAATACGACGATTTCACCCCGCTGCCCTGCGGGGATCCCAATTGTGCGACGATTGGATATTTGCTGCGCGCCAACGGCCGTACCTATTCGGTCAGCGACTTTATTGACTTCGGCAAAGTCCAGGGTTTCCTGCGCGATAAAATCCGTTACAAACTCGAGGACCTGGCGCGTTGCGGTTGCGAGTCCGAGCCGCTGGGGCAATTACTCAAGCAATTCGAGTTGGATGCTTCCAACACGTTCCGAATCCTGGTCAAACCCTTCATGGACGCCTGGACGTGGGATGAGGATCGGGTGGATCGCTGCTGCACGCATGTCATCAGGCCGGACGGGAAATTGGATTCCTTTTGCCGTTATTACTCGGGTTTCGCGGACGTGAGGGCCGGTCCGTGATCGTAGCGCCGTACGGCTGGCTGACGTTAGGCGGCCTGCTTTTGAGCTTCGTGGTATGGACTCGGCTGGCCCGAAACGATCCCAGGTTACTCACCATCTACCTGGCGGGATTGTTCGGCGCGCTCGTGGGCGCCAAGATTGTCTACTTTTGCGCTGAAGGTTATTTGCACCTTGGAGCTTCAGACATGTGGCGCCATCTGGCGACCGGCAAGAGTATCCTGGGCGGGTTGCTGGGTGGCTATGCAGGGGTTGAGGCGGCAAAACGCTTCCTGGGTTATCGCCGGGTCACTGGCGACCGGTTTGCGCTCATTGTTCCTGCCGGTGTTTTGCTGGGAAGAATCGGTTGCTGGACGAGCGGATGCTGCCAGGGAATCGAATTCTCTCCGGCGTGGTTCACGGTGTCCGATTCGTCCGGTCACGCGCGCTGGCCTGCGGTTCCCGTCGAAATGGCGTTCAACCTGGTTTTTCTGGCGCTTGTTTTCGCCCTCAAAAAAACCAGGCGTCTCGAAGGCCAGCACTTCCACCTGTATCTGGTTTCTTACGGTGCGATGCGGTTCGTCCATGAATTCGTGCGAGACGAGCCGCGAGTGCTCGGCCCCTTTTCCGGTTACCAGGTCGCCGCCCTTGCCGTCGTGGCGTTGGGTCTTTGGCGATTTCGCTCAAGATCCCAGGAACGCCAACATGACTCCGAGTCCAAGTCCCGGCTCGTGACCGACGCACAATTGGAACTTCAGGCAACACGCCTCGGCACTAACCGCGACTGAGCTCGAAGGGCGGGCGTTCAATGACGGGCTCCCTCCATTTGGAAAGGGCTCGTTACAAGGTGAGCGGGTGAAGCAGGGCAGGGAGGCGATTGGCAATCTGCCGTTGGCGAACCTTTAATCTTCCAACTCTCTACACTTGAAGTCCTGCTGATATGTCCCAACAATGCCGTCGGAATTTCTTATCTTCACATGAAAAGTTCGGTGGTCTTATTTTTAGGGTTTTCGATCCTCGTCGCCAACGCCGGCGAAAATCTGGTGGCGAACAGCGGATTTGAAATGGGGACCAACGGCTGGCGTGCCTGGTCGCGCGATGTCGGGGTTCTGACGACCTCCCTCGACAGCCAGGAGATTCATTCAGGGCGCTTCGCCTTGCGCCTCGTGCACCATGGTCAAAAAGATTGGAGCGTCGAGCCCGCGGTCCTCCTGGACGTCCAACCCGGCGACATTGTTCGGCTCGAATGCTGGGTGAAGGCGCAAGGTTCGGGTTCCGTGAGTCTTTGTGCATCAACTTGGGATAAAGAGGGCCGGGTTATATCATGGTCGGCGGGCGACCAGACGGCTTCCGCGCCGGCATTCTGGCAGCACCTGGGTACGCGAGTCATCGCTACCGAGAATGCAAGGCAGTTCCAACCGCGTTTGATCGGATATGGGCCCTCTGAGGTTTGGCTGGATGATTTTCTTGCGGCACGAGAAGGAAACCTTTCGCAGCTCAGAGCCGCTAACTTGCCGGGTCATTTAGTCGTGAGCAACCAGGTCCTTGCGGTCGACTTCAACACTCGAGACGCGAACTTTTCGGCGCGAGACTTGCGCGTTAACAGAACTTGGGAGCAAAAGGCTTTCTCCAGCAGGTTCGTGGTCAGAACGGCGACGGTTCAATCCAACCAGATTCAATCCTTAGTTTTTGATGCGATCACAGGGGCTGAGCTTGGCATGGTTGCCCAACTTGATTCGGATCTGCCCGAAATGACCCTGGTGCTGAGCGGCCACGGTGAATGTCCTTCAAGCATCCCCCTTCCGCATCCTTTTGCGAGCGCGGCGGGCGATTACCTCGTCATTCCTATGAACGAAGGTATCTCGTATCCCGTCGATGATGCGTCCATTTCACCCATGCGGCTCATCGCCTACGGCGGACACGGCATATGCATGGGATTCTACGGGGTCACTGATGGCTCGCGGGGTCACATGGCTATCCTGGAAACGCCAGATGACGCAGCGATCCGAATCGACCGCATTGACGGCCGGTTGGTCGTTGCCCCGGAATGGGATTCGCGGTTGGGCCAATTTGGGTATGCGCGGCGGATCAGGTATGTCTTTTTGGATCGAGGAGGCCACGTGGCAATGGCCAAACGGTACCGGCGGTATGCAACGGAAATTGGATTGCGCAAAACCTTGTCCGAGAAGCGAGCCGGCAACCCGAACATTGACCGGCTGGTTGGTGCGGTGAACGTCTGGTGTTGGGAGCGCGATTCAGTGGGAATCGTGAAGGAGATGCAGGCCCTTGGAATCGACCGAATCCTTTGGAGCAATCAGCAGCCTCCCGAGCGCCTCCGTGAACTGAACGATTTGGGTGTCCTGACTAGCCGATACGACATTTACCAGGATGTTATGGCCCCGACGAACTTTCCACGAGTGCGGTGGATTCACCCTGACTGGACTACGAATGCGTGGCCGCAGGACATCATTGTGAATCGCCGCGGCGATTGGCTCCGAGGCTGGGGTGTT
>Ga0070738_10002886_pt1 | contig 24502 bp, 15 predicted proteins | sample Coa_R2_2_FD_66446 | JGI IMG/M metagenome (GOLD analysis project Ga0070738, IMG submission 66446) | Surface soil microbial communities from Centralia Pennsylvania, which are recovering from an underground coalmine fire - Coalmine... | ecosystem: Environmental > Terrestrial > Soil > Unclassified ... | reverse complement strand
AGTTCGGGACGACGAGGCTGACCGGAAGGCTCACGGCCGGCGAGTGGCCGCCTTGTCCTGCCAGATCTCCTGGACGAGGATCTCGGCGATGGTGCCGTGTCCCTTGCGCGTGAGGCGGACCTCGTCCTTCAGGTTGGAGAGGTCGCACCCGACGCGCGCCGCGAGGTCCACGAGGCGCGCCCCCTCCCGCGGGGCCGCCGAGCGGATCTCCTCGTTGTAGAGGGCGATCGTCTTGCGGAGCCGATCGCGGGGGCCGGCCGGGAGCCTCGCCTCCTCGTCCGTCGTCGGGGTCTCGTTCCTGTAGAGGGTCGGCTGGGTGCAGAGGACGAGGTCGGCCCTCGCGTCCTTGCACGCGGCCGCGATGAGCCGGAGCCAGCGCTTGAACGCCGGCACGGACCACGGCGGCGGATCGCGGTCGGCGAGCTTCCCGAGGCGGTCGAGCGGTGTCGGGTCGGGGGGCGGCGGCTCGCTGCGCTTTCTGATGACGGACGCGAGCTCCGAGACCGAGCAGAGCCAGTCCATGAAGCGCGGCGTCGGGGCGAAGGGCGACGCCTCGCCGTCGCCGCGCTCGTCGAAGCCCTCGGCGAGGGCGGCCTTCGCCTCGTTCGCGACGCTCATGAGGATCACGACGTCGGGCTGGAGCGGGAGGATCCGGTGGACGAGCGTCGCGTGGTGGACCGGGGCGTAGAAGCCGGGGCCCGCCGCGTTCGCGACCTCGACGTGGTAGTCGTCGGGCGCGCGCCTCGTCTCGAGCTTCGACTGGACGAGCCCGGCGAACGTCGCGTCCTCCGGGAGCTCCGCCGCGAGCGTCGCCTCGTCGCCGAGGAAGAAGATCCGGACGCTGTCCTTGGGGCGCTTGGGCGCATCGACCGTCTTGCCGCGGAAGCCGAAGTGGTTCGTCTCGTAGTTGTAGACGCCCTCGCCCTCGCGCTTCTCGATCCTTCGGTCGGGCGTCTGGACGCGCCAGCAGAGCGGATGGTCGTGCCAGAGAGGCGGCGGCTCGGGACGCGCCGTGACGCGCGCGATTCCCTCGGCCGTCACGAGGACGAGGGCGAGGAGGAAGCTCGTGAGCGCGAGCCGCACCTTCCACCGAGCGCGCTTGTAGGGGCCCGGATCGGCCGAGGCGGGGACCTCGGGGGGAACCTGGTCTTCCATGGCACCGGAGTCTAACAGCCCTCAGTGTCCCTCGGCCGAGCTCTCGACCGGGGTCGTCTTCATCTTGACCACCGTCTCCTGGTGGACCGCGAAGTCATAGGTGACCGTGAGCGAAGGGTCGGCCTTGTCGGGCCGCGAGTAGATCGTCCGTCCACCGAAGGATTCGCGCCGCGTGACCGCGTTGTCGTCGCGCTTGTCGAGCTCCAGGGAGCCGTCCACGGCGATCGTCCTCTCGTAGAAGCCGCCGTCTTCCCAGGGCGCGTCCTTGACTCCGGGGTAGTTCTTGAGCTTGAGCTTGAGGCTCACCTCGCGGTGGCCGGCGTGCACTCCGTTCACGACCTTCACGTCCGTCAGCTTGCCGGTCGCCGTCGACCCGTCGGGATCCACGTTGTCCACGGCTTGCGGGATGAGCTTCGACGCCTTCTCGATGTCGATCGCCCAGCTCTCGTCGGGCGCCTTCGGACCGGGCGGGAACAGGATCGCCTCGAGCTCCTCCCCCTGGGTCTTCGCTTTCTCGGGGTTCGCGTCGGCCCTGTAGTAGCCGTCGAGGAAGCCCTTACCGATCTTGCTGACCTTGCTGCCGTCCGGGTCGTCGAGGAGCACGTAGCTCTTGCCGCCGTCCTTGTAGGTGACGAGGACGTGCTGTCCCTCGAGGCTCGTGTCGATGTCGTCGCCCCGCTTCTGCATCCACTTCTCGATCGTGATGTGCTCCTGCGCGAGCTGGCCGTCCTCGACCGCCTTCACCTCGATCCGCATCCTGAACATGGTGCGGATCTGCTTGACCGTGGTCTGGGGCGCGCCGCCCCCCGCGCTCAGGGTCGAGCTCTGGGTGTTCGAGACGTCGCCCTCGCTCACGTAGCGGTACCCGACCACCGGCGTGCGCTGCTTGCCGGGCTCCCACTTCCACGGGTCCTGTCCGTGGGCGACCGAGGCGAGGGCGGCGAAGAGCAGCGCGACGAGCGGACGGCTCACGGGTGGCCTCCCGCCGAGAATCTAGAACAGGCCGCGCCCGCGCGGTAGGCTCTCCTGCGACGGGCACGTAGCTCAGGGGTCAGAGCTTCTCCCTTACAAGGAGATGGTCGAGAGTTCGAATCTCTCCGTGCCCATTCCGGAAAAATAGACGCGCGGAGGTTTCCCTCCGCGCGTCCTCGTGTCGATCGCGTCGCGGTCCGCCCGTTCGCCTCTCCAGAGACTCGAGAGTCCGCAGCCCCGAGCTCCCCGCGGTCGCCCGCGCGGTGCTCCACTCTCTTGAGGTGTCCGTCCCCTTCAGGGTCTTGGTAGTGTCCGTCGAGTAGCGCCCTATCGGCTTCGGCGCTCCCCCCTCGTCGTCTTCACGACCTCGGGGTTTTCCTCGTCGGACCTTCGTCGCGCGGTGTTGAGTCGCGCGATCTTCCCTCGTGGGGTTCAGCCCTCTCCAGAGTCCTCGAGCTTCGTCTCCGCCCGACCGGTTGTCCCGGCCGGGTCCATCTCTCGTGAGGTTCTTGCCCCGGATCCGACTACGTCGTTCGCCCGTTTGGTGTGACGAGGATCGGCCAGACCCTCGCCCGGTGCGCCCGACGCCTCCCCGCCGTTTTCAGACGGTTCGCGTCCCGGGTGCTGCCCCTCCAGAGCTTTCCCTCCCCGGGGAGCCGTACCCGCTCTCGCGGGTCGTTGCTTCCGTGCGGGTTCGCTCTCCGTCCTTCGTCCGGCGCGGCGCCCTCGGGTGCTTCACGATCGCTTTCCCCACCGCGCCGGCTCGTGAGCCGGGACGACGGTTCCTCGCGGTCGCTAGTCCGGTCGCCTCGACGCACCCGAAGGTGCGCCGCACGTGCCGTCCACTCCCCATGAACGCCGGGCTCGCCGTCTACGAACGGCACGCCCGCTTCGAAGCTTTGCTCCCCCCGGGGGTCCGTTCCGTTCGACCCTCGCCTCGGCGGGCGAGGGCCTCTCGGCCGGTGCTCTCCTGGGGTTGTCGCCCTCCAGAGCTCTCTCCACAAACGACCCCGGGTCCGGTTTGCCGCGCAGGCGCGCGCGCGGGGCTCGATACCCCTGCCACGCACGTCTCCGGGCGCCCGGCTTTCGCGGTTGCAGGCCGCGAACCGAGCACCGACCCTGGATTCATGAACCCAGGATCCGTCGACGCGCCCCGTCCAAGAACCGGGTGCGCGCTCCCGTCGAGCTGTCGCCCGTGCCCCCTCTCGGCGGCACCCCGCGCCTCCCTGCCCTTCACGCCACGATCCCCCGCCAAGGGGCTCGCGACGCTGGACCTCGAAGACGCTGGTTTGGAATCGTCTCCGCCGACTCCTTTTTTTCGGAGTCGTCGTGACCCGCCCTTCGACCGGGGCGGATCGGTGGTGGGCCCTCCTGTCACCAGGGGGGCCGGCTCTCGTGGGTTTTCGTCCCTCGTCGACCGCGCGCCGCTTCGAACCAGAGGCCCGACTCAGCGCGCGCTCGTTTCGGTGACTCGAGCTCGGTTGACCGCTCCGCGCTCGACCCGGGAAAACTTTTAACCGACGCCTCGGACATCACAAGAACGATCTCTGCTAAAAACTTCGATCGCGAGCTCTCCACTTTCTGCGCCGTGGATTGCCTGGGCTGGAGAGAGTTCTCCACGTTGTTGAAGATGTTCTCTACGTCGAAACGAGCGCTCGCGACTCTCCCACATCGAGGATCCAGAGGCGCCGAGGATCCACGCCCTTCGCCTGCCAGGCCGCGCGCAGGCGTTCCGGCGGCTCGCCGAGAGGCTCGTCGGTGAGCCGGAACGTCCCCCAGTGCATGGCGACGAAGTTGTGCGCGTTCAGGTCTTCGAAGGCGCGGAGCGCCTCCTCCGGATTCATGTGCTGCGGCCCGAAGAACCAGCCCGGGTGATAGGCGCCGATCGGAAGGAGCGCCCAGTCGATGCGGAACCTCTTCCCGATCTCGCCGAACCCCTCGAACCACGCGGTGTCGCCCGCGTGATAGACGGTGCCCTCGGGCCCCTCGACGACGAATCCTCCCCAGAGCGCCTCGTTCCTCGTTCCGGGGGCGCGCATGCACCAGTGCCGGGAGGGCACGAGCGTGAACGTGAGCGAGCCTTCGCGGTGGGATTGCCACCAGTCGAGCTCGACCACGCGCTGGAAGCCGACCTTCTGGAGCCTCGGGCCGTTCCCGAGCGGCGTCACCGCGAGCGCCCCGCTCAGGCGCCGGAGCGTCGGGAAGTCCATGTGATCCATGTGGTCGTGGGAGACCGTCACGACGTCGACGGGCGGCAGCGCCTCGAACGGCACGCCGGGCGGAGCCTTGCGCTTCACGAGCCCGCCGACCCGCGTGGACCAGATCGGGTCGGTCGCGAGGACCTTGCCGCCCAGGCGGAGGACGAAGGTCGCGTGACCGATCCAGGTCAACGACGGCTCCTGGGGGACGCGGCCCTCGCGCCAGGGGGTCACGAAGCCGGTGCGGTCGCGCCCGGCTCCGAGGAGGCTTCGCGCCTGCCAGCGGAGGAACGTCCCGAATCCCTCGAGCTTCGTCGCGCGGTCGTCGAAGCGTCCCATGAGGAGATCCTAACCCTGTTCCGTCTCGCCTCTCGCGGGTACTGTCCTCAATCATGTGGAAGCGACTCGTCCTGGTTCTCCTGGTCGCGGCCTCGACGCTCCAGGCGGACGACCGGGAGGCAACGAAGCTCGCCACCCTCAGGCGCGCGTCGAGCGAGAAGCGCGCCCTCGCGGCGCACCTCGTCGCCGAGGCCCACGCGGCGCTCGACGCGAGGGACTTCGAGCGCAGTATCGCCCTCGTCGAGAGCGCGCAGGTCGTGACGCGCGAGCTCCAGAGACTCGAATCGGAGACGTCGAGCCTCGTCGCGGCCGTCGTGAGCGAGGCGGTGCCGGCGCTCGACGACGATCGATTCGAGGTCCGCGAGGCGGCGACCCTCCGCCTCATGCGCCTCGGGCCGAGGGCTCGAGAGTCGTTGCTCGCGGCGAGTCGCGGCGAGCGGCTCGGCACGGAGGCTCGAGCGCGGATGGGTGAGGTCCTGCGCGTGATCGCCGCGGTGGACGACGACGGACGGTTTCACCAGTGGGCGGTCACCGCGACCGCGTCTTCCGAATACACCGACGGGGACTGGTCCGCCATGCAAGCGACGGGAGAGCCCAACACCCTCGCGTGCGGCGACCTCCCGACAGCATGGGCCTCGAAGGAGCCGAACGCCGGCCCGGAGTGGCTCGAGCTCACCTACGGCGAGCCCGTCCGGCCCGTCGCCGTGCGCATCCGCGAGACCTTCAACCCCGGCGCGATCGTGAAGGTCGAGGCCCGGGACGGGAACAACGCCTGGCACACCCTCTGGCAGGGCAATGACGCGACGGCCGAGTGCCCGGGCTGGCTCTCGGTCGAGTGCGCTGCCCCCGAGTGGCGGGCGCGGACGATCAAGGTCACGCTCGACACGACCAGGGGCCGCAGCTGGTGCGAGATCGACGCCGTCGAGCTCGTCGGGGAGTGGGACACTCTCTCGGGTCGCTAGCGAATGCGGCTTTTTCCCCCCAGACTGGACCCGCTAGGCGTGTCGCTCGTACGAGGGCAGTCCATGAAGCGCGCGACGTTCCGGGTCGGTGTGGCGAGCGCGCTTCTCCTCTCGTGCCTCCTGGGCGTCTTGAACTGGACCGGCGTGACCGCGGGAATGTGGCAGTCCGAGATCCACGCCACGATGAAGGGCTCGATCACGATCCCCTTCGGCGTCGCGGACCCGGGCGGGTTCGCGTTCGTCGCGAACGATCGGGGCGGGATCGACGCGATCGACCTCGAGAGCGGATCGCTCTACTGGAGGTCGGACGCGGCCCGCACGCCCCTCGCGCTCGGGAGCGATCGCCTCTATGCGATCGCGGAGAAGCCGACACCGCACTTCGTCTCCATGTCGGTTCGCGACGGGCGCAAGGTCGCGGACCTACCGCCTCCGCCGGCCTGGGCCGAGGGCATGAAGCACCCGGGCGCATGGCACGTCGCGCGGGCGGCCGTCGTCGGGGAGCAGCTCCACGTGGAGTGGCGGGCGCAGCATGCCCGGTGGGCCAACGGGTTCCCGCCGCCGCGCGACGTGGAGGAAGAACTGAATCGAGTCTACAAGGCTTACGGCACGCTCGACTGGACCGAGTGGCGGGAAGATCCCGCCCCGCCCAAGGACCTCGACGTGGAGCCCTGGGGGCCCGAGTCGATCGGCGCGAAGGTCTACGACTTCAAGACCGAGTTCAGCCGCCGCGGTGTGCGGCTCATCGTGGGACACCCGGGCGGGCGAAGCTCGATCTGGGAGAAGTGGGTCGAGGCCCCGCCTCCGAACGAGCCTCCGCGCCCGCAAGTTCGGTGAGTCAGCGCACGTTCCGCCACGCGCGCAGGAGCTCCGCCTCGCGCTCGGGAGCGAGACCGAGCTTCCGCGCGGGGTCGGGTCGGGTCGCGCTCCACGCCTGGGTGTCGCGAACGGTCTCGGCGAGCGGGCGGTAGACGAGGTCCTGTGCCCGTGCCTTCGCCGAGCTCACCCGGAAGAAGCCGGCGTCCCTTTCGAGCATCCAGAGCGGGAGATCCAGGAAGGGGCGGACGCGCCTCCGCCGCAGGAACTCGTCGCTCACCCACGTGAACCGGGCCTCCGCTGCGAGCGCGTCGCGGCACGCGGTGAGGAGCCCTCGCATCGTGAGCGGTCTCGCCGGTCCCGTCGCGTTGAAGGTCCCGACGGTCCGCGCCTCGGCGCACGAGACGAGCCACGCGGCGAGGTCGCGCGCATCGACCACCTGAACGGGGTTCGCGGGTGAGCCCGGCGCGAGCACCCGACCGCCGCGGGCGACCCGTTCCGGCCAGTAGGTGAAGCGGTCGCTCGGGTCGTGAGGGCCGACGATCAGACCGGGGCGTACCACGAGCGCCCGGCCCAGGAGCGCTTCGCGCACGGCGCGCTCGCACGCGGCCTTCTGCGCGCCGTAGTGTTCGCGCGCGGCACTTCGGGCGGCGCCGCGCGGGAGCCTCGCGAGGGGACTCTCCTCGTCCGAGCTCCTGCGCCGTGTCAGGCCCGCATAGGCCGAGACGCTCGAGATGAACGTGAAGTGCGACACGGAGTCCGCGAGGAGCTCGGCCGAGGCGCGGACGGCGAGGTGGAGCATGCCGCTCGTGTCGATGACGGCGTCCCACTGACGTCCTCGCAGGCCGTCGAGGTCGCCGTTGCGGTCACCTCGGATCCTCTCGACCTCGGGGAACAAGTCGGGAGCCGTCTTGCCCCGGTTGAAGAGCGTGACCGCGTGTCCGCGCGCGAGCGCCGTCTCGACGACGTGACGGCCGAGGAAGACGGAGCCGCCGAGGACGAGGAGCTTCAATGCGGCTTCCTCATGCCGATATCTTCTATCATCGGTCCATGCGAACGTTCTTGGCCGTCCTTCTCGCCGCGCTCCTCGTCGGCTGTGCGGCGGCGGAGCCGAGCGCCCGTCCCTCGTCTCTCAAGGTCCTCGTCGTCCGCCTCGCTCCGGGTGACGATCCCAAGGCGGCGCTCGACAAGCTCGTCCGCGACCAGGGGATCGAGGCCGCGTTCGTCCTCGGCTGCGCCGGGAGCCTCACGCGCGCCGTGATCCGCTTCGCGGACAAGAGGGAGCCGACGACTCTCGAGGAGAAGCTCGAGATCGTATCGCTCGGCGGGACCCTCTCGGCGAGCGGAGGCTCGCACCTTCACATCTCGGTCGCGAACGGAGAGGGCCGCACGTTCGGGGGCCACCTCAAGGGGGGCTCGGCCGTCTACACGACGGCCGAGATCGCGATCGGGGTCGCCGAGGATCTCCGGTTCACGCGCGCGCAAGACTCGTCCGGCTACCCGGAGCTCTCCGTGGAACGCCGCTGAAGGCTCGCTCTGGAATACGATCACGTCCGAACCCGTTGAGAGGACGATGCTCAGCCCGACCTCCACGTCCTTCTGTCGCCTCTGCGGAGCCACCCTCGACCCCGAGGCCACGTTCCGTCTCGAAGTCGGACTGTTCGAGCGCAACTACGAGGTCTGCCGCCCCTGCCGTGACGACTGGAACGCGGGAGGGCGCGCGGTCTTGGAGTTCGAGCCAGCCTTTCGGGGTGATCGCACCTACAAGTGGGTGGGACCGACCCCCGAGGACGCACGCGCCCTCCTCGAGCGGATCGGGAAGGAGCTCGGCGCGCCCATCGACGGTTCGCTCGCGAGCGCCCGGAAAGCGATCGAGGGGAAGCCGACCGAGGCCGAGCTCGTCGCGGGACTCGCGGCCGCCATCTCAGCCCACGAGGAGCTCGCTCCCCACGCGACCCTCGAACGACTCGTGGACCGCCACGCGAAGATCGACTTGACGCCCGTCCTCCTCGGACTCCACGCCCACGCCGCGGCGGGCTCGACTCTCACCGGCCCGCGCATCGAGAAGCCCGCGAACGCCGGCCGGAAGGCCCTGCTCGAAGCGGCCCGGAGCGCCTACCTCCTCTACTCTTCGTTCACGCTCCGGGACGGGCTCGACGGGCGGATCGCGGCGCTCGCCGCCCACGTCTCGCTCGAGCTCGGCGACTCGGCCGGCGCCGAGGAGAAGCTCAGGGCCGCGCGCCGGCAAATGGACGCCAAGGCTGACCTTCGCGACGCGCGCGTGCCTCTCTATCAGGCGCTGCTAGCGCTCCGGACGGGCAACCTCAAGGCCGCGGACGACGCGCTCGCGGCGGGCGTCGCGTGGGCCCAGGGATCCAGCGCGGTCCTCGCCGTCCTCGACTTCGACACCTACGTCCGCGCCGTCGAGGGCGGCCGTTTCGACGCCGCACGCGACGCGCTCAAGGCTTACTGCCGTCTCCGGCCCGACGACACGCGGGCGCTCTACGCGCTCGCCCACGTCTTCATGAAGTGCTCGCTCGATCCCGTCGCTCGCGAGGTCCTCGCCAGCCTCCACGCCCGGGAGCCGCGCGACGAGGACGCCCTGCTCCTCTACGCCACCTGTCTCTCGAGGCTCGACGAGACGCGCGCGGCCTGGCAGCTCCTGCGAGACGACCTCGAGACCGACCGGGACGAGGAGAAGCTCGGAGCCGAGCGCCGCCACCTCGCGGGCCTCTGCGCCCACGCCGAGGGCCACGACGACCGCGCGCTCGAGCTCCTCGCCGAGGCATGGGCGCTCGGACCCAAGGACGACCGCGTCCGGGCGAACCTCGTCACCCTGGTCCTCGAGCGCGTCGTCGAAATGATCGGCTCTTTGACGCCCGAGTCATTCCCCGAGCTGGCGCGGTTCGTCGCCACGCACGGGAAGGCCCTCGAAGGAGAGATCGGCGCCGTTCCTTTGACCCTGTTCCGGGTCTTCCTCGAGCGCGAGATTGCGGGAGGCTTCGAGGCCGTCCCCGACTTCGGGCCCGATCTGTTCCCGCAGCTCCGGTTCTCGAACGCTCATGGCACGCTGCTCCAGGCGCTGTCGGCCCTGGGGCAGCGCAAGCTCGGCGACGCGGCTCGCAAGGAACGCGAGGCTCGCGCCGCGGGGGCGGCTCCGGCGCCCTTGTTCCTCCTCCTCGCGTTCCTCGAGCGCGTGAAGGCGTGGGACCCGGTCGAGCGTCGCGACGTGCTCGGGGTCTGAGCTACTTGACCTGCGGGTCGTCTTCCTTGGGAGCGGTCGAGCCGCCGGTCGCCTGCTTCGTCGACTTCTCGGACTTCTCCGGCTTCTCCGTCCCCGACTTGTCGAGGAGGACCGGGACCTTTTCGCTCGGGAGCGCGAGGATCAGGACCGCGCTCGCCGTGGTCCACGAGGAGCCGACGGTGAGGTCGGTGTTCGAGTGGAGCATGTCGCTCTCGTGCGTCGGGATCGCGGCGAAGCTGCCGTCCGACTTGTGCGCGGCGTAGATCTGCGGGCGGTAGGCCTCGATGAAGCTCGACCACTCCTTCGGGCCGAGGATGTGGGCGGCGATCGCTCCCGAGGTCATGTGCATCCAGGGCGAGACGTGGCCGCTCGCGAGCGTCGTCAGGCGGCCCCGGTAGAAGTCCGCCATCTTCTGGAAGAAGGGGTGCTGCTTGAGGCCGAGCGCGGCGAAGGCGGCGATCGCGCCGCTCGTGCGACCCGCCTCGCCGAAGCCCTTCTGTCCGTCGCGGGGCGAGTAGCCGACGCCGCCGTCGCCGCGCGTCGTCTCCTGGACCCACTCGACCGCCCTCTCGAGCCGCTTCTTGTCGAGCGAGTAGCCGTTCTTCCTCGCCGCGCCGAGCCCCATGAGCGTCCAGTTGCCGACGATCTCGAGCTCGAGGTAGCCGAGCGCGTTCGGGCCGCCCGGGCCGTGGGCCCAGCCGCCCGAGGTCTCCTGGTTCGCCTCGATCCGCTTCGCGATCTCGAAGAGCTTGGCCTTCACGTCGGCGCGCTTCGTCTTCTTCGCGAACTCGCCGAGGAACAGCGCGCCGTAGCCGAGCTCCCAGTTCTCCTGGTTCCAGTTGCCGCCGCCGAGCTTGAGTCCGGACTCGTCCGCGGCGCCGCACTTCGCGAGGACGTAGCCCGCGGCCTTGGCGACCGCGTCGTCGGCGCCGCCCGCGGCCATGAGCGCGAGCCCCGAGAGAGACGTGACGACGACCGTCCCCGTCTTGCCGCCGAGCTCGGTCGGGAAGGAGCCGTCGCTCCTCTGCTGGGCGACGAGGTAGGCGACGCCCTCCTGGACGAGCTTCTCGCACTTCTTGCACTTCTTGGGGCAGGTGGCCGAGTGCTTGCCCTGCGAGGGGAAGGTGACCTTCACTTCCTTGCCGTTCACGGTGAGCGTGACCGTCGCGTCGCGCTTCGCGCTCGCCTCGGCAGTCTCGCAGGCGAGGACGATCGCGATCGCCGGCTCGGGCTTGCCCTCGAAGGCGCGGCCGTCGACGCCGGTCACCTGGTCGCCGCTCTTCATGCCCGCCTTCTCGGCGGGGCCGCCCGAGACGAGGGCGCGCACGGTGAGGCTCTTGTCGGTCGCCTCGGCGCCGAAGCCGAGCGGGCCGACGTTCGTCTCGCTGGCGCCCTTCTTCGAGAACGGATCGAGCGGATCCTCGGCGAGCGCGACGCTCGCGAAGGCGAGCGCCGCCGCGATGGCGAACTTCCGGCTCATGCAACCCCCTCCACCGACGCAACATCTACGCGTGAGGCGGGAGAGCGTTGGTCACGGCTGAGTCAGGGGCTGCTCTCGCCAGAGCTTCCACTCGCCGGTGTGGACCACGCAACCGCCGATAGAATCGAGCCCAAGCCTCGTGCACTGCGGGAGGGCGCCAAGATGCGGTCAGCTCCGTTGGTCGCGGCCATCCTCCTCGGCCTCGCCGGAACGGTCGTGGCCGAAGACAAGCTCGCCTCCGAGGATCGTGAACTCCTCGAGAGCTTGCTCAAGACCACGGTCTTCGATCCACCAGCGAACGCGGAGCGCGTCGTGGCGAAGGTCGCTCTCCGGACCTGCTGGGCGAGTACCGAGGAAGTCGAGCGCGAGCTCTGGCGCGTCCCGGCGTCGGGAGATCAACCGGCGCGGCTCGTCCGTGCCGACGGCCGGACCGAGACCGCGGCGATCACCTCCGTGGCCCCGACGCGGGTCGACTTCGTCGCAGCCGTCCGCGAGAGACTCGAGCCGCCCAAGGCTGGCGAGGAGAACCGCGACCAGGTCTTCGCCGAGATGGCGCGGGTCGCGGGCCATGGCGCACAGACCGATCATGACCTCGCCGTCGCCGCGTGGCTCCACCGACGGGGCGAGGACGGGCTCGCCGTCGCGCTCCTCGAGAAGCTTCGTGCGGTGAAACGCCAGGGGGAGGGCGCGGAGCCGAGTCTTGCGGACAGATTGCGGGAGGAGCTCGCCTGGCAGGACTTCGCGGCGATGGTGCACGCCTACATGGTCCGTGCGGACGCCGAGGCCCTCGCCGAGGGCGAGCACTTGTTCGCTCATTACCCCGAGCAGGCGAAGCACTACGACCAGGCGAAGACGATCGTGGCGGAGCTCGAGAGGCGGAAGAAGAAGGGGAGCTTCGGTCTCACCCCGCCCGAACGACCGCCCGAGGAGCTCGCGAGGAAGAGCGCCGAGGAGCGAATCGCCTGGCTCGTGACCGCCCTCGAAGACGTGGATGCCCGTCAGTGGGGTCAGCCCGGAGGCGTGGATCTCGGCGGCGACTGGCGAGTCTCCGCGCTCATCGACGAGGGCGACTGCGCGGTCCCTGCCTTGATCGATGCGGTCGAGAAGGACGAGCGCCTCACTCGCTGCGTGCACTTCTGGCGTGACTTCGCCAGGAGCCGGACCGTCCTCTCGGTGCGCGAGGCGGCCCTCACCGCCGTCATGTCGATCCTTCGCTTCAGCGTCTTCGAGCCGCGGGGCACGGGCGACAACTTCACCGCTTCCGAGCCCGAGCGTGCGAGGGAGGTCGCGAAGAAGCTGCGAGCGTACTGGGAAAAGAACCGTGGCCTCAAGATCGAGGAGCGTATGGTCGCCGTGCTCATGGACACGAGCGCGGGCCAGAAGCAGTGCCGCGAAGCCGCGCAGAACCTGGCGGAGCTGAACCAGCGGCGTCGGATCGGGACGACGGTCTGGGGAACGAGGACCGAGGCCGGGAAGGAGGGGGCCGAGAACCCCGCGCTCGCGCTCGCGAAGCCCACCGCGGCCGAGGCGATCCTCGCCGCCATGGACCGCGACGTGGCCCTCGGGGATCCCAGCTGGAAGGACGACGCGCGCATGTCGCTCTTCAACGGGCGGAAGGTCGAGACCCACTACATCCAGTGCCTCGTCGTGCTCGGCGATCGTCGTATCTGTCCCGAGCTACGCCGCCGCGCCGAGAAGGCGACCGAGATGCGAATGCGTCGTCAATGGGCGTTCGCGTGCCACGTCCTCGGTGATCCCGAGCCCATGGCGGCCTTTTGGAGGGAATTCGCGAAGGGTGCGCTCGAGGTCCCCCCGATCGTCGATCCGGGCGCTCGAGGTCACCTCCACGAGGAGCCGGGAGCCGTCGAGCTGAGGGAGTGCGTCGAGACGGCGGTTCGTCTCGGCACTCATGACGCCGACGACGCGATCCGCGCCGTCACGAATCCCGACCACCCCTACCATGATCGGTACAAGCTCCTCGTCACACGCCCCGTGACCACGTGGGATACCGAGGGGCTCTTCTGGCATCCCTACTACCTCGCGTTCATCGCTCCCGACCTCGAGCAGACGGAGGAGACCGGCACGACCTTCCGCGTGGAAGGTGACATGATCCACGAGGAGGGAGTCAGGGGATCGTCCTGGAGCCGGATCGATTCGTCCACGTTCGCCAGAGCGGCTCTCGAGTCACATGCGACCGAGCGGCGATGCGATCGAGCGGCCGCGCGTCTCTCGGAGGTGCTCGTCGGCCTGCCGCGTTACAGCGTCCTGCTCAAGGATCGCGATGCGCGCCTCGCCGAGGTCAAGTCCGGTTGCAAGCGCTTCCTCCGCCGAGCGCGACGCGCGACTCCGGAGGAGCAAGAGGTCCTCGGCGTGGGTCGGCCCGACTGGGAGAAGCCGGCCTTCTTGCCGGGTATCACGTCTCTCGGACGGGTCGCGACCGAGAAGGACGTGGCCGAAGGGAACGCCATCTTCCACCTCGGAGGCGAGGGGCAACTCGTCGACCTGAAGCTTCCGGCCGTCGCTCGGCTGAAGCGGGACGGCGGTCGGACGGTCCCCGTGCTCGTTGTCCAGGCGGAGCAGCTCGCTTCGGGTGCGCGGCACTACGGTGTCGTCGGTGCCGACTGCATCCAGGAGGTGAGTGCCGACCGGCTCGAATCCATCGAGCCGCTTCCGAAGCGCCCACCCGAGAAGGGGAGGTGATCTTCGGGGTCACTTCCCGTCGAGCTTGAAGCTCGCGACGGAGTCTTTGAACGCGTCTCCCTCCGCCTCCCAGGCGGCCTTCGCCCCGAACGCGTCGACGATGTACGTGCGGGCCTTGTCGAAGACGACGAGGACGAGACCCTGGACCGGCCGATCGCCGATGGTGCCCTTGGTCTCGAACTGGAGCGCCGGACGACCGGAGACGTCGAGCTCCTTCTTCGACACGACCTCGACGCCGGGCTCCTCGGGGAGCTTGTAGTCCTTGCGCGCCGTCGCGCGCGCGAGGGAGATCATGACGCGGCTCGTGTTGCCGTGGGCCTCGATCGCGCCCTGGAAGTTGACGACGGGCACGAGGTCGCCCTTCCCCTTCGGCAGCTCGGGGATCGGGAGCCTGAGGCCGTAGACGTGGTCGTAGTAGACGCCCGCCTCCTCGGACTTGTGATCCTCGACCCCGCCCCGGTCGATGAGCTTCACGTTCGACACCGCGGCGCGGAGCGCCTTGTCGAGGGCACCGCCGTCGAACAGCTTCTCCGGCGCGTTCACGCGGACCGTGAGGACCTGAGCGTCGCGGAAGATGATGAGGTCGAGGTAGTGGAACTTGATCTTGCCCTGGGCCGTGTCGAACATGCCCGTGTACTCGAGGGCGTAGGCGTCCTTCCCCGAGACTTTCTTGTCCTCGTCCTTCACGAGCTTGAGGCCGTTCTTCTCGATCTGCTTCTTCGAGCCCTCGTGGAACGTCTTGGGGTCCGTCGCGTCGCCCTGGACCACGAGCCCGTAGCTCACCGTGTCGCCGAAGCACGTGAAGATCTGCCCGGCCTGCCGCTCCTGGATCTCGAGGAAGCGAGGAGCGTGGATCGAGAATCCGTTCTTCTTGTCCTGATACAGGTTGAAGGCGATCGCCTTCTCGGCGCCCTTCTCCTCGACGATCGGGATCTCGTCGGCTGTCTTGCCCCAGAGCTTCTTCTCCGCCATCCCGAATCCGACGACGTGATGCTGCTGGGCTCCTCCGTTCGGGAGCTGGACGCCAAAGACGACGAGGCCGCCGCCCTTCACCTCCGACGCGACGAGGAGAGCGTGCTTGCCGACGAAGCGTCCACCCGTGCGGTTGAACTCCATCTGCGTCCCGTCGAAGGAATGTCCCTCGAGTGTGAACTTGCGGGCGAAGGACTTCCAGCCCTCGATCTTGTCCTCCTTCTGCATGTTCAGGAAGTTGCGGATCGTGAGCGTGCCCTTGCGGGGGAACTTGCGTGCCATGATGTCCGGCTTGCTCGAGCCGCCCGGGTGGACCGTCTCGACATCGACCGAGACCTCGTCGTCCGTGACCTTCTTGACGCGCCAGGTGGTGATGTCCGTGTAGCGAGGCTGCCCGGGGAGCTCCATCTGGAAGATCATCGTCTCCCAGTCGCCCTCCTTCGCGTCCGCGAACGCGTTGAAGGGGAGCGCGGGCTCGTCGTCGTCGGACCGCGCCGCGGGCGCGAGCATGATGAGCGCGACGAGGAGCCCGGGGAGGTTGCGTAGCATGGGTCACTCCGTGGTGAGTCATTCTCCCACGGGTCGAGGGTGACGGCCCGACCGAGTAGACTCCGCACGCGTCATGAAGACGGCGCTCGTCCTGAACTCCTGCTTCTTCGGCTTCTACACCCACTTCGGGTTCGCGCGCGCGCTCGAGGCCGCCGGCGTCGAGATCCACGCTCTCGGCGGGACGAGCGCCGGGTCGATCGTGGCGGCCGCTATGGCGAGCGGACTCTCCGCGGCGAATGGGCTCGAGTTCGCCTGCTCGTTCAGGCCGAGCGACTTCTGGGATCCGGACTCGCTCGCCGGCAGCCTGCTCCGACTCGGGCGAGTCCGCGGCGCGCTGTTCGAGCGGATCCTCGAGGACAACCTGCTCGTCGAGAGGATCGAGGACTGCCCGCGTCCCCTCGTCATCGCGACGACGGCCCTCCCGCTCATGACTCCGCTGAACCTGAGCAAGGGGCCGCTCGCGCGCGCCGTCCGCGCGAGCTGCTCGGTGCCGCTCATCTTCCAGCCGGTGCGCCTCGGCGCGAACGTGCTCGTCGACGGCGGTCTCGTCATCGAGGCGCCGCTCCGGGCGCTCGTCGAGCGGCACCGGATCGAGAGGGCGATCGTTCACTTCGCCTGGTGGGTGCGGCCCACGGGCCCTGTCCGCATGTCGCCCGCGCTCAGGCGGGAGATCTCGTGGGCGCGCTCGAGAGGCGTCGAGGTCGTCATCGCGCGCACGGAGTATCCGAGGATCGAGCCCGAGCGGCTCGAGGGAGTGGACGAGGCCATCGCGGCCGGGAGGAGGAGCGCGGAGCGCTTGCTGGAGGCGTCCGGCAGCACCTACCGCGAGAGGTCCCACGCGAGCACGGTCGCGTCCTCGCTCGCCGAGTAGAGCGTCTTGCCATCCGCGGAAAATGCGACCGAGGTCGTGGGATCTTCGTGACCCTCAAATGTCTCTAGAACCTCGAGCGTCGTGGCGTCCCAGACGCGCACGACCCTGTCGCCCGCCGTCGCGATCTTTCGCCCGTCCGGCGAAAAGGCGATCGAGACGACACCGCTCGACACTCGCCCGCCGGAGAGCTTCGTCTCGCTCGCCACGTCCCAGAGGTCGAAGCCGCCCCAGCCTACGAGCGCGAGGCGCTTCCCGTCTCGTGACCACGCGATCGCGCGGCAGCCCTTGTGAGGCCCGTTGAGAACACCCACGACGTCGCCCCGCTTCGTGTCGTAGACGCGCACGTTTCCGTCGCCGCAGATCGCGGCGAGCAGGTCGTGCCCGCGAGGCGACCAGGCCACGGCCTCGACGCCCGCTTTCCCGACGGGCAATCTGAGCGTCCTTTCGATCTTCCACGTCGAGCAGTCGAGGATACGGATCCGGTCATTGGTGTACCCACACGCCAGGCGGGCGCCGTCCTCGGAGTAGGAGACCGCCGCGACTCTCCAGGCGGGGTCGTCCAGGGTGTGGGTGACCTCGCCGCCCGGAACGTTGAAGATCTGGACGCCCGAGGCCACGGTCGCCACGGCGAGCTCGTGGCCGCCGGGCGCCGGGGCGATCGAGAAGAACGAGCAGGGGACCGCGTCGAGCGCCCGGATGTGCACTCCGTCGGCTCTCCAGAGGCGGACGGGACCCTCTCGCCACTGATCGGCGGTCGCGATCAGCTCCGTGGAGCACACCGCCACGGTCATGACACCGAGCCGTGGCCCAAGAGGGGGCCCTGCAAGGAGCGTCCCGCTGTGGATACCGAAGAGGGAGAGGCACGGGCCGCCCACCGCCACCTTCGTCTCATCGGGCGAGAACCCCGGGACGTCCCAGTCGTCGCGCTGGGCGACCAGGGATGCCGTCGCCGTCCTCCAGATCGTCGTGGGCTCCCCGGAGGAGCAGCGGAGGGCAACGTGCTCCGCCGAATGCGAAAAGACGACCGAGCTGACGAGCCCTCCGGGCTCGAGCGCGGTCTTCGAGAGGCGGACTCCTGCGGGTACCGAGAAGGAGCGGAGCGTGCAGTCGAGGTCGCACACCCACAGCGTCGCGCCATCCGAGGAGAAGCCGAGGCCCGCGCCCCCTCCCTTGCAGACGATCGGGGGTCGGTCCAGCTCACTTGCCGATCGGATCGTGATCGGGCCGTCCCCGGGAGTGGCCGCGGCGAACCACCGTCCGTCCTCCGAGAACGCGACCGTGGTGAACGCCGTCATCTCCTGCTTGAAGCGGCCCTTGACCTCTCCGGTCACCGCGTCCCAGATCTGCGCCCAGCCCTCGAGCGTGCCCGCCGCGATCCGGGAACCATCGGGCGAGAAGACGACCGCGGAGCAGGAAGCTGGGCATTCGAGCGTCCGGACGAGGGATCGACTCGAGACGCTCCAGACGTCGACGACACGCTCGTTGCCTCCCGCTGCGATCGTGCTGCCGTCAGGGGAGATCGCGACGCAGGTGAAGGAACGCTCTCCGTTCGCCGAAAGCCTCGCACGGCGGCCCGTCGCCACGTCGAAGACGACGACCTCGTCCCGCGACGCGGCCACGACCGACTTGCCGTCCCTTGCCCAGGTGACCCCGCTCACCGCGCCGCGCGTCAGCCAGCGGCGCGAGCCAAAGCGCGCCACCGCTCGCTCGGGGAGAGGATCGCCGAACACATCGACGCGGGGCTCACGGGCCTGCACCGAGGCGAGCACGCCGAGGGCGACGATCAAGAGAACCGAGCGGCGAAGGAAGTGTGGACACTTCACCGCGCGGGGGACGGTTAAGTGTCCACACTTCGCTACCAGAGCTTCCACCACGGCTTCTTCTTGGGCGGCTCCTCTCCCGGCGCCGGCGGCGGGACGGGCGGAGAAGCGGAGGGCGGCGGCGCGCTCGCCGGAGGCTCCGGAGCGCTCGGCGGGGGCATGGGCATGGGAGCGGGGATCGGAGCCACACGCGGGGACGCCGCCGGAGCCGCCGGCTTCTTCGGCACGTGGACCCGCTTCACGTAGCTGTATTTCTTGTGGATCGCCGTGACCCTGGCCTTGAGCTTCTCGCCCTTTGCCTTGTCGATCATGAGCACGTAGTTCGCGAACCCGTCGATCGACGCCAGGACGTCGTCGGAGTCGCCCCAACGCTTGCCCTTGGGCCCCTGCTTGTCGATCTGGTGGAGGAGAGCCCGGAACCGCCGCAGCTCGTCGCGGGGAACCGAGACCGTCTTGTTGACGACGAGGCCGGTGACCTCTTGCCGCCGCCCGCGCCTGAGGATCCGCGTCTTGTCGGGGTGGACCTCGAGGCCGTCCTTGGTCACGAGCCACTTCACGCGCCGCAGGAGCTTCCCGGGATCGACCTCGGCGCCCGGCTTGGCCGAGAAGCTGAGGTCGTCCGCGTAGCGCGTGTAGGTGAATCCGAGCTTCGTTGCCGCGTTCGTCAACCGACGGTCGAGCCGATCGCAGAGGACGTTCGTGACCGCGGGGCTCGTGGGAGCCCCCTGGGGCAGCCGGCGAACGCTGCTCGCGACGAACCACTTCGTGCCATCGAGAGTGACCTCGTCCACGTCCGTCGCCGTGCACGCGAGGGCGAAGATCGTCGCGACCTCCTCGGAGTAACCGAGCCAGCGGAACATGCCCTTCACGCGGCCGTAGCGGATCGACGGGAAGAAATCCTTCAGGTCGACGTTGACGACGATCCCGGCCCCGGCGTGAGGCGACGCGTTCGAGAGGATCGAGCGCCCGTGCCGGAAACCATGAGCGTTCGCGTGCAACGCGACCTTGTCGAGGACGCTCTCGAGGATCCAGCGCTGGAACGCCTTCAAGCGCGGCATGGGCGCCGAGATCGCGCGCTCGCCGCCCGTCTTCTTCTTGATCTTGAAGGTCTTGTAGTGCGAGACGCGCGACACGCGGCGCGAGAAGCAGAGGAACCGGAGCTGCCCTACGGTGATCCCTGCCGCCTGGGCGACCTCCGCCGCCGAGTGAAGGAGGGGGAGCCCGCGCTTCGCGAGCGCGGCGTCGTCGGCCTCTTTCTTGCCGAGACCGCCCGAGACGCCTTCGCCGAGGTAGACGATCTCGGTCGCCTTGACCGCCTGCCAGTGCTCGGCCTTCTTCTTCCGCTCCTGCTCGCGGCGGAGCTTCGTCTCGGCCTGCTTCTTCTTCGACTCCTCGAGGCGCTTCTTCCTGAGCTCGGCCCGGAGCCGCTCCTCGTTCCTGGTCTGGACGAGCTGGGTCCGGAGCTCGGAGAGCCGCTTCTGGAGCTCGGCCCTCCGGTGGATCTCCTCCGCGGGGTCCTGCGGGAGCGTCCCCCGATCCGGCCAGAAGCCGTGGCGGATCATCTCGTCGAGGACGACGGCGTCCTTCGAGGTCTTCTGGATCCTCTCGTAGAGGTCCTGACGGCTCCTGGGCGGTTCGGCGAAGATCATGGGAGCGTGCAGCGGCCGGATCCTGGCTTGCCTTCGAAGAGGCTCGGGACGGGATCGATCGACTCCAGCATGGCCGACTACCTAGCGGGCAATGGACTCATCGAGTCGGCACCGCGTTCCTGCTAGGTAGTCTGGCCATGCACGGTCAAGATCGGGCCCGTGATGCATGAAGACGCTTACGGCATGGACGGCGATACGCCGCCCGGGTTGCAAGGGCTCGACCAGGACCCGGCCGCTGCTTTCCACTCCTTTCGTCGTGAGGTTCACCACCAAGAGCGCCTCTCGCTTCCGCGAGCGTGAGCCAACCTGAGCGCCAGGATGTGCTCGCAAGGGCCCTTGAAGAGCTGGTTGTGCTGGTGCCAGTTGCACTGGCAGTCGGCGGCGCGGATCCGGTCGTCCGCGTCGAGCGTGATCGCGACGGGGTAGCTCCGGCGCTGGCCGGAGACGGTCCCCGTGATCTGCCCGCCCGCCTGTTTCGTGATCTTGACCGCGTTCTTGACGACGAACTCCATGGCGTTCGCTTCGCGCTCGGAGGCGAAGCGGAGCTTCTCCATGGGGAGCGGCTCCCGCGAGAGCTCGCGGGCGCGGTAGACGTCCTTCGAGAGGTCGTAGATCGCCCTCCCGGCTTGTGTCCAGGCCCCCAGAGCGCCGAGCACGATGGCGCGGTCGAGGGCGAGGTCCCGGGCGAGGTCGTCGGGCTTCGCGAACCACTTCTTCTTGAGGGCCTCGAAAACGCGGCGCTTCGTGGGCTCGTCCACGACCTTCCTCGGCGCGAGGAGGTCGAACTGGCCCTGCGCCGACCAGTCGTTCGCCGTCCACCCCGACAAGCCGAGGGTGAACGTCATGCCGCCCAGGTCGGCGACCCAGAAGGACGGCATGCCTTTCCCGAGCAGGTGAACGCGGAAGCTGCGAGCGATGGGGATCAGGCGCTCGAGGATGAGGATCCGCCGCCGGCCCCACGTCCGCACCTCGGTCGTCTCGGAGCCCGTGTAGATCGAGCGCGGACACGGGACCTCGATCTCCCAGGGCTCGAGGACCGCCTTCACCGGCTGTCCCCTGGTGAGGTGCCAGCGGAGCGCCCGGGGACTCTGCTTCTCCTTGTGCCTCCGGAGGACGAAGCAGAGGTTGTGCACGTCCATGGGATGGAGCTCGAACGTGAGCGAAGGCAGGCTCATGGCCGAGCTCACCTGGAGGAAGCCCCGGACCCACGAGTCCGGGAGGTCGATCTTGACCTCCTTGTAGGCGTCCTCGTTCGTCGTCTTCACGCCGAACCCCGTCGGATCGACGGTGAGCGTCGTCGTCTTGTAGGAGCGGATCTTCTGGAACTCGTCGTAGAGGGCGGACGAGTAGTCCACGTTCGTCGTGCCGCAGGCGAGCTCGCCCACGTCCTCGAAGTACTCGTAGCTCGCGCCGAGCCGGCCGTAGCTCGACTCGTCCTGCGAGAAGCACTCGAAGAAGATCTCGTCCGGGTGGACCGTGATCACCGGGTCGAGGACGAACCAGAAGTCCTTGTTCACCTGGTAGAGCCAGTTGAAGTAGCGCTTCTTCGCCTCGAGGAAGGGGGCGGCTCGTTCCGCGAAGCGGCGGTCGAGGTCGCGGAGCTCGGCGTCGAGCCGCGTGACCTCGGCCTGGAGCTGCGCTCCCTTCGCGAGCGCCGCGACGAGCTCCTGCTCCTCGTGCTGCGCGAGCCACGCCTTGTAGGCGGACTTGTCCTTGGGCTTGAACCGGAGGTCGGAGACGACCACGTCGTGGAGCGCGCTCACGGCCTCGCGGAACGTGTTCGCGAGCCGGAGCTTCCCGGAGAAGTAGGTCGGCTGCCTCTTGAGGTCCGGGGAGAAGCTGACGGCGCTCGAGTCGGCGCCGCTCGTCACCGACGAGCTCGAGGCGTAGGAGTAGCTAAACTCCATCGCCCACCTCGGCCGTCGTCAGCGCCAGCGGGACCTCGATCGACGGGAACTTCTTCTTGATCGCGAGGAGGCCCTCGATCAGGTGGGCCCTGTCGCCGATCGCGATCGTGACGGACTGGCGGGTGAACAGCGCGGCCACGATCTTCGCGACCTCCTCCGACGCGAGCGCCTCGGAGAGGAGGAAGGCGAGGGCGCGCTCCTTGGCGACGCGGCCCTTGTTGACGCGCGAGAGGACCGAGAGGAAGTAGGGCACGAGCGCCTGGATCCTCTCGAGGGAACCCCTGGCGTAGCGCTCGAGGAAGTTGCTCGCGAAGAGCTGGAGGTCGGCCGAGGGATGCTCCGAGAGCTTGAGGAGATACTCGGTCCCGTGCGGCTCCTCGAAGCGCTTCGTGATGAGCTCGCGGCCGAAGGCCTGGACGTCGGGCCGCACGCTGTCGCAGATCGCCACGAGCAGGGTCGGCGTGAGGTCGCCCGGTGGGACCTTCTCGGCGAAGAACTTCCGCGCCCAGAGGCGCGAGTCCTCCCAGCGAGCGTCGAGGACCGCGATCGCCGACACGAGCTCCCGGCGGATGCGCTCGAGGCTCTGCTCGAAGAAGGCCCAGGTCGTCTCGCGGACGAGCTTCACGTCGTGCGAGGCGAGGCGGACGAGCTCCTTCGTCCCGAGCTCGGAGGCGCCGACGTTCGTCCGGAGGAGGACGCCTCCCAGCTCCTGCGCCTGCGAGACCTGGCAGTGGAGGAGCCGCTGGACGAGCGTCTTCGGGAGCTTCGGGAGGACGCTCGTGAGGTCCTCCTTGAGGATCACGAGGAGGTGCTCGTGGAGGCCCTCCGGCTGGACCTTGATGACGAGGGCGTCGATCAGGGCGAGGGCGAGCTTGGCCGCGAAGTCCGGGTGCTTCCGGGCGATCGTGCGCGCGAGCGGGCGAACGGCCTCGCGGAGGTCGGCCAGGTCCGTCTTCGCGAGCGTGATGATGACGTCCTGGTTCTCGAGGAGCACGTCCTCGGGCAGGTTCCCGAGCATGCGGACGCCGACCGACCGGAGACCCGCCACGTCCGACTTGATGAAGCGCGAGATCGTCTCGCCGTCCACGTGCTCGCCGGCCGCCTGGCGGGCGAGGAGGATCTCGGCGCCGAGGACGACGAGCGGAGTGCTCTTGCTCGCGAGCAGGTCGTTCACGACCTCGCGGCCGATCGTCTGGAGCTCGCGCGCGAAGCAGGCTCCGAGCGTCTTGACGATGTCGAGGGCGAGCGCCTCGTCGTCCGGAGGATCGTCCCGGAGGTCGGCGACGAGCCTTCCCATGACGACGCGGGCCGGGTCCTGCGCGAGCGGCTTCTTCGCGAGGAGGTCGCGGATCCGGGCGCGCGAGTCGGCGTGGCGCGCGCGGATCAAGCGCGCGACGAGCGCCGTGCTCCCGAGGACCCGGTCCTCGAGCGCCGCGATCCGGCGCCACGCGTCCTGCCTGGCGGAGTCGAGGTTCGAGCTCGCGAGAGCATCGAGGACCTGGTCGGGGGCGTCGAGCGGGTGCTTCTTCGTCACGAGCTCGAGCCCGTAGCGCGTCGTGACCTCGAAGCGCGCGAGGAGGAGCATGCCGAGCGCGCTCGGGTCGAGGTTCAGGGCGAAGGCTTCGTTCGCGCGGAGGACCTTGACCCCGAAGACGTGGACGCGCTCGCACGCGCTCTCGTCGAGGAGGTGGAGCACGCCCTCGGGCGCGTGGTCCCAGTGCTCGGGGAACGACTCCTCGCGGACCGCCGGGATCGGGTCGCCCGGCCTCCAGGCGTGGCAGACGAAGTGCTCCGAGCGGACGGTGTAGCGTGGGCTGTTCCCGTAGAGGACCTGGTTGAAGGCCCAGTAGCGCGCGTAGCCATCCCAGAGCGGGAGCGGCCTCGGCGCCTCGTTCCTCCGTCGCCAGGAGGTGTACCGGGGGGCCCGCTTCTCGCGCGGCGCCTCTGCGTCGGCGTCGGACATGGCGGCGAGGATCCCGACGGCCATCTGCACGTACCGGTCGGCCTTGCCGTCGAGCCCGAGGCGTCGGAGCGTGCGCCATGAGCGCCGGCGCAGATAGCGGCGCGTATCGCGGGAGATCGCGTCCCGATCCTTCGGCTTGATCCACTCCCCCGTCTGCGGGTTCCTCACGGGGAGCGGAGTCGGCTTCGAGCCGTCGATCCGGCGCGCGAGGATCCCGAACAGCTGACCGTCGCGCCGGTACTCCGCCATCTTGTAGAGGCAGCGGAGCGCCTTCCAGTGCCCCTTCGCGAGCAGGACCGTCCGGGCCGCCCCGAGGAGCGCCGGACGGATGTTCGGAGTGTCGAGGAGGTAGAGCTTCTCGAGAACGGCGAAAGTCCTGGGGTCGTCGAGAGCCAGGAACTCCTGGAGAGCCGCACCGAACGAGAGCGCGCCGGCGCGCGCGGCGTCCCTCAGCTTCGGCGGAAGCTCCGCGTGCCACTTGTCTATCCACGCCTCGCGGGCGAGCTCTCCCTTTCCGAAGACGATCGCGCGCTGGGCCTCGAAGGCCATGCGCTTCACCATCTCCGACCTGGAACGAGAGGCGAGCGATTGAAGCGCCGAGAGTGCGCTGTCCGAGTGACAGCGCCCGAGGGCGGCGGCGACGCAGTACTGGTCGAGGTCCGAGCCCGCGCTCGCGAGCGGGATCAGGTAGGGCTCGGCGGCCGCGAGGTCGAGCTCGGCGGCTCGCCAGGCCGCGCGTCCCTTGCCGCCCTTTCCGGCGCGCTTCGTGCCCGAGAGGACGGCGAGGACGTACTCGTCGCGCGGCAGGAGACCGGACGGCGCCGGGGCGGGCGTCGGAGCCGGCGGGGGCGTCGGCGCGGCCGTGGGAGCCGTGGCCGGAGGGCTGGCCGCGTCCCAGTAACCCTCGG
>Ga0070738_10002884_pt1 | contig 24519 bp, 14 predicted proteins | sample Coa_R2_2_FD_66446 | JGI IMG/M metagenome (GOLD analysis project Ga0070738, IMG submission 66446) | Surface soil microbial communities from Centralia Pennsylvania, which are recovering from an underground coalmine fire - Coalmine... | ecosystem: Environmental > Terrestrial > Soil > Unclassified ... | reverse complement strand
AAATGTCAAGATGGGTCTAGAACTTCAGCCAAATTTATCTCTTAAAGAGATGAATGAGCGCTCCGCTGAAATGCTTGATTTGGTAGGCTTAGGACATCGGCTGAACTACCATCCTGATGATTTATCGGGGGGACAAAAGCAACGGGTGGCGATCGCACGTGCACTGGTGAGTCATCCTAAAATCATCTTAGCGGATGAACCGACGGCAGCATTAGATAGTAAATCTGGTAGAGATGTGGTGAACTTGATGCAAAAGTTGGCGAAAGAACAGGGTTGCACGATTTTGTTAGTCACTCACGATAACCGGATTTTGGACATTGCTGATCGCACTGTTTATATGGAAGATGGGAAATTAGTTAGTCATTGAAGGTTGATACTTATTAAAAATAGTCTGTACGTAAACTCTTGCTGTGTAAACGAATCAGGATTGAAAGGTTTTTCTGAGCTTTGCTAGATTAACAAGCACATCGATTTGGTGCGTTAGCTTCAGCTAACGCACCCAACTCAATTGTTAAAAAATACCTCTAAACAGATTGCACTTCGCGCTTCTTGCCTCTTGCACGAACTAGGTCATAGAGTTTTTTCTCAAATTTTTCGCTACATGCTGACCAATCAAATTCGAGTACAAGCAGACGCGCTTGATGAGACATTTCTGCTTTCATCTGAGGATTTTCTAGAATAGTGATCACCTTGTTGGCAAAATCTGTTGGGTTATTGGGTTCTGCTAAGAAACCATTACGACCTGGAGATACTTGCTCTGGAGTTGAAGGAGACAAAGCTGCGACGACAGGCGTTCCAGAAGCTAGTGCTTCGTTATTGGTGGTGCAGAAGTTTTCGGTGACTGAGGGGTTTACAAACACATCAGCACGAGCAAACCAACCTAAAAGTTCTGTTCCATGAGACTCACCCCACACAGTCACACCAGATCCAAACTTTTGAGCACGCTGGCGAATTTCCTCATCTTGAGGACCACTGCCAACAATGACCAGATGAACATTGGGAATTTTGGCAGCAATGATTGGATATGCATCTAAAAGTTGGGTAACACTCTTTTCTGGAGTGATGCGTCCAACAAACAAAAGGACTGGTCGGTGATCGTCGGGAATGGGGTCGTAACAGATATTTCCGGGATGAAATTTTTGGCAATCGACTCCTTGATAAGGGAGATATTCACTGCGTTGACAATTCATCTGTTGGTATCTCACCAGTTGTGCTTTAGAACTAAAAAAGCTGATGTCATACAACTCACTAAACTGCTTAACCAGAGTTGGGATAATCGGACGAATGAAGCTAAAAAACAGATCTCCTAGATAGTATCGGATATAGGCAACAATATCAGTATGAAACAAAGATACTGTTGGCACACCTGTCCGCTTTGCATATTCTACAGCTATAGGCCGACCGTAACCTTGTAGAAACAGTGAGTAGATACCTCTCATTTGTGCTGCTTCTTCAACAACGATGATGTCTGGCTGAAATTTCTCTAATAACTTTGTGTCACTCCAATGGCGATAACTTAATGGTTGGGGAAGAGATTTGTAAAATATCAGTGGTTGGGTTGGAAAGGCATAATTGGAGAAATTGGGGAAAGCCTGTAACTCACTTAACCCAGGCATGGGACGACTACCAACTTTTTTTGGATACCGATTATTAATTTGAGGATGGATAAGAAAAACTTCGTGTCCTTGTTGTAGTAACCAATGTGCTCGTTGATGTACTGCAATAGAAACCCCTGTTAAAAAAGGAGAATATAATCCTGTAAAAATCGCAATGCGAAGAGGTTGCTTGTTCATAATCTTTTAAGTGCAATCTCGTATTTTTTTCAGAGTAAAAATCAGCTTCTTCAAAAAGAAGTACAACCGTTATCTCTGACACAATTGAATTTAGGATTTACGCATTGAGATTTTCCATAGGCTCATCTCACTTCTCTTAAAGGTGAGATTTTTCGTCATTTATCATCAGTCCCATCTATTTTACAAAATTGGGTACTCCCAGAAACCGATGGGTTATCTTGTGGTAGAAAGGAGGTATTTGTTCTACTAATGATGTTAGAAAGAGTTGGGGATTGTCTTTATCCCATACCTAGAGAGCCGAATACAGTTTAACCAAAGTCTTGGTCTGTATAGTGCTATTCTACATTTTAAAAAAATATGCAAATGTTAATTCTCAACTAAATAAGCAAATCATAGAAATTAATGACACAATAAAAATCTAATTAACATAATAAAAATATTTTTAGCAATTGTAATTTTTACACACATCTAGTCTTCTTCTTGAATAAGATATTGCCTCATTCACTTGTAGACACGTAATAAATTACAGCAATTATTTATACAAAAAACATGACAAAAATTATAAAATCATGAATTAAGTATTTAACGAGTTCAAGGCTAACATATACTACTCAAAATCAAGTGCTAAGATGCAATGACAGACATTTATCGCCAATGCATTATTGCATTGCTATGTCGATAAGACTTCATAGTAATGGCGGCGGGACTGTGAAACTTCTACCTGATTGCTGCGTAATCCTATCACGCAGTTCCCACCTGAAAGTCTTTTATTGTCATCCATTTATTTGGCGACAAGTCTACTACAGTCAGGTAAGAACTTAATGTATTCCAGATTTTTATCCTGATTGAAACATACACCGATGAGTCAGAGACTGAGTACAACAGAGGCGGATGATTATGACGACTATTGCAGGTAAAACAGTGCTGTTAACAGGTGCGTCAGGTGGGATTGGAGTTTTTATTGCTCGTGCTTTAGCAAAGGAACGTGCAACTGTAGTGAGTGTTTCTCGTTCAAAGGAAAAACTAGATAAAATATCTGCTGAGGTAGAAGTTGCAGGTGGTAGAGGCATAAGCATTCCATTTGACATCAGTAAAGTAGAAGAATTATCCGTTCTAGTGCAGCAAATTAATCAAATAGCAGGACCAATTGATATTGTGATTAATAATGCAGCAATAGAAAAATACCGACCTTTCCAAGGGTACTCGTTACAGGATATCCAGTCTATATTGACGACCAATCTAGTTGCAGCAATGGAATTAACACGTTTGCTGCTCCCAAGTATGATTGCTCGCAATGATGGTCATATTGTAAATATTGCATCTGGATCTGGTAAAAAAGGAGCGCCTTACAATAGCATCTACTCGGCAACTAAAGCTGGTTTGATTGTGTGGACAGATGCGATCCGTCAAGAATTAGCTAATACTAATGTGGAGGTTTCGGTTGTTTGTCCAGGATATACGGAAGCTGGCATGTTTCTGAAATTTGGCTTACCAGCACCTAGTTTAGCTCGTGTCTCTCAACCAACAGATGTAGCGATCGCTGTCATTCGAGCTATTGAGCAAAACCAGGGAGAGGTCATGCTTGATGGTTTTTTGACAAGATTACTATTTTCAATAATACAACTGTCGCCAAAAGTTGGAGATGACATATACCGTTGGATTGGTTTAACAAAGCTGAATCAATCTTGTGCAGCTAATCAAATTCGTGCTGAAAATTCCAGTGAAACATACGGCTTAAAAAATTTGTGAGCATCGAGAAACCGGGTTTGTTTGAAAAACTCGGTTTCTCAAGTTTAATATCTTCACTCTTTAGCAATCGAGCAAAATGGCTGATAGTCACTACGATGTCATCATCATTGGTACAGGTGCTGGTGGTGGAACTTTGGCAAATTTGCTAGCACCAAGTGGGAAAAAAGTTTTGGTTTTAGAGCAAGGTAGTTTTTTACGCAAAGAAAAAGCCAATTGGGATTCTAAAGAAGTCCTACTAAAAGAGCGCTATCGAAATAGTGAGATTTGGTATGACAAAAAAGGTAAAGCAATACATCCCACAACACACTATTATGTTGGTGGCAACACTAAATTTTATGGTGGAGCCTTATTCCGCTTGCGCGAGCAGGACTTTAAAAAAGTCATTCATCGAGATGGCATTTCTCCTGAGTGGCCATTGAAATATCAAGATTTTGCTCCTTACTATGACAAAGCTGAAAAACTTTATGAAGTTCATGGTAAACGAGGGCTTGATCCCACTGAACCTCAAACGAGTGAAGACTATCCTTTTCCTGCAGTCAGTCATGAAACTCACATTCAAGCGATTCACGATGCCTTGAAGGATAAAGGGTTACATCCATTTTATATACCACTTGGTATCAAACTTAATGAGGTCAATCGTTTTTTAAGTCCTTGTATTCGCTGTGAGACTTGCGATGGCTTTCCGTGTTTTGTTGATGCTAAAGCTGATGCTGATATTAACGGTGTACGTCCAGCACTTATATACCCCAACTTTACTTTAATAACTCAGGCAAAAGTTCTACGTTTACATACGAGTGTATCGGGTCGAGAAGTTAAAAAAGTGGAAGTAGAAATTGCAGGTCAGCGTCAGATATTTTCTGGGGATATTGTGGTTGTTGCATGTGGTGCTATCAACTCAGCAGTTTTGTTGCTCAAATCCGCTAATGATCAACATCCAAACGGATTAGCGAATAGTTCTCACCTTGTGGGACGAAATTACATGGCTCATAAGTATGCAGTCATTATGGCTTTGAGCGTAAAATCGAATCCTACAGTTTTTCAAAAAACACTCGCTATTAATGATTTTTACTGGGGAGAGAACGATTTTGCCTTTCCTATGGGGAGTGTACAATTGCTCGGCAATGTTAATAAAGATAAAATTGCCTCTCACGGACCACCTTTGATGCCTAGTATCATATCAGAGACAGTAGCCAATCATGCTGTTCCTTGGTTGTTGATTACAGAAGATCTACCAGATTTAAATAATCGTGTCAGGCTCAAGGGTGACCAGCTTATTCTCGACTATACAAATAACAACGAAAGAGCATTTCATCGCTTGATTAAGCGTTGGCGTGAAGTCCTCAAATCAATTGAGCAACCTAACTTATCTGGCTCATTTTCGTTATATTTAACATCAAAAATGACTTTGAAAGAGGTTGCTCACCAATGTGGTACTTGCCGTTTCGGTGAAGATCCTAAAACTTCAGTTCTTGACATCAATTGCCGCACTCACGATGTTGATAATCTTTACATTGTTGATAGTAGCTTTTTCCCATCTAGTAGTGCGGTAAACCCATCGTTAACGATTATGGCTAATGCTTTGCGAGTAGGAGAGCATTTGTTGGAAAGATTGAGGTGATAGATTTACGACAAAGTTTGATTGATGCAGCGATCGCTCTGATTCAGGAAGGGGCGATCGCTCGGCTATCTTTGCGTGAAGTGGCACGACGGGTTGGCGTTTCGCATAACGCTTCTTACCGTCACTTTCAAGATAAAGAAGCACTGCTGAGCGCCGTCGCAGTGCAGGGATTTGAAGAATTACAGGCAGTCACTGAGCAGGCGCTACAGGAAACTCCGCCTGACTCAGTGCAACGTTTGACAACGTAGTGGCTCCTTCCTATACCTCACTGCCAACCCGATCATTTGCTTGATCAAACACCTGACAAGGGCAGTATTTGAGTAAGCGGATGTTCCATGGACCTTTAACTTGATAACTGACTCCACCCCAATCGACCTGTCTCATCCACAAAGACGATATCATTGCTAGTCCATAAACCCACAATGTTAGGAGAGAGCTTATTGACATTTTTGCCTTTGTAGCAAGTGATATTTTAGGTAACGCCTGCTCATGCTTGATCAGCTCTTGCTGGACTGCTTTCTCTATAGTAAGTACGAAGAAAAGTAATATCTGCGTATAAAAGCCCAGGCCGTTCAAGAGTATAGCAGCTACATCCCATTGCTTAGTGCATAATGCTGTTAGAGATAGCACCAACATTGCATTAGGAAGTAGTACGGTTAAAATCGCGTCAGCAACCACACCTAACCATTGAGGATGGTACAGTCGATAAGAAAGCAGTTGTTGTTTCGACCAGGATATTAAGCTGGGCAAATTGCACTCTTGCCGATGAAGAATAATCAAAGAAGGCACAAAAATAACCTTCTTCCCATGTTTTGCGAGGACACTGCGAATCATCGTATCTTCGCTGTAGGCTCGCTCCCATTTATCTAATAGTCCTGTTGTATGTATGAGGTCTGTTTTCAGAGCTAAAGTGCCACCCCAAGGAATTCGGTATTGATGCATTTTTGCTACTGAAAATACGTTCCACAAGTACCGCACCGATGACCCCCAATATTTTCCTGTCGGTAGATACCAAGGATATCCGGTGGTTGCACCGACTTTGGGATGGACTAGAGGACTGACTAATTCACGCAACCAATTGGAATGAACTACTACATCAGCATTTACAAAAGCAACGGCTTTGTAGGAATCGTCGAGATCTGAAACAGCTTGCACTAAAGAGCTACACTTGAGACTACAATGAGAACTCGGCATAATCAGAGAACTCACTTGTAAATTAGCCGCCGTCTGCTCGCCTAGTATATCTACAACGATGTGCCAAGCTGGATCTTCCTCACTGTCGATAATTAACTTTAAGTCATACTGAGGGTAGTTTTGATTCAACAGCGATCGCAGACAATCAGACAAAAGTGGATTAGCACCACGTAGGCAAAGAATAACCGCAGTTTTGGGTAACCGATGATCTGGTAATGGTTTTTTGCAAGGTGCGCGTAGGTACAACAAAAACAGAAGTAATAGAGATACCTGAATAAGCAACCAAGCAAGCAAAGTTATAGACAGAAATACTGCCAAGTCTTTCATTATTTATGAGTCAAGAGAATATTTGAGATTAATTTTGATAGTTGTATTTTTCTTAAGTGAAAAACTGGCATCTTTAAACTTTGGTACGCCTGTAGTTATAGATACAGTTGGATTATTGGAAATACCAAAACCTTCTTGAGGAATACCAAAAAAATCTGTGTCTAATTTGTGATTGCCATTTTGATCATCAATTACGGCAATAGCATAAGTTCCAGGCTTCAGTCCATAAAATTGCTTACTTGTAGAACTTCCTTTGATTTGAGTACAGCCACTTTGTACTTCACTAGTATCACTGTAAGGAAATCCTTTTTCACTGGAATAAATTCGGATACAAATCTGACCTTTTTGATGATGAATTCCATTGATAACAACAGTCAGTGTTGAAGCAGGCTCTGCATTCACTATTTGATTTAAGCTGACAGTCATAAAAGTTGCAAATGCAAAGGAGCTGAGTTTAGATATTTTCAGCATAATCTGTTAGTTCTTTGTAGGGGATTATTGTTCTTGCTTTTGAACTTAGCTCTGTTGTTTGATAGGAGAAAAAGTCAAATTTCAGAAACCTAGTTTCTCCAAGAAACTAGGTTTCTTAGTTATCACGAATGATTTAGAATTGCTCTAGCTTGTTGTTCTACTGTTTTCTGCAAGCAATTCAGAAATTTTTTGGTAACAATGAGTACGTCTTTAAACAAAAGATACTCCGTACCTTTGAGTTGCTGGACTAAGCTTATCAAGCAACACATCCGCTCATGCAAACTGAGCGATCCCTGCTTGATAGAAAGTAAGTATTCCCAAAAGATTCTCCAATGTGGAAACATCACTTTTCCCTCTTTTGAAGAATCAAACCACACTGTATATGCCGAGAAATCAGGCAACATATTCAATGTGTATTGTGAATTGTTGTGAGTAAACGACAAGTAGTCTGGAAAAAACATACTCATTGATTGTTGCTGATGGCTTCTAGCAAAGAGCAAGTATTCTGGAATTTCGTAAAATCTTCCGAGAAGACCAAGTCTTAACAAAAAAATTCCATCTGCAGCACCGTAGCTACCCATAGGTGGTGTCATTTTGAGGATGGTGGCACGTATCACTCCATAGCACTGATAGCATAGATGCTTTGTCAGGAGCTCATGAAAACGTTTGTGGGGTTTTGGTGAATCAGTGTTAAGTTTGATGTCATAATTCTGCAAAAATTGCCCATGTTCGTCGATGAAATATACCTTGGAGTGACACAAAATGACACTAGGGTCTTGGTCTAGTATCTCAATACATTTCATGAGAAAATCCGGTGCATGTAAATCATCATGTGCTGCCCACTTAAAGTACTCTCCTGAAGATAATTCAAAGACGCGATTGAAGTTACAAGCGCAACCGATATTTTTTTCATTGCGGTAATAACGGATGCGTTGATCTTCCTTAACGTATGCTCTGCAAATTTCCTCAGTCTTATCTATTGATGCATTATCTGAGATAATTAACTCGAAATCTTCAAAAGTCTGAGCCAATATAGAATCTATGGCTTCTTTGATAAATCTCTCGCCATTATATACAGGCAGCCCAATACTTAATCGTGGCTGATGATTGCTCATGACAACACTAGTTTTTAAGATAAGTAGACTATTGGACCAATTTTTGGATATCAGTTTTTTGTAGCCACTCCTGTGTAAGCTTCAATCCTTCTTCCAAATTAATCTTTGGTTCATAACTCAACATGTTTTGTGCTTTGTCAATTGAGTATGCATACGGACGCGTCATAAAATCTACAACCTCTGGAAGAAGATCTGCTTTTTTACGAAACAGTTTTTGTCCTTGATAACGCAGCTTAAGAAATAACTTGAGTTCATCTTTAGGTAAAGAGAATGGTGCAGGTAGACCTGCAATTTCAGCTAAGCGTGTAAAATACTCTTTCCAGGAAGTTTCCTGCCCATCTGTGATATTAAATATCTCTCCATATGTTTCTTTTTCTATTGCTAGAAAAATTGCTTGTATCAGGTTATCAACATAAACATGATTAATGACTCCTTGCCCTTCATTAGCATATGCGAATAATTTTTGACGCATTAATAGAAGCGGTCGGACTATCCAGGGTATACTTCCAGGTCCATAAACATCTCCTGGTCTAATGATAATGGTGCCAAAATCTGGTGGAGAATTTAGTTTTAAAAGAGCTTTTTCAGCTTCTATTTTGGTTTGACAGTAGGGGTTATTCTCTTCAGAAAGAGGACTATCTTCTGTCACATGATTAGGATAGTTAAAGCCATATACTAAAACACTTGAGAGATGAACAAAAGTTTTAACACCAGCATTCTTAGCAGCTTTAGCAATGTTAACTGTTCCATGAACATTTACCTCACGAAACTTATCCAGGGAACCGCCTTCTTGAGCAACTTCAGCCGTATGCAAAACTATATCTACACCTTGGCAGGCCATTGTAGCTGTATCACGATCAGTAACACTACCAACAATAACTTTAGCTCCTAAATTTTGGGCTTTTTTGATTTTATCTGAAGAGTCTTGTATTCCAAAGACTTTCATTCCTAGAGAAGAAGCCATTTCTGCAGCGCGCAAACCAATAAATTCGCCGATATCAGTGATGAGGATGGTTTTGTTTTTGATATCCATGAAGAGAAGAGATAGTTGATAATATTCCACTAAAAAATATCTACCGGATCTGTGGAGCGAAGTTTGTTTATAGCGAGCGCTCCAGATGTCATACACATTAAAATTGTTGAGATTAAAACAATAATTGCATTGCTAAGGCTCATCATTATTGGTAATTTAGTAGCTTTCATTGCAAAATCATATAACCACCAAGAAAATGCCATTCCAGAAAAATAACTGAGAACTGCTAAGATAAAAGCCTGTTGAAAAACGACAATTAACAAATAATTGGTTGTATAACCTATAGCTTTTAACGTTGCATAAGCAATTAATTGTGTGGAAATATTGCTATAGAGAATTTGATAAACAATGACTATACCAACAACAGCAGCCATTGTGAGCATGAGATTAAGTATGAACCCAATAGGTGTTCTATTAGCCCAATATTGTTTTTCAAATTCAATAAAATCTTTGCGAGTAAATACTAAAACATCATGAGGTAAATTTTGCTGCAAATTTGTCATAACTTTTTGTGGATCAACACCCTGTTTGAGAGTTATTGAGCCTATATCTATTAAATCTGGTGGGCGGTTATCTGGAAATATTCTTAGGAAGGTTGATTCACTGACGATTAAATTACCATCAACTCCAAAAGAAGGACCCAAGCTAAATAAACCGCCAACTCTAACTTTGTAGCCAATTAATGAGTTGAATGGAAAAATTTCAATTGTCTGATCAACTTTCCCCTGCTCAAATTTTTCTGCAACATCTCCAAATTCTGGTCGAGAACTACGGTCAAAAAGCACGACATCAGGAATTTTTAGTTTATCTAGCTCAATCTCTGGTATATTCATAAAAGGCTTTCCTGGTTCAAAGCCAATGACATATATTGAATATTTCTGACCATTTACGGGGTTTTTAAAGGCAGCAAATCCTAAATAAATAGGGCTAATTGAATCTACTCCATTAAACCCTAGAGCCTGATACAAACGAGTCCGCGAAAAGCTTTGAATTGCTGTCAATGATTTATACTGAGAACTGACTAAAAATAAATCTCCAACAAGGTTTCGATGTACTTGAGTAGCGCTGGAATAAAGAGCATCTTGGAAACCAAGTTGCATAAACATCAAAATTACAATAAAAGCAATACCCGCTACTGCTACTAGAGAACGCATTTTGTTGCGAACTAGTTGTAACCATGCTAAAGGGATTTTGATAATCATTGTATCAGCTATCAGTTATTTGTTGTTAGTTATTAGTTGATTAGTTATTAGCTAGCAGTTAGCAGTTATCAACCTCACTAGTTGATAACTGTTCACTATTTACTAATAACTGTTCATTAGATGTGAATAGCAACATCTACTTGTAAGTTAGTTAACCCTGCAACCCGTTCACTATCCTCTGGTTTATCAATTCGAATTTTCACCCGAATCACTCTGCGGTCTGTGTCTGCTTCTGGATTAACACTTAAGATATTTTGTCGGTCAACTTGCCAACCAATCTCACTCACAGTTCCACTGATCTTTTTAGAAAACGCTGTGCTGGTAATAGTCGCTTTTTGACCTGGATGTACTTTCTTAATATCTGTTTGATAAACTTCTGCAAACACCATCATTTGCCCTGTTTTGCCTATTTCAATAACCCCATCAGGACCACTTATCTCTCCAGTTTTTGCGTGGACTTTCAAAACTTTTCCGTTAATGGGAGAGACAAGGTAAGTGAGATCATAATCTGCTTTTGCTTGTTTGACAGCAGTAATAGCACTGTTAACCTCAGCTTCAGCTTCTTGGACATCTACAGGACGCACCTCTTTCAGACTCACTAGTTTAGCTTTTGCCTGAGTGATCTGATCTTTAAGGGTATTCACGGTCCGATCTAAACTAGCTTGAGCTTCTGTTAATTGCTGTTGTACAGTATTCATCTGTAACCGCTTAGTGTCAGCGACAGAAGCTGAAATAGCACCTTGTTGATAGAGTTGCTGATATCGATTGTTTTCTGTTTGAGCATTGGTTAACTGAGCTTGTAAACGTGCAATTGTCGCTTGCTGTGCGTTAACTTCTCCTTTCAATTGAGATTGTAATTGAGTAATTGTTGCCGCTTGTGCATCAATGTCTCCTGCTTTTGCCCCGGCTTTGATCTGTGCTAGTTTAGCTTGAGCAATTTGAACCTTGTCTACAGATTGTTGTAAGGCTGCTTTACTACGGGCGTAACCTTCAAGCCAAGCCACAATTTCTCCTTTCCGTACCTCGTCTCCTTCGTCTACGAGTAGTTTTTCAACTCGGACACCGTTTTGTGAACTAGGAGCTGCTAATTTAATGATTTCACCTTGAGGCTGTATGCGTCCTAAAGCAGTAATTGCAACTCTAGCAGGAGCTTGAACAGGAGTAAGTTTTGGTTGTTTTACTGGTTGAGGCTCAACATTAGACTGAAGTTGTGAAAAACTGTAGAGAGATACTAGCCCAGTAGCTAAAGCGACAGAAGTTGCTAAAATCATTCGCCATCTGTATCCAGGTTTTCTGTATAACTGGCTTTCTTTGTCTACTGCCATAGTTTTATTCCAATTGTCTTATGCCAGGGATTAGCCTAAATGGCTAGATTAGAGTTGATTACCATAGACTCATCCAAAAATTCACCAAAAGGTCCTGCCCTTGTTAGGTTGCACCTTAAATTAAGGATAGGTCTAATAGTTTTCACATATATATAATTGTGCGCGATCGTCCCTATCGCAGTTGCCATCAATGACACAAATAAGCAGGTTGATGGCAAAGTAAATTATGGTGCTACACTTAAATCTCCTAAAACTAGCAAAAACACTACCAATGCTTGAGATCAAGGCAAACTTTTAATTGAGAACAATGAAGAGCAAACACCAATAATTTATTTGGAAAAATCTGTCTTCCAGTCTTGCAAAAAACTTTGATTTTGTCAACCAAGTGATTATGGATCTCTTAGAAATAAATTCTGGCTCCTAGCTGTTGATATTCTGAACGTTGCTAAATCATGGTAACAGATTATGTTTGTAATATTTTTGTAATTTAGCCATAATCCCTGTAGAGACGCAGCATTGCTACGTCTCTACACACCTGTACATGATGAATGAATATAGTAAATATTTTGATTTAGCAACGCCGTTTCAAAAATCGAACAGAATTCCCGTAGCAATTATTACATTAGTTTTAATTATCTTTAGAAAACTTGTTTCTGAGTGTCTTTTTAGCGTTTTACGAATATTCAGGTAGTTTTCATCATTTTTAAAACTCATTTCATAACTATAAGACATTATTATAAAACTTCAGAGAGAATTTAGGTTTTTAGGAATATTGATGAAATATATTAGGTATATCTTAATTTGTTGGGATATTAACTGACAACATCTCAAAACAGTAATTATGCCCACTGTGTCTATAGACCAAATTAAAATTGGCCTTAACCGCCGTCCAGTCAAGGATGAGAAGGTGGCGGAACTGATGGAATCAATTAGGGCTAATGGTCTGTTAAATCCAATCACGATAGATCAGAACCTAAATTTGGTTGCCGGATTGCATCGTCTCACAGCTTGCAAGTTGCTGCATTTGAAAGAAATAGAGTGCAATATTGTTACCTATACAGATGCTGACCAAGCTCGATTAGCAGAAATTGACGAGAATTTAATCCGTAATGAGTTAGAACCTCTAGACCGCTCACAACTTTGGTTGGAGCGAGAACAAATTTTGGAGAGATTGGGTCTTAGAGCAAAAGCAGGAGACAATCAACATACAAAAAAAGGTAGTGAAAACATTTCACCACCTCCTAAGACGACTATGGAATTAGCAAAAGAAGTTGGATACAGTGAACGAACTTTCCAGCTAGGTAAACAAATTGCTAAAGATATCCTTCCAGAAGTCAAAGAAATTATTAAAAATACGCCGCTTGCCAAAAGTACTACAGATTTACTAAAGATAGCGAGAGCTGGTAGTAGAGAGCGTGCTTTAGCAGAACAAGCAGAGCAAGCTTTGGAGCAAGCCTTAACTCAAGGAGAACAACAAGAAGCCGAAAGACAAGCTCAACTTGTAGCACAGGCAAGGGCTAAGCAAAAAGAGTTACAAATAGAAGCTTATAAAAGTGCCATAGCACATAAGGAGGCTAAGGCACTGAAGAAACAAGTCCAGGCTAAAGTTGAACAACCAATTAAGAAATCAACTGTTGCTGGTCATGAACTAGGAATCAAAGTTGGTGAAGAGTGGATAGTTGGTCGTCACTTAGTTTACTGTGGCGATACTTCTGGCAAAGAATTCATGAAACTTCTACCAAGTCATGCAGCTCTAGCGATCGCCACTCTTTCATCAAGCTGGAATCATAATTACCTAGTAGATGAGGCTCAGGTAGTCGCTGTCCTACGTTCTGAGGGTAACATTTATGAATTTTGTCGTCAGAATCAGATGCCTTTTCAATATGAATTAGTACTTGACAAGGTCTATACAAGTATTTTTTCACACCAGTCAATATCCAAACCTCAAACCCCAATCAATGTTGAAGGTGTAGAGGGAATCATCTCCTATTTGTTGAGTTTATATACCAATCCCAATAATTTTGTCATTTCCCCTTTTATGGGGCATGGTGAAATCTTAATTGCATGTGAAAGGATGGGACGTAGCTGTTTTATTGGTGATGAAAATCCTGAATTGGTGACTCGCGGCATTCTCCGCTGGCAAAATTGGACTGGAAAGCAGGCTCAAAAAGCTGGATGATTGAGAATTTGGCAGCAAGGGGGATAGAGGGAAAGGGAAGGGGGAGGTGTGTGGTATTTATTCAAGATTGTCATAATTGAGGCTACAGAAATGTATTTATTTTTGAATGAACGAAATTTATTTAAAAACTGTAATCAACAATATTTTTTGAGAATAAATAATAGTAATCAACTATACTTTTTTATTTTTACAAGATTTTAAGTTAGATAAAATCGATTTTTTTGTAAAAATGCTAAAAACGAACTATTCATTTTTTTTTAGTTATGCTAGTGTTTTTATTAATTCTAATAACTCAAAGTGGTAGGGAAGTTTGATTGGTTAATTGAAAGTAAAAAGTAAAAAAAGCTTACTTGATATTAAGTAACTAGGTACAAATAAATATAACTATGTTGACCTTCATTTGTGCTTATTTCTTAACAAATGGCAAATGATAAATAACAAAGGATGCTCCTAAAAGTTAATAAAATTTGTACCGAATTGCCTACCTATCAATAGTTTATTGGTGTTGAGTTTTACGATGGTTAAAGTTGAGAGGGGTGTTTTTCTGTAACGAGTTTGTCAAACAATATTTGTCAAATTCAATAAAATACATTATCTTGGACGTTGAAACTGGTCATGGTATTTATCAAGATACAGAACGTTGTTATTAACACCAGCTATGTTGCTGCAGTGAAACTAGATAATCAAAATGGCTATGGAGAAAAAAGCGTTTCTGTTCTACTAGCTACTCCCAAGTTTCCACTGTTCCAAAGTGAAATCACTTCTCAACATCTGTATCATTACGAATGGATTGAATTTACTGGTCAAGCAGCTAACGCGCTGCAAGACTATTTTACGAGTTTCAATAATGTTATCGACCTACTGCCACAGTCTCAGGAGTCGAACATTGGATAAAAATTTTTTCCACAATTGCAGTAACGTTGCTGATAGTGTCTGGAAACAATCAGAACTTCAAGTGATCAGGGTGGTATTTGTGTTATTGCATTGAAATGCTTTTGCAGATAGGATAGCTGCTTCCAACAGGAGATAGCTCTTTTTGGGTTGGCAACGGAAATTATTGCCACTAAACGATTGACAGTACTCAAGATTCATCTATGTCCTATGTCTGCTTATTCAATTGATACTGCCTTGGCGCAGCTAGAAGCCCAAATAGATAGTTGTGAGAAAGCTGTGGTTAGGTTTATTGAGGAGAAAAAAAAGATGTCGGAACAGTCTCTATCAGTCAATAAAATTAATAGACGATTGCAAAATAATCCTATAGCCATCATTGGTATGGCTTCTCTTTTTGCCAAAGCCAGAAATTTACAAGAATACTGGCAGAATATTCTTAACAAAAGTGATTGCATTACCGATGTACCATCTTCACACTGGAACATAGAAGATTACTATGACCCAAATCCTAGAACTCCAGAAGACAAAACTTACTGCAAAAGAGGTGGTTTTGTCCCGCATGTAGATTTTAACCCAATGGAATTCGGTATTCCACCCAACATCTTAGAAGTCACAGATGTTTCACAACTATTGAGTTTAGTGATTGCCAAAGAGGCAATGGAAGATGCTGGCTACGATACGTCACGTGAGTTTAATCGTGACACTGTTGGGGTGATTTTGGGTGTAGCAATGGCAAAACAATTAGGGATGCCACTTGCTGCTCGGTTGGAGTACCCGGTTTGGGAAAAAGTTCTCAAAAGCAGTGGTTTATCTGACGAGGACACACAAAAAATCATCAACAAAATCAAAAGCGCTTATGTGAACTGGGACGAGAACGCTTTCCCAGGAATGTTAGCCAACGTAGTCGCTGGACGTATTGCCAATCGCTTAAACTTAGGTGGAATAAACTGCGTAGTTGATGCTGCTTGTGCTAGTTCATTCGGTGCTTTAAAAATGGCAATTAGTGAGCTAGTAGAGCATCGATGTGACATGATGCTTACTGGTGGGGTTGATACCGATAACACCATCATGGCTTACATATCTTTCAGCAAAACACCCGCTGTTACCCCCAGTGAGAATGTCAAGCCCTTTGATGCCAAGTCTGATGGTATGATGCTAGGCGAAGGTATTGGTATGGTTGTTCTTAAACGCCTAGAAGATGCTGTTCGCGACAATGACAAGATTTATGCAGTCATTAAAGGTATAGGAACCTCAAGTGATGGACGCTATAAAAGCATTTATGCTCCGCGGCAAGAAGGTCAAGTCAAAGCTTTACAACGTGCCTATGAAGATGCAGGATTTACACCACAGAGTATAGGTTTAATTGAAGCTCATGGCACAGGCACTATGGCAGGAGATCCTACCGAATTTGGATCTTTAAGAGAGTTTTTTGGTGAACAAGACTCGCGGCGACAACATATTGCCTTGGGTACAGTCAAATCTCAGATTGGACATACTAAAGCAGCAGCAGGCGCAGCTAGCTTAATAAAAACAGCTTTAGCATTGCATCACAAAATATTACCACCCACCATTAACATTACTCAACCTAACGCCAAGCTCAACATTAAAAATTCGCGATTTTATCTTAATACCGAAACCAGGCCCTGGATTCGTGCAGAAGGAGAACCACCAAGGCGTGCAGGAGTGAGTTCTTTCGGTTTTGGTGGTACGAATTACCACATTGTTCTGGAAGAATATGAAGCCGAACATAACCGTGCCTACCGCATCCACAATACCCCCAGCGAGGTGCTGCTATTTGCTCCAAACCCAGCACAATTGTTGGATAGCTGCGAAGAAATGTTGGGTAAGTTGCAATCTGAGTCAGGAGAGCAACATTATATAAACCTGGTGGAAGGATGCAAATTACAAGAAATTCCTTTAGCTGCAGCTAGAGTTGGGTTTGTTGCAGATTCTCGAACTGAGGCTTGTAAATTCCTCCAAATCTGTATAGATCTACTGAAAAACAATCCAGCCGCCTCATCATGGGAACATCCACAAGGAGTTTACTACCGTCAAACAGGTCTTGACTTAGCTGGAAAAGTCGTTGCTTTGTTTTCTGGACAAGGTTCTCAATACTTGAATATGGGTCGGGAATTAGTCATGAATTTCCCCACTCTACAGCAGCTATACGGCCACATGGATAACCTTTTCCTCAAAGATAATTTGCAGCCGCTCTCGGAGATTCTGTTTCCCCATCCAGTATTTGAAGAAGCAGAAAAGAATGCCCAAATTGCAGCTTTGCAACGCACAGAATATGCCCAACCTGCAATTGGAATGTTGAGTGCAGGGATTTATAAGATACTGCAACAAGCTGGGTTCAAGTCAGATTTTGTTGCTGGACATAGCTTTGGAGAACTCACAGCTTTATGGGCAGGAGGGGTTTTGAGTGATGAGGATTACTGCTTCTTAGTGAAAGCCAGAGGTCAGGCAATGGCAGCGCCAAAAGATCCGGACTATGATGCAGGAACCATGCTAGCTGTGAAAGAAGATCTCAGCAAGGTAGAAGCAATTATTCGGCATTTTCCTAAAGTCACGATCGCCAATCTGAATTCTCCTCGCCAAGTTGTACTTGCAGGTCCTGTGGCAGAAATAACAAAAGTGCGACAAGCTTTGCTAGACAAAGGATGTACAGCAGTTTTATTACCTGTATCAGCAGCTTTTCATACACCATTGATTGCTTTTGCAAAGATCGCTTTTGCCCAAGCAATTAAGACTGTGAATTTCCAAAGTCCCAAAATACCTGTTTACACAAACGTCACTGGAAAGCCGTATCCCCAAGAATCAGACACGATTCAAAAAATTCTCGAAACCCACCTGAACAATTCAGTCCTGTTTAAACAGGAGATCGAGAATATTTATGCGGCTGGGGGTTATTGCTTTGTCGAATTTGGTCCACGGAAAATTCTCGGTAACTTGGTCAAAGAAATCCTTGGCGATCGCCCTCATCTGACTATAGCTTTAAACCCTAGTAGCCAAAAAAATAGTGATCGCTCTCTGCGAGAAGCTGTGGTCCAGATGCGTGTCGTCGGTTTGAACCTGAAAAACCTCGATCCTTACCAATTGCCAAAATCTGTACACCCAATTCAAAAAAACAAAGGCTTAAACGTACGATTAAACGGTATTAACTACGTTTCCGAAAAAACTAGAAGTGCATTTGAGCAAGCATTACAAGATGGGCATCAAGTTAAATTACCCGCCAGCCAATCTTTAGAAAATTTAGTCACGTCCAACCTTTCTCCAATAGAAAAAATCGAAAGAGAAACTGGTAGGCTCGCCTCCTCTCTCCAACCCAATGACAATGGAGAAAACGGCAGACTCACCTCCCCCATCTCTGCACTCTCTCCCACTCCCCCAATTCCCACTTCCCCACTCCCATCACCAATGCAGGCAAAACCAGAGAATTATCAACAAGTTTTAGCAAGCTTAGAATATGTCCTGAAAACATTCCAGCAAAATCAAGCTGAAAATCTACAAGTTCATGGACATTATCTGAATCATCAGATGGAATATGCTAAGGCATTTTTCCAACTCATGCAGCAGCATAATTCCTTATTAACTAACCATGAGGCTTCAACAACAGCAGAAATCAAGCCAGTCATTCTAGAAAGCCTAGATCGGAGCATGATGCAGTTTCACGCCCAGCAAGGTGAAACTCTACGCATCCATGAGCAATATCTTCAACATCAGGTAGAATTTACCAAAAACTTTTTCCAACTTCTACAGCAAGAGTATTCGCAACTGATCAATAGTGCAGATTTGGCTCAACCTGTAGTGTCTAAAGTGATAGAGTCACTTACCCCAAGTTCTGCTTTGCATTACAGTAAGCCACAAAACATCCCATCTTTTGAAAACGGTCACTCTAAGAGTTCTGCTTTGCAGTACACTGAACAAACATCTATAAAAACATCACACGCGATCCCTTCAGAAACACTTACTAGCAACCAACCTGTCATTGAGCCGATAACCACTGTAAAACAGCAGGAAACCACCTCTCCTCTAACTCCAATCCCAACCCCAACCTCCTACACTCCACCTGCCCCACCTACTCCACCTATCCCCCCTGCTTCCCTCTCTCCAGCTAGTGATATAGGTAAAAACTTGTTAGCCATCACGAGTGAGAAGACAGGCTACCCAGTGGAAATGCTGGATACCGATATGGATATGGAGGCAGATTTAGGAATTGACTCCATCAAACGGGTTGAAATCTTAGGGGCAATGCAGGAACTGTATCCCGATTTACCCAGAGCTAATCCAGAAGAATTGGGAGAACTACGCACAATTGGTCAAGTCGTCGAGTACTTAGAAGCTCATGTCGCCAAATCAGTATCTGTAGAAATTCCTGTTTCCACAGCTAAAGAACCCACCAACGCTCATGCCATCACAACAGATAAAGTAGATGATGTAATAGCAAATGGGTTATCTGAAAAGCCCACAGACACCTCATCTGTGACAACTGTGAACCCATCCATTGCGGAAGCCGTTCCTACAAGTGAACCAGTAGGTAATAGTGATTCAATGAACTTGGGTCAAACCTTACTAGCAATCACGAGTGAGAAGACAGGTTACCCAGTCGAAATGTTAGAACTAGACATGGATATGGAGGCAGACTTAGGAATTGACTCCATCAAACGGGTAGAAATTTTAGGGGCAATGCAGGAAATGTACCCCGATTTACCTAAACCCAATGTCGAAGAACTGGGGGAATTACGTACCATTGGTCAAATTGTAGAGTATCTCCAAAAGTTAGTTGGTGGTGAAAAAAAAAAGTCTCAGCACCAACCTTGTGAGCAACCAGCTAAACTGAACAACACCCTACGTCGTCAAGTTAAACTTAAAACCCTACCTCAACCAGATTTTTTGGACTTCACTTTACCACAAGGGCACATTAGCTTAATCACAGATGATGGAACTCTTACAACTTCGAAGTTAGCGAAATCATTGATAGAGCAAGGTTGGAAAGTAGTTGTTTTAAGTTTTCCCCTATCACTCATCCCCCAGCAAGCACCTTTACCCACAGAAGCCATTCGTGTAACACTCTTGGACCTCAGTGAAGAGCATCTACAACAACAATTATCAGCGATCGCTACTAACTATGGTCCAATCAGTGCTTTCATCCATCTCAACCCAGTCTTTTCAGTCAGCTATAACGGTAAAATTCCTTATCTAGAAGAGGAAAAAATGATTGTTAAGCATGTCTTCTTCATAGCAAAACATCTGAAACAATCCCTCAATCAAGCAGCGCGTCATGGACGTAGTTGTTTCTGCACTGTAGTTCGTCTTGATGGAGCCTTTGGCCTAGGAAGATATGTCAACTTTGGTCCTATCAGTGCAGGTTTGTTCGGATTAACAAAGACTCTTAACTGGGAATGGCAACAAGTTTTTTGTCGGGCGATCGACCTAAGTCCAACAATTGATGCCGATGAGTCAGCACATAACATTATTTCTGAATTACACGATCCCAATTGTTATATCACTGAAGTTGCTTACGGTTCACAAGGACGAGTAACACTCATTAGTGTACCGGAATAACAGGGAGTGGGGCATGGGGCATAGTATAGAGTATTCTCCTTCCCTTCCCTTGTCTTCTTTGTTTATCACAATAGTATTCCTAGTATTCCATTCATTCTACCTACAGAGATAGGAAAAATTATGACATTACAAAACCAAATTCATTCTTCCTCAGTTTTTCTTGTCAGTGGAGGCGCAAAAGGCATTACTGCCAAGTGCACTGTCAAATTAGCACAGCACTATCCATGCAAATTTATCCTCCTAGGTCGTTCCCAACTTCTTGACAATGAACCGACTTGGGTTCAGGATTGCCTTGACGAACCAAGCCTCAAAAAATCTATTATGGAACACCTTCTCTCTCAAGGAGAGAAACCTACACCCCTGAGTGTACAAAAAATTTATAATCAGATCACTTCAAACCGTGAAATTCAAAAAACATTGCTAGCTATTCAAGCTGCTGGTGGTCAGGCAGAATATTTAAGTGTTGATGTGACAGATGCTCATACTTTAAAGCATAAACTTGCTCCTGTTGTTGAACGTATAGGAGCCATTACTGGCATTATTCATGGTGCTGGTAATTTAGCTGATAAGTTAATTGAAAAGAAAACAGAACAAGATTTTGAAAAAGTTTATACTGCCAAAGTCAAAGGATTAGAAAATCTTCTCTGTTGTGTCAAACCTAGCCAACTTGAATATTTAGTTTTGTTTTCTTCTGTCACAGGTTTTTACGGTAATATCGGACAATCTGATTACGCTATTGCCAACGAAATTCTCAACAAATCAGCCCATCTTGTCAAGCAACGCTATCCCTCTTGTCATGTAGTCGCTATCAATTGGGGAGGATGGGACAGTGGCATGGTCACACCAGAATTGAAAAAAGAGTTTGCTCGCCGAGGTATTGACATCATTCCCGTAGAAACGGGAACACAAATGCTAGTTAATGAACTCCATCCCGCCAATCATGAAACTGCACAAGTTGTCATTGGTAGTCCACTGTTTCCACCTCCTGCACCATTAAACCCTGAACTCAAAAATTACCGTATTCGTCGTCGCCTATCATTAGAAGCAAATCCCTTTTTACAGGATCATGTCATTGCAGGTAAGCCAGTTTTGCCAGCCACTTGTGCTGTCTCTTGGATCGTCGATGCTTGCGAACAACTTTATCCTGGTTATAAGTTTTTTAGTAATACAGATTTTAAAGTCTTAAAAGGAATTACATTTAATGGAACTCCAGTAAATGAATATATTGTAGACTTGCAAGAGATTGCTAAAACTGACTCCCAAGAGATTCTCTTTCAAGCCAAAATTTGGAGCCAAACTCCAGAAGGAAAAACCAATTATCATTTTAGCATTTCTCAAGTTCAATTGATGCGAGAAGTCCCCACTCGCCCTACTTATGAAGCTTTAAATCTTGCAGAAGACCACATTATTAACATTAAAGGGAAAGAGTTTTATCAAACAGGAAAATCAACCTTATTTCCCTTATTTCATGGTGCTTCTTTTCAAGAACTTAAAAAAGTTATCAATATTAGTCAAGATAAAATCACAACTGAATGTGTTTGGCATGAAATCATAGATAAACAACAAGGGCAGTTTCCAGTTGGATGGGTCAATCCTTACTCAATTGACCTAAGTACTCATCCTTTATGGATTTGGATGCAGTATTTTCATCAGGAAATTTGTTTACCTGCGGGGATTCAAAAATATGAACAGTTTATGGAAACTCCTTGCAATACTCCTTTTTATGTTTCCTGTGAAGTTAAGTCCAAGACTACAACCAGTGTTATCGCCGATTTTATCGTACATGATCCCCAAGGACAAGTCTATTCACGTTTATTAGGCGGTAAGGGAATTATTATACCAACTCAATCGTTGAAAATTGGGGAGTAGGGAGACGAAGGGGGACAGGGGGGACAAGGGAGGACAGGGGGGACAAGGGAGACAAGGGGGACAGGGGAGACAAGGGGGACAGGGAGGACAGGGGGGACATTAAACAACGATATATAACTTTGTTTTTACTCTTAACTCCTCATGCCCCATGCCCTATGCCCTATGCCCTATGCCCTATGCCCTATGCCCCATGCCCTATGCCCTAATATTCATTTAACACAAGGAATAATAAATGGAAAAGATAGCAATCATTGGATTTTCGTGCCTTTTTCCCGATGCTAATAATCCTGAGGAATTCTGGCAGAATTTGATTCAACAAAAAGACTCTACCCTATCTGTTGGTGTTGAGGAAATGGGCGTAGACCCATCTGTTTTTTATGATCCAGTTAAAGGGCTAGCTGACAAAATCTATTCTTTGAAAGGTGCATTCATTCGTAACTTTAAGTTTGACCCTACTGGCTATAATTTACCTCCAGAATTTTTAGCAGGTTTGGATAATACCTTTAAATGGTCTGTTGATGTTGCTAAACAAGCCTTGCAGCATAGTGGTTATTTAGGACAAAAAGCTGTTCTTTCTAAATGTGGAGTCATATTAGGCACTCTCTCTTTTCCAACTAAAGGCTCTAACCAACTGTTTGGTTCTCTTTATCAAGAGGTCCTGACACCTGCAATCAAAGAGCTTTTGCAGTCTCAAGACTTTGGCTTGGCTTCTTTACCTGCTGCGGCAAATGCTTCCAGTTACAATGCCATGATATCAGGCTTGCCAGCAGCTATTATTGCTCAAGCTCTTTCTCTCTCGAATATCCATTTTTGCATAGATGCAGCTTGCTCATCATCACTGTATGCTATGAGGCTTGCATCTCATTATTTATGGATGCATAAAGCTGATTTGATGATTGCTGGCGGCATCAGTTGTGCCGATCCTCTATTTTTACGGATGTTATTTTCTGGTATTCAAGGTTATCCAGAGGATAATGAGATCGCTCGTCCCTTAGATAAGTTCTCTCGAGGACTCACTACCGCCGATGGGGTAGGAATGGTCGTGCTCAAACGATACACTGATGCCATTCGAGATGGCGATCGCATTTATGCCACTATCTGTGGAAATGGGCTATCGAATGATGGTAAAGGAAAACACTTGCTCAGTCCCAATCCAAAAGGGCAGATATTGGCTTTTGAACGCGCGTACAAAGAGGCACAAATCAGTCCTCAAGATATCGATTACATGGAATGTCATGCGACGGGTACATTGTTGGGAGACACGACTGAGTGTAACTCTATTGAAACTTTCTTTGGTCAACATCAAGCAACGCCGTTAGTAGGTTCTGTCAAGAGTAATGTTGGTCACTTGCTAACTGCTGCTGGTGCAGTGAGTGTCATTAAAGTTCTCTTGAGCATGTCTAAAGGTGTTATTCCAGCAACTATTAATATTACTGACCCTATCGGTGATCACAGTGGGGTCATTTCACCTGAACGAATTGTCACAAGCACCACAAACTGGCCGAATAAAGCACCTGTTAAACGGGCAGCTATTAGTGCTTTTGGTCTTGGGGGTACTAATGCCCACATGATTTTAGAACAGGGACCTGTTGTACAGCTCGCCGACGTCACCAAACCTCCTATGCAGCCTGTCAAAATGGCCATTGTCGGGATGGATGCTTTTTTTGGTGCTTGCAATGGATTAGATGCTTTTGAACGCAGTATTTATGATGGTACACAGCATTTTGTTTCCTTACCACCTCAACGATGGTATGGCATTGAAGACCAACAGAACTTACTCCAAGAGTGTGGATTACCTGATGGAAAGCCACCCGTCGGCGCTTACATTCAAGATTTTGAAATCGACACTATCTCTAGTAAGATCCCTCCCAATGAACTTTCTAAACTCAACCCACAACAACTGTTACTCCTTAAAGTTGCAGAACGTGCTTTGAAAGATGCGGCAATCAAAGAAGGTGCCAATGTAGCAGTCATTATCGCTGCAGAAACAGAGTTTTCTGTTCATCAACTACAGCAAAGATGGAATCTGTCTTGGCAAATTCAGCAAGGCTTAGAGAATCAAGACATTTCCCTGCCACCACAAACACTCTCTCAACTGGAAACAATTGTTAAAGATGGTATTCATCATCCAGTAGAAAGCAGTGAATATGTGAGTTATATCGCCAATATTATGGCGAGTCGTATT
>Ga0070738_10002883_pt1 | contig 24520 bp, 23 predicted proteins | sample Coa_R2_2_FD_66446 | JGI IMG/M metagenome (GOLD analysis project Ga0070738, IMG submission 66446) | Surface soil microbial communities from Centralia Pennsylvania, which are recovering from an underground coalmine fire - Coalmine... | ecosystem: Environmental > Terrestrial > Soil > Unclassified ... | reverse complement strand
GGCCAGGGTCCGTGATCCAGCACTCTCCGTGGTGGACCACCAGGAAGGGGGGTCAAGATTCGAGCGTCGATAGGGGGTCAGTTTTCAGCCGGCGCTGACAGGTGGCGTCGAGAAGCGACCAAGGAGGCCCAGGCCATGAGAAGGGTACCGCCGTCCGTGCCCGTTCGTGAGGAGCTGAACCGTCTGCTCAGCAGTGGTGCCGACCGGGAGACAAGCGTCGTCTCGGCCTTCATCGAGCTCGCTGTCCGCCTGGTTGTCCAGCAGCTGCTCGAGGCCGAGCAGGCGGACTTCTTGGGCGGGAGGGGCCGCTACGAGCGCCGAGGAGACGGCCAACGGGGGTCCCGGAACGGCTACGAGCCCGGCCGGATCCGCACCGCTGAGGGCGCCATCTTCGTCCAGGTCCCCCAGGTGCGCGGGACTCCCGAGCCGTTCCGCTCGAGCCTCATGGGCTTCTTCGAGGGCAACTCCGAGGTCCTCGAGCGCCTGGTCGCCGAGATGTACGCGCGGGGGCTGTCCACAAGGGACGTCGAGGACGCCTTCCGGGACGCGACCGGGGAGCTTTTGATCTCGAAGTCCGCGGTCTCCGAGATCACCGACCAGCTCTGGGAGGACTACCAGGCCTTCTGTTCCCGGGACCTCTCCGAGATCGCTGTCGAGTCCCTGTTCTTGGATGCGGTCTTCGAGTCGCTCCGGGCCCAGGGGGCCAAAGAGGCCCTGCTCGTCGCCTGGTGCATCGACACCGACGGCCGCAAGCACCTGTTGCACCTCGCGGTCGGGAACAAGGGGTCCGAGGTCTGCTGGACCGAGTTCTTGCGCCACATGGTCTCCCGGGGCCTGAGAGCCCCGACGACGGTCACCACCGACGGCGCCCCTGGCCTCATCCGGGCTGTCGAGGCGGTCTTTCCCCGCTCGGTGCGCATCCGCTGCTGGTTCCATCGCTTGGCGTACGTCCGCGCCAAGCTCCCCGACGAGGAGGCCGCGCAGGTCATGGCCCACCTCTACGCGGTGAGGGATGCCCCGACCCTCGATGCGGCCAGAGCGGCCGCCGACCGCTTCGCCAACGCCTACCAGGACCGCTTCCCCGCGGCCGTGGCCTGCGTCGAGGAGGATCGAGACGCCCTCTTGGCGATCCACAAGGTACCCGTGCGCCACCGCATCCGGGTACGCACGACCAACCTCGCCGAGCGCAGCTTCGAGGAGGAGCGCCGGCGCACCAAGGTCATCCCACGCCTCCGGGACGAAATGGCCACGATGAAGCTCGCCTTCGCGATCATGATCCGCGCGGCTCAGCGCTGGTGCCGGGTGTCGGTCAACGACCTCGAGCGCCGCCAGCTCGCGCTCCTTCGCGCCGAGCTCGGACTCGACCCGCCACCCGCCGACGATCAGGCCGCCCGGTCCCGCCGCACACCCAACCGAACAGTCGCCGCCTGAGGTCCATCATGGCCCGCGCGGGATTTACAGGAACGAGAGGACTTGACCCCATTAGCATGAATGGGAGTAGCCTCACTTCGTCGAGCTAAGACTGGCCTGAGCTTGGCCTCGCAAGCAGAAGCGAGGGGGAATCTACATGGTAAAGGGACGGGCATTCATGGTTCCTCTGGCACCACTCGTGGCGGTGCTTACCTTAGGAGCCGGTAGTAGTTCGGCACTCAGTGCAAGCCAGGTGTCAACTCCTACATTCCAGCCAAGCAAAGCTACGCCCACGACCGCACCTCGGCCAGCGCCTGAAGTTGCTACTCCGCTGCATGTGACGGCGAATGACCTCAACTCTCAACTGGGCCAAGGTGCACCCAATGCGTTTGCCGGTATGGAAGTCACACCCGACCAGCAAGGGCTGATAATCCACGTGGTCGACTCTGGGTTGCAGCAAGTACAGCAGATCGTCTCCCAGAGGCTCCAGGCTCTGGGTCACCAGGCGCTTCCAGCGAGCGAGATCACCTACGTATCGGCCACTGCGAGCCTCGCGTCGCTGCAATCGCGTCAGGAGCAATTAACCGCGGCCTATCCTCAGCTATCCGCACAGGGCGTCAACATCTCCTCCTACTCTCTGGACATTGCCAACGACTCCTTACATGTGACCGTGCAGGGACTCACGCCGACAGATGAAAATGCGATCGCAACCGTGGTTGGTAGCCAGAATCTGATTGTTACTGAGCTTCCTCGCGCCACAGCCTACTCACGGACCACCGATTCCCTCCCATGGTGGGGAGGTGACTGGATCCAGAGTTCCAACCTCTACTGTACATCCGGATTTTCAATGGTTGACGGGTCTGGCATTACGTATAACAGTACTGCAGCACACTGTGATAATACTCCGAATCATAACGACACATTTGTCCACATTTGTCCAGAATGGTCAAGGCTACGGTGTCACCATCAAGTGGGAGCGTTGTAGCAATTGTACTGGCGATTCGGAACTCATATCCACCTACCCTGGTTCGTCTGACGGCTGGGTATGGCGCACGAATAGTAGTGCCCTGAACGTGAGTTCTGTGGACACGGGGCCGGAGACATCCACTTCCAAATGATCCCACCGGCTATGATGAAATGCGAAACACGAAGCGTGATATATAGACCTGCTCCGCAGAGGACGGTCAGGGTGGGACGATGATGGCGGACGCGAAGGAGCAGCCCAATGGCTGAGTCAGTGCCCCCGACGAACAGCCTGGTCCGATTGCAGCACGAATACCCAGGGGCGTGGGTTGCCCTGAAGGACGGGGGCGTGGTGGAGGCCCGAGCGACCCCCTACGAACTCGTTGCTGCACTCCACGACCGAGGTATCTCCGACGCCACGATCATCCGGGTGCCGGCGGAGTCCGAGCCGGAGCTGGTCGAGCTCGGGTAGCTAACTAATGGCGCCCCGGGGCTTCCCCTGGGTCTATCCGTACGTGGAGGAGGGTCGGGGACGTAGCGCGCAATTCCTCACTCGCCCCCTCCTACGGCCGGTGGTGGCCGTTCGGATGAAGGGGGCTCGCCTGGGCAGCCAGAACGTGGCGGCACTGGTGGACTCCGGAGCGGACCACGTTCTGGCGGCCCCTTGGATCGCGCAGGACATCGGTATCGATCCAGACCCGAACCGGGAAACGACGCTCGGGATCGGTGGTGGTCCGCGACGGGTTCGTTTTGCCGACGTGACGGTGCACCTCCTTCCTCCGGCCGTCACCGTGACCGGCGGGGGCTATGACCCGTCCGAAATTCACGAGTGGCAGGCAGAGGTCGGCTTCTTCACTCAATGGGAGCCACCCTGGTCGATCGTCCTTGGGCAAGTCAGCTTCCTCGATCGATTCACCGTGACGTTCAGCCGGCACGCACAGGCCCTCGCTGTGGACGATGTGAGCGCCTTCGACGATCGCTATTCCCAGCCACCTGCATCATCGTCCCATCCGCCGGAACGGTTCAGCGCGTAGTGGGATGTTCAGGGGCGAATGCCCAGTCGAACAATCCGTCGGTTCCCCGGCTCCCGTACGGGCCCAAGATCGGCATCACGAGGTCCCTCTGAACACCCAGATTCCGGAGGCGCATCGCATCTCGGGGGTGCCCAATCACGCACCGAATGCCCGGTTGGCGCCACGCAGCTTCATTGAGGAGTTCGGTGGCGCCAGGCGTCAACAACCCTTCACCCGACAGCCATGCCTCCGGCCGCCCCGATATCATGCCCACGTCGACAGCTGCCAGAATGGCAACTGACCCAGAGAGGGGAAAGAGAATGCCTCGGTGGTCGCTCTCATCTTTCACCGTCGTGTACCCCTTGTCGTTGACGATGAAGCGGGAAGCATCGCCACTCCGCAATAGGGCGAAGCGGCACGCTGCCAACAACTTGGGAGTCTCCCGGAGTGTTCGGACGCGCTCATGCTGGACCAAGTCGGGGTGGGGATCCGGCACCCCTTGTTCCAGTAGGAATGTCCGGGCTCGCTTATCGAAGTCGGGATGGCGAACAGCCAGCCCGTACAGATGTGCCCGGATGGTCGACCAATCGCTATCCCGGACATGCTTCCGTCCAGCCTCTAGCGCCCGCACGGCTGCCGGGAGCCGGGGTTCGTACGAGCTCCAAAGCCGATCGATTTCGTCTCGATCGACGCCGGCGGGCGGGTTCTTTAAGCGGTAGATGCCCTTTTCGCGAGCGATCGAATCCGCCCGGACGCGGGCATGAACCGCGTCGGGCTGCGAGGTGTACCGAACCGCCACCTTCGCATTGCGAAGGCTACGAGCATGGCGTCCTCGGCGCGGCGCCTCGCCGAAGCCACCGATGAGAGCAGCTGGCAAGTAGTGCGCATTGGAATTCTCGATTCCCATTCACCCATGATGGACCATGGAGGTGCCACTACTGAAGGAACACCATCGTGCTTGTCAGAGTGACGCGGTGAGGGCATAGGCCGCCGCAGTGACGGCATCCATTACCCCGCCAGGACATCTGCTCTGCCGAGGTCCCTATCTGGCCTTTCCGTGGTAGTTCTTCCATACGAGCTCGACAGCTGGACCGAGTACGAAGAGGGCTCGCTCAATCTCATCGGGCCGGCACCGATCGCCGGCCCACTCCCTGGCGACCCGTACGTACTCTGCGTAGGCGTCGGGATCTTTCCGGATGTCCCAGGTGCCAGTCACGGCCCAGAAGCCCCACGCCGCTCGGCGGTCCGCGATGAGCGGAGTCCCGGGCTCGTCTGGCGCCGCACATGCGTAGGCGAACTTGCTGGCGAACGCGGGGCCGAGCCCAGCGACGCGGGCTGGGCTGCGCTTCGAGGTCCATGACATCGCAAGCGCCTCCGGGTTGTTCGATCGAGCAAGGTCCCGTAGACGTTCGAGTCTTTCGATCATCGGTTGCAAACTGCCGCCGCTCGCCGAGCTCTCGAGGATTCGGGAAGCACGACGCCACGCCCTGCCGACGCTGTACCCCCAGGCCATCACGGCGACGAACGGCAGGAGGACGCCAGCCTCAGCCGACTCATGGAGATGGTGCCGACGGACAACGTGGCCGTCGCCGGTGGCCGTGCGCTTCTTGAGTTCCTCGACGGCGTCGAGCACGCGATTCAGTTCGGGAATGCCACGTCGTCCCCTCAGGCCTCCTTCCCACGTCGAGGGATGCCAGGCCGTACCGTGCTCGTCGATGGGGTTGACTTGATCGAGCAGCTTGACGAGTTCGAAGAGCAACTCCGGCGGGTGCGCGTGGGGATCGGTCGCCACCGGCCCCGCGCCAGCGGCCTCAAAGGCCTCCGTGAGGGCGGAGAGAACACCCGCGATGTCGCGCCGTGTCGTCATGGGTCGAATTCTTGCACGACCCTGGGGCGAGAAGGGCGGGGGGACCCGACCCGCCAAGGAGCGCCGGGCTTCGTGACACATCCGTGCCACACCGAACGGAGAACAGGGGTATCTGGCGGTCAACAATGGCGGTCGAGTTCGGAACCTCTGGCCATGCTGAGCTGGTACTTTGCCTAAACTCGGAGGCTGCCTGTCCCCTCGAAAGGGCCCTCATCGCGCCTGAAAGGCGCGAGGTCACCGGATCGACGCCGGTCCCGACCACCGGAAAGCCCATTTCGTTCTACCGTCGGCTCGCGCGCGTCCTCACCGTCGTGGTCGGAGTCGTGTCGAGCGGCGGAACGGTGGCGGCTGTTCCCCCGACCGCCCTCGCCTCGCGTGAGAGTGGTAGTCGATGTTTGCGTGGAATTGGCAGTAGAGACCGCGTGAATTTGGTAGTCACTGCCGCGTGAAATTGGTAGTGACGTGCCATGGCCGGCAGCACGGCGGGTAGCACCGCACACTACCGCAGCCGTCTGGCAGACGAGATCTTGGCAGAGCTGTGCCGTGACTTCCCGGCGGTGATGATCACGGGAGCTCGGGCCACGGGCAAGACGACGACCGCTGCCCAGCACGTCGCCCAGGTCGTCCGGCTCGACGAGCCCGGCGTGGCCGCCGCCTACCGGGCAGACCCGGACGCCGCCCTGCGGCGAGCCGATCTGCCGGTCCTCCTCGACGAGTGGCAGGCGGTGCCCGGGGTGCTGGGCGCCGTCAAGCGAGCCGTCGACCGCGATCCGACACCGGGCCGGTTTGTCCTGACCGGCAGCGGGGCTCGACGCTCCGACGATTCTCGAAGACCACTCGTCGGCCGATGGTTCGATGCCTTCGCCACCGCCCAACTGCGCCCGGAGCTTGCTCTCGCCCACCCGCTCCCGGTGCTCCACCACCTTCGCGAGCAGGGCGGCAGGCGGGAGGTCGACCTCGTCGTCGAGCTCGGCGGAAGCCGTGTCGTCGCCCTCGAGATCAAGGCCACGTCGGCACCGACCGTCGGCGATGCCAGGCACCTGTTCTGGCTCAGAGACCGACTGGGCAAAGGCTTCGTCACCGGGGCGATCGTCCACAGCGGCCCGGGAATCTACGAATTGGGCGATCGCGTGTACGCGGTGCCGCTCTGCGCTCTGTGGTCGTAGGCACCCACTGAGGGACGGAGCGCTGAGGCCCATGGCTCAGCCGAAATTCGGAGCCGCCAGCTCGAGCGCCCGATGACGCTTGTGGCATCGGCATCGGCACCGCGCCACCGGCCCGACCGGGTCGTCACGCCGCGTCGCCCATCGGTGGTGAAGAAGGGGTGCGTGCTGTACGCCGACAGCCGGATCGACTGCGACGACCACGCCCTGATCATCCGTCGCTACTGCGACGGTCGAGAAGGTGGAGTGAGATCGGCGGCGCAACGGCAGGGGGTCCCCCACCAGGCGCCTCATGCGCTCTTGAAGACGAGGGCCTTCGAGAGTTGAGCGTCGACTTCGGCCTCGATGAGCTGCTGCAAAGCCCATTGAGCGAGCTCACGGACGAGATCGGTGGCCCCGGCAGCCTCGGAGGTCTCGACGCTCAGCCAGCCTCGCGGAACAGGCAGTAGCGCTCTTCGAGGAAGTCGGGATGGGGTCGATCGGTTCGTCGGTGCGGCACGAACAGTGCCTGGCCATGGCACGCCTGCAGCCCGTGACGAAGCATCGGCCCGTCTTCCTCGTCAAGCAGCGTCTGGCGCACTTCGACCACGAGGTCGGGTCTCACTCCGATGAGGTGATGATCGAAGGCGGCATGGTGGATCTTGCACAGTGCGAGCCCGTTCGGCACGACGGGCTCTCCCTTCGGGTGCCCGTCAGGAAGGATGTGAGCGGCGTCGAGCAGCTCACCGTGCCGGAGATTGCAGATGGCGCATACAGACCGATAGGCATGCAGCACGCGCTGGCGGAACTGGGACTGGTGGAGCCGGCGCTTGACCTCAGCAGTGGCATACAGCCGACGGGCGTCCAGCGACGGGGATGGAACGACCTCGGTGTCAATCTCACCCGCCATATCGGAGGCCACGGTGAAGGTCAGCGCCGCGGGGTCATCTCCGACGACGTAGACGGGCCAGACGGGATGGTAGAGCGCAGGAACAAGGCCGAAGAGCCACACCAGCGGGCGCTGCTCGGCGTGCGCCACGCGGAGCCCGACGTTCTCGCGATGGGAGGGGTCGGTCCCCCGATACCGATAACGAAGCAAGCCGTCGTGGCCGACCTCGTCCTCATAGGGTCGGGGCACGCCTGGTCGCTCGGGTGCCGTGGTGATCGACAGGGGTACAGTCATTCCCTTCGGGATGAAGATGCCCTGCTGGGCGATCACCCTCACGCGCTCCCCTCGGAAGGGAACGCCCTCTTCGAGGGCTCGTCTCGGCACGGCGTCCCCATGACGGCGCACGAGATCGCCGAGCCACGTGAACGCTGCGAGGCGCACCAGGCGATCGACGTCCTCGGGCATCGGCAGGAGCGTAGGTGCAGTGGGTGCCGCGTGCACGCGCATTCGCAGGCGCTCTTGAAGGTTGCTCCAGTGCCGTGGTCGGTGCCCGTTTGCGTCGGCACGCGCCACAATGGATCCCTTGCCAGCAGGTAGGTGAGACCCGCTGCCGAGGCCGACGGGTGTCACACCGGAGGTGCTGGGCGTGATCAGCGACACCTCGGGCGACAGCGACGTGGGAGGCCTACCTGAGGCCCGGCCCCATCAATCGATTCCCCCGCCGGCCACTCGGGACCAGGCGTGGGCGCCGGCTTGCACGGCGTCCCAGGGGCTCCCGAGCGGCGGGGTGTAGGAGAGGTCGAGATCGCTCAGCTGGTCCACGGCCAGCTCGCTGAACAGCGCAGCGGCAGCGATGTCGATGCGCTTGGCTATCTCGGCGTGGCGATGGCCGACGAGCTGGAACCCGAGGAGCCGCCCGGTCTTGCGGTCGCCCGTGCAGCGCATCCGGATCCGGTGGCTACCTGGGTAGTACGCCTTGTGGTCGTCAGCCTCGGACTCGACCGTCAGCGGATCGAAACCCGCGGCGGTCGCTTCGTGGTCGCGCAGGCCGGTCCGCGCGGCCACCCGGTCGAAGACCTTGACAACCTGGGTACCCAGGCTGCCTGCGAACGCGCGGCTTCCGCCGACAGCGTTCTCGCCAGCCACCCGGCCTTGCTTGTGGGCGGTGGTACCGAGGGGGAGGTAGGTGGTACCGAGGAGGCGGTGGTAGGTGGTGGCACAGTCGCCGGCCGCGAAGACGTCAGGCAGGTTGGTCCGCATCTGGCGGTCGACCGCAATGGCGCCCTTCACTCCCAGCGTCGCCCCGGCCGCTGCGGCCAGCCCGGTGTCGGGGCGCACCCCGACGACCACGAGCACCACGTCGGCGGGGACGGCGATGCGGCCGTCCGGGCCTTCGGCCTCGACCACCAGGCGGCCGCCGGAGCCCGGAGCACCCCGTCCGATCCGCTTGACGGCCGTGTCGCAGCGCACGTCCACGCCGTGGTCGGCGAGCTCGCCATGGACCAGACGCCCGAGCTCGGGGTCGATGGTGGGCAGCACTTCGGGGAGCTGCTCGACCTGGGTCACGGCCAAACCGCGGGCGACGAAAGCCTCGGCCATCTCGAGACCGACGTACCCCGCTCCCACGATCACGGCCCGCTGGGGTGCGGCGCCGGTGAGGGTGGCCATCACCGCGAAGGTGTCCGCCATCGAGCGCAGCAGGTGGACGCCATCGGCCGTGCCCAGTGGGTCGTCGCCGGCCAAGCCCTCGATGGGCGGGAGTGCGGGCACTGCCCCGGTCCCCACCACCAAGGCGTCGTAGGCGAGGAGGTCTTCGGCGCCATCGGGGCCGGTCACGACCAGCTCGTGCTCGTCGGCCAGGATGCGCCGCGCCATCGTGTCGAGGCGCAAGGTCATCCCTGCCGCTTCCAGCTCGGCCACGGTGCGATGGGCCAGGTCCTGCCAGCGGGGCACCTCGCCCGACACGTGGTAGGGGATGCCGCAGACGGAGAAATTGGGGAAGGCGTCGGCCACCACGACCGTCACCTCGGTGGCGGGCTCCAGCTCCCGAGCGCGCAGGGCCGCGCTGACTCCGGCGTCACTGCCGCCCACGACGACCAATCGCACCGTTCCTCCCTCCGCTCACGCCGCCGCCACTCAGGTCACGACCGGGGACGAGCCTGGTTGGTGCCGCCCGCTTGCAGGCTGGCCACGGGGGCTGCGGCCTTGCCGCTTGGGGCCGCGGCCCCGCCGTTGCCGGTCGGCTCGTGGTGGGGGACCACGACGCCGGCTGCCTCAGCCGGCGTCACGCCGGGAAAGAGGGACGTGATGATGGCCACCGCAACGCCGGCCCCCACCACCTGGGCACCGATGAACACGGGGGCTGACGAGGGTGCGATGCCGGCGAACGTGTCGGAGAGCATCCGCCCGATCGTGATGGCCGGGTTGGCGAAGCTGGTCGAGCTGGTGAAGAAGTAGGCGGCGCCGATATAGGCGGCGACGGCAGCCGGTGCCGAGCGGGCTCGCCCCGTGCGGGCCAACGCGAAGACGACCAGCAGCAGGCCCGAGGTGGCCAGCACCTCGGAGAGGAAGTGCGCCCCGCTGGCCCGCTGCTTGGTCGAGATGCTGATCGCGGCCTGCGAGAACATGAGGTTGGCCAGCACCGCCCCGCCGACGCAGCCGGCCACCTGGGCCGGCACATAGGCGAGGGCATCCCGCCGCGACAGACCGCCGAAAGCAGCGTCGACGAGGGAGACCACGGGGTTGAGATGCGCCCCTGAGATGCTGCCGAACATGAGGATGACGGCGAACAGCCCGCCCGCGGTGGCCGCTGCGTTCTCGAGCAGCTGGAGACCCGAGTCGTGGGGCGAGAGCTGCTGGGCGGCGATCCCAGAGCCGATCACGACGGCGGCGAGGAACGCACTGCCCAGCAGCTCCGCCACGACGCGTCGCCACAGAGCCGCCTCGGCCACGTCCATCCCTTCCTGCGAGCGTGATCGCGCTCAGCGGCAGGACGGCGTGGGGCTCGCGACGGCGTGGGTCAGCTTCGGCCGGCCGGCGCAGCACGCCTCATGGCTCGGACCGGTCGCGCGCTGCGTCGTGGCCTCGCTGTCGGCGTCGGCCAGCACGGTGTAGACCTCCCAGGGCTCCCCACCGGGGCCCTCGACCCACACCTTGTCCTGGATGGCCCAGCAGCAGTTCACCTGCTCCTCGGTCGCGGTGGGCAGACCTTCGCTCGAGAGGCGAGCCGCGGCGGCCGCGACCTCGCCGGTGGACCCCACCTCGATCCCGAGGTGGTTGAGCGAGCCGGCCGGTGCGTCGGCGTTCTCGATGAGGACCAGCTTGAGCGGCGGGTCGGCAATGGCGAAGTTGGCGTAGGCGGCACGCACCTTTGCCGGCTCGGTGTGGAAGAGCTTGGAGTAGAAGTCGATCGCCTCCCCGAGATCGGTCACGTTGAGGGCCACCTGGACTCGGGACATCGTGCGGTTCCTCCAAGGCATTTACATTCGTCTATGTCTTCTTCATCATGCCCGAGACATAGACGACTGTCAACGTCTCACGGTACGATCTCCTCGTGGCCACCCGCACGCGCCGACCACACGGGCTCCACCTGCGTGCCGAGCGGCACGACGACGGGCCGGCCGGTCCGGTGGTGGCGCTGGCCGCGTGCTGCACCCCGCTTGCCCGCGAGCCCATGTCTGCCGAGGCGGCCGCGGAGCTGTCGGCGGTACTGAAGGCCCTCGCCGACCCGATCCGGCTTCGCCTGGTGTCGCTGATCCAGGCCCACGAAGACGGGGAGGCGTGCGTATGCGACCTGACCGAGCCGGTGGGGCTCAGCCAGCCGACGGTGAGCCATCACCTGAAAGTTCTCCTGGACGCCGGGCTGGTGCTCCGGGAAAAGCGCGGGGTGTGGGCCTACTACCGGATGGCTCCCGGCGCCCTGGAGGCCTTGGGGGCACTCCTCGGCAGCGCGAGCCCTCGCCATTAGGAGGACGTTGGGGTTGGCGGCGGCCGGCACCGGTCGCCCCGTCGCCTCGCGGTCGCTGCGCGCGGGGGGCGGCCCCGCCGATGGCCGCTGAGGCTCAGCCCTCCGGCCGTGACGGAGGGCCACACCTTCCTCGGGCCCTCTACGAGCGGGCCCGTGCGGGGCCGGCCCGGCACCGCAGTGGCATACTCGTGGCGTGCGGCGGCTCGTCCCCTGGGCGCTCGTCACGTTGGCGCTGGCCGGAGCCGGCCTCGGGACGGGGCTCGGGCTGGCCGGCACGACCGCGTCGGGCACACCGGGCAGGACCGGGTCGGGCGCCGGCGCACCAGCCCTCCTCCAGCAGGTCCTGGCCGCCACCCGCGCGGCCGGGTCGGCTCGGTTCACCTACTCCTCTGTGACGCGGAGCCGAGACCCGCTGCTCCGTGCTGCTGCGACCGGCACGGGAGAAGTCGACTTCCGCAATGACGACGTCGCGTTGACCGTCGTCGAGCACGTGCACCGGCCGTCGGGGACGCCGAGCAGTGCACGGCACGGACAGCCGGTGACGGTGGCGACCGACGAGGTGCGGATCGGTCCGAGCGAGTACGTGCGGCTCTCGGACCCGGCGCTGCCCGCCCCCCTTCGGTCGCGAGCGCCGTGGCTCGAGGTCTCGAACCCGAGCGCACCAGGAGCCCTGGGTGGCCTGGAGCAGACCGTCACCACCCTCGCCCTCGGATTGTTCGAGCCGCCCTTCACGGGCATCCACGTCGTGCGCCTCGGCCAGGTTGCCGGGGGACGAACCACCGAGTACGCCCTCGATGCCGCCTGCCCTGCGGCTGGTGGCCACGCCGGGCTCACCGTGCCACGGCTGTCGACCGACATCTGGGTCGACAGCTCCAATCGTCTCGTGCAGGCGCAGAGCACGGTCCACCTGCCCCCGACCGCGCCACGCGCCGCGGCCTTCGGCGGCAGGCCCGCTACGACCGTGAGCACCCTGCGGTTCGGGGAATTCGGGAAGCCCGTGCGCGTCGTGACCCCCAGGGTCGAGCCGGGGTACTCCTCGACCGTGGTCGAGATCACGACGGCGAGCTGCTGAGCGCAGGCCAGGGTCACCGGCACGCCCGGCGCATCGCGTCGTCGCCCCCGACTTCCGAGGCTGCACCCGTCAGGGCAGGGATGGCGAGGCTCGCGAGGCGGCGCCCGATGGTCGTCGACGGGAACGCAGGAACGTCAACGGGCGAAGGCATCCCGCGCGGCATGTGCACATTGCGCATCCTGCTCGTCGGTCCCCCCGCTGCACCCGATGCTCGCGACCAATCTGTCACCTTCTCGCACCGTGGTCACGCTGCCCAAGGGCATCAGGCCGCGGCCTTGGAGGGTCGACAGCGCAGCGATCGTCGCTGCCGGCACCTGCTGCAACTCCGGGCCGTCGCGCCGCAGCAGCGCGCCCGTGAATGCCTTCGCCTGCGACACGTCGATCGACAGCCAGTGCGCCCCGTCCATCCGCGCGAAGGCGAAGAGCCGGCCATCGGCGTCGACGATGGCAGTGGAAATGGCGATCCCCAGCGCACGCGCCGTGTCCTGGCTGGCGGCGATCATGACCTGGGCGAGCTCGCTGGTCAGCGGCATGATCACCTTCTCCTCCGCGCCTTGCCCCGGGCTCCGGGCACTTCCTCAACCAGGTAGGCGCGCCACAGCGGCAGCTTACAACCAGCGTGCCGTCACGCTCGGTGCTCGACGAGCTCGAACAGGGCCCCGCCCACGTCGCCGGGGTCGACCCGGAGGAGCGGCCCGGCAACGGCCTCGCTCTCCTCGTCGATCGTGAAGCGGGTACCTGCCGCTCGCAACTGCTCGGCCTTCGCCTCGAGCCCGTGGACCGAGATGCGGATGTAGTAGGGGCCGGGGCCCCAGGTGCACAGAAACCTGCCGGCCGCACCGTCCCAGCGGACCGGCTCGATCAGGTCGACGGTCGCGCTGTGCGCGAGGGAGAAACCCATCCGCACGCGCTTGTACCCTTCTCGCTCCAGCAGCTCCAATGTTCCGGGCTCCCAGTCCAGGGTCGCAGAGAGGCGGCGAGTGACGTCGGCGAGGTCGCGGACCAGGTATCCACGGGCCACCACCCGGACCAGCGAGCCGTCGGCCGGGTCGCTCGGCTCCGGTGGCGGGATGGCGAACGTGTCCGGGGGCATCTGCAAGGGCTCCAGGCCCATGATCTCGATGCACAGGCCCCCGTCGGCATCTGGCCGGTACCGTGGGTCCTCCGCCGTGCAGCCCAGCCACAGGCGGTCGAACGGCAGGTCCGCAGACCGCGGCGCGACCCGGAACGGCACCCGCCGCTCGTACAGGCGCTGCGCCAGTGCGGGCAGGTCGTCGCTGACGACCACGGTCGCGTGCGTCTTGATCGGCCGCGCCACACCCAGGAACTCCTGGAGGCTCTGCAGGTAGGCCGGGAAGTGCGGATCAGCGAGGTTTGGCCGGTCCAGGTGGCCTTGGACCTCGACCCTCGTGGGCGCCATGGCGAGGGACCGGTGGACCCGGAGGAAGTGGGCGACGTAGGGATTGTCCGGGAACGCCTGGCGCCAGCGGGGGTGGCCGATGATCCCCAGGCGTTCGACGAGCATGGACGCGGTGGCATCGGGATCGGCGACCATCAGGTCCGCTGAGAGCAGCATCGTGAGCACGGGCACTCCTCCAGAAGAGGAAGGTGATGCCGCGGGCGGCGGCGCGCCGAGCCTATCCTTCGACCGGCGCGCCCGGGCCTGGCGGCCGAGCACGCCGCCGGGGGCGGCTCGAGGACATCGAGGCGCGCGGGTCCGCCGCCGGCGCAGCGCCGGTCACGGACGCGACGCGAGATTCACAGGAGCGTGGCTGGAAGAGGGAGGGCAGATGAAGTTCGGCCTCAACTTCACACCGGTGTACCCGTCGGAGATGGCGGCCCTCGCTCGGCGCGCCGAGGAGGTTGGCTTCGAGTCGCTGTGGATCGGCGAGCATGTCATCGTCCCCTTCGACGGAGTCCCCGAGGCCGACCGCGGCAACTTCCGGGCCGACTCGCGCTTCGTCGAACCCTGGGTGGCGCTGTCGCACCTCGCCGCGGTGACCACCACGGTGCGTCTGGGGACCTGCGTCGTGGTCATGCCGATGCACTCGCCCTACCACCTGGCGCGCTCGATCGCGACGGCCGACGTCCTCTCGGGTGGCCGGCTGTCGGTTGGCGTCGGCATCGGGAGCATCAGAGCCGAGTACGTGGCCGTCGGCGAGGAGTTCTCGAACCGGGGTGCCCGGATGGACGAGATGATCCAGGTGCTCCACACCCTCTTCAACGACGAGCGGCCGGAGTTCCACGGGCGCTTCTACGACCTGCCTCCGTCCGGCTTCGAGCCCAAGCCGATCCAGCGACCGCGCCCTCCCCTGCTCGTCGGCGGTGCCAGCGAGGCCGCCCTGCGCAGGGCGGTCACGTCCGGAGACGGCTGGTTCGGCGGGAGCCCGCCGCCACCGCGCGCGAAGGAGGTGATCGGCGACCTCCGGCGTCGCCGCGAGCAGGCGGGCCTCGGCCCGCTCGAGATCACGCTCCTGACCGGCTGGTCGCAAGGCTTCGACGCTGATCTGGTGGCGGCCTACGCGTCGAGTGGCGTGGATCGGCTCGTGGTGACGCCATGGACGAGCAGCCGGCACGCCCGCGAAGGCATCGAGCAGTTCGCGCTGGCCGCCGGGCTCGGCTGACCCGATCCATCCTGCCCCGCGGAGCCAGCGCCACGCCGCAGGCCCACCAGGCGGCCCTCGGCCCGGACGGTCCCCCGGAGAGCGGGCTCCTCGCCCGGGCGCCGTCCTGGGCAGGGGCGCACCACGCCCTCGGCCCGGACGGGTGCGGGGGCTACTCGAGGCCCTCCCTGGGCGGCGAGCCCACGTGGGGGAACAGGTCGAGGAACGAACCCTGGGTGATCCGGTACCGCACGTCGTCCGGCTGGTCGTCGAAGAGCTCGTGCAGCGTCTTCTGGGTGTGGCCGAACGTGCCCTCGAGGTGCGGATAGTCGCTGCCCCATACGACGTTGCGGTACCCCATCGCGGTCAGCGCGGGGATTGCCGATTCGTCGTGCTGGAAGGAGGCGTACACCTGATCGAAGAGGATCTCCTTGGGCAGGCGGCTGAGCCGGTCCTTTACGAACTCGCTGTGCTGGCGGTAGGCCTCGTTGAGCCGGTCGCCGAGGAAGGGCACCCACGACGCGCCGGCCTCCGAGATCAGCAGCTTCAGGTTGGGATGCCGGTCGAGCACGCCCGAGGCGACCATGAACCCCGCCATCGTCATGCCCGGGTACGACGCCCACACGTAGTTCATGGGACCGGCGCCCGGGCCGTGGAAGTGCACGGGATCTTCACCGGTGTTGCCCGTGTGGACGGCGATGACCATCCCGGTCTCGTCCATCGCGTCCCAGAGGGGCTCCCAGTAGGGCCGGTTGAAGTCGGGGATGCCCGGCGGCGTGCCCGACGGCAGGCCCACCGCCTTGAGCCCGAGGCCGGCGGCGCGCTGAACCTCGGCGACCCCGTCGCCCACGTCGAGGGGGGAGATCTGGGCCGGCATCACGTGACGGATCGACTCCTGCTGGACGCTCGCGCACCAGTCGTTGATCACCTTCACTGCCTCGCGGGCGAGCACGGGATCGGTGATCATGGAGTTCCACAGCCCGACGGACGGGTAGATGACCTCGGCCCAGATGCCCTCGTGGTCGAGGTCGCTCCGGCGGACCTCGAAATCGCGGTCTCCCGGCGCCCTGAGGGCCTCGGAGAGGGTCCGGCCGTTCTTCCCCTTCACGATGCCGATCCGCGGCAGGGGGCGCTCGAAGCTCTTCCCGTCGACGTAGATGGTCTCGGTCGTGCCGTCCGCCGACTTCACCGAGCGCGGCATGCGCGCCGCCAGCTCGGGCGGGAGCGCGTCGTAGAGGTCCTTGGGCTCCATGTAGTGGGAGTCACCGGAGTTTGCCCAGATCTTCATGCCTGCTCCTTCCGCATCGAAGGTGTGCCGGGGCCAGGCGCGTCCGGGTGACGCATCCGGTTGGCGGGCAGCGCGGCACCGCTCACTCGGTCAGCGTACGCCGTGGGTCTCGACACGCACGGGGCGGTTCCCCTTCCTCGCCATGGCTGCGCCGGGAGCCCCTCATGGCCCCGGCAACGGCCTCGGCCCACCGTGCCCCTTGTGGAGGCTCGGCGCCCCCCATACTATCCGCAAAGGCTGTTTTCAGCCTGGGTGGCCACCCCCGGCGGTGCCCGGAAGAGGCGTATGGACGACGCGTGGATTGACATGGGCGACGTGTGGACCAGAGCGGGGCCCCTCGCCGGGGTTCGAGTGGTGTGCCTGTCCACGTCGCTCGTTGGGATGGAGGTGGCCCGCTTCCTGGCCGACTTCGGCGCCGAGGTGGCGCTCGTCGAACCGCCGGGCGGGAGCCCGCTCCGCCGGGCGCCGGCGTGGCCCGTGTGGTCGCGGGGCTCCAAGAGCATCGAGCTCGACCTGCGCGACCCAGCGTCGGCGGCCTGCGCCATCGAGCTGGCCGACGGTGCCGACGTGCTCTTCGAGTCCTTCCGTCCCGGGGTAGCAGAGCGCTGGGGCCTCGGCTACGAGGACCTCGCCGCCCGCAACGCCCGGCTCGTCTACGCGTCCGTCACCGCCTTCGGGCGGAGCGGGCCCCTCGCACGCCTCAAAGGCTACGAGGGGGTGGTGATGGCCAAGATCGGGGCCTACGACCAGTTCTCCGTGCTCGTGGACCGGCCGGGCCCCGCCTTCGCATCGGTTCCCTACTGCTCAACCAGCGCCGCCCAGCTGGCCATCCAGGGGATCCTCGCCGCGCTGATCGAGCGGGCCCGCAGCGGGCTGGGCCAGCGGGTCGACACCACCCTGGTGCAGGCGATTGCCGCACACGACGTGTTCAACTGGATGGTCCGCACCGTCGCCCAGCGGTACCCGGCGGCCTTCACCGAGGTGCCCCCCGTCGATCCGAGCACCCAGGTCCCCAACCACTGGATGGCCTACGCGCTGCTGGTGGGCCTGTCGGCCGACGGCCGCTGGCTGCAGTTCTCCCAGGCCACGCCGAAGCTGTTCGGGGCGTTCCTGCGGGCCACCGGGCTCGACGGTCCCGAGTGGGCCGGCGCGTGGGAAGACGAGGACCCAGCCCGGCGCAGCGCGTTTCGTGACCAGGCCCTCGGGGTGATCCGGTCGCGGAACCTGGCCGAGTGGCAGGCGGTCTTCGACCGCGAGCCCGACGTCTTCGCCGAGGTCTTCCGGAGGGGCCACGAGCTGCTGTGGCACCCCCAGCTCGTCGCCGACAACCGGGTCGTCGAGGTAGAGGTCCCAGGGCTCGGACCCGTCCGCCAACCGGCTCCGCTGGTCGCCATGGACCGGACGCCGGGCAGGGCCGGACGCCCGAGCCCGGGGCTCGACGAGCACGGAGGGGAGCTGCGGGCGGGGTGGGCCAGGCGGACCCCCACCTCCACGGCGGCGCCACCCCCCGACGGCGGGCCCCGTGGCCTCCCGCTGTCGGGGGTCACCATCCTCGAGCTGGGCACGTTCTTCGCCGGACCCTTCGGAGCCACGCTGCTCGCCGATCTCGGAGCCCGGGTGATCAAGATCGAACAGCACGACGGCGACCCCATCCGCTGGCAGCTCCCCATGCCGGAGGTCGGCGGTGTCAAGGTGCTGCTCGGCAAGGAGAGCGTCGCCATCGACATCAACAGGGCCGAAGGGCAGGAGCTGGTGCGCCGGATCGCCAGGTTCTGCGACGTCGCGCTCGTCACCTTTCGGGCCGGCGTGGCGGAGCGAGTGGGCCTCGACGAGGCGTCGCTGCGGGCGGTGAACCCGGGCATCGTGTACCACACCGCTACCGGTTTCGGCACTGCCGGCCCCTACGCGCGGCGTCCCGCGTACGCGCCGACCATCGGGGCCGGTTCCGGCATGGCCCGCCGCAACATCGGCACCGCCGTGCCCGAGGGGCCAGCCCTGTCGCTCGACGAGGTCAAGGCGGGCGCGACCCGGCTCAGTGCCGCCAACCTCACACTGGGGCACGCCGACGGCTTCTCCGGGATCGCCGTCGCCACGGGGCTCCTGCTCGGCCTGCTGGCCCGGGGGCTAGGGAAGGGCCAGGCGACCGCCACCACGATGCTCTCGACCATGAGCCACGTGCTCTCCGACGACATGGTCGAGTACCGGCACAGGGCGCCGGTACCGGCCCCGGACCCGGGTCTGCACGGCCTGGGCGCCCTGTACCGACTGTACGAGTGCGCCGAGGGCTGGGTCTTCCTCGCCGTCGCGACGGACCACGAGTGGGCCTCGTTGGTAGAGGTCCTGGGCGACCCCGGCATCGCCTGCGACTCCCGGTTCGCCTCCGCCGCGGACCGGCAGGCGAACGACGGAGACCTCGGCTCGGTGCTCGCCACCGCGTTCCGCTCCAAGCCTGCCCGCGAGTGGGAGTCGGTCATGGTCGGGGCGGACGTGGCCTGCGTGGCCGTGGAGTCCGGCCCCTCGCACGCCGTGCTCATGGACGACGACGGCCTCGGCCGCTCCCTCGGCATGGTGACCGACGTGGTGCATCCGGTGCTCGGACCGCACGCCCGCCTCGCCCCGGTGCTCCGATTCTCACGCTCGGCCACGCGGGCAGAGGGCGCGCCGGCCATCGGCCAGCACACCGACGAGGTGCTCGAAGAGATCGGCGTCGGACCCGAGGCGCGGGCCGAGCTCCGCAGGAACGGGGTCATCGCGTAGCGCTGGCGACCGAGGTCCGGCAACGGCACGTCCGGGCCGACGGTTCGGCAGGCCAGTTGCCGGGTGAGAGGAGGGTGCGAGGGTGAGCGTGAAGGACCGGGCGTGCATCGTCGGCATCGGCACGACGACCTTCTACCGCCGGGGCGGATCGGGCGACACGACCGAGCTCGAGTTGATGTGCGAGGCCACCCTGAAGGCGGTCGACGACGCCGGCCTGTCGGTCGACGACATCGACGGCTTCTCGCTCTACGGCGGCGGCTACGACACGGGCATGCTCTCCCAGACGCTCGGAGTCCCCGAGGTGCGCTATTCGGTATCGATGACCGGTGGCGGCGGCGGCTCGCAGGGAACGGTTGCCAACGCCGCGGCAGCCGTGGCGGCGGGGTACGCCGAGGTGGTCCTCTGCGTGAAGGCGCTGAAGTCCGGCGGACCGGGAGGCCGGCGCATCGGTCGTGCGGTCGAGCGCCAGGGGCGGGCACCCGCCGGCGGGGCGGACGCGGACTTCAACCACCCGTTCGGTCTCATGTCGCCGGGTCAGGCCTTCGCCCTCATGGCGCGCCGGCACATGGAGAAGTACGGCACGACGACGCGCCATTTCGGCGAGGTCGCGGTCTCGACGCGGTTCCACGCCAGCCGGAACCCCGCCGCGCTCTACCGGGATCCGATCACCCTCGAGGACCACGAGGCCTCGCGCATGATCGCCGAGCCGCTTCGGCTGCTCGACTACTGCCTCGAGACCGACGGCGGCACTGCGGTCATCGTCACGTCCCCAGAGCGGGCACGCGACCTGCGCCAGCCCCCCGTGTACGTGATGGCCGCCGCCCAGGGCGGCACGGGCAGGTGGGGCCAGGGGATCTTCTGGCACCAGATGCCCGACGAGTACTACGCGTCGTCCGGGCACCGCGACGTGGCCAAGCGCCTGTTTGCCATGGCGGGCATCGGCCCACAGGACGTCGACGTGGCGGAGCTGTACGACCACTTCACCCCGCTCGTCATCATGCAGCTCGAGGACTACGGCTTCTGCGAGATCGGCGAGGGCGGCCCCTTCGTCGAGGACGGTGGGATCCGGTGGCCCGACGGACGGCTGCCGGTGAACACGCACGGCGGCAACCTGTCCGAGGTCTACCTGCTCGGGCTCACCCACACGATCGAGGCCGTCCGCCAGATGCGGGGGACCTCCACCTCGCAGGTGGATGGGGCCGAGATCGCCCTCGTCACCTCCGGGCCCGGCATCATGCCGACCAGCGCCATCCTGCTCCACCGCTGAGCCGCCACGCGGGCCACTGCAGGCCATCACCGAAAGGGGGCTACCCATGGGCAACGAGACCGGGCCGTACCTGCCGGCTGACATCGCCACGCTGTTCCCCGACCACGTGAGCCAGGGGTTCTGGGAGCGCTGCGCCCGCCACGAGCTTGCCTTTCAGCGCTGCTCGCGCTGCCATGCCTTCCGGCACCCGCCTGCGCCGATCTGCCACGTCTGCCGATCGTCGGACGTCGTATGGGCGCCGGTCGAGGGCCGCGGCAGGGTGTACACCTACACCATCGTCACCCACCCGGTGCATCCCGCTCTCGCCCATCGCGGGCCGTTCAACATCGTCCTCGTGGAGTTCCCCGACGCCCCGGGCGTCCGCCTGGTGAGCAACCTCGTCGACACGCCGCCCGAGGCCATGGCAACCGGCCTCGAGGTCGAGGTCGTGTGGGAGGAGCCCCGCCCCGGCACGGTACTCCCGAGGTTCCGCCGCGCCCGCCCCGCGTGAGACCACGAAGAGGGCCGCCTCGTCCGACCCTGGCGTCAGCGTCGAGCCGCGATCACCTGCTGGCCGTACTCCTGGAGCGCTTCGATCCCGCGCGCGGCACCCGTGGCTGGGATCTCGACGACGAGCTGGGTGACGCCTGCCGCCTCGACCTCGTCGAGCCACGCCCGATAGGAGTCGAACGACGAACGCTCCTCGAGCACGCGCCCCCCACCCCCTTGGAGCTGCACCGCCACGGAGCCGGGGTCACGCCCAGCTTCCGCAAGCCTGCGGCGGAGGTCAGCGACCTTCACGGCAAGGTCGGCCAGGTCCGGGATGGGCGCCGTCCGCGTGGTGCGCGCGAGCTCGGCGCCGCAGAGGATCGGGGTCCAGCCCTGGCCGTAGTCGGCGACCCGCTGACGTGCTCGGGCACTGTTGCCCCCGACCCAGATCGGGGGGTGCGGCGTCTGTACCGGTCGGGGCCTGACCGTGATCCCCGGTGCGTCGAAATGGCGGCCGCTCACCGAGACGGGTTGCCCCGACCACACCGTCCGCCAGACGTCGATCGCCTCGTCGAGCAGCTCGTTTCGCTCCTCGAAGGGCATGCCCAAGGCGCTTGCCTCGGTCCGGAGGTACCCGGTGCCGACCGGCACGATCACCCGGCCCCCCGAGAGCACGTCGAGGGTGGCGATCTGCTTGGCACCCATCACCGCGCTGCGGAAAGCGGGGACGAGCACGTAGGGGAGCAGGGTGATGTGCGAGGTGACGGCGGCGCAGAACCCCAGCATGGTGAACACGTCGAGCGCGTCGTGACCCCCCGCCTGGCGCCACCGCGTGGAGGGAGCGGGGTGCTCGGTGAGCGCAATCGCGTCGAAACGGGCCGCCTCAGCGGTGCGGGCGAAGTCGCGGACGTAGCCGGGGTCGAGGATCTCCGGGCTGTAGACGGGGTGGTGCAGGGGGTAGAGAGCCGTGAACCGCACAGGCCGGCCACGCTAGCTCGGCACGTACTCCCGCGCCGTCGTTCGAGGTCACGGGCGGGTGCGTGCGACTACACGCCTCCGCCGGCCTGACCAACCAGACCTCTGGCGGAGGAGCCAGCGCCGGCGGGGGCGTGTAGGAGCCCAACGGTAACGGCGGGAGGTGGCAGGCAGGTCGCCAACCGGTGGAAACCTGGTAGCAGGTGGCACCGAGGTTGCAGGAGAGGTCGTGGCGCGGGTGCCCAGACGGCAGCGGACGCTGGGACGAGCCGTCGGTCCTTCCCGGGCTCGGGCTGCGGGCTCGGCTCTGCGGACAGCTCGACGTCCCGCTGCCTCGACCCCGGGGCTGCGTCACTCCATGAACTGGTACACGACGTGGAGGTTGCGCTCCGGAGGCAGCATCAGCGTGCCCGCCGCGTCGCCGGGCACGAGCTCGATCCCGCGGGAGGCGAAGTAGGCAGCCGTGGCGCCCAGGTCACGAACGGAAAAGGTGGTGGCCCAGATCCGAGGTCCGTAGCGATCGATGTAGTCGGCAATGGGGCCGGGCCCGGTGGCGGCGACGAGCTCGATGGGAATGCCGATGTCGAGCCCGACCGCGTCAGCCTCGACGCTGGCTCGCCTGGCTCGGTACCGCACTGCGCCGCCTGTCAGCTCGCACCAGAACCGCTGCGCCTCGTCGAGGTCCACGCAGGCAAAGCTGAGATGGTGCAAGCCGCGAAAGCCAATGGGATGCTCGTACTCCCATGCACGCCTCGACCTCTTGGGATTCTCGTAGGGCGCTGGCGGCGTTTCGGCGTGCCAGTCCCCGTCGTACACCTGGAGGCACACGCCCTGGGTCGCCGACGGCCGGGTGTAGAAGTCGACCCCGCGCTCGAGCAGGGTCTCGATTCCCCGCTCCTTGACGACGCCGAGCGCCTCGACGACCGAGGGGACCATGATCTCGACGCCCTGGTAATGAGGCCCGTACTTCGCGAGCTGCTTGCCTTCGGCCTTGTCGAGGACCTTCGGCGCGAGCAGCTCGATGATCTCGCCGCCCACGTCGACGAGACAGCCGGCGGTGACCGGGTTGGCGCCGATCTCCCTCAGGAACACACCCCCGAAGAGGTCCTGCAGGTGATGGAGGGCGGCGTGGTAGTCCTCGACGATCTGGTTGATGTGATTGACCTTGAGGATCTCGAGGTGTCGTGGCATCGAGCGATTCTGTCACCTGGCCGCGAACCCGAGACCACAAGGTCGGGCCCTGCCTGCCGCGGCACGCCAGAACGCCGGCGTGCTCATGCCACTTTCATGATCCGAGCCAGGTTGCCACCCATCACCTTCGCGGCGTCATCTTTCGAGAACTGCGCCTCGACGATCTCCGAGTAGCCGAGCGGGTCCGCCAGGCCCTCGGGGTGCGGGAAATCGGAGCCCCACAGGACGTTGTCGACGCTGCCGATCAGGTCGGCGACTTCCCGGGGGTTCGGCTCCCGGAAAGTGTGGGCGAAGATGTTGCGCCGGAACACGACCATGGGGTCCTCGTCGAACAGCACGGGGCTTCGGTCGTAGGCCTCCCGGGCCCGGCGGACGAAGGGGCGCACCCAGTCCTCGACGAACTCGGTGGGCGCGAACCGGAGCCTCGGGAACCGGGTGGCCAGACCATGGCCGATGATCGACGCGCACCCGTCGATGACCGCGGACTTGTACGACGACATCGCCTGGAAGGCGGGCGAGGTGCCCCGCGCGAAGGGGAGCATCTCCCGATCGTGCGTGCCCTCCCAGTCGTTGAGGTACCGCTGGTAGCCCTGGTCGGTCGAGTGCATGCCGACGAGGAGGTCGGCCTCCTGCACCGCTTCCCAGAACGGGTCGAACTCGGGGAGGGCGAACGAGCGCCGGCCCTTCCACGTCGGTACGGGCGCCAGGCGCATGAGGAACACCTTCGCCCCGTGCTCCACCAGGAACTCGAGCTCCTTGATGGCGTCGTCGAGCACCGAGAGGCTGATGTACGGGGTCGGGTAGATGGCATCGGAGAAGTTGTAGGTCCAGTGCTCGAGCATCCAACGGTTGAGGGCCCGTACGACGGCCTGGATGGCATCTGGGTCGTCCCACAACCGCTCCTCGATGCCGCTGGCCAGCGTGGGCCACATGAGTGCCCGGTCGATGCCCATGTCCTTCATGAGGGCGAGCCGCGGCTCGGGATCGAAGAAGGCGTCGACACTCGGGATGGCTCGCCGATGCTGCGGATCGGCCTGCTGGCCGCCTGGGGGCGCCACCCGGTTGAACGTCGGGTTGGGAATGTAATCGCTGATCCGGTCCTTGAACGCCACCTTCGTGCGGCCGTTGACCTCGACGTACTTGACGATCCCGTCGTACTCGGCCGGGAGGAACTTCGTCAGCGCATCACGGTTCTCGTAGAGGTGGTTGTCGACGTCGAAGGTCGGATAGTCGAGTTGCCGACCGCGCATGTAGACGAACGCATCGGAAACGTAGCTGTCGGACATGTGGGCCCCCGTAGAACCTCGCTCTCGTGGCCATAGCATACCGGGAAGGACGGCCGCGGACCATGGTGGAGTTCGCGCCACTTCGATGGGTGCGCCCCTGTCCCCGCCGGGCCGCGCCAGCTCGTGGCGCCCGGTACCGGCGGGGCGGACCGCAGGCCGCCCCGCCGCGAGCGGGCCGGAGCTCGGCCCCGAAGGCGGGCGCCCTCACGGCTGAGTCCCGTCCCCTCCCCACGGCGGCCACCCCGGACCTGCGAGCGCCCCGCCGCGATCGTCAGGACGGCGTCGTGTAGGTGATCCTCGTGCCGCACACCGGCTTGCCCGAGAACGTCACGAAGTGGTCGCCCTGGAGCTGCTCGTAGTAG
>Ga0070738_10002882_pt1 | contig 24538 bp, 20 predicted proteins | sample Coa_R2_2_FD_66446 | JGI IMG/M metagenome (GOLD analysis project Ga0070738, IMG submission 66446) | Surface soil microbial communities from Centralia Pennsylvania, which are recovering from an underground coalmine fire - Coalmine... | ecosystem: Environmental > Terrestrial > Soil > Unclassified ... | reverse complement strand
TGTCCTTACCGCTGCGAATTTTGCGATATCCCTGAACTATACGGACGCAACCCGCGTTTGAAGGAGCCCGAACAGATTGTGGCCGAACTGGACGCGATGATGGCTTCGGGCAATCTCCGCGCTGTGTACTTTGTAGACGATAATTTTGTGGGCGATCGACGTGCGGCTCTGAAGCTACTGCCGCATTTAATTGACTGGCAAAAGCGCAACGGCTACCCTATTCAGTTTGCCTGCGAAGCGACGCTAAACCTGGCACAAAACAAAGAACTGCTGGCGCTGATGCGCGAAGCTTATTTCTGCACCGTCTTTTGTGGCATTGAAACGCCCGAAATTGATGCGCTCAAGTCCATCTCCAAACAGCAGAATTTGTTGGGCGGGATGTCTATTTTGGATGCCATTAAAACTCTAAATAGCTATGGCATGGAAGTGGTATCGGGCATCATTATGGGGCTGGACACCGATACGCTGGACACCGGCGATCGCATCCTGGAATTCATTCGCCGTTCAAACATTCCGATGCTCACCATCAATCTGCTTCACGCTCTGCCCCGCACACCCTTGTGGCGCAGGCTGGAGGCAGAAGGACGGCTCAACTTTGACGAAAACCGGGAATCAAATGTCGAGTTCCTGCTGCCCTATAACGAAGTGGTCGAGATGTGGCGACGCTGCATTACTACTGCCTACGAGCCAAACTTTCTCTATCAGCGCTTTGCGTACAACGTGGAGCACACCTTCGAAAACCGGATCAAACCACCCCTCAGCCCTGCACGCGCCTCGAAAAAGAACATCCGCAAGGGTCTGTGGATTATGGCAAACCTGATTCTACGCATTGGTGTTTTCAGCAACTACCGCCAAACGTTTTGGAACATGGCAGGCCCCAAATTGAAATCAGGCAAGATTGAAAACCTGATTCACATTGGCTTAGTGGCCCATCATCTGATCACCTTTGCCCAGGAATGTGGCCGGGGGGAGCAAGCGGCTTCCTTCTACTCACATACGTCTAAACCGGCACAGCGGCTACGCGTTGGTAGCTTTGCTCGTTAACAATTACACTGATCGCGCTGATAAGCTTAGTCGGCTGCTTTGATCGCAAGCGCTGGCGCGATCGTCTTGCCATAAAGCGCTACAAATCGATTGAACAACCACATCGTTTCGTGCTTTGAGAGTCGCTCCAAATTCACCAGTCGATGAATCTTGCGCTCCGCTAAGGTCTGGAGGTAAGGAAGGTCTTCAAACAGGGTCAGACAAGCCGCGGCGTGGAGCAGAACTTGCAGCAACGGTTTGTACCATCTCAAGTCGCTATAGATATCAATGAACAGTTTGTGCTGATTTTGACCCAGCGGAATGGCGTTAAAGATAACAGTCATGCGCTTATCACCATAGACCGGAATACTTAATTCAACGGTAAACGGCGTGTGCAACGTCAGTTCCACTTCCACCACAGGCTGTCGCCAAATTCGCAGTGCATTCAGCGGAGAATCTAGCACGGTTTGAAATTTGACCATGCCACCAATGTCTGTTGCTTCCGTGTAATTAACCTGAATCACACGTAAATTGTTGAGGCTAAAACTATGGACGCTTTCCAAATGCTTCAGGTTGAGCAAATGATAAATCTGGCAGATGTATGAGAATGGCAAGATATATTCCTGACGAATGAGGTGCTGATCCTCCAGTTCGGCCATACGCAACTGGGCTGTTTCCAGATACGCTTCTTCTGAGCCAGTTAATTGGTACTCATCCTTCAAATTGGCTACAGCGCTGGTATCTACTTCTGGCCTGAGACACAGCCAGCCCATAAAGAATAGAATAGCCGTAATGAACTGCATGAACTCGATCGCGGAAACGTAGCCATCAGCAAATGCAGCCGTGACGCGATCGAACGCCCCAAACAGCCACGATGGAATACCAAACAGCCAAACGCCATTCTTAAAGCTGTCCAGCAGGTAGTAAACCTGTGTGAATGGATGATTATCGACTAGTCTGAAGCTGCTATTGCGAGACATATCACTAATAGTTGAATTGACGTTTGGCCTCTACGCAAACATGCGATAGCCTGCTGAATAGCGTGGCTTGCCGAATGGACAAACCAGGCAAACGCAGCCTGACAGAATGCATCTAAAAAACTCACCTGGATCAACTGGCAGGGCGGCTGGCGTCCTTCGGGCTTTGCTTTAGATGGCTGAAGCCACGAGTGTTGCTGCTCAACCGTTGCGGTGCTTATACGTTTAATTTAACGTTTTGTATCTAGACTTGACATCCGCCTCAGGTTGAGCATGGTTATGCTTAAGGCATAGAGGGCTGCGCCAAACTACTTTTTTGGGAACGCAGCATCAGTGCTGCGCGCTTGAACGGGTGGCACCTCCAGTGGACGCTGGACTGGGATTTCAATGCAAAACTCGGTTCCTTCTCCCTGGGCCGAAAAGCAGGTCAACGATCCCGCGTGCTTTTCCACCACGATCTGGTAGCTGATTGACAGTCCCAGTCCGGTACCTTTGCCAATTGGCTTGGTCGTAAAAAAGGGGTCAAACAACCGCTGTTGCTGGGCTTGCGTCATGCCACATCCGTTATCGGCAATTTTGATCGCAACGTACCCATCACTGAGAGATTCTGTTTCGACCCGAATGGTTGGCTGTTGATCACTGGCATCCGTGTCACCGTCAGATCGTTGTCCCTTTGCCGTCAGCCACTGACCACTGGCGATCGACTCCTCCAATGCGTCGATCGCGTTTGCCAGGATGTTCATAAAAACCTGATTTAACTGCCCGGGATAGCACTCAACCTTTGGCAATTGCCCATAATTTTTCACCAGTGCAATGCCCATTTGTCCTGCTTTGCCCTTAAACCGGCTTTGCAAAATCATGAGTGTACTGTCAATTCCTTCGTGGATATCGACCTGTTTGACCTCTGCTTCGTCCATGCGCGAAAAGTTGCGGAGCGACAGCACAATTTTTTGGATGCGATCAGCTCCTACTTTCATGGAGCTTAACAACTTCGGTAAATCATCTAACAGGAAATCAAGGTCGATCGCGTCTGCTTCGGTCTGGATTTCAGGCACTGGATCGGGATAATGCTGCTGGTACAGCTGGATGAGATGGAGTAAGTCCTGGGTGTAGTTGCTGGCATGGGTGAGATTGCCATAAATGAAATTGACCGGATTGTTAATTTCATGGGCAACGCCTGCAACCAGTTGTCCCAGGCTAGACATCTTTTCGCTCTGCACCATCTGAGTTTGCGTCCTTTGCAGTGCTCGCAGTGCTTGCTCCAATTCTTGCGCTTTGGCGCGGCTCTGCTTGTAGAGGTCTGCTTGCGTCAGGGCGATCGCAAGCTGCCCCATCACGGCTTGGATCAGTTCGATCTCGCTGTCAGTCCAGATGTGCGCTTCGCTGCTGTGACAGCAGAAGATCGTGCCCAGCAGCCCAGACTGCATCAGCATGGGAATCGCCAGCATTGATCGATAGTTGAACCGACGCATAAACCGCAGCAGCGTTGATTCAGGCAGGGATTCGGCATCCTCAACGCACAAAATCTCTTGATTTCGCAGTCTGATCAGGAGTGGCGACGTGGGTGAAACCGGATAGCGATCGACAAAGCAAGGAAGAGCCGTATAGCGGGTTTCCTTAATGACCTCCCAATAGCTATCTTCCCGGTTGGGGTCATACCAGGCAAACTGACAGCGATCGGCTTCCACAAAGTTCTGTACTTCGCGGAGAGTCGTCTCCAAAATGGTGTCAAAGTCGAGTGAATCCCGAATCCGGCTCAGCAACCGATTCAGCAGCCGTTCTCGATAGGCCTGTTCGCGCATCTGTTGCTCTGATTCGCGCAGCGCGGCTTCTGCCTGTTTGCGTGCGGTGATGTTGCGCACCACGGCACAGTTGAACTCTTTACCGTTCAGTTCAATGTAATTAACCGTGACCTCCACTGGGTAGACCACGCCGCTGCTATTTTGGTTGAGCGTTTCGATCGTAAACGATCCGCGTTCTTTCAATGCCTGCCAGTGAGACAGCCATGCGTCCACTGGAAACTCTGGATTAAAGTCAAAGACACGTTTTCCCACGATCGCTTCACGTGGATAGCCTAAATCTCGGCAGGCCGCATCATTAACGTATGCGATCGTCGCATCCGGTTCTACCCACCAGACGGGATCGGCGGCACGATCAGTCGAGAATTGCGTCAGTCGAAGCGCTTCTTCTGCCTGTTTCCGATCAGTTACGTCTTCGATGACCGAGAGAATGCCGGCAATGGCTCCATTGGTTTCGTAGAGCGGTGTCTGCGTAATATCCAACCAGTGGGTCAGACCGTCTGCCTGGGTAATCGCCTCTAAACGGTGGTGATGGGTCTGGTGGTGTTCGAGGAGCAGCGATGTGTGAGCGGCTAAAAAGGTCGTTGGATGGTTGCCCCACTGCACTGCCGTGACCGCTTTACCGATAAGTTCATTGGGCTGATTTAGCCCAACGGCACGGGCAAAAGCGCGATTGCACCCTCTAAAAACGGCATTTTTATCCTTCCATGCAATCGCCTGGGGCAGGCCATCGATCACCTGTTGCAGTATTGCTAACGATGTCTCCAGGGTTTCGGCTGATGCCGCAGGAAAACCAGAGGCATTGGCTGCATTCTGTGAGGGGTTGGCGGATGAAGGTTGCATGCCTTAGAAAGTGAATGTCTTGGGGTGTATCGTGAGCGATCGCGCACTGTACTACACGTAGTGTTCCCCTTCCAGTGGCCCGTTATCGCTTTGGCGCGAAAGCTGAGGACACTGCAAGCAAGCGGCAAGCGGCAGTCTGAGCAGGATTTCTGACTCGCCTCTGCCACACTCTGGGCAACGACAGCTATGGGTAATAACAGCTATAGCATGCGCCCCGTGATGGGCCATGCGAGCGAATAGCTGCTGGCTGATCACGAAGGAACCAGAATCTCAGCGCTTCAATCGTCTCAATGTGAACGCACCGCCGTGCCCCCACATCTGCAAACACATTGTCGATTTTATTTAATCTACGATCCTAACGGCGAACAGGCAACGATTGATCACTGCCAGTAGCGTGCCGCATTTTACTTTTCCGTCATAACCCATGAGCCGTCCCAGTCGTCGGTTGGGGGATTTTTGAGCCAGTACTGGCAGCGTTCCAGGTGCAAATTGGCGGACTTATCGTCTTTATCAATTTCCAGCACCATGCCAAACGCCCCCATCGCCATTGGAAATTTGCGATCGCGATAGAATTGCAGTCCTTTTTCGTAATATTCAATGATGCGCTGCTTGCTGTCTGGAATCGGTTCTGATCGTAAGCCGACGAGTTCATAAACAGCAACGGGACGATTTTTCCCTTTGACGCGGATGTAGTCGAGTTCCCGCGTCCAGATGCGATCAGCACAGGGCTTGTAAGTGTTTTCGCTAATCACAATGTCGGTGCCGTACTGTTTGCTGGCGCTTTCCAGACGCGATCCCAGATTGACCCCATCACCGATGGCGGTAAACTCCATCCGCTTGCTGGAGCCAATGTTGCCGCTAATCACACTGTCGGAATTGATGCCGATGCCAATTTTAATCGGCTGCTGACCGTGGGCAATGCGATCGGCGTTGAACAGTTCCAACCGCCGCCGCATCTCGATTGCAGTCTGCACAGCCATCCAGGCGTGATCATCCAGTGGGAGCGGCGACCCAAAGACGGCCATAATGGCATCGCCAATGTATTTGTCGAGGGTGCCTTTGTGCTGAAATACCGCATCCACCATCGATTCGAAGTACTTGTTCAGCATGTCCACGACTGCTTCTGCTTCGAGGCTCTCAGTCAGCGTGGTGTAGCTGCGAATATCAGAGAACAGGACTGTGACATCTTTGCGATCGCCCCCCATTTTGGCCGCATCGGGATTTTCCAGAAGCTGTTCTGCCAATTCCTGGGTCATGTAGCGATACATCGTACTTTTCAACCGTTTTTCATCGCTGATGTCTTCCATCACAACCAGCGCGCCTAAAACTCGGGCTTCATCGTTGGCATCCGCGATGGTATTGACCGATAGATTGATGCTGTGCTGCTCTTCGCCCTTAAACGGCTGGAGCGTCTGGTCGGGGTAGTATTGCTGGCGGCTCTTGTCGTCTTTCGCTTCCAACCCCATGGCAAACCACTTTTGAAAGTCGCCTTTCTCCAGTTTGATCAAATCGCTGACTGATCTGCCTTCGATCGTATCGTCATCGCTCAATCCCAATAGTTTTTTCGCGCTTTCGTTGGCGGCAATGATCGTGCCGTTTTTGTCTGTTGAGATGACGCCATTAGTGAGCGATCGCAGAATGTCGCGCTGCATCTGCTCTTGCTGTTTTACCGTCTCGAACAATTTGGCGTTTTGCAGCGCGACACCGGCCTGAATGTTGAACGCCTGCATGAATTCCTGGTCATTGCGGTTGAAACTGGCACGCCAGCATTCCGGTGCTTCTGGATAATTTGTGGGATCGTAGGACGGATAGTCGCCTTGCTTTTTCTTATTGATGAGTTGCGTGACGCCAATTAGCTCACCATCGGCGTTGAAAACGGGCATACAGAGAATGCTGCACGTCCGGTAACCAGTTTTTTTATCAGTCTCCTTTGATGTTTGGGAGTTGGGGTTGTCGTAGAGGTCAAAGGGAATAATCACAGGTTCGCCGGTGGTGGCAACCTGTCCGGCAAATCCAGCACCCATCGGAATGCGAACTTCTTGTAGCTCACCCCCGATCGGCATTTTGGTCCAGAGCTGGTTCCGGTCGCGATCAACCAGCCACAGCGTACTGCGATCGGCCTGCATGAGTTCTTGGGCTTCGTCCATGACCTTTTTCAAGGTTTCCTGAAGGTCGAGACTACTCTGGCTGAGCGATTTCGTTGCTTTCATTAATGCCGAGGCGGCGCGCTGTTGCTGCGTAGCGCGGTAGAACGATCGCGATGATTCAATAATGAGCCGGATCGATGGCGCAAACTCTTCAAATACGGCCTCGTCTTTGTGGGTAAACCCCTGGCGATCGATTTTGTCCTCCAACGACGCAAACAGATCGTGATCCTGCTTGAGCTTGTTAATCAACTGCACCACAGCGACTAATTTGCCCGACTCGTCCAGTAAGGGCATCGCGAGCATGGTGTATGTTCGGTAGTGATTTTTTTCGTCGAACTTCCGTGCCGCTTCCGATCGGTGATCGTCATAAAAGTCGTAGGCGATGTTCACCACTTCCAGCTTGGTCGCCACTTCGCCCGCAATACCGACGGTTGCTGGCAATCGCAGTTCCAGATTATTACCGCGTTCGTCCTTCGCCACGATCGCCCAGAGTTCATTCTTGTCCTCATCCAGGAGATAAATGGTGGCGCGATCGGCGTTCAGTAACTCACTCGTTTTCAGCGTAATCGACCGCAGCATCTCCTCGAGGATGGCGTCAAACCCCTGAGCATCCAGCAAATTGTCCAGCATGGACAGGGTTTGGTGAACGACCTGAAGCTTCTGCTCGACATCGGTAACGACTTCCTTGAACTTGTCCTTGGTGAGGGGAGCTAAAAAGGCCCCAAAACTGCCTCTGGTTGTGACCAGAGCGCCTGCCGCTGTGGTGCTCATCTGCCCGCTTTCAGACGGGTGGACGGCCAGTTCAGCACGGGCACGATGATCAACTGACTGGCGATCGCCGGCAGCGTTTGCAATCGCGACTTCAGGATGAGCCGAGACGACTTCAACGTCCAGGTGAACCACAGCATCAATAGATTCGCCATGACTGGGATCAGGCAGATGCGGCGATGTAGCTTTCATAGGTACCCACTGAGGATTGAGAGTCAAAGCGTGCACTTAATGGTAGTGCGAGTCCCTAATAACCTACCCGATCGATAGCGTCATTGAAGGGGATGATGCAGCCATATCAAAGCTACCAATTAAACTGTCACCCATGTGGTGGTACTCCAAATCTAGGATGATTCTGGCACTATGGCATGAGAATAGATGTACTGGTGCTTACCATTGTTCGCTTCACAGATCGCTTCTTGCTGTCAGAATGCCCAAGATAGGCCGTCTCGCTCACTGGGTGAAAAATCAATGCATCTATTTTCCATACTGCCAGTCGCTGCATGCAACTTCCTCACACGTAATCGTTAGAAGGGCGGCAACTATCGGTAAACCCATCCTGTAGAGTCGTAGTCTCCTCAACGCCGGGTCTGTGCGATCGCTGTATAGTAACAATTGTAAATAAACGTATTGAGCGGGAGACTGTGGCCATGCAAAGCCCTGGAGTCTTTGACACTGATAAACGAAAACTTCTATCAGCCTTGAGTCACGGGTCGATTTTTCTCAGCGGTTTGATCATTTCGATTGGTATTCCGATTGCGGTTTTGCTGGTATCCGATGATCCCGTCGTTAAAGACAATGCCAAGGAAGCGATCAATTTCCATTTCAACGTTTGGCTCTACGGCATCATTCTGATTCCGCTGTCGTTCATTACGTTTGGTTTGGCGGGTGCCGTTTGGTGGTTAGCTCACTGGGGCTTAACGATTTGGGCGGTCACGCACAGTCTCAGCAAGCCTGACCAACCCTTCCGCTATCCCTTTATCTTCCGCTTACTCTAGCTCATTGGCTTGAAATGGATGGCTAAAAAGTCCCGCAGGTCTTGCTACCGCTGGCTTCCCGCAGATAACGCTGCTTGAGCGCCGTCAAGCCTTGACCATTAAACGCTGACGCGGTGCTCAAGCAGAATGACAAAACCACGGTTAAAATATCCTTCCAGTCAGACTGAGGGCACTCAACTGTCCAGGGCGCTAAAAATGCAAACCCTGATCCGCTTGCCTCACTTACAGGCTGGGGGTTTGGGGCGGAGAAGGTTGGTGTCGATCGCGTGATAGGGCCGTTACTAGCGCAATAAATTGCCCCTCAGGTGAAGTACCGAGGGGCATTGGAGACAGTTAAACGCTTATTGATAGTGTCACGGTCAGAAGGAACAATCGCGATGGACGGTGTGACGGTTTCTGCAGTGTCCTCCCACGGGTGTATCGAAAACTGCAACCACAACCGATATAGCGTTCACCCGCTTTACGCTATGAGTATCCTCATGCACTAGCAAGGCAGCCTGCGGGCTGCTTTTTTGTTGCTTGGTGTTGGTTGCCTGGATTGGACTACAACAGCGATCGCGCCAGCCAACCAAGGCTTAAACCGGCAAACGAAACGACCAGTAGAATCCAAAATGCTTGCAATTTACTCAGTCCTTGCGTCTGGATATCAATTCTGGCTAATGCTTCGCTGGCTAGAATGGTCGAAATTTGCAGAAACAACTGTAGCCAGAACAGGATGAATGCAATCATTCCCGCAATGATGCACAGCGATAGAAAGGCCACCGTATCTGACTTGAACCAGCGCACGATGAATCGATTAAAGCTGGTCAGGGGGGACATAAATGCGAACGACGCGACCACAATCCAGCCCAATGCCAGCGTTGCACCCAAAAAGTTTTCCCTGGCGACCAGACCACACGCCGTTTGGGTCGAAGTGGCCATCGGCAGCGTCCGTCTGAGACTATCAAATATTTGTTGGCAGGTGCCTGGAAGCCACGGTGGCGTTGTAATTTCAGGGTTAGACAGCAACCATCCCAGGCTGGCATAGGCGACAAGCAATAGCGTCAAAGAAACCCAGGGAAATCTTCTTTCTGATTCAATGTTCATTTCGACTTCAAACGTCAGACTGAGACGGGCAGGTTTCCGTTGAACGATCGGCCCTAAAGGTTGGATAGCCCGATCGCGATCACCGCACAAACTGAACTGAATCTATAGTAATTTTTAGCGATCCGCAATCAATGTTGATCCCCGTGTGTATCGATCGCGCCATTAAGCAACCGCAGGCGCACGAATACCCTGTCTGCTCCTCGGTGTGGGTTTCTGGAGCCCTTCTGCATCACCAGTTCTGGCCAGGCGGGTTTGATGGCGCGATCGCCAGCGCAAGCATCTGGTAAACCCGCCCTTGTCTGTTTCCGGTCATGTTACAGCTGCACAATTCACTGGCAATTCCGCTACTTTTTAGCGCTTTTCTCCAGCACGGTCCCCTTGCGGCGCGATGCTTTTGCAGTGGGTACGATGGTGAGATCCCCGCCTGGTTCGGGTTGGGGATGAGCTTTAGTTTCAGACCCATCACCATGCAGCGCTGGCCCTTCAACAAAACCACGGATCAGGCTGGGAATGCTGAAGGGATCGGTGCCAACCCGAACGATCGCGCCAATTTGATAGCTGCAGTGAACTGATAAATTGGCGGCTGCCGGATCGTTCAGCACAAGCGTAACAGGATAGGTCAAAACATTGGGTAGCGTGTTAAAAGACACATGACCGAGTTCAATCTCGCGCTCAGGGTTGTTTGGCTTTGCGTAGAATGTCACGCGAACGCTGAGAGTGTCTGGCATTAGTAGTTTTGCAAACTCACCGTTATTTTGATCGCCAAACACGATCGTCGTCTTGAGCGTGACGGGTGTTCCGGTTGATAAATGGCTCAGGGGAGCACCATCCAGACTCGAAAGTGCCGGTTCAGCGATGGTGCAGTGTAGAGCCGTGGAAAAAGTGTGCGTGGTGTTCATCAAAGTTGCCTCGCGGGTAAAACGAATCATCAATCAACCAACATCGAAAACTGGCAGGCACGTTTAGGGCACCTGCCAGTCCGGGTTAATCGGCTGAGGGCTGTAGAACTCAGCTCGCAGAAGCTAGGTTTAGCAAGCCCTCACGCGACATTACGACGCGTAGATTTCGATTGAACCTGCTTCGATGAACCCATTGGCGATCGAAGGAGCCGGTGAAAGCGCACCTACACGCAGAGAAGCCGCCAACTTATAGACGAATTCGGCAGTCAACGGGTTGACAGGAACATTCACGTCGATCGTGTAAACGAGTTGTCCAGCAACCGTGTTGATCGTTGTTTCACCCAGAACGGCTTCGGGGCCGGGGCCGTAGGATTCAGCAAACCACTTGATGCGAACGGGCACACCGAGGGCAACGATGGCCAGCGCGCCAACATCACCAAAGGTGACATCGAGGCTGAGTTTGAATCCTTCGCCCTGTCTCAAAATATCGTCAGGGTTGGGGCCGAGGCTGTCGATGGTTGGGTTGCCCAGCTTCACTGTAATGGGAAATAACCGAACTTCTGTTTCGTTGGAGGGGCCTAATGCAGTCATGATAGTTATCCTTGGTTTGTACAGGTTTGTGTTGGGTTGATGTAGCGGTCAGCGTTGGGATTGTGGCCTTTCGCTTTTGGGTACCGCCTTGGCTTATCAACAAATCAATCATGGCAGTGCCCCTCCTCCTTCAGCAGTACCCGTGTAGGGTACTCTTCTGCCACAAAAAATTTAGGGCGCGTCATGGCGACGCGCCCTGAAAACTGTTTACCAACGATCGAGATCTGGCCTTTACAGCCAGTTTCATTTGCATTCACCACAGCATCTGGTGCAGCGATGTTCGGGTGAGCACCGTTTGGCTGAGCACTGTTCAGCTAAGCAGTGTCGTCGAAGCCCACGCTGAAGCGGACACCCACCTTAACCAAATTTTGGCCAACTCGATTAAGAATGCCTGACCCGCCTACATTTCGGGTAACTGTAAAGCGATTTGATGACGTCGCTGTCGGTGTCAATTACACGCTGGATGCTCTGTCACTGTTACAGGCCATCAGCGATCATTTTTTGCCCTTGCTGCTGCTCCGGCGAGTCGGCTGATCCCCGCGCAGTTCCTGGTCACGCCGCCGTCGATCGCGCCACTCTGCCAGCGTTAGATAGCCAATACCGCCCGTGACTACAACCAGGAGTCCAAAAGCAATGAGAACCAGAATGTTAAAAACTGGAATTTCCACGATCGCTGCCAACCTACCGTCTAAAGACTCGAATTGAAGACTCTAAAAACCGTTGCGTCCCCAAACCACTAGCGAAATGGAGAACGTAAACACAACCAACAGGGCAACCCAACCGAGCGTCACAATATCCATGAGTGTATGCAATCAGCGTTACGAAACTACTTCACCGTTGATCATAATTCAAAGTTGCACCGGGATAAAGGCAATGCGTGATTTGTGCGAAAAGAGCGCTGGGACAGCACAGCCGGTAGAACTTTCCATCTACAATGAGAGACTTGCAAACAAAAAAGACCTGCAAACGAACGTCACTTGACTCGCTGTATGGCCGTATCTACGAAACCCGACAAACCAACGAATGGCGCGATCGACCCGGTGATTGGCCCCATTGGCCACACTGAAGCACCCGCAGGGATTGGTCTGGCAGAACGCATCGAATCAGTTAAAGCCGGACTGTTTGGTGCACTGGCGGCAGGATGTGCGGCTGGTGTCGTGCGGCTGGTGAACGGATGGTTGCTGGCACCCCATGTGGCCGTATTGGCCGTGTTGCAGCCGGAGCCCAATCTTGTGGCAGCCTCAGTCAGTGGCGCGATCGCGCTGCTCTCCGGCTTCCTGTTTGGTGTTACCTACCGCTATGTCATCCGGCAAGACCATAACCCGCATCTGCGTTCAGGCGCGGTACTGGCGTTTGGCCTGGTACGGGCACTCGCACAGATTGATACTGGCTGGACACCCCTAACGCCGCTGCTACCGTTTATCGTCCTGGGGTTGGAAAGCCTGCTGCTGTTCGCGGCGGCTCGCATCCTGCTGGATTGGGCGATCTGCCAGCGCTGGGTCAAACCGTTTACATTAAGCTAAATTCTGCAAATTCAGGGTTGCCAAAGAGGAGCGTTCGATCGACCGCCGACAAAATCTTATTTCTCGCGCGATCGGACGCCAGACTGCGAACGACCAGATCCGCCACATCTGCACGATGGATCGATCCAGCAACGTTAGGGTTTTCCGTCAGAATAGCGGTGCCCCGGGGTGGCTCCGATTTCAGCCCACCGGGACGAATGATGGTGTAGGTCAATCCGCTCGCCGTGAGGTGATTTTCGGCCTGTTCTTTTTCAGCTAGAACGGGGCCTAGCGTTTCGAGTGCCTGAGGGGGCAGGGCGGCAGCGCTTTCCCCAGTCCCGATCGAGGTCACTAAAATAAACTGGCTCACGCCCGCTTTCGCAGCCGCATCAATCAGGTGCCTATTGCCTTTAAAGTCGGCACGTTCCCCATCCGTTGGTTTACCGCCGATCGTGCTGATGACCGCATCAAGAGGCTGTTGGGCAATCAGTGACTCCATCGTGGCGGCATCCAGGGCATCACCCACCACCACCTGTGCTCCCAGCGCCACCAGGTTGGTCTGTTCACCGTCCGATCGCACAAGCGCGATTACCTGATCCCCCTGGGCGGTGAGAAGCTTGGCAATTTCGTAGCCAACGCCTCGACTTGCCCCTGCCAAAAAAATTGCTGCCATCGCTTGTTTGTGTCCTCTACAACCCCACCTCATTCCCAAAGTCTAGCGAATTCATCCAGAGTGTTTCAGCAAGGGCGCACACGTAACGGCGCACTTGCAACGGCGATTTGCAACGGCGCGATCGCCATTCGTCACCCTTGAACCCGGATTATGTCGCACGACTTTCTATTCTCTACTTCTGACCTGCGACCTACCCATCAGTAAACTTTCGTGAATTAACCAACCAGTTTACGTCGAATAAACTCCAGGACTGAGTCAGAAAAGATGCCGATTGGGACATAGTGGGCATACCGCAGCAGAAATAGCCGTGGGTCACCGGGCGCTTTAGCAAGCAGGCGTTCCGGCAAAAAGGGGATGATGCAGGTGAGCGCGATCGCCGTCGTCACGGCTTGGCCGAGATCCATCAAATTCAGACCCTTGCGAGTAACCGGACTGAAGTAGATTCCCAGGACAATGTAAGCCACAATACAAATCTCCTGCACGATGCAAAGCATCTCGGCCCGAGAAAGATACACACCGACCAGCAACTGGTCGATTTTGGTGGGCTGTTGCCGCATTCCCAGCAGTACTGACCATGTCAGCGGCCCCACGACTCCATCTGGATGCAGGCCGTAGGTGCGTTGAAATCGCTTGACGGCCCGCACCGTTGTTTCATTAAAGTATCCATCGCGCTCACCGCTATAGCAGCCCGCCAGTTCCAGTAGTTCTTGCAGGTTGACGATCGCACGCTGGATCTCCAGTGATGCCGGTTGACCACTGCGGCGTAGTTGTGGATAACACAGCGCTGCCCATGTCAATGCCCCTACCACGCCATCATCGGCCAGGTGACAGTCCCGTTGAAAGCGTTTGACAGCCGCTTCTGTAGTGGTATCAAACGCGCCGTTGGCCAGCGCCAAATAGCCTTTGGCCATCAAAATCGCCTGTAGTTCCGCGATCGCGTCCTGAATGGACTCGCTGTTAATGTCTCGGTAAAGTGGTGGCCGTGTCGTAATCAAATGAACCTGCTGTCGTGCAGGCAATGAAACGATCTGGCTTAACTGATTCTGTTTGGTGCGCAACCACGGAATGAACCCTTTTGCTCGTTTCATAATTGTTTGCTTGGTGAGAGGTTAGCGCCTGTAGGGGCATTCAAGGAATGCCCCTACAGCGAAGCAAAACTTAAACCTCGATGATCAGTGTTGATGTATCCTCAACCCCGACGATCGTGACAGTCTGACCGGGCAGTAGTTGGATGACCTGACCGACAGAGACCAGCAGCTTAAAGCGCCAAAATGTACCGCCATAGGCGACTTTGAGTATTCCCACATCGCAGGCTTCCAGCTTGGCCGCCACTCGCTGCGGTAAGTTTTGAATGATTTTGGGCTGAAAAAGATCTAAATTCACGACAATTTCCTCCAGTAAAAGTGAGTGAACGAAAGCAAGTAAACACAATTTGGCGAATGGAAAAAGCCAGGAAGTGGCACCACTTCGCTGGCTAGCGGCTTCAAGCCGTTTGGAGCCAAACGCACCGATTGAGTTTGCACAATGTCTTTCCAAGCGTTCAGGGGGTCTGACCTGTCAGCCGCTAGAAAGGGTAAACCTTACAGGCCAGGGTTGTTCGATCGCCACTGGCCCAGTTGCGTTTCAATCCGCTGATACAGGGCTTGTACCAGTTGCAGGTCTGTCTCGTTGAGCAGTTGCCGCTGGCGGACATGCCCACCGACCTCGACGATCGTTTGGTAATTGCCTCTACGACTGCTCGTGGAGAACTCGCCATGCTGTGTAACCGACAGCATTTCGATTACCCGGAAGGCCGTGTGAGAAAAAACAGGATGCAGCGGAATGAGTGCGGCATGATTGGCCAAATAGGCTGACGAATTGCCATCGGGGCTGATAGACAGGGGGTGAGACGAGATTTTGATAAATAATTGAATCGCGTCCGCACCCGTCATGAATTTGGACATGTTGGGGGGCATTGCAAAGTTCCTCCATTGTTACGGGGAGCGACTTAGAGCCATATCTGAGCCGGTTGTCACGTGCTCTTTAGCTCACAGTTGCAGAAATGCTTTTCTCATCCTCACACAGCGATAGGCTGGCTATAATGCAAAGATAGAGTCCCGGAGTTGTCTGGAGATAATAATCGCTTCACAGACCATCTAGATTTAGATCGACTACTCACCTGTCTTTGCTATAAATTTAATCTCACAAGCATAGAAAATAAAATGTAGCTTTTGCTACATTTTATCAACAAATCCCTCTTAATAGAGATTTCGTGAGGGGTTTTTGTCTCACCTATGTGAGAATTTCCAGGTTCCGGCGCAACCATCTCGTGAGGGAATAAATTTTGTAAGAATCCATGCAGAAACCGCGCACAATGAGTTTTATAAAGGTGTTTCGGCCATTTTGGCATATGTTGATAGTGTAAAGATGAACGCAATAACGGCGAGCAAACGATAAAGCCCTGAGGCCTCATCCGCAGCGGGCTGATTGTTCATGCTATAAACAGTCATCTCACATAGCGATACCTGTGATATAGCAGTGTGAAAAGGAGTGTATGGTTCCCATGTCTACGATTTCTGGCAGCTTCGTTCCTGACAGTTTCGTTACTGAAATCGCACTCCAGCATGGTGTTACGAAGACCGAACTCGAAGCGCTCTTACTTGCTCTCGCCGATCGTCCAGGGGCCGAGATTGCCAAAACGCTGGCGATCAGTGAAGCGGCTGTGAGAAAGCGACTGGGAGAAAGCTATAAAAAATTTCGGATTGAAGTGGGTGGCAATAAGAAGCTGACCCATCTTAAGCAAAAGCTTCTGGTCGAGTATCAGGCGCATCAACCCGGTCAGCAGGAGTCCCATCAAGACTGGGGCGAAGCTGTCGATGTCAATGATTTCTGTGGTCGTGAAGCCCAGCTCACTGAGCTAGAGGACTGGATCATTGGAGATGCCATTGGTGGCAACCGTGCTGCCAATCGCTGCCGTCTTGTTGCGGTTTTGGGCATTGGTGGCATCGGCAAAACGACTCTGGCAGCCCGCATTGCTCAGCAGGTGCAGCATGATTTTGAGTTTCTCATCTGGCGATCGCTCCGCAACGCGCCTCAACTCAACGACATCCTCGCCGACCTGCTCAAGTTTCTGCCGAGCGATGACGCCACTGACCTGCCGGATGACGAAAACAGTCGCTTACTGCGGCTGCTACAAGTGCTGCGAGACCATCGCTGCCTGATCATTCTCGACAACGTGGAATCGATTCTGCGGAGTGGTGAAGGAAAGGACTACGATCGTGCTGGCGAATATCGCGATGGTTATGAACTGTATGGCTATCTGTTCAAAAAGCTGGGTGAAACGCTGCATCAAAGTTGCCTGCTGCTCACCAGCCGCGAAAAGCCCAAAGACGCCGCCGCACTGGAAGGAAAAAATCTCCCCGTTAAGGTCTTGCAGCTCGATGGGCTGACGCCTACTGAAGCGCGACTAATTCTCAAAGATAAAGGTTTAACTGGATCAGAAACGGAACTCAAGGAACTCATCGATCGCTATTCTGGTAATCCTTTAGCTCTTAAAATTGTTGCTACCACGATCTACAATTTATTTCATAATAATATTGCTGAATTTTTAAACCAAATCGAGCAAGAAACCGCTGTTTATGGCGATATTCGTGCCCTATTAGATCAGCAATTTGAGCGGCTATCGAATCTTGAAAAGCGGGTTATGTATTGGCTGGCCATTAACCGCGATTACGTTTCACTGGCTGATTTGAGAGACGATATTCCGATTCCTGAACCGTCCATGCGGTTGCTGGAAGCGGTGGAATCGCTCTCGCGGCGATCGCTCATCACAGTCATCACGGGGCAGCTTGAGTCGGGCAAGATTGGTCAACTGCCCGTGATTATGGAATACATTACGGAACAGCTCGTTGATAATATTACCGTTGAAATCAAACAACTCATTGATCAGGCAGAGGAAGCCGTTTTGAGTTGGAAAAAACTACGTTTTCTAAACAGTTATTCCTTAATTAAGGCTGCGTCTTTAGACCACATCCGTAAGGCGCAAGAAAAAGCGATTCTCGAACCGATTCAAGCCAAATTGCTCGATACCTACGAAATGGATCTGGAAGCCCAGATTCGTCGCGTGTTCGATCGACTGCGCGGACAATCATTTGCCAAACGCGGCTACGTCGTTGGTAACTTACTCAATTTGCTGTGTCGGTTGCAAAGCAGCTATCCGCAGGTGGATTTGAGTGGGCGCGATTTTTCTGGCCTCACGATCTGGCGGGCCTATCTCAAGCATGTCAAGCTACAGGACACCAGTTTTACCAATTCTGATCTGACGGGTTCCGTCTTTGCCGAAATTCTTGGTCTGGCCAGTCTCGTATCGGTGCAGTACAGTCCCGATGGCAAGTTTTTTGCGACTGGAGTAGGCGATGGCGAGATTCGGCTGTGGCAGTCAGCCGATAATAAGCAGACTCAACTCTTTAAGGGGCACACTGCCTGGGTTTGGGCACTTGCGTTTAGTCCCGATAGCGAACTGCTGGTGAGTGGCAGCGCTGACTATACGGTCAAAATTTGGAATACCCGTACAGGAGCCTATCTTCGCACGCTCAAGGAGCACACCAACAAAGTCTATAGCGTGGCCTTTAGCCCTGATGGTCGGACGATTGCCAGTGGCAGTGAAGACCAGACCATTAAACTCTGGGATGTGAGCAGCGGTGAATGCCTTGCCACCCTCAAAGACCATACGGGATGGGTCTGGTCGGTAACATTCAACCCGATCGATCCGCGTCGGTTAGTCAGCGGTAGCGCCGACGGTACGATCAAGCTCTGGGATCATCAGGGCAACTGTTTGAAAACGCTCACAGGGCATACCAGTCAGATTTACTCAGTACGCTTTAGCCCGAATGGACAAATCCTCGCCAGCAGTAGCGAAGACCAGACGGTAAAACTGTGGGATGCCCACACCGGAAAGTGCTTTGACACGCTCAAAGGACACAGCAAAAAGGTATACGCGGTTCGCTTTAGCCCGGATAGCAAAACCCTGGCCAGTTGTGGTGAAGACCGCACCATTAAACTCTGGGATATCCAGACGGGGGATTGCCTGCGAACGTTGTCAGGGCACACAACCCAGGTGTGGTCAATTTCCTTCAATCCCAATGGGCAGACGCTTTTGAGCAGTAGTGATGACCAGGCCGTGAGGCTGTGGAATACAACCACTGGTAAGCTGCTTAACGTCCTGCAAGGCTATTCGCGCGGGGTATATGCCGTTGCGTTTAGCCCCGATGGACAAACGGTGGCTAGCGGCGGTGATGACGACGCTGTGCGCTTGTGGAACATCCAGACCGATCGCTGCCGTACGCTGCAAGAGCCGAAAACGAAAGGACGCCTGCGATCGCTGGCGTTTAGCCCCAATGCGCAACTCCTGGCGACGGGCGGTAGTGACTATACCGTAAAACTCTGGGAGCTTCAGGAAACCCAGCCAACTGCCCAACCACGCTCATTAGAAGGTCACACCAACTGGATCTGGACCGTTACGTTCAGCGCCGACGGGCGGATGCTTGCTAGCAGCAGTGAGGACCGCACCATTCGGCTATGGGAGGCAGAAACAGGCCGTTGTCTGAAAGTACTGGAAGGTCATACGCACTGGGTCTGGACGGTGGCCTTTAGCCCCGATGGACAAAGGCTTGCCAGCGGCGGGGCCGACAGTAAGGTAAAGCTTTGGGATGTGGCAACGGGACAATGCCTCAGGACACTGGCAGACCATCAGGAGATTGTCTGGTCGGTTGCGTTTAGTCCCGATGGACAGACATTAGCCAGCGGTAGTGAGGATCAGAGCATCAAGCTGTGGGATATGAACACAGGCAAATGCCTGCAAACGCTGAAGGAACACACGAAACAGATCTACGCGATCGCCTTCAGTCCGGATGGGCGTATTCTGGCTAGCGGTAGCGGTGATGCCACCGTCAAACTCTGGGATGTCAGTACAGGAGCCTGTCTGGACACTCTCCGCTGGGGGCACACCGCCGCCATCCGTGCGGTTGCGTTTAGTCCCGATGGCACGATGCTTGTCAGCGGCAGCGAAGACGGCTCTGTACAGCTCTGGGATGTCCCAAAGTGTGCCCGACTGCGGCAACTTAAGTTCGATCGCATCTACGAAGGCATGGACATCACTGGTGTCACCGGCCTTACCGAAGCGCAAAAGTCCTCACTCAAAGCCCTCGGCGCAGTGGAATTGGAGAAATGAAGACGCGATCGAGCTTAACGTCGTACAATGAGTTGTACGTGTTTGGGCACGCCGATGGAAATTCTTAGCGCCAGTGAAGCGAGAGCCAATTTGTTTAGCCTGGTTGAGCAGGTGAATCAAGACCACCTGCCACGAGAAATTACCAGTCGAAAAGGCAATGCTGTTTTGCTATCGAAAGCAGATTGGGATAGTTTGCAAGAAACCCTCTATTTGCAATCGGTGCCTGGTTTAGTGCAGCACGTGAAAGCAGCTGAGGAAGCTGATGATTGGGTGCCGGAAGAAGCATTTCTGGAGCAGTTGAATGGCCTGGACGATTCAGTTTAGTCGCCAAGTCCTGAAGGATGCCCCAAAAATACGATCTGCCAATTTAGCGCCTAATTTAAACAAGTTACTGGACGTTTTGAGGCAAAACCCCTATGAGCCACCGTATGAGAAGCTCTCCGGTAACCTCCAGGGGTACTATTCGAGACGCATCAATATCAAGCATCGACTGGTTTATGCTGTGGACGACGAAACAAAGACCGTCAGGATCGTTTCTGTTTGGTCGCACTACGAGTAAGCAAACCACGTTCGCGATTGCTTGCTGCCCTTAAGGCGTTTGTCTGGTAATCAATGTTGGAAATGGAAGAAAGTCGGCCAGTGTGCGATCGCATTCGCGAAAGCAGCATGATCACAGGGCATCCGGCTAACAGAAGCCCAAACAACGTTACTCAAAGCACAGGGTGACGTGAAACCGAAGAAATGAAGACGCGATCGCAATTGACTTTACTTACTGGCCTCTGACTGCAAAGTATTCGCATCTACCTCCGGGTTCTGGGGGTGAGTTAGTGTAGATTCACACAGGTGGAGCGATCGCGTCCTGTATGTTGAAAATTTACTATCTACCCGATCAGCGCTTGATTGAAGCAGGGCAAGCATTTACCCTGTTGGATGCGTCTTTAGAGGCGGGCATTCCGCATACGCATATTTGTGGCGGTAATGCGCGTTGTTCGACCTGTCGCGTACTGGTGACCGAGGGGTTGGAGCACTGCGGACCACGCACAGCTGCCGAGCAGGAAATGGCGCAGCGGCTCCACTTCGATCCATCGGTGCGGCTTGCCTGCCAGACAGAACTGGTCGGCAGCGGCAACATTGCGCTCCGCAGGCTATCACTTGATGCAGAAGACCTGGTGCAGTTTCAGGATCAGGCGATGGGCAAGCTGGTGCCCGGTTTTATGGGTCAGGAGAAAGAAATCGCCATTCTCTTTGCCGATATTCGCGGCTTTACGTCCATCTCCGAAGCGCTGTTGCCCTACGACGTGATCTACGTGCTCAATCGCTACTTTCAGCGGATGGCGCAGGTGATCAGCGCTTATGGCGGCACGATCAATGTTTACATGGGCGATGGGTTGATGGCGCTATTCGGCGTTGAACCGTCGGGTAATGCCGTCGAGCAGGCCGTGCGCGCCGGACTGGGAATGCTGGAAGCAGTGGAGGCGATGAACCCATCGCTGGAAGCGTTTTACCATCAGCGCTTGCAAATTGGGATCGGCGTACACTACGGCTGGACGGTAATTGGCACGATCGGCGATCCCCAAAGTCCCAAAATGACCGCGATCGGCGATGCAGTGAATTTAGCCAGTCGGATTGAAGCCGCTAACAAACCGTTGGATACATCGTTTCTCATCTCAGAAGCCGCGTACGCTCAGGTACAAGACCTGGTGAAGGTCGATCGGCACTTCCAGATGCCGCTTCCTGGTAAGAGCGGTGAGTACCGTCTACATGAAGTCATCGGCATCGCCGCACCACCAGTTGTGAGTGAGCCGGAGGGAAAAATCTTACCGCGATCGCCCCAATTCAAACGTCACCCGCTGGGAAAACTAAAACAGCATCTCCAGTACCTCTGGAAAGCCCTAAAAACGTTGCTGGGCTGGTCATAGCAACTTGTACGCCCCACTCCCGAATCCCCGCACTCAGCATGGTCATCGCCTCAGCATGCCTAACTACAAGAGACGGAGCTGGGTATCTTGCGGAGTCACCGATTCTAGCGGGTCGATCGCGTCGAGACTCGCTACCGTTTCGGGCTGGAGCCAGATGTGTTCTTCCTCCGCCAGCAAGCTCTGCGCCACCTCCAGCATGTCAGCCGCAATCTCCTGTAGATCATCCCGGTTGGTCAGATACGCTTTCAGCGCTTCGATCGGGGCGATCGTGCTGCCAACACCCAGTTCGGGCAGACGCGTGCGCGATAACTGGCTAATCAGTTCAGGATGGATGGTGTAGCTGTGAGCTGAACTGAGCGCCTGATGCACTTCGGCTAAATCAAGCTGATCCAGTTGATCCGATCGCGTGTAGTAAATCAACCGCACAACCGCATCTTGAATTAAGTCGGGTTTGAGTGCGTATAATAAATCCGCCTGCGGTGTATTGGACGTTGACAGGTTCACCTCAATCGTCCGAAACGCCCGCACTGGTAGCGGACAAAACTCAAATGCTGTTTGCCCCCGCTCCAGCGTGACCAGTACAAAGCCTTTGTCTTCTTTTTCCTCGCTAAAGTCAACGCGCTCAATGCTACCCGGGTAGACGATCGGTGGACTTTCGTTCAGTACCTGATGGCGATGGACGTGGCCCAAAGCAACATAGTCAAAGCAGTCGCGGGCTAACAACGACAGCGGGACGGTGAACCCTTTGCCCACGGCCAGAAAGCGCTCAGCCCCATAGCGAGCGTTGTCTGCCATCAGGTGCGCCAGCAGGACGGTGGGAACGTCTGGATCGAGCCGACGAATTTCACCTTCCAGCGCTACGCGCAGGCGATCGATCAAAAGATGTCCAATCTCGCTGAGCGACAGTCCTTCTGCGTCGGGACGTGTCAACAACGCCGATCGCGTCAGCCAGGGTAACGTGATGATCTGCACCGGGCCATTGCGGGTTTGAATACGATGGGTTTCCAGGCGATCGCCCACCACAAACCCGGGTACACCCAGCGTCCGGTAAATCGATAGACTGGCTCCACCCTGTCCCTGTGCGTGCTGGTCGTGGTTGCCTACTAGCAGTACCGTTGGAATCTGGGCATCCACCAAGCGCCGAAACTGACTGGCAAAGGCTTCCTGCACGATCGGCGGTGGGGTCGCATCGGGAAACGCATCGCCGCCAAAGAGAACGAGATCAACGGGTTCTGCGATCGCGCGATCAATACATCGCCCCAGCGTCCCGACAAAATCCTCCAGCCGTGAATTCAGGCCAGTTTCAGGGTTCACCCGTCCGTGGGAAAACCCACTGCCCATATGAATATCTGACAGATGGAGAAGTTTAATCACGCCGTTGCCTGAGGATTACTGACAGCCACTCCCCAGTGTATATCTCTTTGCAGCTAACGGCGCTGGAACGTCGGTGGCAAGGGCAGGTTTAGACAGAATTCTGGTTGCAGTACCGATTCATTCACAACCTGCCCCGATCAGGCAGGTGGCTTAAATGTGGATGCCACACTCCGTTTTGCCCATACCACGCCAGCGTCCGGCTCGTTCATCTTCGCCTTCTTTCACCGGCGTCGTGATGGGTTCGTCGCCAATGCTGGGGTAGCCCTGGTCGTGCAGCGGATTGTAAATGACATCGTGTTCAAACACGTAAGCCCAGGTTTCCTTGCGCGTCCAGTTGGCCAGGGGGTTAATCTTAAGGCGTTGCTGGGTGTCTAGCTCGAAGATTGGCATATCGGCTCGCGTGTTTGCCTGGTCGCGGCGACGGCCCGTAATCCAGGCGATCGCGCCAAGCTCTGCCAAACCACGCTGGAGCGGTTCAATTTTGGTGATCTGGTGGAACTGAGCAATATCGCTATCCCACAATGCTTCGCCATGCTTTGCCGCAAACTCTTCGCGCGAGTTTACATCGGGCGTTTTGTAGATTTTCAGGTTAAGTTCGTACAGTGCCTTCGCTTTTGCCACCAGTTCCAGCGTTTGCGGAAAGTGATACAGCGTGTCCAGAAATAGCACGGGTACTGGCTGTGCTGGCTTAAGGTCGCGATAGAGGAGGTCTGTGATCAAGATGTCGTCAACATTAAACGCGCTGGTCTGCACCAACCCTGTCGGAACGTTCTCAACGCTCCAGGCAAGGATATCTTTGGGATGAGCGTTCTCGAAGCGTTGATTCAGTTTTTTGAGGTCGAGACTGTTCGGTTGGATCAGCGGTTTCGTAGATTGGGTCATCGTGACGAATTGCCTTAAATCTTCTGCATTATCTACGATAGCGAACTAGGGTAACGTTGTGGGAGAGCGATCGCACTGAATCTATTCAGATTCGTCATAAATCGGTCGCGGTCGCCGCGTCAGTGCCGTAACTAACAGTCGCAGGATCGTCGTAACTTGAGTGCCCATCTAATTCTCTATAGCAAACCGGGATGCCACCTCTGCGAAGGTTTGGCGGAAAAGCTGGCGCAGGTGCAACAGCTTGAACTAGCGCTGGAAATCCGTGACATTACAACCCGTGATGACTGGTTTCAGGCCTATCAGTACGAGATTCCGGTATTGATGTTGGTAAAAGGCGAAGCGTCCACGCCGCTTCCCCGGCCTTCGCCACGCGCAACGGTTGCTCAACTGGAGCAGATGTTGCAGAAATATCTGTAGAACTTAACCTCCAAAGGGTAATCTTCAATCTAAAATCCAACATCGAGGATCGATCGCCATTCCTTGTAAGGACATAATCAAAGCTAAGTTCATGAGGAGACGCTGGACATGACATTGCGCGAGTTGCTGGCAGTTGTGAGTGGAATTGACTCGTTGCCTGACCATCCAGCGCTAGAGGCTGAGGTGAAAGGACTGGCAACCAACTCCCAGACCTGCCAACCAGGCGATCTGTTCATTGGGATGCCGGGAACACGCGTGGATGGCGGCGATTTTTGGGCGGGGGCGATCGCGGCAGGGGCGATCGCGGCAGTGGTGTCACCCCAAGCGGCGCAGAAGGTGACGGGAGACGCGTCTGGGCGACCTTGCATCATTACTGCTGCCGATATGACTCAAGCGTGTGCTCAGCTTGCAGCCGCGTTCTACCACTACCCA
>Ga0070738_10002880_pt1 | contig 24550 bp, 22 predicted proteins | sample Coa_R2_2_FD_66446 | JGI IMG/M metagenome (GOLD analysis project Ga0070738, IMG submission 66446) | Surface soil microbial communities from Centralia Pennsylvania, which are recovering from an underground coalmine fire - Coalmine... | ecosystem: Environmental > Terrestrial > Soil > Unclassified ... | reverse complement strand
CTGGTCCCGGCAAGCGGATCTTTTTTGACAACTTGCTGATGGACTCGAGCAGCCCCGCGATCGACTCAGCCAAGTGATTCGCGTTGACCTGGATGCGCAACACGCCGGCGTGATAAGGCACGGCGGGGAACGTCACGGACTGCACGTAGTAGCCTTGCTCGAATAGGAAATTCCCCGCATTCAACGTATCTTCTTCGTCGCCAACGAGCACCGAAAGGATCGGTGTCTGTCCGCCGAGCACGATCAGGCCCATGTCGCGCAGCCCCATGCTCAGCTGGCAGATATTGCGCTGCAAACGGGCGGAGAGCAACTCATACTCCGGCGAATTGAGAATGTCACAGACGGTGCAAATCGCTTCGAGGTAGCACGGCGCCACCGGGCCGCCGAAGATATAGGTGTTCGAGCGCATCTTGAGCAGCAATTTGAACTCCTTGGTGCAGCCAATGAAGCCACCAAGGCACGAAAAACCCTTCGACAACGAGCCGACAATGAGAGTGTTGTCGTAGTTGCCCAGAGCGTCAAGGACCGTGCCGCGTCCTTGCCGGCCTAGGACGCCGGTTCCATGCGCGTCGTCAACGTAGAGCACGGCTCGGCGTTGCAGGCAGACACGGTTCAAATCCGCCAGTGGCGGCAGTTCGCCGCTCATGCTGTAAACACCGTCGAGGGCGACAACGGCACAACGATACTCGCCGGCTTGCTCTAACACTTTCTCCAACGCGTGAGGGTTGCAATGGGAGAAGAAAAAGACCCTTGTGCCGTTGGCCTTGGCGATCTTGGCCCCTTCTTGGATCGAATTGTGCGCCTGCTCATCCACGACGAGCACGTCCTGCCGGCCAACCAATCCGGGGATAGCGCCCATATTGGCCAGCGTCACGGAAGGATAAATCAGTGTTGCTTCCGTACCAAGCCATTGAGCGAGCTTGTCCTCGGCCTCGCTGTTGGCGCGCACGCTGGAGAAGGCGCGCGACGCGCCATTGTGCGTGCCCCAGCGGCGGATGCCGCGTCGCAGCGCATCCTGAACGCGCGGATCTTGATCCAGTCCCAGGAAACTATCGGAGCCGAAGTTGACGACCGTTTTGCCGGCCACCTCGATCATCCGGTTGGGTCCCATACGATCGACGACCATGTCTTTCATGTGCGTCGTCGGGAAAAGCTCGGCAAAATGCTCAATGAAGCGAATCAAGCCGTTCTGGCGCAGGGCGCTGGCCAGCTGCTGCATCGGGGGGGAACTCATACGGACCTTCTTTTCCAGTTTATGGGGATCACCCATCCGGATTGAAGCAGAGATGCGGGTCGCGAGAGCCGGCACATCAAACCAAAAACTATGAGAGCGAGCAATCGCAATCGCCCCGAGCGGGAACGTTCGCACTCGCTTAGGGGCCTAATCGGTTAAGAGCGTCAATAAACTTGAGTTTTTCTCTCATAATCTGCATGGGTGGAATCGACAGGCTTTCCTCGATTCTCTAAATCAACAGCACACAATCAGCCCCTCGTGGACGATCCGCGCCCGGCAGCCATCCTCGGCGCGTCCGGCGCGCTGCAATTCTTCGCGCATGCGTTGATGCAAGTAAACCTCGAGCCGTGCGATGTCCGCATCGCTGCGTGCAGGGTCGCGATGTCCCACGTGCAGCTCGCGCACTTCCGCTGCAACAGCCGTGCTGACGCAAGCCTCGATGGAACTGTGTCCCCAGCCAACCCGCGACATCGCCGGGCTTTCTCCGACCGTTTCGCGTCCCTCATATTCGGCGCGGGTGTACTGGCCCTCGGTGTAGAAAAAATCCGCGCCGCGAGCGAATTCGACAAGTCCGGGGTCCGGTATATGAGCTTGCTCATGATCGGTGGCGAAGACGAAAACACGACCTGCGTTCTCCAGTCGATAACCCAGACAGCCGCCAGGATGCGTCAAGGCATGCGTGCGGATGCGCGTGGACCCGATCTGAAAGGTGCTGCCCGGCTGGATCGTCTGAAAGTCTTCTAGTGCTTTCATCTGATCGTAGGTCGGTGGAAAATAGCGCCTACTTAGCTCCGAATTGGCGTTAAACAATTTGCCCAGGCTTTCCATAACCTCCGGCGAACCGTAGATGGTGAAACGGTTGGCCGGATCGAAGTAGGGCGGGAAATACGGCGTCGCGTAGATATGATCGATGTGTGGATGGGTGACGAGTACATGAGCAGTGCGTTCATCACCCGCTGGTTTGGATTGCCAGCGCGCAGCCAGCGCGACTCCCAGCTCGCGAAACCCACTGCCGCAATCGAGAATCAACAAGGCGTCGGGAGTCTGAACTTCGACGCAAGTCGTGTTGCCGCCGTAGCTGCTGCGCAAGTGGAAGGGCAGCTCGTCCTCGAGGCGGCGGCGAATGTTTGTTTCCAGGTCCGGACCCGGCCGCAAGTCGCCGAGGCGGTCGCGTTCAATCAGACAGCGTAGGGCGCCGACTAGTTTGTCGGTCACCTCGCCAGGGCGCAGGGGAGTCGTCAAGGTTCCCGTTACGCCCCAGTAGGTAATCGTGAATATATCCTGGCTCAACTGAGGAGTGGTCTCCGTCATGATCGGCTTTCCCTACGAGGAGTCAGACCCCCGCGATGGAGCATACCCCTGTTCCACGCTTGCCGTCAAGGACTCGGGGCAACGCCGTGGCTTCTCTTCTCTCGCCCGTTCTCCTCGCGGGAACGAGAGATTTATGCGGTCTTCCTGTCTATAACAAACTGCATGACACAGCATCCCGACGTATTGATTCTCGGCGGCGGCGTTATCGGCTTGACTACGGCTTGGTTGTTGGCGGAAGCCGGGGCGCGGGTCGAGATCGTGGACAAGGGGGATTTCGGCCGGGAGGCGTCATGGGCCGGAGCCGGCATCCTCGTGCCTGCCTATCTTGAACACACCCCAACCGCGTACGACCAGCTTCGTGCCCACAGCTGGGCCCTCTTCCCATCGCTGTCGCAAAGGCTGCGGGATCAAACCGGGATCGATAATGGCTATCTCGTCTGCGGCGGACTTGAAGTGTTCACGGCCGCGGACGAGGAGTCTTCCGACGAATGGCACGGCGAGGGCATCACCTTTGAGGAACTGAATGGCGAAGAGTTGCAGCGACGCTTTCCGGATCTTTCGCCGGCGGTGGCGCGTGCCTACTATCTGCCGGATATGGCGCAGCTCCGGAATCCGCGCCACCTCAAGGCCTTGCAAGCAGCATGTGCGGCCCGCGGCGTTTCCATGCGTCCCGGCTGTCCGGTGCAGCGTTTTGTCTGCCGGGGCAGCCGAGTCGAGTCGGTGGATACGGAGCAAGGCCGGCTCACGGCGGGTCGCTACTTGCTTGCAACTGGTGCGTGGAGCGACGCACTCCTTGGGCCGCTTGGTTGGCGTCCGGGCATTCGGCCGATCCGCGGACAAATCGCCTTGCTGAACACCGGCACAACGGGGGTTCGACCGCTGGTGGTTCACGGAAAGCGTTACCTCGTGCCCCGGGGCGATGGCCGCGTCTTGGTCGGATCGACCGAGGAAGACGCGGGTTTCGAGCCGCTCACTACTGCCGTCGCAATCACCGAGCTACTTCAACTCGCCACATCTCTGGTGCCCAAGCTAGCTGGGGCCGCCGTCGAGCGCTGTTGGGCGGGACTACGTCCCGGCAGTCCCGATGGCAAACCGCTCCTCGGCGCCGTTCCGGGTCTCGATAATTTGTTCGTGGCCGCCGGTCATTTCCGCTCCGGTATTCAGCTGTCGCCGGCGACAGCCCTCGTGATGAAGCAACTCCTGTTAGGCGAAAATCTGTCCATATCGTTGCAGGATTTCCGACTCGACCGTTGACCGCCATCTGCCCTCCGCTATCCGCCATCCGCCACTTTGGGGTAAAATCTCAATGGGCTTTGACTTCATGATGAATCAACGGCAGTTCAGAAATCGGATAGCGGATAGCGGGAGCGGACATGGAAACGCTAACAGCGCGAGCCTTGACGGGACAGCTGGCCGACGACCTCGGTTGGCTGGAGCAGTATTGCCGCAAGCAGCCCGATCAGGCACGGGCTGCCGGCAAGCTGCGCCTGGCCGCCGCCCTGGTGCGCAACTGCGTCGGGCCGATGCTGGACGATCAGTCACCGGTGCCGATTCATGTCGTTGTCGTCGGAGGCGCAGGAGCGGGCAAGAGTACGGTCGCCAACCTTCTTAGCGGAGCCACGGCCGCCGAGGCCAATCCGCAAGCCGGATTCACGCGGCACCCCATCGCCTACACCAGCACAAACGGCCCTCTCAACTGGACGGGACACGCCGGCTTTCTGGGGAGCTTGCAGCCCTTGACGCAGCCAAGTCCCTCCAGTCTCGATGAGGACGTGTATCAAGTCCGCCGTATCCCAGCCGATCCGACCAGCTTCGATTTGCTCAAGGATTTCATCGTTTGGGACTGCCCCGATATGACGACATGGGCGGCGAGCAGCTACATCCCGCGCTTGATGGAAGCGGCCGCGCTGGCCGACATCCTCGTGTATGTTGCCTCCGACGAACGCTACAACGACGAAATCCCCACGCAATTCCTCCACCTCTTGCTGCAAACGGGAAAGCCCGTCGTCGTTGTGCTCATGAAAATGAAGGAACCGGATGCACCTGCTTTGATCGCGCATTTCCAGAAAGAAGTGACGGCTCAATTCCCGCATCCACCCGGCGGCGGCGTCATTGCTACGTTGGCGATCCCTTTTCTCACGCCGGCCCAACTTGCCGATCCAGCGCGGCAAGCGGCGCGCTATCGCATCCCCTTGCTCAATCAAGTCGCCGTCCTCGGCTCGCCCGCCGACGCGGCGCGTCGCCGCACGGTCTTGGGTGCCACGCAATTTCTCGTTCGTCACCGCGATCAACTCCTCTCCGTTGCCCAGCAAGATCTCCGGGCGATGCAGAGCTGGCAGGCAGTCGTTACCGCGGGACAAGCCGACTTCGAACAGCGCTATCTGCGAGAATATCTAACCAGCGAGAAGTTCCGCGGCTTCGATGAAGCCCTAATCCGCCTGATGGAATTGTTGGAACTGCCCGGCGTCGGTAAATTCGTCAGTGGCACGCTCTACGTTCTGCGAACTCCGGGTCGGCTACTCATGGGCGCGATCGCCAGGGCCATCAACCGGCCTGATGCGCCAAGCCGGCCGGAGCTGCCCATCCTCGAAGACGCCCTCAACGGCTGGATCGATCTCCTCCGCAAAGAGGCGGCGCGTCACGCCGACGATCATGGCTTGTGGGCGCATGTCGCGGACGGCTTCCACGATGGCAGCCTCGCCCAACGAATCCGCGAGCGTTTCCAGCAAAACTACCGCAGCTTCCAGACGGGGCTTAACACCGAAGTCGATCGCACGGCTCGGGCAATCTACGAGCAACTGGAAAAGACGCCGGCGCTGTTGAATACGCTGCGCGGCAGCAAGTTCGCCCTGGACGCGGCCGCCATCGGCGGCACGCTTGTCGCCGGCGGCATCAATTGGCACGATTTCATTCTCGTGCCGTTGGTCGCGTCGGTGACACATCAACTCGTCGAATTATTGGGAAGATCCGTGGTCGATGCCCAGCGCGAACAGACGCGCGAACGCCAACAAGCGCTGATGAAACAACACCTCTCGGCCCCGCTGGCCGAATGGCTGACGCAATGGCCCGCCACCGGCGGCTCCGATTTCGAGCGTCTGCAACTGGCCCTCCGTCGCCTCCCCACCGCTATCGCCCAACTGGAATCACGCGTCCAACAGTCGATCCCGGAACCGGCTCCGTCTGCGTGATTAAAGGCGATGTAAATCCTCCGTGTGCCATCCTACTCGATGGTCGCGTGCTAGGCTTGTTAAAGAGACCCGGCATCCCCTCGATTGTAGTCTTGCCTCGATGGCCTTCCCCAGAAAGACCGCTTATGAGCCACTCCGATTCCTCGGTTCCCTTTTCTCCATCGGCATCCCCCGATTATCTTCCCCCGCCACCGCGGCCGGTCGAGCCGAACTTCCGGGCTTACTGTATGCGCGCCGGCTTGCTGGCAGGGTCGATGATCGGGCCTTTGTCGGTCCTGTGGATTGGACAATCGAGTTCGGAGAACCTGCGCCAACTCGTCACTCAGGGACAAAGCACAACCGGCCAGGTCGTTATCCGTGGCTGAGGCTCAAGAACCTCGCGCCGGTCAGGCTCGTCGCGGATTCAATTCACTTTCAAAGTAAATGGCCATTCGTATTGCGGTTCGGATTCTGTCAGCGCCGAGCTCTATCGCGCGTCCGTCAAAGATCGCTCCTGTGTCGTGACCTATTTGCCACCGCATCCAGAGATTCATTGCCTTGGACCAGCCGACCTGCGTTTGGAGAATCATAATCGCACGGCCAATACCCTCGCGATTACCCTGGCTGTGGGTTTCTCATTGCTGCTTCTCTGGGTTGAGTTCAACCTCCGCCGGGAATTGCGTCTGGCGAGTATCGACGAACCGGTGGAAGGACGAATCATCGAAAGGACGTTCGACAAAGAGCGCAACCGAACCGTCTATACGGTACGCTACCTGTTCAAGGCACCCGACGGTCTGCGATCAGGCTCGCTGACTGTGGGCGAATCCCTCTGGGGCCATCTCCACCATGGCGCGGCCGTCACCATCGTTTACGATCCCGATCATCCCGATCGTCATCGTCCCTCCTTCGGGTTCCGCTTTGTGCAATTCCTACCAGAGACAGAGGAGACGTGATCGATCCACACGAGACGGCGTTCAACGCGCTCTCGTCCGCTTTTCAGCTTCTCGCTATACCAAACGATGCCGATCCCCAAACACAAGACGATGAGGGCGATGCCGTGAATACCGAGCAACAGTACGCGCAATATCTCCTTCCCGTGGTTGCAAAGGGGGTCGAGCCGATTGTCATCGTTCGTGCTCACGGACGCACGATGACGGACGCGAGTGGTCGAGACTATCTCGATTGTTTTTCGGGCATCTCCGTGGTCAACGCCGGTCACAACCACCCGCGCATTCTTGCCGCTGCTCGCGCGCAGATGGAACAACTTGTCCACTGCTGCTCCTATGTTTATCAGGTGCCGGTCGTCGGCCAGCTTGCCGAAAAGCTGGCGTCCATCGCGCCGGGCGCGCTCAAAAAGAGCTTCTTTTGCAACTCCGGCGCGGAAGCCAACGAGGCGGCCCTGCGGTTGGCCAAACAGGCCACTGGCAAGCGCGAAGTAGTGGCCCTATCGCTCGGCTTCCACGGCCGCACGCTTGCCACGCTGTCGGTGACAGGCAACAGCGCCCGCAAGAAAAATAATGGTCCGTACACATCCGGAGTGGCTTTTGGTCCAGCGCCTTACTGCTATCGTTGTCCACTCGGTTTGACCTACCCTTCTTGCGAGATAGCGTGCGCCCATGCCTTGGCTGACGTGATCCGCTTCCAGACTTCGGGAGATGTAGCCGCGTTCGTCGCTGAGCCGGTCCTGGGCGAGGGCGGCATCGTCACGCCCCCCGCCGAGTATTTTGCCATCGCCTCGCGTATCTTCCACGAGCACGGGGCGCTCTTCGTGGTCGATGAAGTGCAGACCGGCTTTGGTCGAACGGGGAAACTGTTCGCCATCGAACATTCTGCCGGCGTCCGACCGGATGTGATGACGCTGGCCAAGGGCATCGCCGCCGGTTTTCCGCTCGGCGCTGTGATGGCCGGCGAGCCAGCCTCCGAAGCGATGCAGCCCGGAGACCACCTCTCGACGTTCGGGGGGAACCCCATCGCGTGTGCCGCCGCGCTGGCCAATCTTGCCGTCCTCGAGGAGGAAGGGTTGATCGAGAACGCGGCCCGCCGTGGCGAGGAATTGCTGGCCGCCCTCCGTCCGCTCCAGGAGAAATGCCCGCATGTCGGCGACGTGCGCGGCCGTGGACTGATGCTTGGTCTGGAAATCGTGAAAGATCGAAAGACGAAGGAACCGGACGCCGCCGCGGCCAAGGCGATTCGCGCCGCTATGCGCGAACGAGGGATCCTCATCGGTGTCGGGGGCGTTTTCGGCAACGTCGTCCGCATCCAGCCGCCGTTGTCCATCACCACCGAGGAATGCGCTCGGGTCGTTGCTCAATTGAAGGATGTTTTGATGGGGAGATAGGGTTGCCGAGGACGTTACACCAGCGTGGCGGCGGGTGCCTGAGATTGCTCCATTTCCGCGATAACTTCAAACGTTGTCTCGCTCTCTTGCCAGGGTGCGAGAAGGGCAACGGCATCGCCTCCGCATTTGCGTGCCAATTTCGTTAGACGCGCGAAGAAGTCATCAGCTCTCAATATGCCAAAATCTTTACTACAGGGACGGCGTTCCTGACACACATCACAAGCCAGTTTCTCGGCATCCTCCACTGCGGGGAAGCCGCTCAGGAGCAGCGCCAATTCCGTCGCGGAGAGTTGCATCAAGTGATCGTAGTTGAGGACCGGCACGTTTCGTCGATGGGCGTCGCGGAGCAGCTTGTAGTAGTGGATGACGAAAGCGGCGACCAACCGTTTAGCGATCGTATCGGCTTCGGCGGCGGCGAAATCGACGAGGACACGTATGTCCGGTTCGAGCGTCCAGCGATTCCGCAACAGCGAGCAATACATGGCATCGTACCAGGCTTTCACCGGGAGCCGACTGCCCGGCAAAGTCAGCTCCGCCCTCCGGTACAACACGAAACAATCGAAATTGCCAAGAAACCAATCGAGCTTGAAGGCGCTGTAGTTTTCTTTCGTGAAATTGTAGTTTTCTTTGGCCCACGTTCGTTGGAACACCGGATCATAGGGGCGAAGAGGCTTGGCGATCATCGCATAATTATCGACCATTTCGCATCCGAAAGATCGATTAAGTTCGTCTTCATATTTGGGATTGCAAATGGGGTTGAAGAATTCACGGTAATAGCGCAGGGTCGGGTTTTGGCGAAGCCACAGACCAACCAGCCAATCGGTGCCCGTGTTGGGCAAGGAAAGCAGCACGATCGGTCGCCGTGGTTCGACGATCGTAGGGGAGACGGTCCCGCTGTTTTGGTCGGCCCCGCTCTCAAACGAAATGCCGTGAATGTTCTGCATCCTATTGGGTCTCGCAGAGGAAAGGATCTTGATCGGCGACGCTTCGCTCAAGCCTCGCTAGCCGAGCACGGGAACTTCTTCTATGGTGCGCGAGGCAGTATCGGACACCGTGCCGAGATAGTAATGTTCACGTAACAGGTCGTAATGTTCGCGCGGCGTGTAGAGCCGGCTACGGCCAGCCAACGCGGCAGAGAGAATGTTCGGATTCTCCAGGATGCCCTGGAGCTTGGCGTAAAAGTCGGCGCGCGAGCCGGCCTGGAACACCAGATCGCGGCAGCCCAACAATTCTTGAGCACCGCCACGGTTGGAGGTCAGGATCGGAACGCCGGAGGCGACGCACTCGATGGCGACCTGCGGCAGATTATCCTCCCACAAAACGGGAACAACCGCGAGGTCGATGGAAGAGAGCATGTCGGGAAGCTGTGAGTGTGTGTACCCGTCGTAGAACGTTACCGAGGCGAACCGATGGGCCATACGTTTGATGGTGGCATAGGCATGCGGGTCCGTGATCTTGGCAGCGAACGTGAGGGCAATCCGCCGAGCCAAAGCCGCTGGCATCGCCTTTAGGGCTTTTAAGTAAAAGTAGAATCCCTTATCGAGCCGCATGTAACCCAAGTAAACAATACGGAGTATGTCGAAACGTTTAGCTGGATTCTCCCTCCCGGCGCGAGTCACGGGGAGTGTTTGTTCGGCGAAGCGCGTGCCGATGTAGAGGGTTTGCACTTTAGCGGGGTCAATGCCGAAACCAACCGTCAACTCCGCGACACGCCGTGAGACGGCGAGCACGTGATCGGTGTAAGTATTAAGGGACGTAACGAAGAAGCGCCGCCGCGCCGCGAACCGTGCGGCCTCAGCGGGATCGAGGATCGCCGTCGCTTGAGTCGGCCGGCGCGAAACGCAAGAGAGATGAGGAATGTTCTTCGCCAGTCCCTCGCCGCGATAGATTGCCCGCGCCAAATGGTAGCCGCCGCGCAGGACGCCGAAGATGAACCAGTTGATAAAGCGATCCACGAATGAAAAAGGAGGGATTCCCAACTTGCGAAGACAATTCTCCAGACGATAAAGCCGTCTGGCGCCGCGCGGGTGCAGCGGTTGGATCAGGCAATTGACGCACTTGCGTCCATCGCGGAAGTCCCGGCAAGCGGCTCGTTCTTGGAACCACAAATTCACCTGCGGACAGAAGGCAAAATAATTGTGGACACTGTAGACGATCTTCGCCTGCGGATAATGCTCGCGGGCTAGACGCAAAAATGAAACGGGGATACCTTCGAGATTGTTGAAATGAACCACGTCAAACGGGCCGTGTTCGCGTAAAAAATCTGTGAATAGCGGATCCATTTCGGGTGAAGTTGCCACCTCCTGCCCGAACGCCTCCTGACCGGGACTGAGGATGGTCGAATTGACTATTTCGAACTTGCGAACACCTTCCTTCCTGGCCTTCACTTCGCGGAGGAACGGCCGTCGCGAGAAGGGGCTATAACTGACACCCGAGCTGAGGAACCATACCTCATCGCCGCGCTGCGTGGCAGCGTCGATCAAGTTCCGCTGGTAGATCGATACGCCTCCGCCGCGCTGCTGCTCGTCCTCGAAGTCAACCCAGTTGTAGTAAAGGATCTTGACTTTGCTCATTATTGCCTCTGTTATATCCTCAATCTGTTATCGGGGCCGCGATCGTTAGGGAGCAGTTGAGAGGGTCGCTCCCTAACGGTCGTGGCTCAGCCGATTTTCTTTGCTCTCGTAGATATTCCTTCCAAAACGCCCGAGTTGTCAGCGTCCCAGCATCGGCCCGCCAGCGCCCAAGAGCACGGCGATGCGTAACAAGCAGCCGAATCGCAGTCCAGAGGCTGCGAAGCAACAGCCAGATAAAACGGCCGCGTGAACGGCGCAACACGGTGAGATGAGCACTCGTAGCATCCGCTAGGCCGACCACGTCGGCGCCGGCCACGTCATACCACTGCTCGCCGTTGGGGGGTAAGATTCTTTGCGGAGGTGTTTCGGTGGACGGGCTTGGCAGCAGGAGATTGCGTAACACGAGCAGCCAGCGCCAGGCACGTGTTGCTTGGGGACCGATCGCCGTGGAGATCGAGCGCTCCGCTCCTTCGATGTCGTCGCGGGGCAGCTCTCCAAGCGCGAGCTTCTCGCCCATCCTTTGGAGATGATGATGCACGGCTAGAGGTGGACGGCGCAGGGCTTCTGATCCGAGCAGATAGGCCCCGGCCGCCTCGCACAGGAGCCATGCTTCGTAGTAATCGTATGCCAGCAACTCATCGAGCACGCGACTGAGGAACCGGCGAGCGACGGTCGCCGCGCGTATAATCGGGAAATGCAGAGCACCGACGATCAGATAATTACGCAATTCATAAAAAGCATGCCAGCTATGTCCTTTTCGCTCAAATGGCTCGTGCCAGACGCCAACGCCGGGCAGCGCTACCGTCGGCACTCCTTGCCTCATCAGCCGGCAGCCAAACTCCACGTCATCGCCGCGTAAGAACAGCGGCAGCGGAAAACCGGCTCGATCCAGAACACTCAGTGGAAAAGCGAAGAACCACCAGCCGTTGTAATTTCGAGGCTGCGGCTTGAGGAAGGGAAACAAATCCTCGGCACGGTCTACGCGATGCCGACTCGGTTCATCGATGCGAACTTGTTCGGGTAAATAACGGCTGCCGGATTCGACGAGCTGGCGCGGACGGAAACGATCGAGCATGTGCCCCCCGACCGCCATCTCGCTGCGGGCCAGGGATAAAAACGCAGCGGCGCGCAGGACAGATTCCGGTTCCGGGATAATGTCGTCGTCCATCAGTAGGACGTGAGTTGCCGTGTCGAGGTTTCGCGCTTCGAGCAAACAACGCGTAAACCCCCCGGCCCCGCCACGATTTTCTTGTTCGACAAGTTGAAGTTTGCCCGCCGCGTCTCGCGCCAGTGCCGCGAAGGCGCGATGCTCGCGCACCTTCTCGGCGCCCTGATCGACAACGATGATTCGATCCAGAATCACCGCGACATCGGAATCGGCGAGCAGGGAATTGAGATTGCGGATAAGCCGTGACGCACGGTTGTACGTGCAAAAGCCAGCGACGAGCCGGACGGATCGGGATACAACTTCGAGGTCCATCCATTCGGCCTGGTGAATCACCAACGGCGACGAGCGGGCCTCAAGCTCGAAGTACAACAACCCGAATCTCTCGGATGCCGAGTGTACCTCCGGTACGTCGGCGAACAACTGCCGATCCCGGCCCGAGAAGTCGATTTCTCGCAGCAAAATCGGCGCTTGCTCGGATGTACGTCGATAGAGGCGCATGACGCCGGCCCCACTGTAGCGCACCCGGAGAGCAAGCCGTGAGAGTCGAGTATGTTCTCGCCAATGACGCTCAAAAAAGGCGTTAAACCATGTATCGGTTCGTAGCAGTGTTCCGTGCGGTAGGACCATCAAGCTCCGATCTTGTACGCACGGCCGCATCCTTGCATTTGCGCATCGATAATACAGCGGAGTCAAACCTCTCCGCGGCGGCATGACAATCCGTTGGAGTATCCGCTCCGCCATTGTCGTTCCTCACACGGCCACGCTCATGCGCTCGGTTGCCCAGAAAGGCACGACTTTTTTGCGGAAATCGCTGAGCGCGGCGCCGATGGCCTGGTGCATGTCGAGGTACTGATACGAGCCGAGCCGGCCGCCAAAGAGGACGTTCTCCTCCTGCGAGGCCAGTCGATTGTATACTGTGAACAGTTGCTGATCGCGGGCCGTGTTCACCGGATAGTACGGCTCGTCACCGCGGCTAGCGAAACGCGAATACTCACGACAGATAAGCGTTCGACCCGGAGGATAACGTCGCTCGGGGTGTAAATGTTTGAACTCATGAATGCGCGTGTACGGCACGTCCTCGTCGGCGTAATTGAGGACAGCAACTCCCTGGTAGTCATCGACCGCGATTGCCTCTCGCTCGAAATCGAGCGTTCGCCAGGACAGTTCGCCGAGCCGGTAATCGAAATAACGATCAATCGGACCCGTGTAGACCACAAGCTGATGGGGTTTCAGCCCTTCGCGCACATCGAAGAAATCGACACCAAGTCGGATGTCAATCCGCGGTGAGTCGAGCATGCGGCGAAATACGGCCGTGAAACCATCCGCGGGAAGCCCCTCGTATTTATCCGAGAAATAGTAGGGTTCAAAACTGAAACGCACCGGCAGCCGCTTGATGATGCTCGCCGGCAACTCTTTTGGGTCGGTCTGCCATTGTTTCTTCGTATAGCCGCGGATGAAGGCCTCGTAGAGCGGCCGGCCAATCAGAGCGATCGCCTTCTCTTCCAGGTTCTCCGCACGGGAGACTTCCTCGGCGACCGTCTGACTGCGGATCAATTCCGCTGCCTCGGAGGGCGTCATGTGTCTGCCAAAAAAAGCGCAGATCGTCCCCAGGTTGATGGGCATCGGATAGACTTGGCCGTTATGAACGGTTAGGACGCGATGTCGGTAATTGGTAAAGGTTGTGAAACGTCGCAGGTAGCGCCAGACTTCCTCGCTGTTGGTGTGGAACAGGTGTGAGCCGTACTTGTGATATTCGATGCCGGTGGTGGAGTCTTTTTCAGAGTAGGAATTGCCGCCGATGTGATGGCGGCGCTCCAGGACGCAGACGGTGCGGCCAAGCACGTTGGCGATGCGCTCGGCGATGGTAGCGCCGTAAAAGCCGGCCCCGACGACGATGACGTCATAATCGCGCAGCGCCACCGAATGACCTCCCTGTCAAGCCGCGGTAGCTCGCCTTGCTCCGCCTTGGTAAATCGGGAGGATTGTAACTTTGCCGACTTTGCCGTGTCAATCGGACTTCGCCGATTTGAATTGCGCGAGAAGCTGAGGAAGTTCCGCATGCAGACGGTAGGTAAAGACATCGGCGCCATGCAGCAGGGTATGATGCCCGTCCTCGAAGTCGGTATCGGCCAGCCAGCACTCGGCGTCGATGATGGGAATGCCGTAGGTTTGCCGCAGATCATCGAGTAGACCGTGGATCGCCTTCTTGGCATCATCGGAGTACCAGCTACGAAATTCGGAAGACTCGGGCATCACCACCAGGGCAGCGGGGATCTTTTCACTTCGGCATAGATCAAGGAGTTCGCGGAGCGCTCGAGTCGGTTTTTTTCCCAATCGGAAATGGCTGAGTCCTGGAGAATAGCCTCCCCGCGCCTGCTCCACACGTTGCTCGCGCACATCGTCGGGAAACGGGACAGGGGCGGAAATATGCCAACCTGAGTCATCGATGGGCTCATAGGTGGGAAATGGTTCGTGGGCGGCCACGCATTTTAGTTCCAATTGAATCTGACGGCGGTAAGCATACCAGGGATTGATGCGGGCTTCGAGCCAGAGCCGGCCTCTCTTTTCGGGACGATTGAGGTACGGAAGCCATTGCAGGAAACGCCGCGCGCTGACTTGCTCGAATCCCGTCATGCCCTCTTCGGTAAGGGCGCCGCGTTGCGCTTCGCATAACAGAGGCGGAAGAAACTCGATAAGCAAGTAACGAGGCCGAATGCCCTCGGCAAGCATATCGCGGAGATAGAACAACTCCGAGATCGGTCCCGTGGCGGGGATACCGAAATTGAAGACGCTCATTGGCCGGCGATCGTTGTCCGGCATGCCATCAAGGCTACCGGCCCGAAATGCCCAGCAAGCCCGCGAACTGCCGAGCATCAAGAGGAGCGGACGATCCGGGTGGTTGGAAACGAGATCGCGAAGGGCTGGCCATTTGCGATCTTCGTGAGCCGGACCAATCCTCTGCCAGCGGTGCTTGAGGCAGAACGGAATGACCAGAAGGACGGCATACCAAACCAACACCCAGAGGAGGACTGCTCGGCCATGCTGTCGCATGCGCCGCGGACGCGCAACTGTAAATGCGGGTCGCTGGCGATTGTCTAGAGTGCAAGGAGACTTTTGTTGTTTGCTTCCTAGCCAGTGCCAACCTCTCACCGGCGTCCAGGGCGAACGTCGAATAACGGCCCCACCGATTTGTATTTTTCGTCGCACCGGTGAAAGGACGTTGGCCCGCGCCTGCTGGAGCGCTGGCATCTCCGCATCAGCAGACGAGGAAGACGCATTCATAGACGGCTGAGTTCCCCTGGACATCGATGAAAGCGGAAGCAAACCCGGACAAGCGAAGTCGAGGCAAGATGTTCGATGAAGTGTAATCCGGACCGCTACCGAATCAACCCCAAGAGTTCGGAAGGCGGGCGCGGTCAATGGAAGTCCGATCCGCGCACGCAGCGCAGCGGAGTCAGCGACCGCCCCAAGAAGTCGCTTACTCCGCAGTGCTGCGTGCGCGGCTCGGATATTTCCCTCTTGTAATCTCGTTCGCCGTTGATACGATGCCAGAAGTTGTAGAGGTTAAGAAGCACTGTCTAAGTAGGCAGGAGTAGCACCAGGCGGAGGTGACAAGGATCGAGATGGCGATCACCAAGGACCGCAAGACCCAGATCATTGACCAATTCCGGCGCGAACCCACCGACACGGGATCGCCGGAAGTGCAGATTGCGTTGCTCACGGAGCGTATTAACGAGCTGCATGAGCACATGCGCACGCACAAGAAGGATCACGCCAGTCGGCGCGGCCTGCTCAAGATGGTCAGCAAGCGGTCCGGCTTGTTGACCTACCTGCGCAACAAGGATCGTAGCCGCTATCTGGCTGTGATCGCCCGATTGGGCTTACGCAAGTAACGAACGGTTTTCAGTTTTCAGTTTTCGGTTTTCGGAAAAGGACGTGAGAGCTAATGTTCTCCGAAAACCGAAAACTGAAAACCGAAAACTGAAATCCGAGACTCGATTATTGAAACCGCAAGCGTGGCGGGCTACTCCGGCCGGGAGCAGGCATGTGGTGCTGCTCCCAAAGGAGGAATGTCCGTGCAGTTTAGTCGTGTTGAACGTCCCCTCGGCGCCCAATCCCTCATCTTGGAAACCGGGAAACTAGCCAAGCAGGCGCATGGCGCCGTCGTGGTCCAGTATGGAGAAACGGTGGCTTTCGCCGCAGCCGTCGAAGGGGAAGCGGACGAGGGACGCGATTTCTTCCCCCTCGTCGTCGATTACCGCGAGAAGACATATGCCGCGGGCAAGTTCCCCGGCGGATTTATCAAACGAGAGGGCCGGCCCACCACCAAAGAGATTCTGACCGCGCGTCTCATCGATCGTCCCATTCGCCCGCTCTTTCCCGCCGATTATTTCAATGAAGTGCAGATCATGGCCAGCACCTTGGCCGCCGATCGCGATAACGATCCGGACGTGCTGTCCATGATCGCGGCCAGCGCCGCGCTGCATGTGTCGCACATTCCGTTCTTGCAGCCGACCGGCAGCGTCCGCGTCGGCTCCATCGGCGGCGAATTAGTGCTCATGCCCACGCATTCCGAGTTGGAACAGAGCGATCTCGATCTCGTGTTGTCCGGCACGCGAACGGCCATCACCATGATCGAGGGATTTGCCCGCGAAATGCCGGAAGCCGAGATGCTGGAGGCCATTCTCTGGGGCCACAAGCACATCGTCACCATCATCGAGATGATCGAGGAATTGCGCGATAAGGCTGGCTTGGGGGCTAAGGCATTCCCCGAGCCGTCGCCGGTCAATCCGCTTGTCGAGGAAATCCGCCAGCGTTTCGGTGGCGAGTTTCGCGAACGCAAGCAAACGTCCGGCAAGGCCGAACGCGCCAACAGCATCAAGGAGCTGCGCGAACGCATCTTCGCCGAGTATCTGCCGGAAAACGGCGAAATCAAGTACACGCCCGAGCAAGTGTCCGCCGCCTTCAGTGCCCTGGAAGAGCGCGTCGTGCGTGATCTCATCCTGGAGGGCAAACGCATCGATGGCCGCAATCCCAAGCAGCTGCGGGAAATCACTTGTGAGGTGGCCGTTCTGCCGCGCGTCCACGGCTCGGCCGTCTTCCAACGCGGCGAGACGCAGGCGCTGGTCACAACCACACTGGGCACTTCCAGCGATGAGCAGCGCGTGGACGGCATCATGGATGAATACAGCAAGAAGTTCATGCTCGATTACAACTTCCCGCCCTTTTCGGTCGGCGAGTGCCGTCCCATCCGAGGACCTGGCCGGCGCGAGATCGGCCACGGCGCCCTGGCCGAACGGAGTTTGAAAAGCGTTATCCCGGGGCCGGAGAAGTTTCCCTATACCATCCGCGTTGTCTCCGACATTCTCGAATCGAACGGCTCTTCCAGCATGGCATCGGTGTGCGGCGGCACCCTGTCGTTGATGGACGCCGGGGTGCCACTTACCGATCCGGTGGCCGGCATCTCGATCGGTCTGGTCAAGGAGCCGGATCGCTTTATCTTGCTTACGGACATCATGGGGGATGAGGATCACTTCGGTGACATGGACTTCAAGGTTGCCGGCACCGCCCGCGGCATCACCGGAATCCAGCTCGATCTCAAGATCGACGGCATCGATGCCGAAATCATCAGGGCCACGTTGGATCAGGCCCGCGAAGCACGGCGTGAAATCCTCAAGATCATGATGACTTCCTGGCGTAGCAAAACCGGTCTGGAGTTCCGACCGCGGACCGAGATCAGCAAGACGGCCCCGCGACTGCTGACCCTCAAGATTAATCCCGACAAGATCGGCTTGCTCATCGGTCCGGGCGGCAAAACGATCAAAGGCATTCAGGAAGCCACCGGTGCCAAGATCGACATCGAGGATGACGGCACGGTCTATGTCTCGCACAGCGAAGCCGCCGGCGCCGAAGCCGCTAAGCTCAAGGTCGAGGCGCTGACGGAGGAAGTCCGCGTCGGCAAGGTCTACGAGGGCCGGGTTACCTCGATCAAGGACTTCGGCGCCTTCATCGAGATTCTGCCCGGACGCGATGGCCTATGCCACATCAGCGAACTGGATGACAAGTACGTCGGCCGAGTCGAGGATGTGTGCAAGGTCGGCGATGTCCTGCGGGTCAAGGTGATCGCCATCGACGAACACGACCGGGTGAAGTTATCGCGTAAGGTGCTTCTGCGCGAACAGAATAAGCCAGCCGACGGCGGCACAGCGCCGCCCCCAGCGGCGCCCCCTCGCCGGCCGAACGAAGGGCGTCCTCCGCGCGGCGAGCAGGAACGTGCCCCGCGGGGCAGAGAGTAAGTGATTTCTGAGCCGTGCACGCGGCCTGGTGAGCGGGGTTGCGTAAGCGCCCCGAGCAGACAAGTTCTCGGGGCGCTTACGCAACCCCGCTCACCAGGCCGCGTGCGCGGCTCCGATTAGGAAGCCGCGAATCGTGGTCAATCAAGAATATGCCGAGCTAGCCGAGTTGGCAGGCGGATTCGTTCACGATTTAAAGAATCACCTTAGTACACTGCGTCTGAACCTGCAATTGCTTGCCGAGGACTTTCAGGATCCGCAATCCCAGCGTGAACGCCGCGCCTTGGATCGCATCTTGCGTTTGCAGAACGAATGCCAACGACTCGTGGACATCTCCAACGAGTTTCTCCGCTTCGCGCGTGTTAAGGATCTGGAGCTTGTCCCCACGAACTTGGCCGACGTCGTCGAGGAATTGACCGATTTCTTCGGCCCCATGGCTCGTGCGGCCAACATCGAAATCAAGAGTTACATTCCCGCTGACTTGCCTCTCCTCGCACTAAACCGCGACATGTTCAAACAAGCCCTGCTCAATCTGCTCCTCAACGCGCAGCAGGCGATGCCCAACGGCGGCCAGATCACCCTCTTGGCGCACACCGAGCCGGAAGGCGTGCTTTTCGAGCTAATCGACACAGGACGCGGGATGTCGCCGGAAGTGTTGGCCAAGGCATTTCGTCCTTTCTATTCAACGCGCAGCGGCGGCAGCGGACTCGGACTACCCACCACGCGCAAAATCATCGAAGCCCACGGCGGCACCATCGACGTGCAAAGCGAACTCGGCCACGGCACCAAATTCACTATTCGCCTACCCGCGCTCGCCGGAACCAACAAACCAGCAGTCACGAAAGAGAGCCACCACGAATCACACGAATAACACGAATAAAAGACAATAAAGACAATAAGGACAAAAAAAGAAAATGATTGTGCCTGCGAATCGTATTACTGGGTTTGGCTTTTCTTTATTCATGTCATTCGTGTGATTCGTGGTGACTCTTCTTCTTCCGACATCACGCTACGTCCTTCCGCTCAGTTTTTTGCTGACGTAACCGCGCCTCAAAGGCGCGGGCCTCCTCGACGGCCAGAGTAATCGCGGGGCCGCTCCACGCCGCTAGGTCAGTGGGATAGCCTGCCTTGACGCCAGCTTGAACGATGTGTTTAACCAACTCTCCCTCTTGGCACAAACCCTGTTGCGTCAATCGGGCCTCGTAGTCCTGGACGCGGCGCTGCAATTCGACGCCGTTGGCCGGCAAGGTCGGGCCATTTCTGGTCGTGCCGTTTTTAGACGAGGACGGCGGGACCGTCGCGGCTTTGAGGCGAACAGGTGCAGCTGCTTTCTTCGGCTTCGGTAGTGCTGACGGCGGTAATGAAGGCGTTTGGGCAAACCGCCGACCCCGTGTATCATAATCGACCCATTGAGACGGCAAACGATACAGGTATCGGCCAATTCCAAATTTGACGGCTGCCCGCTTGAGTGCATCGCTGAAAGCGGCTTTACGGCGGTCGCCCTCATCGGGCTGCTCGCTCTGTCCGCCTACGTCCATTTTCGTTATCCATTCCTCGCCGATCCGCAAGCGCAGCCGGCAGACGACTGAACCGTCCGGCAGGCACTCGTACTCGTCCTGCCAGCCGGTCACACCGAGTACTTCGTCGAGACGATCCTGGATCACGCGGGCGTCCACGTAAGCCAGGGCTAAAGCGCGATTGCCGTTGACCACTGCCGGCTTGAACTTCACTTCGCGCGCATCAAACGGCGCGGCCAGCGCCTCAGTCAATTCCTCGACGCGGGCCGACTCGAGACGATCGTGGGCATGCATGGTTTGTACTCCTCATCTGTTCGTGAATCAGAAGCTAAGAATAGTGTACGCATGTATCGTAATTAAGTCTAGCGAAGTAGGACGCTTCGCAGTCTCCTTTGGGCTTCGCGTTGCCCCAACGCGCCGGAGAGTCGTTCGTTCTTGCGAAGCGCTGCCAACCAAATCGAACGATCTGGGAGGGGAGATTATCACGATCCGAATTTGCAAATAAGCAATTTTTCCGGGAATATGTGGTTGACAATCTCGCCCTTGCCTTCTACTCTCGCTCATATTGCGTAGTCGTCTCTTAACCCAAACCGAGTTTTTTGTGAGGAGATCGATGGCCGACAACAACGCATCCAAGGCCAAGGCGATGACCAAATCGGCGCTGTTTCAGGAAATCGCCAACAGCACGAAGCTGACCCGAAAGCAGGTGTCGGAGGTCTTCGACGCCCTAGCGAAACTGGTGACGCGTGAGCTGGGCAAGAAAGGCCCCGGCACGTTCACGCTGCCGGGAATGGCTAAGTTGAAACTGGTGCGCAAGCCCGCCACCAAGGCGCGCCAAGGGATCAACCCATTTACCAAACAGCCGCAAATGTTCAAGGCGAAGCCGGCCCGCAACGTCGTCCGCATTCGGCCCCTCAAGGCGCTCAACGAGAAGGTCAAGTAAGATCAGCGCTGAAAGAAAGCGAGGAGTGGGGAGTAAGGAGTGAGAAGAACGGATGTTCTCCTCGCTCCTTACTCCCCACTCCTCGCTTTCTTCCGGCGGGCTGGTAGAGCAAACGCCGGACAGGTATGCTGGACGTATTGGGATTGTTGCCCCAAGGATCGGGAGTCAACGCCAGCGTGAATATGTCGAAGAGCAAGACCGATCGTGCTGCTCGGAGGAAGAAAGCCGTGCCTCCCAGCGAATCCCCAACTAATTCGGCGCCCCCGCCGCCGCTTCCGGCAGCGGACACGATCTCTCCCATCCCCGCTCCTCTCCCATTCGCAAATGGCGACGATGAAACCGCCCTTGCTCGAATGGCCGACGATGGATGTCCCCCGGCTTCTGCGAACGAGACCGAGAAACCGCATGAACCAATCCCTCCCCAGGCTCCGACAGAGACGACGCCTTTAGCACCCTCGCTGGAACAACGAGTGCGTCGTTTGGAGGAGCTGGTAGCGTTACTCCAGGACCGGCGTGCTGCCCAACCGCCTGTCGCATCCGTGCCGGCGCCGACGGCCTCAACCGATCGACCACGCGAAGCACGGCCGGTTCTACCACCGCCTGCCGCCACGGCGGTGATGCTCGATGTAGGCAAACGGCTTCTGGGAACAACTCCCTCGATCGCTGCTGCTGCACCGGCTCCTGTTCCGGGCACCGCGCCTAGCGTCAACCGAAGCAGTCTACTCTGGCTGCTTTGGGACACCTGGGCCGAGGCGCGGGCCATTGTTCGCATGTTTCTGGATCCTCGTTATCATCTTCCCTGGTCGGCGCGCGTTCTTCCGTTGGTGATTCTGGCCGCCATCCTCACCTCGAGATTCTGGGTGCCGGGCGCTGCAATCCCTTATCTGGGGGATTGGCTGCTCGTGAAGATGGTCGATTTGTTGCTGGCGTTTTTGTTGTTCAAGTGGCTGGGGCACGAAGCGCGGCGCTATCGGCAAACTTCGCCTGACCTGCCGGCCAACTTGCGGCTATAAGGAACTGAAAGTCCGAGCCGCACGCATCGAAGCAGTGGGGAGCCGCGACCGTAAGGGAGCGGTCTTCGTAACCACTCCCTTACGGTCACGGCTCTTCGCGTCGTTTATTCGGCTGCCGACGCGGCTCCGAGGGTATCCGAGAGGAGAAGAATACATGATTCGGCTCGGCGTCAACATCGATCACGTGGCCACCCTGCGGCAGGCCCGTCGCGCCGTCGAACCTGATCCGGTAGCCGCCGCAGTAATGGCCCTGCTTGGCGGGGCTGACGGCATCACGGTCCATCTGCGGGAGGACCGTCGTCACATCCAGGATCGTGATCTGCGCTTGTTGCGCCCCGTGGTGACGAATCGACTCAACCTGGAGATGGCGGCCGTTCGATCCATTGCCGATCTCGCCTGTGAGATCAAGCCCGATGAGGCCACGCTGGTACCGGAGCGGCGGGAGGAATTGACCACGGAGGGAGGTCTCGACGCCGTTACACACGAAAAGACGATCGAACCTATCGTCAAGCAGCTGCATGCCGCCGGCATCGAGGTATCTCTCTTTCTCGATCCGGACCCGCGCCAGATCGAGATAGCCCATCTGCTCAAGGTTCGCGCTGTGGAGATTCAAACGGCGCGCTACGCCGAAGCGCGAACTCCGGCCCAACAACAGAGCGAACTGGACGCGCTGCGTCAAGCCGCCGAGTTCGCTCGTGAACGCGGCTTGCACCTCCATCTGGGACACGGATTGAATTATCAGAACGTGCATGCGGTGACGGCGATTCCGGGAGTCGAGGAGTTGAACATCGGCCATAGTATCGTATCGCGGGCCGTCCTGGTGGGAATGGAGCAAGCCGTGCGCGACATGAAAGACGCCATTCGTCGAGGTCAGCGCGCCAGGGCCGATTAATCGACCATCTTTACCCAGCTTTCGACAAATCGCAGCGCGGCGCTTTCGCTAGACACCGCCCGGCAAGAGACGGTATGTTACAATCGACGAGGACGGTCCCGGAACCCGTCCTTGATCCCAACTCCCAAGCGCCGAGCCTGTAATGTCAGGGCTGCTCGAACTGCGGCTGATTCGGTTCTTCGGTTTCTATCTGGCCGTGATGTTTTTGCTCTCGACCTGGGTGCGACTGCGCCAGTACGGCACGATTATCCGCCTCGTGCGCAGCATGCCGAATCGTTGGCCGCGTTTGCTCGTCCTGGTCAAGCAGCACGCTCACATCTTCCTGACCTGGGGAACGGTCCTGCCACTTGTGCTGCTTTTCGCCATCTTTACCGCGAACTATCTGGCCAGCAAATGGCTATGGCCGCAGGCCGACGATTTCACGCTGGCGCAGCTGGCGACGCTATATCCGATCTGGCCGATAGTCCTCATTTTCGGCGCCGGTATGATTGCCTTCGATGTATGGGGAGTTGTCAGCGTCTCGGTCATCGACCAAACGGAGATGGAAAAATACTTCGATCAGGCCGAGTATTGGCTGCGTTCGTGGACGGCCCCCGTGGTGCATATCTTCACATTTGGACGCATCAATCCCCGTCAGATGGTTGCCGTCGAGGTCCGAGGCGCCCTGGTTAGTTCCAGCCGGATGCTCAACAGTACGTTGTGGTGGGTGGTGACGCAAGCTGCCCTACGCATTGCTTTCGGCCTGTCATTGTGGTTTGCCTATGCACTGGAACCTTGGCTGCATGAGAGATAGCAGATCGCGTCGAGAATTTGCATGTCGGGTGCTCGGTTTCTCCAGTAAAATAACAAGGCGTTTCCCTGGAGCATCTTTTCGGAAACGGGTTGAAACGATGACAGATCAGCCCAGCCGGGCCGTGCAGGATTATCTCAAGGCGATCCACAGCCTCGACGGGGCCGAGCGGATGGTCTCGCCTCTGGCCATCGCTGAGCGCTTGCAGGTGCGCGCGCCGTCGGTGACGGGGATGCTTAAACGCTTATCGGACGGCGGCTGGATCAACTACGAACCTGGCTGCGGAGCGCGGCTGACTCCGCTGGGCATAACCGAGGCGCGGCGCGTGATTCGCCGGCATCGCCTGGTGGAGCTACTGTTGACGCGCGTCTTGGGGTTGGATTGGAGCGAGGTCGATGCCGAAGCCGAAGCCCTGGAACACGCCATTTCGCCGCGATTGGAGCAGGCCATTGCCGCTCATCTAGGCGAACCGTTGGAAGACCCACACGGTCATCCGATTCCTACGCGCGAAGGCGCCATCGCTCGCCGAGATTTGCGTCCGTTGCATACGTTTAGGGCCGGCCAACGCGTCATTATCCGCGAGGCGCGCGATGATAGTCCCGAGCGTCTGCGCCGTTGGCACACGCTCGGTCTGACACCAGGAGCGATCGTTCATTTCCTCTCGCACGAACCGCTCGACGATTTGTTCGAAATCCAAATCGGAAACAAGGTCGTCGCCTTGGGCAGCGAGGGTCTTGCGGGATTGCTCGGTGAAATCGTGGATGATAAAGAGAATCTCCGCGAATAACAGAAATCCGAGCCTGAAGCATGAGCGAAGGCGGCCTTCGCTTATGCTTCAGGCTCGGATTCTTTCCTTCGTATGATTCGCGGTGACCTCGTCACTTCATTATCTGTAACGCAGCTGCCAGCAAGAGCATCTTCACGAAAGGTTCGCCAGTGATCTCGTTGCCGAACGAAAGACGCATCCCTTCCGGCGTCGAGGACAGCTCCGCCAGTGCGTGCTGATCCACGTCGCGGAAGACACCATTTTCGAGAACGGCCAAGGGTCGGCCATGTCGATCGTGAACAATTCGTCCAATCAACGTACCAACCGGCTGGCCGTCAGCATCGCATACTTCGCGGCGCGGAATCAAGCCCCAGGCACGGCGCATCGTGAACAACAGCGGCTCGTCCTCCTGTTCGTGGACGGCGAGTAGGCCGCGGCTGAAGATCCGCTGCCACCAGGGTGATGGATCTGTCTCCCAGCGCGCGTATCCGAGTACGGCGCCGCTGTTGCCATCGAGGATGGCCTGTACGCACGGCCCAGGTTTC